>Ga0160183_104882_pt1 | contig 28825 bp, 31 predicted proteins | sample met14sb_FD_108562 | JGI IMG/M metagenome (GOLD analysis project Ga0160183, IMG submission 108562) | Synthetic bacterial communities of pure cultures from sediment of Lake Washington, USA, under high oxygen condition - MT... | ecosystem: Engineered > Modeled > Simulated communities (microbial... >...
AAAAACCGGCAAAGTTGCGGCTAGATACCGTAGTCCTAACGATGCGTCCTTAACTTGGTCTGGCCGTGGATTGGCGCCGAAATGGATGCAGGAACTACTGGCCTCAGGTCGCAATAAAGCCGAGTTCGAAATTAAATAATCTTCGGATTCAAACCGTAGTCTGGTTTATCCAGTCTTTTAAACGGTTTGCTACCCAGGCTCCATCGTCCAAACATAGATCATGGCCCGCCCACGGGTGCTTGAAGATGTCGATTTGCCATTTATTATGAACGGCGTCGGAACAAGCCGGTGCGACTAAACGGTCGCCCCGGCCGTTCAATATCAGCAAGGGTGTCTCGGGTTTTTTCTGACTAGGCCGATAGCGTGCCGCTGCTTTTAGCTGTCTGATTCCATTAGCAAGGCTGATAGGCCGAACTTGCTGTATGGCGGTCCAGGCCTTGGCCGTTTCCGCGTAGAGATTTGGCCGGTTACTAACCAGCCGAAGGATTGCCAGTTCTCTGTGATACAAATCCCTTTCCAGTAATAACTGAAAAAACTGCGGATAACTCTGCCAACGCATGCGCCGATAAAACGGGCTTAAGCCTGCAAAGCTGGTGTTGACCAGGGCGGCAGCGGCGATGTCGTGCGGATAGCGCTGTAACCACTCCCAGGCTACCATGCCGCCGAGCGATAGTGCGAGTAACGTTACCGGCTTTGCCAGCAAGCCATAGTCTAAAGCCTGGCCGCGGACTTGTGCCGTTATCGCTTCGATGCTGCCCGGGCTAGGTTCTTGGTAATACCGGCCGGTGCCCGGCAAATCGATAGTACTGACGGTTGATCGCGGAAAAGCCTGTTGCAACATATCCGGAAAATTTCCCCAATGTGCAGCCTCTCGGCACAGACCACGCAGTAATAACCAATGTTGTCCGGCTGCTGCTTCAGGCATACCAGAAATCCATCGCTTGTTGCCGATTATGTTCTTGCTGTTGGCTGGTCAATGTCGCCCATTTTTGCGGATAGAGCAGGCTGCGATACAGGAAATCGAATAAGGTCAGATGCCGACGCATGATGCGCTGTTGGCGATGCGGCAACAAGGGGTGAAACAAGCCGTGACGTTGAAACAAATGCGTCGGGCTTTTACGCAGCCACAGCCAAGAGCCCATCTCCAGCGTCAACGGCAGAAACACGCGCTGTCTACCGTGCCGGTCGATAAAGTCGTCATATAGATAATCCCATAAATCGCCGCTGATGACGTATTCCTGGCTCATAGGCTCTATTTTATAAAAATGATGCGGGTAGCAGCGATCAAACAGTTGTTTTAAGCCGTACGCTTCGGCGATGCCTGGAAACGGCGTCTGGCAGGACGCATAGGGAAACCATAATCTATCGTGGATGCCAAACCCAGAATGCAGATCGATAGCAATCGATAACGGGGCATTGAACAGATGTTTATGCACCACCCGGCATAGGGCTTGGGCTTCCTTTTCCATTTTCGATTCATCGCCGCGATACCAGGGCAGTTTGGCGCTGAAACGCTGGCCGCTGTATAGACGGGTATTGCCGCTACTTTCGATAGGCGAATTGCGCATCAAATCCACGCCATGGCCGTTGCAACGGGTTCCCCGATAGACGCCTACCGGGTTGACGATGGGCACAAATACCAATCGCGAATGCTGCAAACGAGCGTTAAATTCCTGATCCCAATCCAATAATTGCAGTATGGTTTGCAAGTAGGCCAATATGACTTCCGAGCCGATTTTCTCCAGGCCATGCACGCCGCCGAAAAAAGCCAATACCGGGACGTCCGGGCTGTTTGAACCCAGGCTGAGGCAATGGATGGGAAATTGCGTGTCTTTGTAGCTTATTTGCTCGACGATCTCGCAATGGGCGCGGTCGCCGAATTGCCGGATCAGTGCTTCGAGCTGATCCAACTCCGGGAATGAACGATTTTCCATGAATTCGCGCCAATCTACCCCGCCAGTGATTTTTCGATGTAGCGCTGTCTTTTTTTGGGTGCGATTTTATCGACCTCCACCATGATCAGGCCGTCGATACAATTGTTAAAGTCCGGGTCGATATTGAAGGCGACGAAATGGCAGCCTTTATCGACACATAATTCCACGTATTGTTTATAAAGCGTAGGGACTTTGACGCCCAGTTTTTTTAGTTCGCTATTCAATATTTTGAAACTGGTGGAGTAGTCGGCACTGAATTCGGTGGCGGCAAATGCCTTGCCTTGTTGCGAAATTACGAACGGTGTTCTGGCTTTGGTGTGCTGTAAATCGGAGGCGAATTGTTGTTGATAAAAACCGATAATCAGTTCTTTGGCGGCCTGTGGATAGGCGTTGCTGATACTAACCGGGCCGAATAGGTATTTGATGTCCGGCCGTTCGCGCAAATACGCGCCGATGCCATACCAAAGATAATCCAGGCTGTGTTGCCCCCAATAACGCGGTTGCACAAAGCTGCGGCCCAATTCAATGCTGTAGGGCAGATAAGTTTCAAATTCGCTACGCAAATCGAACAGGGTTTGCGTATAAAAGCCGTCCACGCCGTGGCTGGCCATAATAGCCGAGCCTTCGCCGACTCGATATGCGCCGACGATTTCCAGATCGTTGTCGTCCCACAGCACGATATGGCTGTAGTAAATATCGAATTTGTCCAGATCCAAAGCCAGGCCGGTGCCTTCCTCGACCGTTCTGAAGGTCAGCTCGCGCAAGCGGGCGATCTCCCGCATCACCGGGCAATCGTCTTGAAACTGGTATAAAAAGATCTTTTTGCCGTCGCGAGTTTCGCCAAGCAGACGCGATTGGTACAAGGCCTTCTTCACCGCTTTGGTGTCAGAAGGATGCACTACGGTGGCGACGGTTTCGAATAGTGCCGGTTTGTTTTTCCTGCCCAGGTTTTGCACGTGCTTGCGAAAGCGTTGACTAAGCTGTTTGTTGCTTTCCTCGCTATCGGCAATAACTTGGTAAGGTACGGGTGCGCCGACCATGAATTTAATTTCCTGGCCCTTTTTGTTGAACATCTCCTTGACTAGTAGCATCGTGCCCAGCGGTTTGTATAGCGTCGAGGCGCTATAAAACAAGGCGGAGTTTTTGGCTTTGATAAAGATCGGCAGGATTGGACATTGCGCCCTGCGGGCCAGCTTGATAAAACCGGATTGCCAGGCACCGTCGCGGATGCCTTTAGGGGTGATGCGCGAGACTTCGCCGGCCGGAAAGAAAATGATCGCTTCTTCATGCTCCAGCGCATCCAGCATCACTTTATAGACGTCTTTCAGTTTTTTCTTCTCGGATAACACATCAACCGGGAGGAAGATTGATTGCAAAGGCTCCATGTGCGACAAGACCCGGTTGGCGACGATGCGCACGTCGGGTCTTACTGATCGAATCAATTTCACCAGGGCTAAGCCATCCAATGTGCCGATCGGGTGATTGGCGACGATCAGCAAGCGACCTTCGGAGGGGATATTGTTGTAACAATCGTTGCTGACTTGATAATTAAACTTGAAATAATTCAGTAGTTTGTCGAGAAACGCGAAGCCGCGTAGATGTTGGTTTTTACGGATAACGTCGTTGAAATCGTCTTCGTGGATCAGTTTTTTTAAAGCTTGTACGACCAGCTTATTGTCTTTGCCAAATTTAAAGTCGGGATAGGTTTCTTGCAGAATGCGTTCAGCATCGATCATCGCTCAGTGTCCTGGAAAAAGGAGTATGGCGGGGGATTCTAGTGAGCGAATATGTCAGAAATATGTCAGTCGTGGGCTTATATAAAAGCTGATCAATCAATGGTTGGCTGGCGCGTAACAAATTGCGCCATCTCGGGAGAGGGTAATGTCGCTGGCGTGTATTCGAAGCTGGAATTATAGTTCGGGCTATCTGATGTATGCGGGTCGGAACAGCGCGTCCGGCCCGCGTTTCATTCTTGTTTTTTACAACCTGATAACGACAATTAGTGAGCTTTCCGGCCGGATTTTTCCGGTGTCAACACGGTGTTTTGCGGTGGCTGGCTGTTGTCCAGATCCGGATAATCCTTGGTGTAATGCAGGCCCCGGCTTTCCTTGCGCTGTTGCGCGCAGCGGATGATCAGCTCGGCGACGATAACCAGATTGCGCAGTTCCAACAAATCGCTGGTGATGCGGAATTGGCCGTAGTATTCGGCGATTTCGTCTTTCAGCAACACCAGGCGGTTCATGGCGCGTTCCAGGCGTTTATTGGTGCGAACGATGCCGACGTAATCCCACATGAAACGGCGTAATTCATCCCAATTGTGAGCGATTACCACTTCCTCATCCGAGTCCCCAACTTTGGATTCGTCCCAATCCGGCAGCGGCAGAGGTTCCGGCAATTGTGCGAAATTGCGGCGAATGTCCTGATTGGCCTGCTCGGCGAACACCAAACATTCCAACAGAGAATTGCTGGCCATGCGGTTGGCGCCGTGCAGCCCGGTGCAGGCGACTTCGCCGATGGCGTAAAGGCCGGGGATGTCGGTGCGGGCGTTGGCGTCGGTTAATACGCCGCCGCAGGTATAATGCGCCGCCGGCACCACGGGGATCGGTTGCTGACTGATGTCGATATCCAGTTCCAGACATTGCATATAAATAGTGGGGAAGTGCTTTTGGATGAACTCTCGCGATTTGTGGCTGATGTCCAGGTAGACGCATTCGATACCGTGTTTCTTAATTTCGCTATCGATGGCGCGGGCGACAATGTCGCGCGGCGCCAGTTCCATGCGCTCGTCGTAACGGCGCATGAAACGCTCGCCGTCGGGCAGGATCAAATGTGCGCCTTCGCCGCGCACCGCTTCGCTGATTAAAAAAGAACGCGCGGTCGGGTGATACAGGCAGGTGGGATGAAATTGCATGAATTCCATGTTGCTGATCCGGCAGCCGGCCCTCCAGGCCAACGCAATGCCGTCGCCGCTGGAAATGTGCGGATTGGTCGAATACAGATAAACCTTGTTGGCGCCGCCGGTCGCCAGCACCACCACTTTGGCGGCAATCGATTTGATGCTGCCGGATTTGCTGTCCAATACATAGGCGCCGCATATGCGTTGCTCGCTTGCCCCCAGCTTGGTGGCGGTGATCAGTTCGACGACGTTGTGGTATTCCAGTAGGGTGATATTCGGGTGTGCCTGGGCGCGTTCGATCAACGACAGCGAGACTGCTTTGCCGGTGGCGTCGTCGGTATGCACAATTCGGCGATGTGAATGGCCGCCTTCGCGATTTAAATGCAATTGTTTGGCGCCGTCGGCGTTACGCTCTTCGGTAAAATTCACGCCTTGTTGACGTAGCCACTCTATGCTTTGTCGACCCTGCGCGACGGTGAGTCTGACTATCTCCGGATCGCATAAGCCGGCGCCGGCGATCAAGGTGTCTTCGATATGCGATTCTATCGAATCGTATTCTTCGTCAAATACGGCAGAGATACCGCCTTGGGCGTAATAAGTGCTGCATTCGGTCAATGCAAATTTGGCGAGCACTGCCACCTTATAGGTGTCGGCAAGATGCAACGCAAGACTCAGCCCTGCACCGCCACTGCCGGCGATAAGGATGTCGTAATGGGAATCAGCGGTATGGTTGGGTTGGTTTGCTGTCAGTGTGGTCAACTTTGCGGCCGGATGAATAGTTATAGCGTTTTTGAATAATATCTGGTTTTAATCTTGCGGTAATTTTTTTTGTGTTGCCAGAACTAATGAGGTTTAATTCTGTCCACTTCAATATCAAAATAGCGCAGTGAACGAACAAGAAACGAATACCGAAGATCTGGATCAAGAGCTGGTGCGCCGTGTGCAGCAAGGCGATAAATCCGGCTTCGATCTTTTGGTGATCAAATACCAGCACAAGATCGTCCACTTGGTGAACCGGTACGTCAAGGATCCGAGCGAAGCTCAAGATGTGGCTCAGGATACCTTTATCAAGGCTTACCGGGCTTTGGGAGATTTTCGCGGTGACAGCGCCTTTTACACTTGGTTGTATCGTATAGCGATTAACACCGCCAAAAACTATTTGTTGTCGCGTTCGCGCCGTCATTTTGACTACGAAATCGATGTTCAAGATGCCGAACAAGTAGAAAACGCGCCACAACTAAAAGATATAGAAACGCCGGAAAATTTGTTGATGAACGAACAAATTGTGGCGGTCATTAAATCGGCTATCGAGAGGTTACCAGAAGAGATGCGGATTGCAATTACGCTCAGGGAGTTTGAAGGGATGAGTTACGAAGAAATTGCGGAAGCAATGGATTGCCCCATCGGGACGGTACGCTCGCGGATTTTTAGGGCTCGCGAAGCCATAGACCAAAAATTAAACCCATTGCTCGACTAAAGGTGTATCGATGCAAGAACAACTTAACGAAAAACTTTCTCAACTGATAGACGACGAACTGGATAGCCAACAGGCGCTGTCGCTATTGCAGACTTTGCAGAACGACGGCTTGCTGAAAGACAAGTTGCGCCGCTATCAAATTGCCAGTCAAGTCATGAAGACTGGCGAATATTCTCACGTTACCAGCGATTTTGTGGACAAGATTCACGAACAGATTCGGCAAGAACCTACCTACTTCTTACCCCGTAAAAAATCGGCGATAAATTGGCAAAAGGCGGCTTTCGCGATTGCCGCGTCGGTGGCACTGGCCGTCGTGTGGGTCAGCAGTAAAGTGGATAAGCAAATGCATAACCCGCTTGGCTCGGTCGAGATGGTGGCTCAGGGTAAAGACGTATCAACCGAGGAAATGCATGCTCGATTCAAGGATTATCTGGAAGCCCATGACAACGCGATGTATGTCAATAGCGTGCAAGCGGGACAACCCTACGCACGGGTGGTGGGCTATCGGCAGGAATAAGCGCGTGAGAGTTTTAAAAGCTTTTTTTGCTGTGCGTTGTTTGTCAAAGCGCTTTTGCCGATAAGGATCAAGTGACGGCCCGACAATGGCTGGATAATATGAACCGGGCGATGAAAACCCTCAACTACCGGGGTACCGTGATCTTCATGAAAAACGGTCAGCTCGATACGATGAAATATCAGCATAGTGTAGAAAACGGCGTCGAACAGGAGCGTTTGGCGTCTTTGAATTCGCCGATGCGGGAAGTGACACGTAAATCCAACGAAGTGACTTGTACATTTAAGGAAACCAGTCAAAAAGTGGTGAATCATCATCCGTTGGATAGTTCGTTTATCGTCAATTTGCCGCAGAACACCGCTAACCTGGAAAAAAATTATCAATTAGTTTTGTCGGGTCAGGAATCCATCGCGATGTTGCCTACGCAAATCGTCAGTGTCGAGCCTACCGATCCGCTGCGCTACCCGAGAAAAATCTGGGTGGATACCCAGCATTTTTTGCCGCTGAAAGTCGAAGTGTACAATTTGGACGGTAGTATCCTTGAGCAAGTAGTTTTCACCGATTTAATGACCGACTCATTAGCCGAGCCCCACGCCGGCAATGTCGACGACAACAGCTTTCATGTCAAACATATCCACTCCGCTCAAGCCGAACCGTTTGAAAACGCTACATTCGTATTGAAGAATTGGCCGTCTGGGTTTGAGCCGGTATTTTTTATTCGCAATTCCATCCAGCAATCTCAGAAAGCCGTAGATCATCTATTGATTAGCGACGGTTTTTCTACAGTGTCGGTGTATCTGGAAGCCAAAGAATCGCAAGGTATGAATGGTTTGCATAGTCTGGGTTCTGTCAATTCGTTCAGTAAGGTGATTGGCGATACCCAGTTCACCGTATTGGGTGAAGTACCCGCCAAAACAGTCGAGCTAATTGCTGACGGCATAGCGCTACGTTAGCGTGTCATTTTTGTAACAAATCAAATGTATGAGTGGAGATTACATGCTTAATAAGCTGTTTTATGGAGTTTTGATATTTTTATTGGCGATTGATGCAAGCTATGCGCAATTGCCCGATTTTACCGAAATGGTTAAAACCAATGGGGATGCGGTGGTCAATATCAGCACGACCCAAAAGGCTGCAGATCCGCAAGCGGGCGTCGATCAACAGCAAATGCCTGAGGATATGCCGCCGGAAATGGAAGAGTTTTTTCGGCGGTTTTTCCAGGGCCCTGGGCGTGGAGGTAATTCACCACGAGAAACCAACTCCTTGGGCTCAGGGTTTGTGATTTCCAAAGACGGATATGTCTTGACCAACCACCATGTGGTGAACAACGCCTCCGAGATTGTCGTTAAATTGAAAGATCGCCGGGAGTTGATTGCCAAATTGATCGGCTCCGACGAAAGCACCGATGTGGCCCTATTAAAAGTAGAAGCTAAGGACCTGCCGGTAGTGGAAGTCGGCTCGCCGGAGCAATTACAAGTGGGTGAGTGGGTACTGGCCATCGGTACCCCGTTCGGTTTCGATCAATCGGTTACCGCTGGTATTGTCAGCGCCAAGGGACGGAGCCTGCCGGATGGCAATTATGTGCCTTTCATTCAAACCGACGTTGCCATCAATCCAGGCAATTCAGGTGGCCCCTTATTCAATATGCAAGGCAAGGTGGTCGGAATTAACTCGCAAATCTACAGCCGTTCCGGTGGCTATATGGGCTTATCGTTTGCCATACCTATCGATGTGGCGATGAACGTGGTCGACCAAATCAAAAGTAAAGGTAAAGTCTCGCGGGGCTGGTTGGGTGTACAAATCCAGGATGTAACCCGGCAGTTGGCGGAGTCGTTTGGTATGGACCGGCCGCACGGTGCCTTGGTTTCTAAAGTGATACCCGGCGGACCGGCCGAAAAAGCCGGCATTCAAATTGGCGACATCATTGTCGAGTTTAACGGCCAAGTCATCGAAACGTCCGGTGAATTGCCGCCTAGAGTGGGCATGACGCCCATCGATGAAAAAGCCAAGGTAAAAATCATTCGCCAAGGCGATAAGCAGGATCTTAGTGTGAAAATCGGTTTGCTGCCTGCGCAACCCTCCTCTTTGGCTAACGGGCCTGCGGCTGCCCCTGAAGTGGCCGTGAACCGTCTGGGCTTGGCCGTGGCAGATTTAACCGCCGAACAACGTCAACAATCACAGGTGGAAAAGAACGGCGTAATAGTACAAAAAGTTAACAAAGGCATAGCAATGGACGCCGGCATTCAGCCAGGGGATATTATTTTGCGCATTCAAAATAATGTGGTGCGTGATGCCGCCGAGTTTAACGCTATCGTCGCGAAATTACCGGTTGAAAAATCGATAGCACTTTTGGTACAACGTAATGGCAGCCCGGTGTTTTTAGCGTTTAAAATCGAGAAATAATAGGGGTAGCTCAATGCCTATCGCCAGCGATGTAATGCAATTGATCGGCAATACCCCGGTAGTGAAATTACATAAAGTCGTGTTGGAAAACTCCGCGACTGTGCTGGCAAAGGTGGCATCGCAAAACCCCAGCGGCTCGGTTATGGACTGAATCGGTCTGGCTATGATTCAAGTCGCGGAGAAAGCGGGGCGCTTGCTAAATAGGGCGCTTTTGTCAAGGTCCAGCAAATCGTCAGGCAGTCCTGGGCGCTATGTCCAGGGTTGCCGACATGATCAAAAACCGTAAGCTTCGGATTTTGATTTGGCGGTGGAGCTAGTCGAAACTTCGGTCATCTCGGGCGGTGCGCGCACCGCATTGATGGGCGTGGAGAAAACCGTGGTGGCCATTGTTCATGACACCGGCGAGCGCTTTTAAGTATGAGCTGACGCCGTTTTATCCCGCATTCTGCTGGAGCAAAAAATAATAATGACAAATCCCAGCATCAAAATCCGTTCTACCGGACTCGGTTATTTTATTAACCGCATTCAGACCCTGTTTGTCAGCATGTTGCGTATCTGGACGATACCCATCGTCCTAATGCTCAGCCTGTCCTCCGGCTTTACGACCTATTACGGTTTATCGCATTTCATCACGCCCTGGATTGCGTTGGTGATTACCGTCGCCATTCAATCCATCATCGTTATCTGTTCTTTGGAAATGGCCGGCATTCATTGGAAGGCCAACAGGATGCGCTACTTTACCGTGGTGGCGTCTTTGGCGGTGGCGATTGCTGCTTCAGTGACTTTTTCCTATTTCAAGTTTTACGAAATATCCGAGCAGGAAACGCTGCATATCAATAGGCTGAACGAGTTAAGACAGCAAACCAAAAATTATCTGGACAGTATTCTGCAAGTTAAAAGCCAGATGCTGCACCAACAAAAACAGGATCTGGAAAAAGCCTCGCTGGATGCCCGCCAAGCCTATTTCGGCACGCATAATGAAATCGGCCCCGGCTATAAAAATCAGGTAGGCGAGGGGCCGTTCTGGCGCCATTACAATCAGATATATCAGGAAAAAAAGCAGGCCTTACAACAGCAGGAACAAGCTTTTCAGGCCTTGGACAGCAATATCCGGCTGCTGCAAAGCAATTTGAATCAGCTGGATGTAACCAACGACAAGGAAGCCACCTATACACAATTCTTAAAAAATTATCAGGATATACAGCTTGGGGTGAACCAACTTGCCAGCAGCATGGGTATGTCTTTACCCGATGCACCCTTGCTGATGACCTATAAACAGTTTGTTGAGGAAGTTAAACCCTCGTTTGCGATGTGGCGCGGGTTTTCCTGGTTTGCATTTGCCTGCGCGGCAATGGTGGATTTTTTTACGGTGTTATTGTCTTACCGTTTGGAGTTTACCGCACCGGGACCGTTGACGATCCAGGAAGAAGAACTGGTGTTTGAATGCCTGCGACAATTCACCGAGTTTCGGATCAACGAGAACGACGAACTGGAAATGGTCATCGAAAAATCCGACTTGGAAAAAGCCCGCCGTTACTCGGATTGGTCGCGGATGTTCGTGGTCGGCTTGCTGCTCAGCCGCGGTTTCTTGCGTAAAGTCGATGATAGAACCGTGGAGTTTGCGCCGAATCTTTACCCGCTGATTGCCGAAAAAATGTCCGACAAAATCGCCGCGCTTAAACAAAAAGCCGCTGCCGCAGCCGGTAGTGTTAGCCATGAATAGCCCCGGCACCGAATTAGAAGTCTGGCTGGCTGGCGGCGATTTATTTGAAGAGTCGCTGGCCGATTCAGCGGAGCAATGGATCGCTGGTTTTGACGCCGACCGGCAAGTGGTGCAGCTAAAACTTGGGCCGTATAAAAAACTCTTTTTGCGGCCAAAGAAATTCGTCAAACGCTTTTATCATCATATCCACCCACTGACGATAGAAACCTGGCAATACCGGCGCCAGGTGAGTATGTTCGACGATTTTTGCACTGTAGACTTGGCGCTGGATTTGCGCTTTCAGGCCACATTGGCTTACGTGCTGAAAAACAGCGAAATGCTGCCCACGATTAACCAACACATCAAGCAGTTGTATGCCGACATTATCGACGATGTGGTCAATCTTGAGTTGCAAAAGCTGTCTGATGGCAACTGGATTCAAACCGGTCTAATTGACACCGAGAAACGCATTGCGCTGGCTATTAACCAAGTATTAATGCAACAGCATATTCAATCGCAAGCGCTGTGTAGTCTCACTGCCAGCTTTAACGAATTTCCGAACGTGCAGTTGGGGCGAGATAGCGTTTATCTGAACGTGTTGAAAAAGACTTTTGAATTGAATGAAGAACGCACCCGCGAACTCTCCCGGCAGCAGCGGTTGCAGGAGGAAGAGGAAATACACGAAAAACGCCTGCAACTGGAACATTTGCGCCGCATATCCGAGCTGGAATTACTGATGCAGGCTCAGGAAGCCGAAAAACAGCGGCGCTTGTTGGAAGACAAACAAGATCAGCTTACTCAGCAGTTGGAACTTGAGAAGCGTTTGTATGCCGAACAGCTACGCCACGAAAACGAATTAAAGGCCATGCGTCTGGAAGCGGAGTTGCTGGCCCAGGAAACCCAGCAGGCTAGGCAAAGGCTTGCGGAAAGTCAGCAGCTCTCGGAACAATTAGCCCACCAGGCGGAATTGCACGATAAAAAGGTACTTGCCGATATTCGCTTGCAGCAACGCACGCAAAGCTTATGGCAAGAGAATGCTTCAACGAACGAAACAGGGAGTGACCATGCACAGCAATAAATTCATAGGCGTAAGTTATCGATTGTTGGTTTTATTAATGACTGCATTATTGGCGGCTTGTAGCACTACACCGCGTCCTCTGCAATTCCGCACGGAAATCGATTCGTTAGTCGCCGTTAGCGCTCCGCAAAGCAATATGCGATTCGTGGTATTGCCGGGGAATGCCGGTGCAAACGAACAGGATTTGCAGTTTATCGAGTTTAAAACCTATATCGAAAAAGTCCTGGCTAACCGCGGTTACAGCAAGGCCAACAGTCTGCAGGACAGCAACTTGGTGATGTTCTTGAGTTACGGGGTCGGTGCGCCGGAAGTCCACCAGTATAGCTACGAAGTACCATTGTGGAACGACATGGGTTATTACTATCCGTACCGCATGTCCCGATTTTACAATGGCTATTATCCCGGTTTTGGTTGGGGTTACGGCGGCTATTCGCAACGCACCGAATCCTACACGACGTTCCGGCGCTATCTGGTGTTGGAAGCCTGCGATAAAGAAGCCTATTTGCAACAGCAGCAACGCAAACAGTTATGGAAAACCAGCGTACAAAGTAACGGTTCCAGTAACGACTTACGTCTGGTGTTCCCGTATATGGCAGCAGCAATGCAGCCCTATCTAGGCACTAACACCGGGCATATGATCACTGTGGATATAGACGAAACCAATACCTTGGTACGTAGTCTGCTGGGTCCATATCAACCCAGCACACCGCAACCGCGATAAAGAAGGGATTGGGTTGTCCGCCTGCTGCTGAGCTGCATTGTAGGCAACATATTGACAACGCTTGGTGGCGGATACAGACTGAGGGTACACCCGCCAAGCTGGGGGAGGAATTTGATCTCCAGTATCCGGTTGGCCGAGCCGTAAGTTTAGGGATGAAAGTAAACAATAATAATCAGGAGAGCAGCATGAAAACAATCGTTTTGGGACTTGTCTTGGCTTTCAACAGCCTGACTGCACACGCTGCAAAATACGGTCTGGAGCCGGGCGATGCGGTACTGACCAATTGCCACGAAATTTATACCCGGGGGGTGGTTAAAGCCAAAGTCGATGACGGCTATACCGTGCATTTTCCCAAGAACGCCGGACCTATCCAGTGTCCGCCGTTTCGTTGGCATGCAGAGTTCGTGTTGCCGTTTCAATCGGTTTCGGAGTATAGCCTGAAGTTTTTGGGCGGCTTAAAACGCGACATCTTGTTTCAAGTGGGCGAACCGGTGACTTTTCGGGTCGATACCGACAGGCGCGTCGTCAAAACCAAAGCCAGCATTGATATTGACGCACAGATTACCGACATCAGCAGCAACGGCGCGATAGCCGTGAAGTTAATCAGCACTGACCCGGAAGCGGCGGCGACATTTTGGCAATGGATAGGCGGCAATTATGTCGATTTGCGGCATAAATATTTGGAACTGGAACGGGATAAAAGATCTCGCTAAGCTAAACACCTTCAGGTAATTGCCAACGCAAGCACCGGCACTCTTAGCTAACTTCTAATGGATCATCGTCCGGATGCAGAAGGAGGGAAACACATGGCTCAATTGCTAAGGGGGTATGAGGAGAATGAGTTGCTATTCAGTTCCCAAGCTTTTGATTGGCATAGGGTCCAACTGGATTTGACCACTGGTTTGCTTATTTTCCTTATTTCCCCTACGCTTCCGGTCAAACTTCACTGAAGCGGCGTCTTCCGTATGAAGATGATCGCAAAACCGGGAGTGGTCTGGGGCGGCGTATGAGTAGAGACGGTATGAATTCGACATTTTTCCATCTGACAAAAGTTGATCGAACTGCCAATCCCTATGCAAGATGACCTCAACATCACCATGGATCAGCTGCGGGTCGGGTTGTATATCCACCTCAATCTCAAGTGGTTTGATCACCCATTCTCGTTCAGCCATTTCAAGATTAAAAACGAGGCGCAGATCAAGACCCTGCAGGGTCTTGGGCTGAAATCGATTCGTTACGATCCGGCCCTCAGCGATGTCCATCCGCTGCCTAAAAAAACACAGCAGGTAGAGCAACCACAGGTTGCCGCCAAGCCGGATATTTCGCCGGCGTTGGCAGCCAAACTGGCGCTGGTCGAGCGGATCCAGCAGCAGCGCGAGGTGGCGGCGCGGATTGAAAATGCCTTTATCGATACCGCTAAAACGATACACGGCATTGAGAAAAGCCTGTTTACCATGCCGGCGGAAACCGTGCGCAAGGCTGGGCAATTGGTGGACCAAATTGTCGACTCGCTGCTTTGCGCACCGGAACTTGCTATACATGTCATGATCGGCAAAGCGGGTGCCGAGGAAATGTATTACCACTCTTTGAACGTCACCATGCTGTCCCTGATGATGGCTCGCGACATCCAGCTTCCGCAAGAACTGGTCGGCAGCCTGGGTATAGGCGCGCTGTTTCACGATATTGGCCATAAGGAAATTCCGACAAAAATTCTGATGAAAAAGGAGCCGCTTAATGAGGCTGAGCGGCATTTGTTTGAAATGCATTGCCAGTACGGCGCGGATATTGGCCAGCGGCTGGGATTGGCGCCGGCCGTGGTGACCATCATCCGCGAACACCACGAATGGTTCGATGGGACTGGCTACCCTAATAAACTAAAGGGTGAGGCTATCGGTTTGCTTTCCCGGATTGTTGTCATTGCCAACCACTACGATGAATTATGCAATCCGGTGAATATTAACGATGCGCTGACGCCCCACGAGGCGCTGTCGACCATGTTCGCCAAGTTGCGCAACAAATTCGATCAGAAACTGCTCCAGGTCTTCATCCGTTGTCTTGGCGTTTATCCGCCCGGCACCATCGTGCAGTTTTCCAATGGCGTGATCGGCATGGTCGTCACCGTCAATACCGCCAAGCCGATGAAACCGCTGGTGCTGATTTACGACGCGGATATTCCCAGGGATGAGGCGATTCTGGTGGACACGGCGTGCGAAGCGGATGCGAATATCGCAAAGGCGATCAGGCCGGCGCAGGTCCCGCGGGAGATATACAACTATCTCAGTCCGCGCAAACGGGTCAATTACTATTTCGATCCGAATACGCCTGGGCAGGAGCGAGCCGGATGATAAGCCTCGAACATCTGATGCTTGATTACAGCCGGTATATGATGTTGTTGGTTGAACCCGGTGAGTTGCGGATCATCGTTGCCAACAAGATTGTCGAGAAAATGCTGGGCTATTCGGAAGCCGAATTGCTGGCCATGCCGATCACCAACATCGAAAGTTCATTGCAAGACGTGTTTTATTGGGAGGACGTCCGTAACGGCCAATACCAGGATATCGAGACCCAGGACGGACTTTACCAATGCGCCGACGGTTCGATGCTGACGGTGACCAAATCCGTCAAAGTCATTGATCACGCAGGAAGCCCTTTGATTCTGGTGCAGGCCAGGGATGTACAGAACGAGCACAAGGCCGAGGATGCTCTGGCCCAAATATTGTCTCAATTGCGGGCGACGTTGGAATCGACAGGCAATGGCATTCTAGTCATCGATTGGCATGGCAAGATTGCCAACATGAACCGCCAGTTCAGCAGCATGTGGGGCATTTCCGACGAGTTGCTGCTGGAGGGGGAGGAAGCGGATATTCTCGAGTTTATTGCCGGGTTGGTTGCCGAGCCGGAAATATTTCGTATGCGCCTACAGGAGCTAGTCGGCAACAGCGAAACCGAAGATATTCTGAGCCTCAATGATGGCCGGATTTTCGAATGTAGATCCCGGCCGCAGTATCTAGGCGAGCACATCATCGGCCGCGTCTTCGGCTTTAACGATATTACCGAACGCAAACGGGCCGAGGAAGCATTGCGCGATTCCCGAGACGAGCTCGAAGAACAGGTGCGAAAGCGCACTGAATCCCTGCAAATGGCCAATACGCAATTGCTGGCCGAGAAGGCGCGTCAAGAGGAACTGATCAGGCAGCTTGAAGAAACCCAGATGCAACTGCTGCAATCCGAAAAAATGGCTTCGATTGGTCAGCTCGCGGCCGGCGTGGCTCACGAAATCAATAATCCCATTGGCTTCGTCAACTCCAATTTGAGCACCTTGCAAGAGTATGTCGATGGCATGCTGGCACTGCTGGCGGCTTACGAACGGATTGAAGGGTCGTTGGTAAATGAGGCCTTGCAAAATATCACGCATCTGAAGCAGGAAATCAATATCGGCTATCTACGCGAAGATATTGGCGATCTTCTCGCGGAATCCCTCGACGGCCTGCAGCGAGTGCGGCGCATCGTTAAGGATCTGAAGGATTTCTCTCACGTCGGCGAACTGGAACAGCAATCGGCGAATCTTGAGGCCGGTCTTGACAGTACGCTTAACGTGGTGTGGAACGAGATTAAGTACAAGGCCGACGTCGTCAAGGAATACGGCGGAATCCCCGAGATTAACTGCATCGCGTCCCAGCTCAACCAAGTGTTTATGAACCTTTTGATCAACGCCGTGCAAGCCATCGAGGATCACGGCCGAATTACGATTCGTACCGCGTATGACGAGCAAAATGTTTGGGTTGAGGTGGAGGACACCGGCAAGGGCATCAAGCCCGAACAGCTTGGAAAAATCTTCGATCCGTTTTTTACCACCAAATCAGTTGGCATGGGCACAGGCCTGGGCCTGTCCTTATCCTATGGGATCGTTAAAAAGCACAATGGGCGAATAGAGGTGAAGAGCGAACTGGGGAAGGGCACGTGCTTTCGCGTATGTTTGCCGCGGACTGGCTGACAGGCGCTTCAGCATTTTGCCATTATGAGGGCGTAAATATTTTTGCCAATTCCCCCCGATAAATAGCGGTGCCCATGCTACCAGACTGATTTAAGTGATAGATCAGAAGCAAGGCTGCTTTCAGAGCAATAACAGACCTTGGTGCTAAAGGTCGTGGAAGGCAGGTCTTTATCGCTTTCGTCTCAACTAGTCCTAACTAAAGCTAGAAGAATTCGGGTCAGCGTTACGGCAAAGCCCTGATGATGCGTGAGCATATCGCACAATATTCGCCGCCTTCCCAGGCGAGGGTAACCAAGCTAACCGCCTTGCTATCGGTATCATTCGTTGGATCGGTAATGAGCGATAGTTGTGTTTGCCAGTACCAATTGACCGACTCGACCGATTTCGTGCAATCACCGAACGGCGATACGACATCACCGAACAAGGTTTCCGCTTTTGCCCGCAGCGATTTCAGCAATTCCGAGAGTTCTTCCCGCTTTAAATTACTTTTTAACACCATGCCGTCTCGGGTCATATCTTGAGCATCGGTAAAGGCATTCAGCCAAGTTTCCGCATCGGCTTTATTCGGTGCTTTAAACGATAAATAGTTGTCAGCATAGGTGGGGGCACAAAAGGCCAGCGTTGATCCCAATAGCAGTCTTTTCATAATGTCTCGTTAATAGCTTGATGATTTAGTTTGGGTTGCCGTTTGCATTTGGTTGAAAACCTCTAACAGCTGAGCAATCTCTTCTTCCGTTGACCGAGAGGCGATTTGTGGCTTGCCCCGGATTTTCGCTTCGGTCCAGTCGATAGCTTCGCCTGATCCCCAGGATAGCAGCGAGGCCAAGGTAAACACCAGCAAGCTGCGTGTCGTGCCACGGGGCAAATCTTGCTTATCCAGCAAAGTTTGGGCACGTTTGGCTACCCAGATGAATACGAGGGTGGTAATGATCAGGTTCCAGATTGATGGTAAGGTAAACAAATTCACTCCAACTTTTTAACTTGTGGCAAAACCAGCCTCTGCTCTATTTAGTCAGGGTTTAGGCTACTAGCGCTTATTACTACCGGAGGCTTGGTCGTAATGCTTTTGGGCAATATGATCGATAACGACCAAGTGATAACCTTACGCTACTCACATAACTTAAAGGTATCTGAAAAATGAAAAAACTGACTTCGGCTCTTATTCTGGCTGGCTCAATATCAGGCGCGCAAGCATCGACTTTACTTACCAGCACTTTTACTGCCGATAACGCCTTTGAAGCGTACGTCAGCTCCAGCGCAAACTCTATTAGTAGCGCTGCTATCCTAAGCGGCAACAATTGGGGCAGCACGTATTCTTCGGTAGACAGCTTAACTCTCACGTCTGTCTCCTATCTGATTTTAAAAGTCACCAATCAAGGTGGCCCGGGTGCAGCATTGGGTACTTTTACGCTGTCGAATAACGAATACTTATTCGGCAATGGCGCAAATACTATTTCAACTGGCGGTACCGGTTGGAGTATGTACGTAGATTCGCTGGCGAATCCGGCATCCCCGATTGTCGCAGAAGGTGCAAACGGAGTATCGCCCTGGGGCTACCACTCCGGTATCGATTCCAGCGCGCAATGGGTCTGGTACTATAACAGTATCAATACCAATGGCGCAGGAGCATGGGGCAGTGATAATAGTACCGTTTATTTGGTCACTTCAATTACGCCAGCCGCTGTACCAGTGCCTGGTGCGATCTGGTTTATGGGTACCGGATTACTGGGTTTCCTGGGCCTGAAACGTAAACAGGCTTAATCTTCTTTGTCCTTTGCGGCTCCCCAGTTTGAGGTGACCGCCAATTATCTAAATTGGCGGTCACCGATGGGATTACTTAGGTCACCCCTGCAAAGCCTTCAACAAGCCCTGCAATTTATCGTTAGCATCTCCGAATAGCATGCGGGTGTTGTCATGCACGAACAGGGGATTGCCGACGCCGGCGTAACCTGAAGCCATCGAACGTTTCAGGACGATAGTGGCAGCACTTTTCCAGCATTCCAGCACCGGCATGCCGGCTATCGGGCTGTTGGGGTCGTCCAAAGCAGAGGGGTTGACGATGTCGTTGGCGCCAATGACGATGGAGACATCCACATGTGGAAAGTCTTCGTTGATTTCATCCATTTCAAACACGATGTCATACGGCACTTTCGCTTCAGCCAACAAGACGTTCATATGCCCCGGCATACGGCCAGCCACTGGATGGATGGCAAACCGAACTTTTTTGCCGCGACCGGTCAGCAATTTGGTGATTTCGTTGACCGTGTGCTGTGCTTGCGCTACGGCCATGCCATAGCCGGGAATGATCACGATGTCTTTGGCATCCAGCAATAATTGGGCTGTTTCTTCCACTTCAATGGGTTGTACCTCACCGACCACTTCTGCCGCTTCACCACCCGCGCTACCGAACCCGCCGGCAATCACGCTGAGAAAGTGTCGATTCATCGCCCGGCACATGATGTAACTCAAAATCGCACCGCTGGAGCCGACCAAGGCGCCGGTGACGATCAGTAAGTCATTGCTGAGCATGAAGCCGGTAGCCGCTGCCGCCCAACCGGAATAGCTGTTCAGCATCGATACCACCACCGGCATGTCGGCGCCGCCGATGGCCATCACCATGTGTACCCCAAATACCAAAGCAATCACCGTCATAATCGCCAGCGGCAGCATACCGCCACCGCTTTCTGCCGCGCTCAGAAAGCTGCCGCCCAAAATCACGGTAACGACCAGCATGGCCAGGTTTAGCCAATGCCGTGCTGGCAACAACACCGGCTTGCCGCTGATGCGACCGCAGAGCTTGCCGAAGGCGATCACCGAACCGGAAAAGGTCACCGCACCAATAAATATACCGATGTAGGTTTCCACTTCGTGGATGGTTTTTTTCGGCGCCGACCAAACTGTTGGAGTGATCCATGGCGTTGGCGTAGCCGACCAATACCGCCGCCATCCCAACCAAGCTGTGCATCAGTGCCACCAGCTCCGGCATTTGCGTCATTTCCACTTTGGCGGCGGCTTTGGTGCCGATGAAGCCACCGATCAGCAAGGCAATCGTGAGTATGACGTAGGCGGTCACACTGCCGCCGAATACCGTGGCTGCAATCGCAATCGCCATCCCGGTCATGCCGTAATAATTGCCGCGCCGCGCTGTGTCCTGCTTGCTCAAGCCGCTGAGGCTGAGAATGAATAGAATCGAGGCTGCGATGTATGCCATCGTAACTAGACCGTTTGACATGTAGCTCTCCTTATTTTCTAAACATTTCAAGCATGCGGCGTGTCACGAGAAAGCCGCCGGCAATATTGATGGATGCGATCAGAATGGCCACCGCCGACAAAATTCCGATTATGGAGTCAGGCGAGGACACCTGCACCAGAGCACCGATCACGATGATGCCACTGATGGCGTTGGTCACACTCATTAACGGTGTGTGTAGCGACGGTGAGACGTTCCAAATCACCTGGTAGCCTACAAAGCAAGCCAATACAAACACCGTGAAGTGCGACAAAAACGACGTAGGTGCCGTCGCTCCGACCGCAAAGAACACCAGAGCAGCCAAGGCAATCGGCAACCATTGCTTTATCGGTTCCGGTATCAAAGATTTGGTTTCCACTGCGGCGGCTGCTTCGGCGGCTGCCGCTTGTTTGGGGGCAGCGGACAGTTTGGGCGGTGGCGGCGGCCAAGTGATATTGCCTTCCTTAATCACGGTCGCGCCGCGTATCACCTCGTCTTCCATGTTGATGACAGTGTTGCCGTCTTTGCCAGGGGTAAGGTCGGTGAGCAGATGCCGCAGATTAGTGGCGTAAAGCTGGCTGGATTGATTAGCCAAGCGACTGGGCAAATTGGTGTAACCGATAATGGTCACATCGTGCTTTACCACCACCTGGTTTTTCTCGGTGAGCGCGCAGTTACCGCCTTGTTCGGCAGCCAAATCCACGATCACACTGCCGGGCTTCATTGACGCCACCATTTCGGCAGTAATCAGCTCGGGGGCCGGTTTGCCGGGGATCAAGGCGGTGGTGACGATGATGTCCACTTCCTTGGCTTGTTGGGCAAACAAAGCCATCTCGGCTTCAATAAATTCCTTGGACATGGTTTTGGCGTAACCGCCGGTGCCGGAGCCGTCTTCCTGAAAGTCCAGCATCAGGAACTCGGCGTCCATACTCTCGATTTGTTCTTTCACTTCCGGCCGGGTGTCGAAGGCGCGGACAATGGCACCCATGCCTTTCGCAGCGCCAATCGCGGCCAGACCTGCGACGCCGGCACCGATCACTAACACTTTGGCGGGCGGGATTTTTCCGGCAGCGGTGATTTGACCGGTGAAGAAGCGGCCAAAATGTTGCGCGGCTTCTACGATGGCCCGATAACCGGCGATATTGGCCATGGAACTCAGGGCGTCCATTTTTTGGGCGCGGGACATACGCGGCACGCTGTCCATGGCCAACACAGAGACTTTTTTGGCGGCCAATTTTTGCATTAGTGCTTCGTTTTGCGCCGGCCAGATAAAGCTGATCAATTGCTGGCCTTCGCGCAGCAAGTCGGCTTCGTCGATAGCCAGTTGCGGATGAAATTCGGGAGCGCGGACTTTCATGACAATATCGCTCTGTTGCCATAATTCCTGCGCCGAGGCGACCACTTGCACGCCGGCCGCCCGATAAGCGTCATCGGAAATATTGGCATTGTCGCCGGCGCCGCTTTCCACCAGTACTTCAAAACCTAGTTTGATGATTTTTTCAGCGGCCTCGGGCGTGGTAGCGACGCGCTTTTCGCCGTCGTGAACTTCTTTTGGAACACCGATCTTCATGATTTCTCCTAAGGTTTGGAGGGGAATAACGGATTGTTGGTAGGCTGAAAAGCCAGCGGGCGAGGATAGGGGATTGACTCGGTTTTATCAATTGTTTTCTGTGAGTTCAATTAATTACGCTAGAATCCTAGAGTCTGCTTAAGCCAACTAAAAGAACAATGAAAATATTGGTGGTCGATGATAGTAAAGTGATCAGGCAGCTGGTTGCGGAATGCCTGAAAGAAATGGGGCATGCGGTGTCCTATGCGGAAAACGGTTCCGAAGCCTTGCAATATGTCGGCGACCAAGACGTGGATTTAATTTTGATGGATGTGGAAATGCCCTTGCTGAGCGGTTTCGAGGCCACGAAAGCCATCCGCGAGCTAAAAAAGGCCGATTGGTTTCCCATCATTTTTTTTTACGATGCACGACGATGATGAGTCGTTCGTTAACGGTATTTTGGCCGGCGGCGACGCCTATCTGCCTAAGCCGCTGAATCCTACCCGTTTGCGATTGACAGTGATCGCGATGGAGCGGATTTATGTGATGCGGCAAAAGCTGCAAACCACTCAGCGGGAATTGCAGGCCGCCAATCGGGAATTGGAGCGTTTATCACTGCGCGATCAATTAACCGGCTTGGGCAATCGCCGCCATTTCGATAGCAATCTTGCCATGCAGTTTGCGCTGTCTCGCCGCAATAAAGCGCCGTTGTCTTTGATTATTTGCGATATCGATCACTTTAAGAAATATAACGACACCTTGGGGCACCCCCAAGGCGATGGGTGTTTGATTGCGGTGGCGAAAGTTCTCACGGAGCAATTGGAGCGTAGCAGTGATCTCATTTGTCGCTACGGTGGCGAGGAGTTCGTGGCGATCCTGCCCGATACGGCTTTGCAAGATGCCCTTAAGCTTGCTGAAAATATTCGCCGGCAAGTTTTTGAAAAAAACATCGTTTACGGCGACACCGAGACTCAGTGCGTTAGCCTGAGTTTGGGCGTGGCAACCTATGTCGGCCAATATAGAACCGCGCTGGAGATGCTGGAGGCGGCAGACGCCGCTTTGTACAAGGCCAAGCAAGGCGGCCGTAACCGGGTGGAGTTCAATTAAAACCGTGTATCGAGCCAAAGATTTTATAGAAACTGCGGAAGGATTGATTTTCGCGGTCGTTGTGCAGGGCCAGGAAAATGGGAAGGTCCTATGTTTTCTGCGTTACCTCTGTCTGGAGGGCGTTTGGCGCAAGGTCGACACCGCATTGGCGAACCAACATCTTGAGCAATATTGCCCTCAGTATCTGCATTATTCGGCACTGCTTGATGCGCATTTACACGCCGTGCCCAGTGCCGCTATTGTTCGGCATTATCAGCCTCAAAAATTATTGCAACGTTTGTTGGCTGAGGAGCCCGGCGATCCGGTATTGGCCGATTTGCATAAACTGTGCGGCTTGTTGCGGTCCAATGGCTTGGACCTTAGCCGTTTCGGCGTGACCGGCTCGCTGCTGGTGGCTATGCAAAAACACAGTTCCGATATTGATCTGGTGTGCTACGAGCGTGGCGAGTTTCATCGTGCGCGCAATATCGTCCAAGCCTTGATTGCCGAAGATCGTTGCCAGGCATTAAACGATGAAGACTGGTTGGAGGCTTACCAGCGGCGAGCCTGCGATTTTGCCTTTGACGAATATGTCTGGCACGAGCAGCGCAAGTACAACAAGGGCATGATCAATGGGCGCAAATTCGATTTGTCGCTGGCGGTCGCCGATCCGGAAGCACAGGATAAAAGTTATCGTAAACTGGGCTTCATCACTATCGACGCCGAAGTGTGTGAAGACCAATTCAGTTTCGATTATCCCGCTCGGTTTGCCATCAAACATCCCCAAGTTGATAGCGTGGTGTGTTTTACTGCGACTTACAATGGTCAGGCACAAATCGGTGAACGGATTCGCGTGGCCGGGCAGTTGGAAGTCGATCAAGACGGTGTTCAGCGCATAGTAGTCGGTTCGAATCGGGAAGCCATAGGCGAGTTTATTAAGGTCATCCGGTGACAGATCGGCATTGGCGGGCGGTCATTTTCGATATGGACGGTCTGGTTTTGGATAGCGAACCGACTTATGTTCAGGCTTGGCAGGCCGGGGCAGATGAGCTTGGTTTTGCGCTGCCGGCTGAATTTTGGGATAGCTTGTCCGGTTGTTCCGGAAAAATAGTGACTCAGCGTTTGCAGGTGCAGTGTGGTCCGGGTTTCAATCTGCACAAGTTTCAACAATTGAGTAGCGATTATTGGCTTGCGCATGTGCAGCAACACGGTATCGCCGTAAAACCGGGTTTTTTCGCCGTGTTGGAGGTATTGTCTCTGTATCGTTTGCCGTTCTGTCTGGCAACGAATAGCGCACTGGCGGCAGCGCAACAATGCCTGGCCTGGGCCGGATTGACGGATGTTTTTTCTTATATCGTTGCCGGCGATATGGTCGCCGCGGCAAAGCCGGCGCCAGATATCTTTTTGCGCGCTGCCGCGGAGCTGGCACAACCGGTCGAGGACTGTTTGGTGCTGGAAGATTCGCCGACAGGCGTCAGTGCTGCTCTGGCCGCTGGAGCGTCTTGCGTCTTCGTGCCGTCATTACAGCCGGCGGACACCTGGGCTGTCGAACACGCCGATTTTCTCATGGCCGATCTACACCAAGTGGCTGATTTTATCTCGGTCCGCCAACATCATCCGCTATAATGCCGGCTCTTTAGTATTTGACGGAATCCAGGTGGTGAAAGCGCGGTACCAATCAGTGACGGTCATAGCACCGGCTCGCTTGCATATGGGCTTTATCGATTTAAGCGGGGCTTTGGGGCGGCATTTCGGTAGCATCGGTTTGGCGCTGAACGAAATCAATACCCAGCTCAGCATAACCGCCGCGGATAATTTGCAAGTCAGCGGTCCGTCCGCCGAGCGCGCGCTGAAATGTACCCGGCAATTTTGTCAGCTGCTGGACGTTTCCGATGCACTCAATATCACTATCGACCATGCCATTCCTGAACATATTGGCTTAGGATCGGGTACGCAAATGGCTCTGGCTGTTGGTGCAGCGTTGAATGCTTTTTACGGTTTGGATCTGTCGGTGCGGGAAATAGCGCAACTCTCTGATCGCGGTGCGCGTTCCGGTATTGGTATTGGTATCTTCGAAACAGGCGGCTTGGTGGTGGACGGCGGTCGCGGACCGGACACAAAAACCCCGCCCATGATCGCGCAAATAGCGGTGCCGGAGGACTGGCGATTTATTTTGGTGTTTGATCAACGCGGCCAAGGTTTGCATGGCGAACAGGAGGTCAATGCTTTTCAGCAATTACCGCCGTTTCCGCAAGCTCAGGCCGAGCGCTTGTGTTACTTACTATTGATGCAGGGTTTGCCGGCGTTGGCTGAAGGCAATCTTAATAAATTCGGCGAAGTGATTACTGCGTTGCAGCAGGCGGTGGGCGAACACTTCGCGCCGGTGCAGGGTGGGTGTTTACCAGTCCGGATGTTGCGGCAGCGATGGCTAGTCTGGCTGAGCACGGCGCGGTGGCGATAGGTCAAACTTCGTGGGGGCCGACCGGATTTTGCGCGGTTGCCAACCCGCAACGGGCTGAGGAACTGCTGGCGCAGTTGGAACGGCAATTTGCTGCATCGCCGTTGAGTTTTCTGGTGGCTAGCGCCCGAAATCAGACCGCCGAAATTATTCTTAACTAGCCTATGCTTCAGTCGAGCACGTGCTCGGCGTGATCTTGGTTTTGTCTATTGTCAGTCCATTCGGCACTGAGTCTATCGCCGCTATTTCCTGCTTTTAATCTAAACGTAAAAAACGGATTTTTGGATAGGCTGCCGGCCATATTGGTGGTTAGGATTAGTTGATCGTTTAATTTAACCAGTAACCGCTCGATAAAATGCGCCGGAATCAATTCGCCGTTGGCGTCGCGATTGCGGCCGTTTTCCATTGGGTGCGTGATCAGCAATTTAACTTCCGTATAGCCGTCGCGCCGTTGGCTTCTGATTTTTATACTGTTGGTCATATCAACCTGTTCCGCAGCCGCCGCGCATCACATTAACCCAGCGGCTGGTGCGCAGTAGCGCTCCGTTGTGTTCCGCAAGCAAAATCACGTTGCAAGATTCCGCTAATTTAATCCGCGCCGTGAGCTGGGGTGCGATGAGTGGTGTGAGTTCGAATTCCGCCAGCAGCGGCGTGGGATTTTTATCGGCGAATAGATACAGTTTCTCGATGCCTTCCAGCTCGCTGGTAATGCTGACCGGTACCACCGCGCCATCTTCAGCAATCTCGGGCAGGATCAAATTGAGTTGGTTGCTGCTTGTCACCGTTCGCTTATCGATAAGTTGCGTGTAAAGGGTGATGAAGTCGTCGGCGGCAAAATGCGTTGCCAACCTCTCGGCAAGGACGTTTGCGAATTTGCCGGTCAATAAAGCCGCGGTCAGCAAAATACCGGAATGCTTTAGAAATAGGCGGCGACTAGGCATAAAATTCAACAACCATAAAAAGTTTGATGTATATCAAAAAATATAAGCTTCCGTTTGTTATCTTTTGCCCCGTTGAAATTTTTTCAGCACCACCATCACAAACAACAAAAGGAAGGTACAAAATGAGTGAAGTACAAGAAAAAGATAATTTCTGGCTCTATATCGTCATTGCTGTCGTACTGGCGGCTGGCGCCGTACTGATGGTAAAAAATGCCGAGCATGATAAATATGCTACTGCGGCAAAAAATATCGCCGAAGACTCCGCCAACTCAGCTTACCGCAATGATGTACTTCACAGCGGTGGCACGAAAAGATAAGCGCTTTGCAAAGGTTCGGGAAATGTAATCTACGTTTCCCAAATTCTCGGATTTTGGCGGGGCATCCGGGCTTCGTCAAAATCCGTTTCCGTTTCTGCTAGTCGTTGAACAATACCGTTGCTTTCAGCAAGGCGATGGCATTGGCCATGCCAACTTCCAAGTTTTTCTCGATCTCGGCCATGGTGATTTCACCCTCCACCACACCAGCCGCCCAATTCGCAACCACCGAGATGTTGGCATAAGCCAAACCCAGTTCCCGTGCCAACGCGGCTTCCGGCATGCCCGTCATGCCCACCAAATCGCAACCGTCGTTAGCCATGCGTTTGATTTCGGCAACCGTTTCCAGCCTTGGCCCCTGGGTGCAGCCGTAAGTGCCTGATGGGGTGAGGGAAATATTTGCCTGTTGCGCGGCTTGAATAATTCTGGCACGTAAGGAGGGTGTATACGGTTCGGTGAAATCGATATGCGTGACATGCTCCAGATCGTCTGCAAAAAACGTATGCTCGCGGCCGTAGCTGTAGTCTATCAATTGATCAGGAATGGCAATAACGGCCGGTGCCATCTTAGTGCCGATACCGCCGACCGCCGCGACGCCGATAATCTCAGTAACGCCTAGCTGTTTTAAACCCCAGATATTGGCCCGGTAGTTGATCTTGTGCGGCGGGATTCGATGCGGATTACCGTGTCTGGCTAGGAACACCAATTTCTTCCCATTTAGCTCACCCAGCAAATAAGGCGCAGAAGGTTCGCCGAAAGGCGTGGTCAGGCGTTCTTCACCGGTGATGGTGAGTGCGTCGATTTGGGTGAGGCCGGTGCCGCCGATGATAGCCAATGTCATAGTACTTCCTTGCAGGCAAATACGCCTGGTGCATTTCTAAGATAACCCTTGTAATCCATACCGTAACCGAACAAGTAATGATTGGCGACAGTGAGGCCGATAAAGTCGGGCTTGATAGGTTTGGTGATTTGCAGGTCTTTGTCGAACAGCGCAGCGGTATAAACGGTGCTGGCGCCTTCTTCCCGGCAATATTCGACTATCGCTTGTAAGGTATGGCCTTCGTCGAGAATATCGTCCACTACCAATACCGTGCGGCCGGCCAATGGTGTGGTCGGTTTGAACAGCCAATGTATATCGCTGCCCGAGGTGGCGTTGCGGTAACGGCTGGCGTGGACGCTATCCAGATTCAACGGAAAGTCCAGACGCGGCAGTAACTTGCCGGTGGCGATGATGCCGCCGTTGATGACGCATAACACCAAGGGGTTACTGTCTTGCAGTTTGTCGGTGATCGCCGCCGCCATGCTATCCAACGCCGCTTCGACTTCGTCGGCGCTGTGCAGCAAAAGTGCTTGCTGTTTAACAATGCCGATTTCTTCAAGCATGGGATTCATAAAACTCCGTGATTTGTTTGGAAATGGTTTGCCATTTGTCGCTTTTTGCCAGGGCGTCTTTATCGAGCTGGCATTTGCCGCGCATCGCTTGCAGGCGTTGCTCGCGTTTGCTGTTTTGGCTGACAGGCAGTTTATCCAGCACTTGTTCGGCGGCTGCCGAATTATTGCAAACCAGCAGCATATCGCAGCCGGCTTGCTGGGCAAGGCCGGCGCGTTCGGTGAAATCGCCTATGCTGGCCGCGCCTTCCATACTTAAATCGTCGCTGAAGATCGCGCCATCGAAACCCAGTTCGCCGCGCAAAATGGTCTGTAACCAGAAGCTGGAAAAACCGGCCGGATAGCGGTCTGCTTGCGGATAAACCACATGAGCCGGCATGATGGCCTCCAGGCCTTGCACTATCAATTGTTTGAATGGCAGTAAATCTTGTCGGCGGATGGTTTCCAGATCGCGTTCGTCGACGGGTAGCGTCAAATGCGAATCCAGTGCCACCGCGCCGTGACCGGGGAAGTGTTTGCCGGTGGCAGCCATGCCGGCGTTACGCATGCCTTGCCGAAATGCGCCGGCCAGTTCTGCGGCTAATTTTGCGTCTTGGGAAAACGAGCGGTTACCGATGATCTCGCTGACTCCGCAATCCACATCCAATACCGGTGCGAAGCTGAAATCCACATCCACGGCCAGCAGTTCGCTGGCCATCAGCCAGCCGGCAGCTTCTGCCAACTCAGGTTGCTCGGCGTAAAAAGCCGCCGCCGGCAGGCGGGTAAAGCCATTTTGAAAGCGTTGCACGCGGCCACCTTCCTGATCGACCGCGATCAGGATGTCACCGTTGCGTGCAGCGCGGATCTGTTTGATTAAGTCAGCGACTTGTCGAGGATTGTCGTAGTTTCGGGAAAATAGGATTAAGGCGCCGGTATTGGGATGAGCGATTTTTTCTTTGTCCAGCGCACTGAGGCTGTGGGCCTCGATGTCGATCATGACCGGGCCGATAGCTTGTGGTTTCATGGTGTCAAATGGCGAAATTGGAATATACTTTTGGTGTAGTCACTACATTATATGAGGAATCCGTGCGAACATTTATTTTGTTGATCAGTTTGATGCTGTTGCCGGCGATGACCTGGGCGAACTCCGGCGAGAAAAAA
>Ga0160183_108107_pt1 | contig 28759 bp, 23 predicted proteins | sample met14sb_FD_108562 | JGI IMG/M metagenome (GOLD analysis project Ga0160183, IMG submission 108562) | Synthetic bacterial communities of pure cultures from sediment of Lake Washington, USA, under high oxygen condition - MT... | ecosystem: Engineered > Modeled > Simulated communities (microbial... >...
AAGGTCAGCATGTACAGTTCAAATTGGGCCGCGGCCCTAAAGGCCCACAAGCCGAAGAAGTAACCATCGTTTAAAGATTAAGCCGTAGTTGCCAATTGGTACCTACGGCTTTTTTGTTAGATAGAGTGGAAATCAAACGCGGTTTCCACTTTCGTTCTTCCCACCGTTTCATTTCAACGTACTGGATTGCTTTTAAAAGCTTCTAGCAAAGCATTCAGCAGACTAAACTTTAGTTGTCCGCAATGGTCCAAAGTCTTTGTAATTTTAATCAAGTAAAGAGGTGGGGCATGTCGTTAAAAAACGAATTTGAAAGTTTGCTCGTTAATCTGGATTCGGTTCGCGAGGAACTGCAACTGAAGTTGCATCTGGCTTCAATGGATGCCAAGGATGAATTTGCAGAAGCGGAAAAACAGTGGTTGCAGATTAAAAGTAAAGCCGCTGAAATTGCCGACGAATCGATAGAGACTTCCGAAGAGTACATCGCCAAGGCTAAAATCGTTGGAGAGGAGTTGAAGGAAGCTTATCAGCGAGTAGCCAAGCGCCTTTCCGAGTGATCTGCCAAAACTCAAAAAGCTGGCAAATTTAATTTGGTACCAGCCTTGCCGCTAGTGCGGGCTGGTTCATAAGGCTATTGCCTTTGGTATGCAATAAGTTGGAACAGGTAGCCGCCAATTGTGCTGACCATGGCGGCTTGGAGCCTATCAACTCAACGGCGGTTTTTGCAGTGTGGTTAAGCTATTGAATTAGCAACGCGACTTCAGCTGTAGATCTAGCTTCCTCAGCTGTCCGAAACTATTGTACTGCCAAGCTTAGATCCGCAATTTTGGCAATATTGTTGATCAACCGAAACCTTCGCTTCGCATGCGGGACATGTATTGGATGATTGGGTTTTATGTCCGCAGGCATTACAAAAATGAGTATTTGCGGTAATGTCGGCGCCGCATTGCTGACAGGCCGGGTTTTGCTGGGGGAGAAGCCTTGATAACATTTTAACCAGCTTGGCAACGGTATCGATCAGGTAAGTAGCATGGCTATAGGCCCTGAACACAAACCAAATGCTGACGCTTACAATCAGAATGATCGCGCTACTATGGTAAATCGTTCTACCCAAGCTATCGACGAACGGCGCCAATAACTCCCAAAACAATGCCTGTACGGTAATCAAAATCAACAGTGCGGTTAGCGGCTCGGCGATACCTTTGGCAAATGACAACGCACCGCCGCTGTTGGGAATGGCCTCTATCACGTAGCCGGCAAAAAAATAAAACAAGATTAATGCTGCCAGCCTGGCAAAAAACCAGACTACGGCCGCGGCCTTGAATACGCCGGCCACTTCCAATTCCGTCATTACCGGTACTAGCGTAATTAATTTGCCTATTGTCAGAATGCTGGCAATCGTAATGAATAGCTGGGCGGCCCGCTGCCATGCATTGCTTGATGAGGAAATCAAAGAAAACATAAGCATTGCAACTCCTGTTTGTAGGGGACTGCATTTGAATCAATCATTAGCTCGTTGAATGGGCGTGATTCCTTAGGTAGAGAATATCACACAAAAAAGCGGATAACCCTCAGTGCTAAACTTTAGAAGTTCAAACACTGTCTGGCTGTTTCCGGCTCAGAGACCACAGACGAAAACCGGTTTTTTGCCTTATCTAAATCCTTTACGGTACTATTCAGAGGCAATGCGTAATTGATTTTTTCCCTTCTCCCAAACGGCATCATGTCCCCCGAACAATTCCAACAAAAACTCTTTAGCTGGTTTGATAATCATGGCCGTAAGGATTTGCCATGGCAACGGGACATTAATCCTTATCGAGTGTGGGTGTCGGAGATTATGTTGCAGCAAACGCAAGTAGTCAGCGTGATTGCATATTTCAATCGCTTCGTCGCCAGGTTTCCGACGGTGCAAAGCCTGGCAAGCGCAGAACTGGACGAAGTCTTACAGCACTGGTCCGGGCTTGGCTATTATGCGCGCGCCAGAAATCTGTACAAAACCGCGCAAATCGTTGCCGGCAATGCCGGCGTATTCCCGCAAACCGTCGCAGAGCTAAGTGCCTTGCCCGGCATCGGCCGCTCCACTGCGGGGGCGATACTCAGCATCGCTTGCGGGCAAAGCCAGCCCATATTGGACGGCAACGTCAAGCGCGTGTTGGCGCGGTTTCATGCCGTGCATGGCTGGCCAGGTGACAATAAAGTGGCTGCGCAGCTTTGGCAAATTAGTCAGCGCTATACGCCGACGCAAAGAACCGGCGACTACACCCAGGCAATGATGGATTTGGGCGCTACGCTCTGCACCCGCAGTAAGCCGCTATGCGAGATCTGCCCCGTTGCAGAAGGCTGTCAGGCTAGGCAGTTGGCCTTAGTAAAACAGTTACCAGGCCCCAAGCCTCGCAAGGACGTACCGGTCAAACAACTATATTTTTTGCTGTTACTAGACAAGGAAAACCGGGTTTTATTGGAAAGGCGGCCACCGACCGGCATTTGGGGTGGGCTATGGAGTCTGCCGGAATTTGACGATCCGCAGGCTTTGCAAGATTGGTGTCTGCAACGCCATTACCAAATGCATGCTTTGCAGACTTTACCAGACCAGCGCCACAGTTTCTCGCATTATCATCTGGACTACACACCGATCCTGGCAAAGTTGGAAAACCCCATAAACAATGTGATGGAAGGCGAGCGGGCGGTTTGGTATAAAACCGCCGAGATTACTACTTTAGGTTTGCCGGCGCCGATCAAGCGTCTGCTGCAACAACATGTCACAGAGGATCAAAATGACGAGAATGATTACATGCGTAAAACTGGGCGTTGAGGCTGAGGGTCTGGATGCGCCACCGTTTCCGGGTGTCAACGGCCAACGCATTTTCGAGCATGTGTCGAAACAGGCCTGGAAGGACTGGTTAGCGATGCAAACCATGATAATTAACGAGCAGCGGCTGTCCAGTTTCGATCCGGCTGCGAAAAAAATATTGGAAGCCGAGCGCGAGAAATTTTTGTTTGCCGGTGGTTTCGAGTTGCCGGAAGGCTATGTGCCGAAAAAATAGTGCCGTTTGGGCTTTAGGCGCTTTGTCAGATGGTTAGTATTTGTAAAGTTGCGTGTATGGCTTTTGTATAGCGTTAATCCGGTTAAAAGGTTGACAAAAACACCGTGACTGGAAAGCTCGGGATGTCTATTAAAACTATCATCCGGAGAAAAATATGAACGCAACTGTAGCACCTCAGATCCATGCCTTGCGCGCAGCTCTCAGCGACCACGTCCTGATGGGTAAAATAGTCGATGTGTTTTATGCAAAAATGCTGGACGACTATCGGATTAACCGCTTCTTCTTTACCCGCCCGGCTGCTGAGCAGGCTGATGCGCTAAAAGCCTATTTGAAAGCTTACTTCAATAGCTTAAATAGTGACGATGATAGAGTATTAGAGGCATTGGATGGGTATTTTACGGCAGCGTTTGCCCGCACCAACGCCAAACCGAGTTTGGTTGCCGGCAACGATTTTGCCTTCCTGCTGGATATCGTTGGCGGGCAAGAGATTAGAAGCATCACGTTGTTAACGCCGGCTCATAGTTTTTTGATCAAGCTCGGTCCTGACGATTTCCATTACGACATCGTGATGGAGCATTTGGCCGCCTCTTTAAAGCAATTGAATATCGCCGAAGATTTGGCTTATCAAATCCTGGCTTTGGCGGAGAAAGGTCGAGATGGCTTGTTGGCTAGAGGCGTAGAAGTTAAGAAAGCCGCTTGAATAGCGTTTTAGTGGTTCGGGTTTCGTTCGCTTAGGCATTGCCTAAGCGAACAATCACTAGCTGTCTTCCTTGATCATGGCAACAAGAAAATCTACGAAGCTCTGAATGGCTAAGCCGGTGCCCACTGCGGTTGCCATGTTTGCCAGTAATTTGCTGACAACACCCAAAAGTCTTTCAAGCAGTTTGTGGCCGCCGATAATTTCTATTCCGTACAGCAAAAATTCGCCTAAAAAATGATTGATGACGGCGAGCTTTAGATTTAGCTGGGTTCCCAATAAGCCTTGCGCTAACAAGGTGTGGGTTTCCGCACGTTGCAAGCCGTCTTTTAGCGCCGAAAAGTTTGGGTTAAGCTCAATCCAGGCTTTTTTATAATCGTCGCGAAATTTCGGCTGAAAATACTCGCCGTTATTTATCACCTTCTCTAAAAACTGCTGCAGAGCATCAACGAAATTCAGCAACCTTTTTCTGTCATCTTCGCCAGCCCCAAAGACAAATTTTTCCACTCGCTGTTCCTTCTATATGATGTCGGCGTTCTCACCAAAAAATGGCAGGCTGACGTTTAACTCACTCACGAATTTTGCGTTTAGCAAAATAAGCACTATTTCTTTACATACAGGTCGGTAATCGTTCCCTCTATCATTTCCGCTGCAAACGCAAAGGTTTCCGATAAAGTTGGATGCGGATGGATGCTGAGGCTGATGTCTGTCGCATCCGCGCCCATTTCCAAAGCCAGCACGGCTTCTGCCACTAATTCTCCGGCACCGGGGCCGGTAAAGCCGGCGCCGAGAATACGGCCGGTGGTTTTGTCGGTCAGGATTTTAGTAATACCTTCGCTGCGGCCCAGTGCCAAAGAGCGGCCACTGGCGGCCCATGGGAATACGGCTTTGTTGAATTCCACGCCTTGCTGCTGCGCCTGGGTTTCGGTTAGGCCCATCCAAGCTACTTCCGGATCGGTGTAAGCGACCGAAGGAATGGTTAGTGCGTCGAAACCGGCTTTGTGCCCGGCAATGACTTCGGCGGCGATTTTGCCTTCGTGCGTGGCTTTGTGGGCCAGCATTGGATTGCCGACGATGTCGCCGATCGCAAAAATATTGCTGACGTTGGTACGGCCTTGCTTGTCCACCGGGATGAAGCCACGCTCGTCTACATTGACGCCCGCCTTATCGGCGTCGATCAATTTACCGTTCGGCCGGCGGCCCACCGCCACTAAGACCGCATCGAACACTTCGGATTCCGGTGCGCCTTTGCCTTCCATCGTGACTTTAATGCCGGCATCGGTAGCTTCCATCGCCTTAACGCTGGTTTGTAGCCACAGATTCTCGTACTGCTTTTTGATTTTGCGTTGCAGTGGCGTGACCAAGTCTTTGTCGCAGCCGGGGATAATCTGATCCATCAATTCCACGACACTGATTTTCGAACCCAGCGCATGGTAAACAGTCGCCATTTCCAGGCCGATAATACCGCCGCCGACGATCAATAGTTTTTCCGGTACCGATTTCAGTTCCAGTGCGTCGGTGGAATCCCAAACGCGAGGATCGTCATGCGGAAAGCTGGGGATTTTAGTTGGCTGCGAGCCGGCGGCGATGATGGCATTGTCGAAGGTGACGGTTTGCACGCCGGCCTCGCTGGTCACCGTTAAGCTGTTGGCGGTGGCAAATTTACCCACGCCATGGATTACAGTGACTTTACGTTGCTTGGCCAGTTTGCCCAAGCCTTGATTCAGGCTTTGGCTGACGCTTTGTTTCCAGGCACGAATTTGGTCCAAGTCAATGTTTGGCTTGCCGAAACTGACGCCGTGTTCCGCCATCGCCTCGGCTTCGTGGATGATTTGCGCAGTGTGCAGCAAGGCCTTGGACGGGATGCAGCCAACGTTCAGACAAACGCCGCCTAACACAGGATAGCGTTCGACCAGCACCACTTGTTTGCCCAGATCGGCAGCGCGAAATGCGGCCGTGTAACCGCCGGGGCCGCCGCCCAGAACCAAAACTTCGGCGTGTGTAACGGAATTAGTCATAGGATTTGTCTCCAGTGAGGATGTCTATTTAGGTTATTTTATCAATTCAAAATCGTCCGGCAGGCTTAAGCCGTCAGTGTAATGCCGGTAATTGTGCATTTATCATGGCCGAATATTCCGCCGTTGGTAATATCGCTTCGGCAATTATTTGTTTTGCTTGCGCGGCTACCGATTGAAGTTCAGTGTTTTCGAGTTGCTTGTTCGCAAGTTTTATCACCGCAATTAATTGATTAATCAACGCAAGGTGGCTACGCCGCTTTTCATTCAACGCTTCTCTATCTAATCCCACAACAGCAATCGTTGCTTTGCCGTAGATATTGCCGTCAATCGCATAGGGAATCTCTTGCCGAAAGCCGATATATTGCCGAGGATCGGTGGCGGAAGGGTTGATTAACAGTGGCTGTTCCAACGTAATGTCGTCGTGGTGGTTAAGTGCTCGCTCCTGCGGGTCCAACAAAGGAAACAGATTTTTCTTAAATTGTTGATTGCATAAGGTGCAGCTCAGTAACAAGTTTTCCCAAGTATAAGGCAACCAATAATAGCCAGGAGCATGAAATTCGTCCTGTTCCGCTTGTTTGTAGCCGCCCTTGGGCCGGTAATGCTCCACATCGCCATAACTAATATGGGAAATTTTCGACTCGCAAAAACAGCACTTGTCACACTGCATTTTTAATAACGCGGTTTTAACGGTGGGATTTCCGTAAATCGCACTATCGAATTTAAATTCGCGTTTGCCAGCATCATAAGCCTCACAAAAAGCCTGTTGTTCAGCTTTACCCTTGTTTTGCAATACGGCGGGTTCCTGGCTGCGCTGGATAAAAATCATCGGACCTATTTCAACAGCTCCGCCGCACGGCGAATAATATTCATCGCGTCAATATCTTCGGGGGTTTCCGCTGTGGGCAGTTCTCCTATTTGACATTCCAGTTCAGACAATTTGGCTTGATCGGTACCGGTCAATTGCGCTTGGCTCAAAATCTGCCGGCGTTGGTTCAACAGGTTTTCATAATGCGGCGAACGGGCGCTGGGCAAATCGAACAAGTCGCTGGTTAATAACTGGTCGATACGCCAACCTTTGACGTCTTGCGGATGTTGATGAATTTTAACCGAGTCGCCTTCGCGCTTAAGCACCACGATATTGGCATTTTCCGCAGCCTGCACGATTAAGGGGCTATGGGCGGTAACAATAAACTGAGTATTGACGAAGCGTTCGCTCAAATAAGCCATGATCGTTCGCTGCCATTTGGGATGCAGATGCAGGTCGATTTCGTCGATCAATACCACCGCAGGTTCGGCGATAGGGTTGGCGCTATTGGGATAATGCTTGAATAACTGTGCGGCCAGATCGACCATCCAGGCGGTCATGGTTTGATAGCCAAGACTGAGCTGAGATAACAACAGCCAGCCGTCGGGTAGATTGAATTCGACCCTGGGGTTTGGCGACTTTTCGCTGGGTGTCGAGATGCGAATATCGCTGACGTCCGGTAATAAAGCAATCAGCGTGTCTTTAATAATCGTCAGACGTTCTTGGTAACTCGCCTGAATCTCGGATGGTTTATTAGCAATATAATCGGTTTGGAGTAGCCATTCTTCGGCATTGATTAAATTGTCTGGTTCATCAATAGGTAGTTCGACATCCCCACCTCCAAAATCAAATTCATATTTCCTAGCTAACCTTCTGCTGGCGGAATAATAAAATATTGATTGGTAGTCAAATATTTCATCAAAATTTTTCTGCCCTTGCATCGTTTCACGAATATGTTGGCCTCGAATAAACGGTTTAAAGGCGTATTCTAGTTGTTGCGATACAACCGAATCCAAGCCATCGCTTTTCCCAAATTGTAAATTCGTATTAGCGGACGAGTTGTTTAACCTAATAAGATTTTTATCTAGCCAAGGTGTACTTTGTTTGATATTCAGCGCATCCAGCAAAGTAGATTTGCCCGTTCCATTTCCCCCCAAAATCACCGTCCACTGCGCCGGCCTAGCGTTGCCATCCGACAAATCCAGTGTCTGTTTCTCGGCAAAACAGCGCACGTTTTCCACCGATAACGACAGGAAATAAACGCCTTGATTGCTAGGATTTTCGGCCATGACTTTGACTATTCGCTATTAAAATGCCGATTTTTAGGAGATTGGGTTAAATAAAAGGATTGATTAGCTGTAAACCGTTTATGTTTAAACCACTATGCATGTCTTCAGAGTAAATGCTTCGGCAATCGGTTACTATTGCGGAAGCGACCACCAAACTATCCCAATAGGACAAACTGAACGATTCGCGTAATTCGGAGGCCCGGCGTACATCATCCAATGTGACGGTATGTATCGGATAACGTTGCCGGAAATTATCCACGGTTTGTCGAATCTCTTGCTCGGTGTATCCGGCTTTTCGCAGCAGATTGTTGCAGATCTCGTTCACAACTTGAGTGCTAAGCATTACGCCGGGCTGTGCGATAACCTTTAAAGCTTGTTGGTGTTTGGGCGAACTCTCATCCATGAAAGCATAAAGCCAGACGTTGGAATCGACAAAACAGTTAACGCTCATACACCGCTTCGCGTGGCAGCGGCTCGAATGGTTTAACCAAGCGAGGCGCTAATGGCGCTGATTCCTTAAGGTCTTGTTGTTGCCCCGCGTATTTTTGCAACAAAAATTGATAAAAATCCTCCAATTCATGCCTGGCAAAATCCGGTAGTTTCTCTAAATTCAGTGTTTGCATACTGGGCCTCCCAAGAAAATTGATCCTTGCCGTTTACAACAACAAGCGCCGAATGTCGCCCAGATAAGATTTCAATGCTTCCATGAAACGTGCACCCTCGGCGCCGTCTATGACGCGGTGGTCGTAGGTGATGTCCAGCGGCAGCATCAGTTTCGGTTCGAATTCCTTGCCGTTCCACACCGGTTGTACCTTGGAGCGGGTGACGCCCAAAATCGCCACTTCCGGGGCGTTGACGATGGGCGTAAACGCGGTGCCGCCGATGCCGCCCAGGCTGGAGATGGTCATACAGCCGCCTTGCATATCGGCAGGTTTCAATTTGCCGGTTCTGGCCAGTTCGCTTTTTTCGGCTAGCTCGTTGGATAATTGGAAAATACCTTTTTTATCGACATCGCGAATCACCGGCACGACTAAGCCGTTCGGGGTATCCACGGCAATACCGATATGGAAGTAATGTTTGAAGATCAGTTTTTCGCCGTCTGGAGACAATGAGCTATTGAAGGATGGGTATTTTTGCATTGCCGCTACCAGCGCCTTCATGATGAAGATTAGGCCGGTGACTTTAACGGCGTCCTTCGCTAAGCCAGCGTTGACCGATTTGCGGAAGTCTTCCATCGCGTCGATGGCCACTTCGTCGTGATAGGTCACCAGAGGCAGGTTTAACCAGACACGGGTCAGGTTTTGGCCGGTCAGACGCTTGATTTTGCTGAGCGGTTTTTCCTCGATTTCGCCAAATTGGGTGAAATCTACTGCCGGAATGGCCGGTATGCCTGCGCCACCGCTGGTCGAACCTCCGGAGGCCATGACTTGCTTGACGAAGTTTTTCACATCGTCTTGCAGGATACGGCCTTTACGGCCGCTGCCGGTTTGGATTTTGCTCAGGTCCACGCCCAATTCGCGGGCAAACAGTCTGACGCTGGGGGTGGCGTGTGCTTTAAACCCTTCATTGCTACTTGCCACGGGCGCAACAGGCGCTGCGGCTGGTTGGGCAGGTTCTACTTTTGGGGCTTCCGCAACCGGTGCAGGGCTCGGTTCAACTGGGGCAGGTGTTACAGTCTGTGCCGGTTCGGCGGGAACTGCAGCGGCTGCCTCGCCTGCTTCAAGAGTAGCGATCAGTGTGCCTTCGGAGACTTTATCGCCGGGTTTGATATGCACGGTTTTGATGGTGCCGGCCGCGCTGGACGGTAAATCCATCGTCGCTTTGTCGGTCTCCATCACCGCCAGGGTTTGTTCCACCGCGACCACGTCGCCGGGCTTGATCAGCACCTCGACGATGTCGATTTCAGGGACATTGCCGACGTCGGGGACCTTTATTTCAATTACAGAACTCATATGTCGCTTTCCGTTAGATCAACCAAGGGGCGGTTGCGTCAGGGTTGATGTTGTATTTAGCAATGGCTACCTCGACTTTCGCGGCGTCGAACTCGCCGGCTTGCGCCAGGCTGTGCAAGGCGGCAACGGCAACGTGGTATCTGTCCACTTCGAAGAAGCTACGCAGCTTGGCGCGGGTGTCCGAGCGGCCGAAACCGTCAGTACCCAACACCGTGTAAGAGCGATTCACCCAAGGGCGAATTTGTTCGGCAAATGCGCGCATGTAATCGGTAGCGGCGATGATCGGACCCTTGGTGCTATCCAGGCAATGCTCGATATGCGTGATGCGCGGCTTTTCGGTCGGATGCAAACGGTTCCAGCGCTCGCAGGTTTGGCCGTCGCGAGCCAGCTCGGTAAAGCTTGGGCAGCTCCAGATGTCGGCGTCCACGCCCCAATCATCGTGCAGCAGTTTGGCGGCTTCAATGACTTCGATAAAGATGGTGCCGGAGCCCAGCAATTGCACGCGCGGTTTTTTGCTGTTCGGACCTTTCTTGAACAAATACATGCCTTTCAGAATGTCGGCTTCCGCGCCTTCGGGCATGGCCGGCTGGTCGTAGTTTTCGTTCATCAAGGTGATGTAATAGAAAATATCCTCCTGTTCTACATACATCCGGCGCAAACCGTCCTGAATGATCACTGCTAATTCGCAGGCAAAGGTCGGATCGTAGGAATAGCAGTTTGGCACGGTCGCCGACATCAGATGGCTGTGGCCGTCTTCATGCTGCAAACCTTCGCCGTTCAAGGTGGTTCTGCCGGCGGTGCCGCCCAGCAGGAAACCGCGGGTACGTTGGTCGGCCGCGGCCCAAATCAGATCGCCGACCCGTTGGAAACCGAACATCGAGTAATAGATGAAAAACGGAATCATCGGTACGCCGTGGGTTGAATAGGCGGTACCGGCTGCAATCCAGTCGCACAGGCCGCCCGCTTCGTTGATACCTTCCTGCAACACCTGGCCGTGCTTGTCTTCCTTGTAAAACATCAGTTGCTCGGCGTCTTGCGGGGTGTAGAGCTGGCCGACTTGAGACCAGATACCCAACTGCCGGAACATGCCTTCCATACCAAAAGTGCGCGACTCGTCCGGGACAATCGGTACTACGCGCTTACCGATTTGTTTGTCCTTGACCAGGATGTTCAAAATGCGCACAAAGGCCATGGTGGTGGAAATCTCGTGACCTTCGCCGGTGCCGTCCAATAGCGCTTTGAAAGCGGATAAGGCCGGTACTTCGAGCGGGTAGGACTTGGCGCGGCGAGCCGGCAGATAACCGCCCAGATCGACGCGGCGTTGGCGCAGGTAATTGAGTTCCGCAGAGTCTTCCGCAAAACGCAGGTAAGGCAGATTGATCAACTCTTCGTCGCTGACCGGCAATTGATAGCGGTCGCGGATGTATTTGATCGATTCCATGCTCATCTTCTTTTGTTGATGGCTGGTGTTTTGCGCTTGTCCTGAGTCGCCCATGCCGTAACCCTTGATGGTTTTAGCCAGAACCACGGTGGGTTGGCCGGTATGGTTGACCGCCGCGTTGAAGGCCGCGAAGACTTTGATCGGGTCGTGGCCGCCGCGATTCAATTCCCAGATGTCGCGGTCGGTGTAATCCTTGACGAGTTCCTGCAGTTCGGGGGTGTTGAAGAATTTTTCCCGGACGTAGGCGCCGTCCTTGGATTTGAAGGTTTGGTAGTCGCCGTCCACGCATTCCATCATGCGTTTAACCACCAAACCGTCCTTGTCGCGGGACAGAATCGCGTCCCAGCGCCGGCCCCAGATCACTTTGATAACGTTCCAGTTGGCGCCGCGGAAGTTGGCTTCCAGTTCTTGAATAATCTTGCCGTTGCCGCGTACCGGACCGTCCAGACGTTGCAGGTTGCAGTTGACGACGAAAATCAGGTTATCCAGTTTTTCCCGGCCTGCCATGCCGATCGCGCCCAGAGTTTCCGGTTCGTCGGTTTCGCCGTCGCCCAGGAAGGCCCAGACTTTACGGCCTTCGGTGTTGGCAAAGCCGCGGTTTTGCATGTAGCGCATGAAGCGGGCTTGGTAGATTGCCATGATCGGGCCAAGGCCCATCGATACGGTGGGGAATTGCCAGAAGTCCGGCATCAACCACGGGTGCGGGTAAGACGATAAGCCGTTGCCGCCGACTTCTTGTCTAAAGCTGTCCATTTGCTCTTCGCTCAAGCGGCCCAGCAAGAAGGCGTGAGCATAAGTGCCGGGCGCGGAATGACCTTGCGAGAAAATCAGGTCGCCGCCGTGTTTGTCCGAGGGGGCGTTCCAGAAATGATTTTGCCCGACATCGTATAAGGTGACGGCGGAAGCGAAACTGGCGATATGGCCGCCGACATTGGTGTATTTGTTGGCGCGCAACACCATCATCATCGCATTCCAGCGCACGTAAGAGCGGATGGTGCGCTCGATGTCGGTGTTGCCGGGAAATTTGGGTTGCCTATCTATCGGGATGGTGTTGATGTAAGGCGTATTAGCCGAGAACGGAATGTCCATGCCGGCTTGTCTGGCGGTACTGAGCAGGGTTTCAATCAGAAAACTGGCGCGGTCGCCGCCTTCTTTTTCTATCACCGCTTGCAGTGCCTCCATCCATTCTAGGGTTTCAGCAGGATCAATATCGTGTTTGGCGGCAATATCGGTATTGTTGGTCATTACGGAACCTTGGAAAACGTTGGATTAGCTTAAAAAGGATACCCGAAATGGCTGGTTTGAGCATATTTTTTTAGTAATCCGCTGCCGGCAAATCCGGCTAGAATCCAGGTAAAACCTAGGTGTAGCCAAAAAACGCAGCGGTTTAGTTTTTCGAAGCAGGCAAAAGGTTATTGTATGGTCAGAATTGCATTGGGTTTAATGAGCTTCAGCCCTTAAGTACAGGTGGCTTTGCAAGCCGACATGACGTAAAATTTGTGCCAGTACTCATTTTTAAGGAAATCCCTATGCGTAATCAACTAGTTAAACCCTTGGTTGCCTTGTTTCTTTCTACGGCAAGCATAGAAGCTAGTGCTGGGCTGGTCAGCTTTACCTCCACTGAGTTCCAGCAAACCCTGGATGGACAGGTTTTTACTTTCGCTATTGATAATGCGCCTTTGGCGGATTTAGTGGCCGGCAGCTTCACTGTCCATGCGCGTGGAGATTACTCGATCAACGCATCTACTGCCAATCCTGAGAACATCGCCGTTACATTCGAAAGTGTGATCAGCAATCTGAAATTTGCTCCTATTGCTCCACCCGTTAACTCTAGTTCTGTCTTTGTCGACGCCAACAATTACAGCACGGTTACAAACGCCGATTTGGTCGAGTGGTCGCGGAGCACGCTGCTACCGGGTGCTTTATTGCAGAGTTGGACACAGGACAACAAAATCCTTATCACCTTGGCACTGTCACCTGATGTGACCGCGGACTTGAATGCTGGACAAGGCAGCAACCCTTTTGTCCAGGCCACTATTACGTATACGACTTCGGCAGTACCTTTGCCGGCCGCAACATGGCTGTTTTTGTCTGGTCTGATTGGTATGGTAGGCTACGGAAAACAGCGCAAAGCAGATTAAAGCTGGTTCCCAGACAACAAAAAGCCGGCTTATGCCGGCTTTTTGTTGCGAAATGCGCTTGATTAATGAATAACGCTATCGGGGTGTTGCAAATCAGGCAGCACACTGCTGATGCCAGTATTGAGCAATGCGCCGGTATCGACGGTAAAGCTACCAACGCGGGTGCTATCGCCATCACCATCTGTTGCACTAAAACCAAACTGTAATTGCAGGTTTTGTGGCGCTACGCTGGTATATTGCAGGCCTCCCACCGCGAGCTTGCCAAAATTAACCTGGATTTCCAGCCTGTCGTATCCACCAACCACATCAATCGGGTCCGTAAGCCCACCTCCAGCAGGCGTGCTAAATACAACCGTTCCAGTATCAACTTGGGTTAGCCCCCTATAAGCTGTCCAGCTAAAAACATCCAAAGCACTACCAACATCGGCTTCGTTGAGTTGTACCGAGTTTACTAATTGCGGAGATGTAATATCGAAACCGCCGACAGTACCAAACCTGTAGGTTATTACTTCCGATGCATCCAAAAATCTATCACCCACACCGACGTCATTGTTTGCTGAGTCGATAAACAGGTTGCTGCCCTCAACAAGCAGAGAATTCCCTACAGCAACTTTTCCGGCACCGAAAGCCAGCGCGGCGCTGCCAAAATCTAGAGTGGTGCTCGGTGCAGCAGGCAAATCCAAAACATCGTGCAATTCCAATTTGTACGCACCATCTACGGCGCCGTTAACTGTCGGCAGCAGCGAAAATACCATGCGGTCAGCACTGAGGTCGGCAAATGTGGTCGTCAGGGCACCGTTATCGACAAAAGCATAAAGTTCTTGTAACTGGTCGCCGTTGCTATCGACAATCAAATAAGAAATACCATCTGCTCGAGACGTTAACGCCCCATTATTGTTTGTCAAATTTACACCACCGGCACTCCCAAAGCCGTCAAAACCCAGATCGTAATCAATCAAGCCCGTTAATGTTTGACCTGCGGCATCTTGTAAATTCCCGTTGCTGTTTTTGACGAAGGGCGCATCATCAAACACGTTCGCACTAAACGTCGTATTCGCGACCCTTCCGTCCTGATCGGTTAACGTCGCGGAAAATGTAAAGCCAATAGCCGGCGATTCCGGTGCGCCTGTGTTTATGTGGGTCAAAGCGTTTAGCAAGGTAAAGGTGTAACTGTCATTGTTCACAACTACCTGATAAGAACCGTCGCTGGCTGTCAGGGTTTGCGTAGCGGCGTCCCAGGTTGCCCCACTGGCCGACAAGACAACCGATGTTGGTGCTTGGCCGTTAATACGCAGAGCGCCGGTCTCGGCAGGGGGTAAGCTAGCGTCACTTTCGTCCACGATGACGTCGCTGACAGTGACAGTAGGCACGTAAACAATGCTGACTTCGGCGGGATTGGACTCCAGGCCCAAATCATCCTCGACGGTGTAGGTGATCAGAGTCGGATTGCCGGTAAAACCGGGGGTTGGCGTAAAAGTGATGGAGCCTGTAGTCGTGTCGACAGTCCAAATACCCTGGCCAGGCACAACTAGTGGTTGACCGGGTCCGTTACTGCCGACGATTTGCACGCTGGCGGGGTTGAGCGTGCCATCCGGGTCATTGTCGTTGCCCAGCACGTTGATCGTAACACTGCTGCCGGGTGTTAAGCCTGTAACGCTGTCATTGCCTGCAATCGGCGGCTGGTTGCCGGAGGTTGCAGCGGCCTGCTCCGGATTCAAAATCAAAACTTCCGGCACAATCGGCGGAAATGCGACATTGGGACCGGTGGTATCGAAACCATTCGTGACCGGTGCTACAGGGTTGAGATATTCGACGATAACCGGCACATGGCCTTCGTTACCTGCCCCAGGCGCGCCTCCTGCTGCCGGCGCACCGCCAGCGGCAGTCGCTTCAGCTATTGTGGTTGGATCGGCGCCGGCCAGTAAGGCCGCCTGAATATCTTCCGCGCTGGGACCGGCGGGTGTCGGATTCTGGGTGATCTGAGCCGGCTCGCCTTGTTCCTGCAGCGCTGCAGCAAGCTGCATGCTGTCGTTGCCGCCCATATCAATAAACGAGCCATTGGCAAGTTGTATCATCACCGTGCTGCCGTCGGCAGTGGTCAAAAGATCGGTTGGGTAAACGCGGTCGCCGACCTGCAAAATACGTTTACTGCCGTCGGCGGCAATGGCGGTAACGGTGCCAGTTGCGATTTTAACGATGCCGATTTCTTTGGCCATGCTTTGCTCCGAAGTTTATTCCAAATAAATAACGTGATTTTGTGACCGAATAATAAGCTAATTTGAACAAGTTGACATAGTACCTTGGTTCGAAATTTGCCGAGACGAGTCGTTAGGAGCTGCAGGACAGCATGGAGCAGCCGGCGCGCTGCTTAGCCCAATCGGGCCGTTTAGCGGCAAAACTCTGTTTATCCGCTTGTTCGGCGTAAGGGCGTCGCAGCACTTCGAGTAACTCCTGGACTAAAGAAAAATCGCCCTGTTCGGCTTGGTCAATAGCCAATTGCGCCAGATAATTACGCAATACGTATTTCGGATTGACCGCGTTCATCGCTGAACTGCGATCCAGTGTTAGCCTGCCGTCGCGCTGACTGCGCAGGCGATAAATGGCGAACCAGCGGCTAGCTTGTTCCATGAGGTCGTCGTTCAACGGCTCGTAGCTGGTACGCTGCAACAGCGCTAAAAATTGCGCCGGCGAATTCGATTCCGCGCTGACATCGACGTCAGCCAGCTGCCGATAAAACAAAGTCATATCGGTTTCAGCGGCTTGCATGAGCTGGGTTAAGTCGTTCACCAAGGTCTCGTCTTCGCTGGGCTCGAACCTTGTTAGGCCCAATTTGGCGGCCATCATCGCCTGCCAGCCGGCGTCGAAGGTGTCGGTATAAGCCGATAAAGCTTGTTGCAAACTTTCGGCGCGCATAATCAAGGGATACAGAGCGTTGGCGAGTTGTACCAAATTCCAATAGGCGATTTTCGCCTGATTGCCGAAGCGGTAACGGCGGCCTTGAGCATCGGTGGTGTTGGGGGTCCAGTCCGGATCGTAATTTTCAAGCCAGCCGTAAGGGCCATAATCGATAGTTAAGCCCAGGATCGACATATTGTCGGTATTCATCACGCCGTGCACAAAGCCGACCCGCTGCCAGTGCACGATCATCTCGGCCGTCTTGCGGCACACGGCTTTAAACCAATCCAGGTAGACTGGTATCGACGGTTCGCCCAGCTCAGGAAAATCGGTGCGGATGGTGTAATCCACCAGTTTTTTCAGCGAATCGATGTCATCGCGCGCGGTGAATATTTGAAAGTTGCCGAAGCGGACGAACGACGGCGCCACCCGGCACACCACCGCACCCGGTTCCATTTGCGGATTACCGTCGTAAAACATATCACGCACCACCTGTTTACCCGTAAGTATCACGCTTAAGGCGCGGGTGGTCGGCACACCGAGATGATGCATGGCTTCGCTGCACAAAAACTCGCGTATTGAAGAACGCAGAACCGCCAAACCGTCGGCGCTGCGGGAATATGGCGTCACGCCCGCGCCTTTTAGTTGCAAGGTGTAGCGTTGCTTACGCTGATTAACCACCTCGCCCAAGTTGATAGCCCGGCCGTCGCCGAGCTGACCGGCCCAATGGCCGAATTGATGGCCGCCGTAGCACATCGCATACGCTTCCATGCCTTTTGCTAGCCGGCTGCCGGAGAATACTTGGCAAAAATCTTCCGATTCGCACAGTTCGGCGGATAAGTCCAAATCTTCCGCGACTTCTCTGGAATAAGCGACCAATCTGGGTTGCTGCGCCGGCGTCGGATTGGCCCGGGAATAGCAGGCTGCATAAACTTGGCGCCGAAAATTATCCGGTTCGGGATCACCAGGCAGCTCGCGGATAAAGCGATTGTCGAAGTTCAGATTATCGAGGGCTGAATTGTGGTTTTCGGTAGGCATGATGACATCTTATCGGAGGCTAAAAAATTTTCGAATCGCGGCTGGAACCGGCTAAGATAAGCCACTAACAGCTAGTTTATATCAATCAACTTTTCAATCAGGGAATACCAATGAACAATTTTCTTGCAAAACGCGGACCACGCGCTTTTGGCTTTAGTTCACTTCTATTAGTCGCCTGCCTTGCGACGACGCAACTGACCGGTTGCTTTACTGTCGGCCAAGAGTTTTCCCCCGTCCGAGTGCCGGAAATCAAGGTCGGCCAAACCCGTAAGCAAGATATTACCGAAATGTTCGGCACGCCTTGGCGTACCGGTATGGAAGATGGTAAGCCTACCTGGACTTACGGGATCTACAAATATGCCTTGTTCGGCGGTAACGATTCCCAGGATTTGCTGATTCGCTTCGACGCACAAGGCGTGGTGCGGTCTTACACCTTTAGTTCTACCCGCAAATAATCGTGGCGACCGGTGTTTGCTCGCGGTATTTTGGCGATCTCGCTGTTACTGGCGTCCAGTAGCGGCGCAGCTAAAAAGCTTTATAAATATCAGGATGCCGAAGGTACCTGGTTTTTTACCGATCAGGCCCCCGCATCGAATCAGCCGGTAGCAGTCAGGCAGTTAAAAGCCGCCAATCCTAAGCGCGTTTGGCTGGAAAAAACGGCCGATGATTTGCAGCCGAGTTTTTTTTGCGCTGAACGCCTATCCGGGGCCCATCGAACTGGCCGTCGATTGGCGTGAGCGGGAAAATGTCAGCGCCAATCCGGATTTGCCGCGCCGCTTTGTCGTTGAATCAGGACAGTCCGGCAGCTTGTTTTCGCTTATTCCCAACCAGAGCGCCGGTTTTTATAGTGTCAATCTGCAATATAGCTATGTGGTTGGGCGGCCTTTACCCGGCTATGTGAGTCAAACCCTTTATAAACCACCTTTGCCGGCCGGCGCACATTTTCAAATTACCCAAGCTTTTAATGGACCATACAGTCATAACGATGAACAGAATCGTTATGCGGTAGACATCATGATGCCGGTTGATACGCCGGTTTACGCAGCCCGGGGCGGTATCGTGCTGGAAGTGGAAAATGACTATACCAGTCATGGCACTAGCCAGGCTTACGCCAGCAAGGCTAACAGTATCAGGATCTTGCATGAGGACGGCTCCATGGCTGTGTACGCGCATTTGGCTCTGGAAAAAGCCCAAGTCACGCCAGGAATGCGGGTGGCAACCGGGCAGCTGATCGCTTACTCCGGCAATACCGGTTTGACGACTGGGCCGCATTTGCATTTTGCGGTGCAGATCAATCGCGGTATGGAGCTGATCTCCGTACCGTTTCAATTTACCGACGTGAACGGTCTGGCGATGGAGCCAAGGCTTGGCCTGTGGTTGTCCGGGCCGGCGGCTGCCGTCGGTAATTAGCCATCGGCTTTGGGTCTGAAAAACCGAAAGCAGCCCCGCCCCGCGCATTTGGCTTGATACATGGCATTGTCGGCGTTTTTCATCAGGCTATTTGCCTCCAGGCCGTCATCGGGATAAACGGCAATGCCGATACTGGAAGAAATATCCAGCGTGTGTTGTTGAATCACAAACGGCTGATTCAGACTGCTTAAGATGTTTTCGGCCACCAGCCCGGCCGCGGAGTGTTGGTCCAATTGGCTGAGTAAAATTACAAACTCATCGCCGCCCAAACGCGACACGGTATCCGTTTCCCGCTTGACGCAAGCCTCCAGACGATTCGCCACCTCTTTCAGCAATAAGTCGCCGACATCGTGGCCGAAGCTGTCGTTGACCGGCTTGAATTTATCCAGGTCCAGATAGAGCAAGGCCAGCAAACTGCGTTCGCGTCTGGCCTGAGCGATAGCCTGATGCAAGCGGTCGATCAGCAAGGTACGATTGGGCAAGTCGGTCAGTGCGTCGAAGTGGGCCAGATGATGAATGTGTTGCTCTATGGCTTTACGCGCCGTTATGTCCATCATCGTGCCGACATAATGGGTTATTTTGCCATCCGGGTTTTTCACGGCGCTAATGGTGAGCCATTCCGGAAATATATTGCCGTTCTTGCGCCGATTCCAGATTTCACCTTGCCAGACACCTTTGCTATCAATGGATTGCCACATTTCGGCAAAAAACAGCGCATCGTGAATGCCGGAATTGAGGATATTCATTTTTTGACCGATGGCCTCTTCGCTGGAGTAGCCGGTAATCTCGGTAAAGGATTTATTCACCTTTAAAATGACGGCATCGGCATCGGTAATCATCATGCCCTCCTGCGATTCAAAAGCGGTCGCGGCAATCCGCAGTTCGGTGTCCAGGCGTTTGCGTTCGCTAATATTTTGCGCGAAGGTAAAACTCAGTTCCAAGCCATTGTGAGCGATATAGTGGCAGGTGAGCTCAACCGGGAAAATCGTGCCGTCCTTACGTCGATGGCGGCTTTCGTGGCTGACAATTTCACAGTCGCGCAAGCGCTGCCAAATGTTTGACCAGGCGCTGGCCAAAAGGTCCGGATCGAATTCCCAGGGTGCCATACCCACCAGTTCGTCCCGCGAATAGCCCAAGGACTGGCAAGCGTAATCGTTGACGTACGTCACCATGCCCTTCGGATCAAGACAGAAGAAAGCGGTCTTGCTTTTATCGACCATGGTTTTGGCCAGCCACAACTCGTTTTCGATCTTCTTTAGCTCGGTGATGTCATCGTATACTCCCAATACCCCGATGGTTTCGCCCAAACTATTGCGCAGTGGCGCTTTCGATGTTCTCAGTAGAATCTCTTTGCCCTCAGGCGTGGTTTGCGGCTCTTCGTAAGCCAGCTTAGGCAGATTGGATTGCATGACCTGGCGGTCGTCGGCACGATAGCGCAAAGCCTGGTTTCGCCAGGATAGTTGCTGATCGACTTTACCGAGGAGGTCTTCGGTTCTCGTGAAACCGCCATCTCGCGCGAACTGCGAGTTGCAGCCGAGATAGCGCGAGTGCAGGTCTTTCCAAAATACCCGCATGGGTATGGTTTCGATCACCGATTGCAGCAAGCTGCGCGACTCGGCGAGCGCGTTCATTGCATTGATGCGTTTGGAAATATCGTAGAGCAATACCAGTTGCATTTTCTTGCCGGCCCCACCTATGCGGGTAGCGGTGGTCATGACGTGCTTGTTCAGACCGTTTTTGCAACGAACTTTGATTTCCAGGGGCTGAAATTCTTGGTCGTCATTTTCGAAGCGCTTTTGCCATTCCGCGCCAATCGTTTCACGGTAAACAGGATCGGGGAATGCCTGTAATTGCCACGCGGGCAGGTTGGGAATATCCCGGAGCCGGTACCCGAAGACCTTGGTAAATTCCGGGTTCAGCATTTGCAGATTGCGCTTGTCGTCGAATAGCGCCAGTGGAATGGGGAGTGCGGTGACAATAGTGCTTAATTGGATATTGTCGTCGTTCAAACTGCTCAACTGGTCTAAAAAAACAATGATCATCGCGCAGATCAAAGAGGCGACCAGTAGCGAAGCGACCAAGCCGGTAAGTAGATAATCGAAGCTGATTTCGCCTTTCAGCAGCCATTCCATTATCGCCACAATCGATTCGGTGAGCATTGTCGCCAGAGCAACCGAAATCAGCCAAAGCTGGTATTTATTGATACGCTGTAACCGGCTGAGAAGGATGTATTTCAAACTAGGCTTTAAGTACTTATTCGGCTGAAACGCGCAGTCGTTGACGAGATTTTTTGTACGCTAAAGCTTACATCTTTGTAGGCCTATTTCAAAATCTTTCGAGGATTTTTCCTGTTTTAATCTGCGGCTGCTCCAATCCAATAAACGCTCAATGAGCTGCTTTACCCCGGCGACGAGCGATGAGGATGCATAAGGCCATTAAACAAAATCCGGCCCCCGCGTAAAACGTAAACTCGGCGCCGTAGCTATCCCACAGCAACCCCGCCATGACGCTAGCCAACAGCATGGCGATGCCGCCGACCAGATTGAAAAATCCGTAAGCGGTGCCGCGCAGGTCGGCCGGTGACGTGTCCGCGACCATTTTGGCCAGCAGGCCCTGAGTCATGCCCATGTGCACCCCCCAAAGCCCAACGCCGGCCAACACTATCCGCCAATCGGCGCTACTGGCCAGTACTAGGTCGGCGACGATGAGTACCAACAGCCCCCAAGCCAGCAATTTGCGATGCGATACGCGGTCGGACAGACGGCCAAACGGGTAAGCCGTGGCCGAATAAACAACATTCATCGCCACCATTGCCAAGGGTAACAGCGCAATCGGAATGCCGCTTTGTTGGGCGCGCAGCACCAAAAAGGCCTCGCTGAATCGCGCCAGTGTGAACACCGCGCCTATCATCACTACCCGCCAATAGTCGGCATTTAAGCGTTGCAGATTGGCGCGCTTGATGGGGTTGCCGTGTTGCGAACGCTGCAGATGCTTGGGTTCGCGCACACCAAACAGCAACATCAGCACCGACAGCCCGCCGGGGATCACGGCCACCCAAAAAACCGCCCGAAAATCGTTGGCCCACAGGAGCATGAGCGCCACCGCCAGCAATGGTCCCAGAAAAGAGCCGACCGTATCCAGCGATTGCCTGAGGCCAAAGGCCGCGCCGCGAATTTCCGGCGGGGTAATGTCGGCAACCAGTGCGTCGCGCGGTGCGCCGCGTATGCCTTTGCCGACCCGGTCCAGCAGTCGCGCGCTTAAAACCATACCGCTGCTGCCGGCGATGGCAAACAGGGGTTTGGTCAAGGCTCCCAGGCTGTAACCTATCAAGGCCAGACTTTTGCGCTTGCCCAAATAATCGCTGAGCACCCCGGAAAACACCTTGACGATCAGCGCGGTCGCTTCCGCTGCGCCTTCGATCAAACCGATGCTCAAACTGCTGGCATGCAGAGTGGTGAGCATGAATACCGGCAGCAGGCTGTGGATCATTTCCGAGGAAATATCCATCAACATACTGACAAAACCCAATGCCCAAACGCTTTTCGGGATTTGTCGCCAGATAGGTTTTGCGCCGGAATGCGTCATGGAGTTTATGTTTGCCGTTCGTTTAAAGGAAATCACAGCGCCTAGGTTGCTGTAAAACCCGTCGCCCCGATGGAATTTTATTGTTGGAAGGCCCTAGAGATTGACAATGCCCGTTAGCAGTGTAAACGTAAGGCCATTTTTCAACAGGAGGTTTCTATGATGCGTAGTTTATTCTTTTTGGCCTTATTGTTCAGTTCCGGTTTGCAAGCGGCATTGCAGGAGCAAGCCGTGAGTTATACCGCCGGCGATACCACGCTAAAAGGCTATCTGGTTTGGGACGATACGAAAGGCGAGAAGCAGCCCGGCGTGCTGGTGGTTCACGAATGGTGGGGCTTGAACGACTACGCCCGGCAGCGCGCGAAGATGTTGGCGGAACTGGGTTATACCGCGCTGGCGGTCGATATGTACGGCGACGGCAAATCCAGCGAGCATGCAGCCGAAGCCTCAACCTTCATGAACAGCGTCGTGGAGCGGGCCGGCGTTTCGCAATTACGTTTTACGGCGGCTTTAGCCTTTTTACAAAAACAAGCCAGTGTCGATAAGGGTAAGATTGCGGCGATAGGTTATTGTTTCGGTGGTGCGACAGTCTTGAATATGGCGCGCTTGGGTACCGATCTGGCGGCAGTGGTGAGTTTTCACGGTAATCTGGCCACGCAAACCCCGGCAAGACGTGGGCAGGTCAAATCGCGGGTATTGGTTTTGAACGGCGCGGCCGACGAGTTTGTCAGCGCCGACAGTATTGCGGCGTTTGAAAAAGAAATGACCCAAGCCGGCGTGGACTATCGTTTGGTTAACTATCCCGGCGCGCGCCACGGTTTCACCAACCCCGACGCGGATAGGTTGGGCAAAGCCAATAATTTGCCTATTGCTTACGATGCCGAGGCGGATAAACAATCCTGGGAAGCCATGCAACAGTTGTTTCGCGAAGTGTTCAAGCAATAGCTAATCGTCAGTCAAATCGGTGGCAGTCGGTGCATAGGCTCTCATAAACGCGCTGACGGCGCGCTCGACTGTGGCTTTAACTTGTTTGGGTTTCAATTCCCGGCGGGCGTTGAACAAGCCCGATTCGTATACTTCCGATTCCAGCAAACCGCGAAAATGCGCGGCCACCACATGTGGGTCGGCATGCCGCAACTGGCCGGCATTCATCGCTTGTGCGAAAAATTGCGCAGTAAATTGCATGCCCTTGGCGGGGCCGTTTTCGAAAAACAGGCGGCCGGCTTCCGGCTGAGTGGCGGCGGCTGCGATCAACATGCGTCGGGCCGCCAAACTTTTCAAGGACAGAAAGTTGCTCATCACGCCTTCGCCGAAACGTTGCAAAGTGGCCGGCAAGTCGTCGGAAGGTTGCAACAGTGCCAGGACTTGGTTGACCTGGTCTGGCAGTGTATCGAGAGGCGCACTGCCGCAGTCCGGCATCAGCAAGGAAAATAATTGCTCGCTGTGGCGATCAGCGGAACGGCGCGCCAATTCCAGAAACAACTGCTCCTTGGAGCTGAAATAGTTGTACAGCGTGGCCTTGGAGTGGCCGGCAGTAGCGGCGATTTCCGCCATCGTCGCTTGTTCGAAACCGACTTTTTCAAACAGGGTTTTTGCCGCATCCAGAATGGCTTGGCAACGTTCTCCACTTTTCTTTCTCATGGAACCTTCCTTATTCGAGCGAGTCGGCTGAGTTTCGAGCACTAGGCCGCTGTTTGGCTTATTCTAGACCCGATGGTTCAGTTTTAAATTGTCGTATAGACTTGGAGCTGAGTAATGTTTGCCGAGATTTTTCGTCATGATGACACACCTAGCCCGCCGTATAAGCTTTTATACCCTTTATTCCCAGCGTGGATTGGCACGCGGTTCATTGCTTATCGGGATTTTTACCGTACTGGCATGCTGTGCGGTGCTAATAGTTTGGTTGTTAAACCGCGAAAGTCCAGGCGCAGCAGCGCCGGGAAAAACGGTGCCGGCGCTGACGGTGACGCGGGCAGTGCCGCAATGGCGGCAGTGGCCGACCACCCTGGAAGCGTCGGGGGCGATTACGGCCTGGCAAGAAGCCGTCATCGGCGCCCAGCAATCCGGATTAAGGTTAATCGAAGTCAATGTCAATGTCGGCGATCAGGTCAAGCGCGGTCAGCTATTGGCGCGTTTCGATGCTGATATGCTGCGCGCCGATCTGGCGCAATTGCAGGCCAATCTGGCCCAGGCGCGGGCCACCGCCGCGCAAGCCGAAACCAACAAACAGCGGGTGCTGAAACTCAAAAACGCAGCGACGCTGAGTCAACAGGAGTTGTTGCGGTACGAAACCGAAGCGGAAACCTCCCGAATTCAGGTCGATGCGATCAAGGCCCAGTTGGCTGCTAAACAGTTGCAACTAAGCTATGCCGAGGTGCGGGCGCCTGACGACGGCGCGATTAGCGCGCGAATGGCAACCCTGGGCGCGGTGGCCGGCAGCGGGCAGGAGTTGTTTCGGTTAATTCGGCAAAATCGCCTGGAATGGCGTGGTGAATTGACCGCCGGGCAAATCGCGCAAATTCAGGCGGGGCAAGCGATACAACTGAGCCTGCCGGACGGCAGCGTTGCCCAAGCTAGGGTGCGGCAACTGGCGCCGGCCTTGGACGAGCAGTCGCGATTGGGCGTCGTGTACGCCGACATCCTGCCGGGCAGTCAGGCGCGGGCCGGCATGTATGCCAATGGCCGGATCGAGTTAAGTCAGCGTCCGGCATTGGTGGTGCCGGCCGCCAGCGTGGTGATCCGCGATGGCCGCAACTATGTGCTGAAGCTGCTCAGCGATGCCGATACCTCCCCGGTAAGTTTGCAGGCGGTCGCTACCGGCCGTCAGTACGGGGTGGATATTGAAATCGTCCACGGTTTGAGCGAAGCAGAGCGCGTGGTATTGGAGGGGGCCGGCTTTCTCAATGATGGTGATCTCGTGCACATCGCGCCGGCGAGGGTTGATTGATGAGTTTTGCCTCTTGGTCGATTCGCAGCCCCATTCCATCGATTTTACTGTTTATCTTACTGTCACTGGCCGGACTGCGCGGTTTACAACAGTTATCCATACAGAGCTTGCCGGATCTGGATTTACCCAGCGTTATCGTCAAACTTAATCAACCGGGTGCGGCGCCGGCACAGTTGGAAACCGAAGTGGCGCGCAAAGTCGAGGATTCGATTGCCACGCTGTCCGGATTGAAGCATATCCGCACCTCGATTACCGATGGTTTGGTGCAAATCAATGTCGAATTTATTCTGGAAAAAAAGCTTTCCGATGCCTTGATAGAAACCAAGGATGCGGTGGACAGGGTGCGCTCGGATTTACCGAGTAGTGTGCTGCAACCTAGTATCAGTGCGGTGACAGTGGGTGGCGCGCCGATTTTGACCTATGCGATTGCCTCGACCAAACTGGAAGAGGAAGCCTTATCCTGGCAGGTGGATGATAACGTCAGCAAGGTCATGTTGGGCGTGGCCGGCGTCGGCCGTTTCGAACGCCTGGGCGGTGTGCAGCGGGAAATACACTTGGAAGTCGATCCGGTGCGCTTGGCTTCGCTGGGCGTCACCGCGACCGATGTGTCGCGAGCCTTGAAACAGGCGCAGCAGGAGTCTTCCGGCGGCCGGGGTAATGTGGGCTTGGCGGAGCAATCGGTGCGCACGCTGGCCACGGTGCGGCAGGCCAGCGAACTGGCGACCTTTCCGGTGCCTATAGCCAACGGCGGCGAGGTGCGCTTGGAGCAAATCGCCACGGTCCGCGACACCGTTGCCGAGCGTACGCAATTGGCAGCCTTGGACGGCAAGCCGTTGATCGGATTCAACATCTACAGGGCCAAGGGGTTTGACGAAACCCGCATCGCTAATGATGTGGAACAGGCCTTGGCGCGGATGCGGGAAGCCGATCCGTCCCTGAGTTTTACCCTGATTTCCGGTTCGGTAGCGTATTCGCAAGAGCAGTACGAAGGCTCGATGATGATGCTCTACGAAGGGGCGCTGTTGGCGGTGCTGGTGGTATGGTGGTTCTTGCGCGATTGGCGGGCGACTTTAGTGTCGGCTTCGGCCCTACCTTTGTCGATTCTGCCGACCTTTGCGGTGATGCATTGGCTGGGATTTTCCTTGAATATGCTGACCATGCTGGCCTTGGCTATCGTGGTCGGGATTTTGGTGGACGATGCGATCGTGGAAATCGAAAATATTGCCCGGCATGTGCGGATGGGCAAGAGTATTCGCCAGGCCGCTGCTGAGGCAGTCGATGAAATTGCGCTGGCGGTCATCGCCACCACCTTGACGCTGGTGGTGGTGTTTATGCCCACCGCGTTGATGAGCGGGGTTTCCGGATTGTTTTTCCGGCAATTCGGCTGGACGGCGGTGGTCGCGGTCCTGGCGTCCTTGCTGGTAGCGCGCTTGCTGACGCCGATGCTGGCGGCCTATTTACTTACCGAGGGTCATCATCCTGCCAGTGTCGATGGCAGATTGATGCCCATTTACCTGCAAGCGGTGCAGTGGACCCTGCGTCATCGCCGGGCGACGATGCTGCTCTCCACGCTGTTTTTTATCGGTGCTTGCTTATTGTTGCCCTTGATCCCGGCGGGATTCGTGCCGCCCGCTGATCGTGGTTATACCACGGTGCAATTCGAGTTGCCGCCGGGTAGTTCGATAAACGATGCCGGTCGAGTCGCCGAAGCGGCGCGAACGGTTCTGCAACCGCTGGCAGGTGTCGAACACATTTTTACCGCGGTCGGTAGCAGTCAAATAGTCGGTGGCGGCGTGACCAGACCGGGCGAACAACGTAAGGGCGCGCTGACCTTAACTTTGAGCGAGCGAGGACAGCGGCCGCATCAAGCGCAGATTGAACAGGCGGTGCGGGCAGTGTTGCGCGAAGTGCCCGGCTCCCGCTTCTCCATTGGCATTGGAGGGCCGGGCGAGAAGATGTCTTTGATACTGTCTAGCGATAATGCGGCGGCCTTAAAGGCCAGCGCGCAGGCCTTAGAGCGCGATTTGCGTAATATGGGTAGCTTGAGCAGCATCAGTTCCACGGCCAGCCTGGAACGGCCGGAAATCGCCATTCGGCCGGACTGGCAGCGCGCTGCCGAACTAGGCGTGACGGCCGAGCTGATCGGTGAAACGGTGCGGATTGCCACCAGCGGTGATTTCGACGCCCAACTGGCCAAGTTGAATCTGGATAACCGCCAACTCGCGATTCGGGTAAGGATAGCCGATGCCGCGCGGCAGGATTTGCAGGTCTTAGCCAATCTAAGAGTAAGGGCGGGGGATAGGTTGGTGCCGCTGTCCAGTGTGGCGGAGCTAACGTTAGCCAGCGGTTCGGCGCAGGTTGACAGGTATGACCGGCGCCGCTATGTTACGGTCAACGCCGAACTGGGCGGCATGTCCCTGGGTGAGGCGCTGGCCGCCGCCAAAACTTTGCCGGCCGTGGTCAATATGCCGTCCAGCGTTAAATTGATTCGTACCGGCGACGCCGAAATCATGGCCGAATTGGCCAGCAGTTTTGGTATGGCGATGCTGACCGGATTGCTGTGCGTGTTTTGCGTATTGGTGTTGCTATTCAAGGATTTCTTTCAACCCTTGACCATCCTGTCGGCGATACCGTTGTCAATGGGCGGCGCGTTTGTCGCACTGTTGCTGACCGGCGGCGAGTTGAATATTCCGTCGATGATAGGCTTGATCATGCTGATGGGCATCGTCACCAAAAACTCGATCCTGCTGGTGGAATATGCGTTGCTGGCGATGCGCGAACATGGCCTGAGTCGGCACGAGGCCTTGCTGGATGCCTGCCATAAACGCGCCCGGCCTATAGTCATGACCACGGTGGCCATGATTGCCGGTATGTTGCCGATTGCGTTGGGATGGGGGGCGGACGCCAGTTTTCGCCAGCCGATGGCGGTGGCGGTGATTGGCGGCTTGATTAGCTCTACTTTGTTAAGTCTGCTGGTGGTGCCGGTGGTATTTACCTATGTCGATGGTGCTCGGCAAAGTTTGGTAAAGCCGTTTTTCGGTAGTGTCTCAAAGGGCGAATGAATTCGCCCTTCACGCGGCGTTAACGTGTGCCGAATACCACGATGGTTTTACCGTGTGCGGTGATCAAGCCCTTGTCTTCCAGCTCTTTCAATACGCGCCCTGCCATCTCGCGGGAACAACCGACGATCCGGCCGATTTCCTGGCGGGTGATATGCAACTGCATGCCGTCCGGATGGGTAATTGCGTCCGGCTCCTTGGCCAAATCCAACAGGGTGCGGGCGATACGGCCTTCCACGTCCATAAACGCCAGGTCGCGGTATTTACGGCTGGTGATCAACAAGCGAGTCGAGAGCTGTTCACCGAGTACCGTTAAAATTTCCACCGCTTGATCGCGCAACTCGGCGTTGAGCAGCATTTTGAAGCGCTCGTAGCCGATTTCCGCCATCTGGCATTTGGTGCGGGTTTTCACCAGTACGCTCCGCGTTTCGGCATTTTTGAACA
>Ga0160183_115364_pt1 | contig 28557 bp, 31 predicted proteins | sample met14sb_FD_108562 | JGI IMG/M metagenome (GOLD analysis project Ga0160183, IMG submission 108562) | Synthetic bacterial communities of pure cultures from sediment of Lake Washington, USA, under high oxygen condition - MT... | ecosystem: Engineered > Modeled > Simulated communities (microbial... >...
CCAGGCGATAGTTGGTAAGCCGCATAATTGGTCTGCTCTATAGTCACCGTAGGTGCAGGGCTGATTGTAGTGTTGTTAATGGGCTCTATTGGCGGTGCAGGTGGGATCGGGGTTTCCGGTTCTGCCAGGGCAGTGGAGGAGCAAAGCAGACAAAACGAGAAAAGAGTAATTATCTGTTTCAAAATGTATTCCTTTATGATGTTATTGAGGTTGCAAACCGCACTTTTCGAGCCAAACGCCAAAGTAAGGCGGGATTTTAGTAACGGAATATAACAAGAATAAGACGATCCCAAACGCAGTCTTAGGTGAGAAACACCTAGACATTTCATGCGATTATAACCGGGAATGACTGTGTTTTGTTCGAATCAAACAGTAAATTAACCAAAAATTAATAAAACTTCGGGAGTAAGGCAGTGACAGTGAACGATTTTTTACAACGTGTTAAGTCCGGGCAAGCGGTCGAATTTCAGGAAGTCATTGCGCTCATTGCCGAGCATTATCAATACCAACCCACCGAATTTAGTAACGGCTTGCAACAGCCTCTGGTAAACGAAGCGGGTCGTAATGAGGGCTCTTGCAAGATTTTTGCATTCGCCAAATTGCATAAACTGACTGTCGAACAAACTCTGGCGCTCTTCGGTGATTATTATCGCCAAGATGTATTGGGTAACCCGTCCGGCGACGATCATCAAAATATCAGACACTTTATGCGTGATGGTTGGGAAGGCATTGTTTTTAAAGGCGAGGCCTTGCAAGCCCAATAATTGCCGTGCAAATCGATGTACTGCTGATCGGTCAGGGTTTGGCTGGCAGTTTATTGGCTTGGGAGTTATTGCAGCGGCCAATGCGAATCTTGGTGGTGGACGACGGCGCGGAGAACGCCTCGCAAGTCGCAGCCGGTTTAATCAATCCAGTGACCGGGCAGCGCTTGGTAAAGCAGGTGGATGTGGAAAACCTGCTGCCGGTCGCAATGCATGCTTATCGGCAACTTGAGAGACAGTTTGGACAAGCCTTCTATCAGCAAATGCCAATGCTGAAAATTTTGCGCACCGCCAAAGAGCTTGAAATTGCCGAACGCCGTTTGAGTCAGGCGGATTATCGTGACTATTTGTCGGAGTTGGCGGCGGCCTCCAAGGGAATTAACGCGCCTTACGGTGTGTTGCAACAAGGCCAGACCGGCTATTTGCGGACCGAGGCTTTGCTGAGTCGGTTGCGTGATTTTTTACGGAACAAGCACTGTTATCGGCGACACACTCTGCAATACGCAGAAATTAATCTCGAGCCGGCGCTGCGTTGGCAGGAAATATATCCGCGGCATATTGTTTTCTGCGAGGGTTATCAGGCGCTTACCAATCCATGGTTTAAGTATTTACCGTTTCAATTGGCAAAAGGTGAAATACTGGGTTGCGAAAGTAGGCAAGATATTCCAAAACAGATTTTGAATTACGGGCATTGGCTGATTCCATTGGAGTCCGGGCGCTTTAAGACCGGTGCGACTTTCGAAACAGATCAAGTAGATCATGTGCCGACCGAAGCAGCGAAAACCGCTTTATTGGCGAGCTTACGTGCGGTCTGCCCACAACAACAAAACCTTAATGTTTATCAGCATCGCGCCGGAATCCGGCCGGCTACACGCGATAAACAGCCGTTTATCGGCACGCATCCCAAATATCCGCAACTGCATATTTTCAATGGCTTTGGCGCCAAGGGCAGCTTGGCGATTCCCTGGTACGCTGCCCGGTTTGCCGATTACTTGCAACAGTACGCCGGTTTGCCGCCCGTTTGTGATATACGCCGCTATGACAAAACCTATATCCCTGCTTGAAACTGCCCATCATATTGTTGGTTCTTACCTAGATCCGGGTGACGTGGCGGTCGACGCGACAGTGGGTAACGGTCACGATACCGTGTTTCTGGCGCAGAGCGTTGGGGCGAGTGGTCATGTATTCGGATTTGATATTCAGCGGCAAGCGCTGATCAACAGTTTTCAGCGTTTACTTCAGCTCGATTTGCAGCGCCGGGTGATACTGCGTCTCGCCAGCCATGCCGATATGCTGTTGCATGTTCCTGAGCAGTGGCGTGGCCGGGTGAGAGCAGTGATGTTCAATCTGGGTTATTTACCCGGCGCCGACAAAACCGTGATTACCCAAATCGATTCGACGCTGGCCGCCTTAAATGCCGCGTCTGGCTTGTTGGCGCCGCGCGCCGTTATCACGGTATTGGCGTATCCGGGTCATGCCGGCGGTGATCTGGAAACCCAGCAGTTGGCGGCATGGTCCGGGCAGTTGGATGGCACCCATTTTACTTCTGAGGTCATTCTCAGCAGTCACGACAAACCTAGTGCGCCCCGGCTTTTTGTTATTCGCAAACAAGCCGATCTGCTATGATTGCGCTCCTTTTTTTACTAGCAATAGATGTGCATCATGTCAGAATTCAATAACGTCACCATCGTCAAACAGGCCAATGTCTATTTCGATGGAAAAGTGAATAGCCGCACCATTAAGTTTGCCGATGGCTCTTCAAAAACCTTGGGTTTTATGCAGCCAGGCGAATATACCTTTAACACGGCCGAACCTGAATTGATGGAAATACTGGCGGGCGAACTGCAAGTGTTATTGCCCGGTAACGATGCCTGGCAAACCGTGAAAGGCGGCGAGTCTTTCAATGTGCCGGGCAATGCCGCTTTCACCATGAAGGTTAGTGTTGCCAGCGATTACTGCTGTTCTTTTTTGAAGTAAGCGCCGGATGGAAAGGGTAGCGATTTTTGTCGATGTGCAGAATATTTACTACACCACCCGGCAACGCTACCAGAAACATTTCAATTACAGCGCGTTTTGGCAGCAGGCAACCGCGGGTAAACAGGTTGTTGCTGCCATTGCATATGCGACGGACCGCGGAGACAGCAAGCAACAAGGTTTTCAGCAGATCCTGAAAAATATCGGTTTTACCGTCAAACTAAAACCCTATATTCAGCGCCGCGACGGTACCAGTAAGGGCGATTGGGATGTGGGGATTACCCTGGATGTAATGGATTACGCTGCGCAGGCTGATCGGATTATTCTCTTGTCCGGGGATGGCGATTTCGAATTGTTATTGCAAAAGGTGCGCAGCGATTTCGGTACTGCCAGCGATGTTTATGGCATTCATAGTTTAACCGCGCCGGCCTTGATTCAAGCGGCCGACAATTTCATTGCCATTGCCGGCGCATTATTGCTGTAAGACGTTTGGGCGTTTTGCTTATTGTTTGTCGGCGTCTTCTTCTACCAATTCTTTGCCTTTCTCTGCGGAACTGGCGGCTTCTTTGGGTTCGGTAGCGTTTTGATTGTTTCTGCGGGCAAAGGTGTCGGGTTCGTCGCTACCGAATAAACCGCTAATTTTTTCCCACATCGAGCGTTCCAGGTCGCGTTTTGGTACGTCAACGCTGGTTTCCGTGGATTCCTTGGCAACCGGCATCGAGCTGGGTCTGAAGTCGCCTTGCACGCCCATCAAATTGTCACCATTGAAAAATAAAGACACCCGTTTTTGCACCCGGTCTTCGCCGCCCGGTTGCTCAGAGTATAAATAGTCCCAGCGCTTTTCATGAAAGGCATCGGACAGCATAGGCGAACCCATGATATACAAGACCTGGCGCTTGGTCATATTGGGCCGCAATTGGTTAATCATGCTTTGATCGATGATATTGCCTTGCTCAATATCCAGGGTGTACACGCCGGGCAAGTTAGTGAGAATGGTGCTGCAAGCGTTAATCGATAAACTGGTGACGGCCGCTAGCAAAAAAGTCGATTTTTTCATGAGAAGAGAATGGAGTCTGACGACAAACGATGGGCCATTATCCCATAATTCTGTCAGCGGCTTGGCGCAAAAAACGATACAATGTTGCGGATTATCGGTTTAAAGGAGGGGGCTTGTGGAAACTCAGGATTTGCGTAATGCGGGCTTAAAGGTGACCTTGCCCAGAATCAAAATTCTGGAGATTCTGGAAAAACAACAGGACGATAGGCATTTGTCGGCCGAGAAGGTCTACAAAATTCTGTTGGCGGAAGGTGAGGAAATTGGCCTGGCGACGGTTTATCGGGTGTTGACCCAGTTCGAAGCCGCCGGCTTGGTTAACCGTCATCATTTCGAGGGCGGCAACTCGATATTCGAACTAAATAGCGGCGGCCACCACGATCACGTCGTCTGCATGAAGTGTGGAAAAGTCGACGAATTTACCGATGAAGTCATCGAAAAACGCCAATCGGAAATTGCCCTAAGATTGGGTTACACCCTTACCGATCACAGCCTCTACCTTTACGGTTATTGCGCTGCTTGTAAACCCCCAAAAGCCTAAGCATGTTTAAACCTCTCATCCTGTATATCGGGTTACGCTATACCCGTGCTAAAAAACGCACTCAATTTATTTCATTCATCACTTTAACATCCGTACTCGGTATCGCATTGGGCGTGACCGCCTTGATTACCGTGCTGTCGGTCATGAATGGTTTCGAAGCCGAATTGCGCGAGCGCATCCTGGGCATGACCGCGCACAGCACAATTACCGGCCGCTTCGGGCAGCTGGATGATTGGCAAGCTTTAGAGCAACGCACTCGCAGCATGCCTCATGTCGAAGGTGCTGCGCCGTTTATCCACGGTCAGGTGATGGTGAATGCTGATCGTCAAGTCAGCGGCACTTTGTTGCAGGGCGTGTTGCCCGAATATGAAGCCAAAGTGTCTGAAGTGGCCAATAAAATGATGTTCGGTAGTTTGAACGATTTAGTCCCCGGCGAGTTTGGCATCGTTTTAGGTGCCGAGTTAGCAAGTTATCTGGGCGTGATGATGGGTGACAAGGTCACCGTGATAACGCCGCAAATTAACTCCACGCCGGCCGGGATTCTGCCGCGCATGAAGCGCTTCACCGTCGTAGGTGTGTTTAAAGTCGGCATGTACGAATACGACCGCAATATGGCGCTGATGCATCTCGATGATGCCGGCAAATTGTTCAGATTGGAGTCGGCAGTATCCGGTTTGCGTTTGAAGCTGGATGATTTATTCAACGCGCCACGCATTACCCAAGGCTTGGCAGATACGCTGGGCGAAGAGTTTCGGGTCAGCGACTGGACCAAAGCCCACAGCAACTTTTTCCGCGCCGTGCAAACCGAAAAGCGGGCGATGTTTATCATTTTGCTGCTGATCGTGGCAGTAGCGGCGTTTAACATCGTCTCCACACTAGTGATGGTGGTCACTGACAAGCGCGGTGACATCGCCATTCTGAAAACTCAGGGTTTATCGAACGGGTCGGTGATGGGGATTTTTATTGTTCTGGGCTGTATCATCGGCAGTATAGGTACTTTATTAGGCACGGTTGGCGGCGTGTTGCTGGCCCTAAATGTGGAAACCATTGTGCCGGCCATCGAAAAAGCCTTTGGCGTGCAGTTCATGGCCGCCGATGTGTATTACATCAGCGAAGTGCCGTCAAAACTGATCTGGACCGATGTGTATTGGATAGCCTGCGTGGCGTTTTTATTATCCTTGCTGGCGACGCTGTATCCAGCTTGGCAGGCGGCGCGTATAAATCCTGCCGAGGTGTTGCGTTATGAATAATGCCATCGTGTTGCAGTGCCAGCAGTTAACCAAGCGTTATGAACAGGGCGATTTGAATGTCGAAGTGTTGCGCGGCGTCGATTTGGCGATTCATGCCGGTCAGCGTGTCGCTATCATGGGCGCATCCGGCTCCGGCAAAAGCACCTTGCTGCATTTGCTGGGTGGCCTGGAAAAACCCAGCTCCGGCTCGGTGATGCTGGATGGCGCCGATTTGAATAAGATTAGCGCCGGCAAACTGAGTCAGCTTCGTAATCGTTCACTGGGGTTTATCTACCAGTTTCATCATTTGCTGGGTGAATTTACCATCCTGGAAAACGTCGCCATGCCATTGTTGATCGGCAACCAATCGATCAAGCAAGCCCAACAGCAAGCTGCCGAGCTACTCAAACGTGTCGGCTTGGGGCATCGCATGCTGCACAAGCCCGGCGAATTGTCCGGTGGCGAGCGGCAACGCGCTGCTGTAGCCCGGGCTTTGATTAATCAGCCTAAATGCGTCCTGGCCGACGAGCCTACCGGCAACCTGGACAGCAAAACCGCCGAGCAGATTTATCAGTTGATGCTGGAGCTAAATCAGGAATTACAGGTGAGTTTTTTTGGTGGTGACGCATGATCCTGAGTTGGCTGGGCGAATGGATCATGTGCTTTATATGGAGGATGGGTTGATTGTGCCGGAAAGGGTGCATCATAGCTGAAGGCGGCTATCTCTGATTTTCTGGTACTGCCCTTAATTCCTCAGGGCGTTTGCTCCCTCTCCTGATGGAGAGGGTTGGGGAGAGGAGATTCAAATGGTTGTGTCGCTATCGCGACGGCTTGATTTAATGTCGGGTCTCGGCCCGACAGCCGAGATACTTTCGCTACGAAAACCATCCTTGGTTTTCGCCCTTCGGGCCAGCCTGTCGGCTGTTCAAATTCCTTCCAGACGAATTTGTGCGTGGCCAAAAGAAAGTATCCAAAGAAAAGGCCACCCGGATGCCGCTTATTCCCTGCGCTCCTCGCTTTTGACGAGGGTCGGCAGAAGGGGCTTCCCAGCCCCTCCGCCGACGTGCGGCATCCCTGCCGCACCCCTTCGGGCAATTCTCGCCAAAAGCTCCGGTGCTCGGCGCGGCATACGGGATAAAAAATCGTCCCGGAATTAAAAGTCGGTTAGGGAACAATGAAACTGCGATGGAGTGAAACGAAATCGAGGTTTTGGTGGCTTCAATGATTCTGGATTTCGCTGAGTTTCATCTAGGCTATTTGTGCAAACTTAAACCTTTATGCATCTGTTCTTCGGCTGCGGCATAGAGTTTTTGAAAAACTTTGTTCAACGCTTCCAGCCGAGCTTCGTTTTGCCCTGTATTACGGTTCGCGTACATATACGGACGGATTGCTTTGTACTCGCCGCTATCCCGTGCGAATCCGTACAAATACCCATTGTTTATGTCAAGAAGGGAGGCCTCGTATATCGAATATGAGTCTCGGTGGTGCCCAGGAGCTAACCACATTCCAATGATGGATATATTTAACATACTCAATGGATTTAAGTATGAATCTGTATCCGTACTATCGTTGATGAACAAGATGGTGTCGGCTCCCATCCTTGCGCCGGCTAGGCGTGATTCGTTGGAGAAGCAACTGCCTTCGCTTCGATAGCCACAATTTGATATTAAGGATTGAGGGACAATGTCAAAGCTTTTAATAAAACCCAAGGCCTTAAACTTTTCGCCCCAAATGTTTATAGCCTCTTGCTCTTCTTTTGAAATTTCCGTTCGACGGTGGTTGGCTGGTACTACCGCGACTTTCAATGGGATCGTTGCCTGCGGGCGCAAATTTCTAATTTCTTCCACAGTTGTAGCGGTGGAAAACTGAGTTCTTGGAGTGTCTCCAATCGATTGTTCCAGATGGGGCCGCATATCAGTTGCGGAACAAGCTGCTAGAAGTGTCGTGAGCGTAAAAATCCAGGCTTTTTTCATAAATCCTCCATAAATAAATTGGCTGCTTAAGGCTAAGTTGTGATTCTGGATCGTTCGGTGCATTACGCTATTGTTAACGTACCCTACAAAATTTTGAAGAGCACAAGCGGTGGGATTTGCGCTTGGGTTTCTCCCGTATGTCGCGCCGAGCACCGGAGCTTTTGAACGGATCAGCCCGTTAGGGGCGATGCAGGGATGCATCGCGTTGCCGAAGGGGCAGGAAGCCCCTTTCGGCAACCCCGTTCAAAAGCGAGGAGCGCAGGATCAAAGCGGCATCCGGGCCGCCTTTTCTTTGGATACTTTCTTTTGGCGGAGCAAAAGAAAGTATCTCGGCCGTCGGGCCGAGACCCGACACCAAAATAAACCGTCGCGGTAGCGACACAATATCAACTGAATAAAATCAAATCCTATTTGGCTGAATAAACCGGAAACCTAGCACACAACAAATGCACCTTCTCCCTAACCGCATCAATCACACTCTCATCCCCCAGGTTATCCATCACATCGCACATCCATTCCGCCACTTGACGGACTTCGTATTCCTTGAAGCCGCGCGAGGTGGGAGCAGGGGTGCCGACGCGGATGCCGCTGGTGACAAACGGTGACTGCGGGTCGTTGGGTACCGCGTTTTTGTTGACGGTGATGTGGGCCCGGCCTAATGCGGCGTCGGCGGCTTTGCCGGTGATGCCTTTGGGGATTAAAGACACCAGCATCAAGTGGTTGTCGGTGCCGCCGGAAACCACATCAAAACCGCGTTGGATAAAAACCGCCGCCATGGCTTGGGCGTTTTTCACCACTTGTTGCTGATACGTTTTAAATTCCGGGGTCAGCGCTTCTTTAAAGGCTACGGCTTTGGCGGCGATCACGTGCATCAACGGACCACCTTGGATGCCGGGGAAGATGTTGGAGTTGATCTTTTTTTCCAGGTCCGGATTGTGTTTGCACAAGATCAAGCCTCCGCGCGGGCCACGCAGGGATTTGTGGGTGGTGCTGGTGACCACGTCCGCAATCGGCACCGGATTGGGATATAAACCCGCTGCGACTAGGCCGGCGACATGGGCCATGTCTACGACGAAGTAAGCGCCAACTTTATCGGCAATGTTTCGAAAACGTTGCCAGTCCCAAATGCGGGAATAAGCCGAGAAACCGGCGATGATCAGTTTAGGTTTATGTTCCAGGGCCAGGACTTCGACCTGTTCGTAATCGATTTCGCCGGTGTCTTTGTTCAAGCCGTACTGGATGGCGTTGTAGATTTTGCCGGAAAAGTTGGGTTTGGCACCGTGGGTTAAATGGCCGCCGTCGGCCAGGCTCAAGCCCAGGATGGTGTCGCCCGGTTGAATCAATGACATGAAAACTGCCATATTGGCCTGCGAACCGGAGTGAGCTTGCACGTTGGCGTAATCGGCGCCGAACAATTCTTTGGCGCGGTCGATCGCCAATTGCTCAACGACATCGACGTATTCGCAGCCGCCGTAGTAGCGTTTTTCCGGATAGCCTTCGGCGTATTTGTTGGTCAGCACCGTGCCCTGGGCTTCCAAAACTCGGGGGCTGGCATAGTTTTCCGAGGCGATCAGTTCGATATGGTCTTCCTGGCGTTGGCGTTCTTGTTCCATCGCTTGAAATAGTTCGTCGTCAAAGCCTTTGATGGTCATCGATTCGCTAAACATGGGGTCTCCTAAAGTAAGTTCGGGTTATTCGTGGGGATGCAGCAGCAGGACTTGCAGGTCGGCGACATTGGTGCCGGTTGCGCCGCTCAGCAGTAAATCGTTCGCCGCTTGCAAGGCAGGGTATGAGTCATTATCGTCGAGCAAGGCCGCCGGGTCGAGTCCGGCGGCGCGGATGCGTGGCAAAGTGCCGTCATCGACGATGCCGCCGGCGGCATCGGTAGGGCCGTCGCGGCCATCAGTACCGCCGCTGAGAAAGGTCCAAGCGCCGTTCAGCCCGTATTTTTCGGCGGCCAGGGCGAAGGCAAGAGCCATTTCCTGATTGCGGCCGCCCTTGCCATTGCCCTTTAAGGTAACAGTGGTTTCGCCGCCGGCGATGACGGCTGTCGGTTGCGTCATGCCGGCTGTTGCGGATAGCGCATGCAGTGCTATTTGCTCGGCAACCAAGCGCGCTTCGCCGCCCAACTGTTTGCTGTAAAGCTGGGTGTCATAGCCCAATTTGCATGCTTGATCGATTGCAGCGTCAACGCTAATGGCATTGCTGCCAAGCAAATGGTGGCTCGTCTGCCGGAAGAGCGGGTCACTGTCTTTAGGCGTTTCGATTTGCAAGCCTTGAGCGCCTTGTTGCAAATAGTTTTGCACGCTGGATGGTATTTTCTGCCATATGCCGAACGATTCCAATATTGCGACGGCGTCTATGAAAGTGGTGTCGTCGGGCACGGTGGGGCCACTGGCGATGGCGCTCAAATCGTTATCCAGCACGTCGGATAAAATCAGTGCGTGCAAGTCGGCGGGTGCGGCAAATCGGGCAAGACCGCCGCCTTTGAGTCGAGACAGATGTTTGCGGACGCAATTGATCTGGTTGATGGTTGCGCCGGAGGCCAGTAATAGACGGGTGGTGGCGATTTTATCCGCCAAATTGATGCCGACGGCCGGGTAGGGCAGCAATGCCGAGCCGCCGCCGGAAATCAACACCAACACCAACTCGCCGGGATTCGTGTTGCTCAGGCGGGTAGCGATGGCTTTTGCCGCATGCAAGCCAGCGGCGTCCGGCAGCGGATGGCCGGCGCCGAATACCTGACAGTTTTCGACGACATCAATGTTGTCGTAATTGGTCACGACAATGCCTTTAGCGGCAAGCCAAGACTCGGGAATTATTGTTTGTGCCGCATCGGCCATTGCGCAAGCAGCTTTACCGAAAGATATTAAATGAATGCGCCGCCAGTCGCCGCTGCGGTAGCCGGTTTGTTCCGAACCGATATGCAGCAGTTCGCTATCGGCTCTGAGAAAACGTTTTACGGCAAGATACGGATCAGCCGCCGCAACGCCGGCGCGAAAAATGGCGGCTGCCTGTTCACGATAACTTGGCTGAACTGCGGACATATCGATCCGGCAGAACCTTAAGCCATCGCTTTAGCGAGTGCAAAGATGATTTCCGCGTCGAACACCTGCTTATTGCTTTCAAATAGCTTGGTGATACAGGCGCGGTGTAGGGCTAGTTTTAGCGCGCCGAAGCCGATGGCGCCCCAGACGATTTTGCCGTGTCGTTGTTCGCCTCTATCCAGTACATCCGTGCCGCCAATGCCGACAGGCGGCGTGGCGTTGGCGTCCGCCAACAATTGCAGATTTGGATTGTTTTGCCAATGTTCCGGCTTTAATAATTGGACACCGGCAGCACCGGTCGCTAATACGACGTTGGCGTCTTGGATGGCGGCGGCGCGACTGTCGTAATCGGCGGCTTCTATGGGTGTCAGATCTACGCCGAAACGCTCCTTCATCGCGAAGCAGGCTTTTTCCGCGTTAAATATGTGTCGGGACGTGATGCTGACATGCGCGCCTTCCAGCGCCATCATTGCCGCCGCACGTTGACCGACCGGACCTGTACCAGCTAATACCACCGCTTTTTTGCCGGCCAGGCTTGCGCTGCTGCCCAGTTTGGCGACGGCGGCGGCGGCTGTAGTGTTGCTGCCGTTACTGTCCAGCATCACCGACACTTGAAACCCGGGGAAAAAATGTTTTTGCACCGCTATCAGTAAACGCTGGCCGGCCTCGATATTGCTGCCGCCGATAAAAATCGCCGTGTTTTTTTTGTCTTTGGGGGCGCGAGTGAAGATCGTACCGTCGACCAGGCCGCCGACGTTATCGGGGGTAATGTTGCCGTAACCAATGACATGGTCCGCGCCGCCGTCGTAAGCGACTACGGTATCGAAAGCCGAGGGATGGGTGTCGGTGTCGAACTGGAATAACAATTTTTTCATTAAGCTACCTGATATGAATAATGGTGGCCCGGTGGGAGAAGGTTAGCCGCCGGCATTATACAGAATAATATTTACCTCGCCGCAGAATCCAAGCGGGTTTTGGCAAGCAGGAATTAGTGATTGTTTGCTCAAAAACTTTATGTCATATTGGAAAAGCCTGCCGTTGGGTCGGGTGTGGAAGAATCCAATCAATAAAGAGGAACGCAGATGAAAACGCCCGTGGATATTGCTGTAACAGGTGCAGCTGGTCAGATTAGTTACTCCTTGCTATTTCATTTGGCGTCTGGCGAATTGCTGGGGCCGGATCAGCCTATCGTGCTGCGTCTATTGGAAATTCCACCGGCTATGAAGCAGTTACAAGGCGTGGTGATGGAGTTGAACGATTGCGCGTTTCCGTTGATCAACAAAATCATCATTACCGACGATCCGAAAGTGGCATTCGATAACGTCGATTATGCCTTTTTGGTAGGGGCAAAGCCGCGCGGACCGGGGATGCTGCGTAGCGATTTGTTATTGGATAACGCGCAGATTTTTATCACCCAAGGCCGGGCGCTGAATGAAGTAGCCAACCGGAATGTCAAGGTTTTAGTGACCGGCAACCCGGCCAATACCAATGCTCTAATCGCTATTCATAACGCACCGGATTTGGCGCCGGAGTGTTTTACGGCCATGACCATGCTCGATCATAAACGCGCGATCAGTCAGGTGGCCGAGAAATGCGGGGTGCTGAGCAGAGACGTGAAAAACGTCGCGGTTTGGGGTAACCATTCCTGCACGCAATATCCTGATTTACATCATGCCAAGGTCAAGGGCATGGATGTATTCTCTTTGGTCGAGCAATCCTGGTTTGTTGATGAATTTATCCCCACTGTGCAGTACCGAGGTACGGAAATTATCAAAGTACGCGGTCAGTCCAGCGCGGCGTCTGCGGCGCATGCGGCGATTGAGCATATGCGGGTTTGGGCCTTCGGTACCGATCCGGGGGACTGGGTGAGTATGGCGGTCGCATCCGACGGTAGCTATGGTGTTGCGGAAGGATTGGTTTATTCCTTCCCGGTGACGGTGGTGGATGGGCAGATCGGCATCGTTAAGGGCTTGGATCTTAACGAGTTCAGCTTGGCAAGATTGCGTCAAAACGAAGTAGAGTTAAAAGAAGAGCGACAAGCCATCAAACATCTACTCTAAATTGTCCGAATGCGGGAGCTCTGCGGCTATTCCGCGCGGCTGGGCTTATCGAGCATCACAATCGCGGTATAGCGCAATAACTACCGCTCCATTATTTGTTGCTGATGTTTTCTTGTGTTTACGTCGGCGGGTCTCTCGGCTAGCCGATTCGTAAGGCGCCGCCATCCGTGGCAGCTTGTTAACGACTGGTAAAAAGCGCTCCATCCCTCATCCAGCGAGAGAGTTTTTTAGCGCGTCCTTAAAATCTTGAATGGGTCGGGGGCTTTAATTGATACCCCGGAAATTGTTTGGGTGGGGCAGGCAACAAAACAGTGCTTTATTATTTTTTTAGATAAAGCAATAGGTGTGCCAATTATGAATTCCCGTTTGACGGGGCACGTACGGGGTGATGGGTGATTCCAAAGTACCGGTTTTGAGGCTTATGCCGCAATGGCAAGGGATATGCCGTATTTTTGGGCATATTGAATTGGCACCGTATCGGTAAGGGATAAAACTCAGCGCGTTGCTGGGTCTGCAACGGCTAACGAGCCTCCGGAATTGCCGTGTACGTCTATCCATAAGTACGGCAATGCCAACTGTTCCAGCCAACTTGGGCCTTGTTCTTCCTTGAGCATGGCGATGGTTGACGCGCTGCCGGCCACTACGCAGAATTCGCCGACGACACTGACAGATGCCAAATGCCGAACCGGCCAGCCTGTTTTCGGATTGAGGATGTGTCCGTAGCGCTGGCCGTTGACGATAATGCAGCGCTCATAGTCCCCACTGCTGGCGACTGCGCCGTTATGTAGTGCCAAAGTACTTGCTAATGCCTGCCTTTGGCGGGGGTGATGGATACCCACTCGCCAGGCAGTGCCGTCCGGACGTGGGCCTATCAGTTTGATGTCGCCGCCCAGATTGATAAAGCCGTGGCGAGCGCCGGCATTCCGTGCAATTACCGCAGCCCGGTCTACGGCATATTCTTTGACGATGCCGCCAAAATCCAGCTCCATGCCGGCCAATGGGAACTCTAATAGCGGTGCCTGCCAGCGTAGTTTGTCCCATCCAACTTTTTTCAATAGTGTTTTAATTAGTTGTTCATCCGGCAACTGGCCGGACTCGAAACGCCAAGCCTGCCGTAAAATTCCGGACGTGATGTCGAACAGGCCGTCGCTTTGTTGATGACAGGTTGCAGCATAATTCAGTAAGCCAGCCGTTTCCTCATCCACGGTAATGCGGCCGCCCATGGCTGCGACTTGATTGATGCTTGAAAGCAGGCTGTCGGGTTTATACCGGGAATACAAGCCCTCCAAGCGTTGCACGTCGGCTGTTACTATATCGGCAATACGCTTGGCCTGTTTATGCTCCGTGGCAATCAATTGGATTTCGCATTGAGTACCCATAGCCTGGAATGGGAAGCGAAATAAGGATGTTGGGCTCACGATTAATCTTTGTCGGTTTTAAAGTGATAAGCGTGGCTGATGGAATATTAACTCCGTATTTTTTTTATTAGAACCAGGTAAAGCGCTAGAGGCAGTAAACTGGGTAGAATATATTTTAAGTCCTTCATACCAAAATACCCCAAACCCAAGGTTTTTCTAAATAAATGATGCGCGCTAGGTAAATCGTTTTTCCAATAAAACTCATAAGCTCTTTGCAATAACTGGCCTTTTGTCAAAAGATCGGTTTTAGCTTTACCCAGCGTTTGCGATATTACGGGAAAGTCTCGCAGCAAGCCTTTTTGCACGCCCCAATGATTTATTATGGCCCTAAGTCGGTTGCTGGAAATTTGTTCGCCTTGTTGATGGTGATAATAAGCCAATACTTCAGGAACGCGGACAATATTGGCAAACATTGCAATTCTGATCCACATATCGAAATCTTCAGCGGTTAGCCAGTGTTCGTTAAAACCTCCAACTTGATCGATGGCAAATTTGCGCGTCAATGCGGCGTGAATTGGCCAAGGGCAACTGCGCAACAAAACGGCAAACTTATCATTTTCTTCGTAATCAGGCGGAATATAAGGTTGGGATTTTTCTGCGCTCAGACCAATATTTTGCCAGCCGCAGTATGCGAGTACGCTATCCGGTTTTTCTTCAAGCTTATGATGAAGCTTTGCCAGAAACTCAGGGTGCCAACTGTCGTCGGAGTCCAGAAAGGCGATAAATTCTCCTGATGCGGCTTCCAATCCGCGATTGCGCGCAGGGCCGGGGCCTTTATTCTGTTGGGAAATAACTAATATATTTTGATACAGCGTTGTTATTGTCTGCAAAACCTCTAGCGAGTTATCCGATGAACCGTCGTCAACGACTATCAATTCGAAATTCTTGAAAGTTTGTTGATACAGATTGGCGATGGTTTTTTCAATGATATGTGCCGAGTTATAGCAAGGCATAATCACGGAAATGAGTGGTTTAGCTTGAGATATATCAGTAGTTTGTCGCATACTGGATTCGCCTGAATCAGGCCGTTGATTGTGCGAAATTTATTTTAAATCAAATTGTGGCAATTCGAGCTTTTACTGGAATATTGCCTTTAGCTGTTGGCGCCATTCCCAGAGAATGCCTTTTATACGTTGATTTAAGGTTTGCTGTTCAAAGCCTAGCAAACGCAGATGGGCATTATTGATTTGTCCCAATAATCCCGATAGCAGATCAAGTTCTTGATCAGAAATCGCCGGCGGGCCGTAGGCCAGCGCAGCGTTGGCGATGTTCAAAAATTGCTTAGCGTATTTTTGGCTGGAAAAATTTTCAGCGACGGAGATACGGGCGTTGGCGGTGAGTTTTTGAGCCAATTCTGGGTCGTCCAGCAGGCGCAAAATGGCCGTAGCGGTGGAATTTTCATCGCCCGGATCTACCAAAATGCCGTCGTGTTCGTTAACGATGCACTCCCGTAGACCCGAACACGCCATCGCGACCGCTGGCGTACCCAAAGCCATTGCCTCCAGAGCGGCAATGCCTTGGCCTTCAAAAATTGCCGTGGAGAGAAATATAGTGCTTTGTGCCAGCAAGGCGGCAATGTCATCTCGCGGTCCGAGTATATGTAACTTGTTGTTTAATTGGCCACGCTCTAATTCGTCTTCCAACAGGCGGACAGCTTCCGGTTCCTGTTTTGGGCCGGCGATAAGGAAATAACAATCCGATTTAAACGTAACGACCTTGGCGGCTACTCTGGCAAAGGCAGCAAAGTCCTTTTGAGCAGAGATGCGGCCCACGCCGATTACCAATTTTGCGTCTGCGGAAAGGCCCAATTCTGCGCGAATATCGGTTGAAGACGACTTGGCAGAACTACGCAAATCTTCTATATCGATGCCGTTGTAGAGCGTATTTATTCGGTCAGCGGGTAAATATTCCGATAGCGATTTAGCAACGTCGTCTGATACGCCGATGATGCGGCTGCTCAATTGTTTTAAAAGGTGAATATAGCCGCCGGTGCCAATGCTGGATTCATAACGGGACAAATCTTCCGCAAACGGTGCATGAATGTGCCAAATGGCCGGTATTCTTTGACGAGCGGCGGCAATACCGGCATGCAGTAAATGACCGGTGTTAATGTGAATAATGTCAGGGTTTTCCTGCTGTATCAACGTAATTAAATTGTCTAATTGTGCAAAAGAATCTCCGTAAAACTTAAATTGCGCCCGCTCTGTTCGGCTTAAGCAGCAGGAATATGGGACCAGCCAGTAACGAATCGCTTGAGACTGCAAATATTCCGTGACATTGCCAGCTTTGGGCACCACCGCGATAGGTTCGACGCCTAGTTTTTTTAATGCGACCATCAAGGTGCAGGTGGTTTTGTCAACCCCGTTTTTTAAATCACTATTATGGAAAATATGTAGAGTTTTCATTTTTTATACGGAGAAAACAAACGAATGGCTATAGCTTGATAAACACAATAAAATAAAGCCAAAGTTGCACTTAGATAATCCTTCTTCCGCCAGAAGGCGAGTAAATAAGTTTTCTTGTTGTGTGCGAGTAAGTATCTAAATAATGGTATCCTGATCGCTAAATTGACACGATTGAGGTAGAAGCTTTCCAGTACCGATATATTACCTTGGTATATATATAAATTTTTGTTGAGCCAAGCTGTTGAAAGGGTTTGAGCATAATGTGCAATTTCAGATTTTGACAAGTTGTCATGGAATACAATGTCTGGAAAATTTGTCATCCCATAATCCAGGTACCAATTGCCAACAGTTTGTTGAAATAAAGGTAATGGGTTGGCGTTTAAAATTATTCCTGGCATAAAATAGCTTACAGCTCCATCGATAATGTTAAATTCGTTTCTAATTGCCAAATATCTACCCAAGTATCGCCCTGCTGCCACCCCCAGCTCTGCTAAATTGCCTTTTAAGTTGTTCAATAAAGAGCGATGATGAATAAAGTGACTAGACTGCACGCGATTTTTTCCAAGTAGAGTGCTACGTGTCCAAACTGGATGGAATTGATTATCTAGAGCCGGTTGACCTTTTTCATCGCATGCTTCGCTAAAGTAGCGAGTATCCGGCATAAATGAAATAGATGTTTTGTGCTGGATGTGACTTGCCAGGATTTTCAATATTACATCGATATTGAATCTAAAATTGTCTTCCAAATATGCAAAATAAGCACCTTTAGCTCTATGCAATGCCGTGTGCCACGCAAGGCCGTTTTCATCGAAAATACAGTCATGAGTGGCAAGTAACGGGATAAAAGGTTTCAGGCTAAGTTCTGGTTTGACCGAAACTACAATAATTTCTATCGAAAACTTGGCTTGAGCCTTCAAGGCGAAGGCTTGTTGCAGACGTTGATTGAAATCTTCGCCAGCTTGGTTATAGGTAACGAATAAACTTACCGCTATCTGATTGCAGGGGATAATCGCCAGCGTATCGGGATTCAGGGCTGGGTCTAGGTTTTCGATGCCGCGGTAGGCATTGAGTAATGCCGCCAACCAAGCCTTGTCGTTGGCGAGCAGTTGTTCGCCCAAGTTTTCGCAATAGAGCTCCGGCTTTTCCAGCCACAAGACCAGCGCCTTGTTAAGACGGTCTCCCGAGGTAGCGTCTGGCAGATTCCGCCAGGTGCGATACAACAATGACGGTCCCTGCTCGGGTAATAGTTGTTTGATTCTTTCGTCTTGCCATGTGCCGGTTGGAAAAGTACAAATAACCGTTTTTGCGGTGTCCGCAGCTCGTCGAGGATCGTCTAATAGCAGTTGGTTAAATCCCGCATCGCGAACCTCCGCTACCGAAGCACACTGTGCTCGCGCTTTGTGGTGTGTAGTACTGGCTGGATTTAAGCGCCAGATGAACAGAATTTCCGGCAGATTGGCGAACCGGCATCCCGCCAATTGCATGCGCATAAATACGTCGTAGTCGGGTACCAGACAACTGCGGTCTACGGAGTAGCCACCCACTTTTTCCAATGAGTGTCGTCTAATCATCGTGGTGGGATGATGCAGCGAAAAAAAAGCGTACATCAACACCGAAATTCTCTCTGAATCAGTCGGGTGCGTATCGATGCCAATATCTCGCCCGTCGGCGTGCAACATTCGCCATTGGCTACCGACCGCGTCAATGTCTGAATGCTAATCGAGGAACTGTTTCTGTAGCTTTAGTCGATCGGGGAGGGAAATATCGTCAGAGTCCATGATGGCGATATATTCACCTTGGCTTTCGGTAATGCCTCTTTGGGTTGCAGCGCCTATGCCGGCGTTAACTTGAGTGATGAGTTTGATGCGCGAATCTTGTTGGGCGAGATTTTTCAAAATCTCCGGGCTGCCATCGGTGCTCCCGTCATCGACGATCACCAATTCAAAGTCCGTAAAAGATTGTGACAGAATACTCTGAATGGCTTCCGTTAAATATCGTTGAGTATTGTAAACGGCCATGATGACGCTGATAGCGGGCGTGTAGATGCTATTAGCAGACATAGATTAAATCAAGCTGCTGGGCGCAGTTTAATTCTTAACTCGGGCGGACATTCACCAAATTTGTTAATAAAGTAGTGATTTATTCCATAAAACTGAGCAATATAAAATGGATCATTAAATCGGCCGAATACTTGTTTTATCCACATACCAAATGCCCAATAACGCTGTTTTAGCGTTAATGGTGCTTTCCATGATAGAAATGCGAGAGAAGGGAAGCAGGCCTTAATGGTTTTTAGAATAACTGCGTGATGCTCGCTAGTGGGTAAATGCCGTTTTGACCATAAAAGCAGGTTACGGGTCATATAATATTTCCATAACGGAGATTCACCGCCAAACGATGCGGAAACCTTATGCCAAATTTTCGCGTCTGGTACGGAGTAATTAATTAACCCAGCTTTCCTGGCGCGTTGGCACCAGTCGTTCTCTTCGAAATTTAAAAAGAATAATGGCTCCATCAAGCCTATTTTTGAAATGACATCTTTGTGTACAAACAGGGCGCAACCCACGGCATACTCTACTTCGTAGGGGTTATTGCTTGGTAATTCCTGAGCGGATTTACCGAGCCCAATATGATTGAGATCAAGAATAGTTGAGTCCCAAAAACCGCCCGCAGCCCAGATTACGTTAGGATTATCGTAATAGTAGCTCGCCGCACCCAGAATGCCTGGATTAGCCAAGGAGTTATATGCGTCGTGAAATGCTTGTAAGAGGTTGGGATCGACGATAATGTCGTTGTTTAACAATACAACAGCGTCGGCGTCTTGATCCAGAGCGTAACGAATGGCCCTATTATTCCCTTCGGCAAAACCTAAGTTGGCTCCATTTTCTAATACAAAGACATCCGGATATTCGGCGCGTATAGTCTTCACGGAATCATCACTGGAACCATTGTCGGCGACGATAATATTAAAATTAGGATGCTTAAGGAGCTGTAGCGAGGATAAACACTCCAAAGTGTCTTTTTTTGCCGTTCCAATTTAATAGGATAACCGTTAATTTATCAAACGATATTGATAGGTCATTTTTCATCGACTTATTTCTGTAGACGCCAGCCTATGTTTCTATTATATAGATACCTAAGATAATGAGATATATTCAATGGATTTGGATGGGTACGCAAAGTTTTTCGCTCTTTATTCGGATCATTCAAGGCATTAAATGTTGCTTCGAGATATGCATGACCCCATTTTTGGTCTGGTTCGAGATGGTTCCCTTCAGCCCATTCATTCCACGCATTAATAAAGACTAATTTCGGTATTTTAGAGTCAAATAAAGAAGCTTTTTGAATTGAACTTGCAAGCCATTGCTCGTATTTATCAGGCGTTGAGTTAATAAAAATTGCAGCATTTTTTTTCTTCCTAGCACTATTATCCCAGCAGGGAGTGACTCCCGGAAACCTTACATAATCAGGATTTTTCTTTCGCATCATGCTGGTAGCTAAAGTATCATAATCTACCACTTGGTTATCACTAAAAACCTTAGGGAATAATCCGATATTGGATATTTTTTTAAGTAATTCAGTCCTAAACAGCCTTGGTCCAAGGTTGGCCCAGTCTGGAGCAAATTCTATTGCTGCGTCGAAACCAATAGTTTCAGGGTTAATGTTGTTTACAAAGCTTTCTACTCTGACTAGATAAAGATCGCCGATGCCATTTTTAATGGCTTCTGCTCGCCAAATTTCAGCAGTTTTTTTGGGGTCTGGTAACAATTCAGTCCGATAAACTAGAAACAAAGGTTTTCCGTCAATTCTTATATAACGTGGGTCACGAAAAGCACTAAAAAGTGAATGAATATGATCTATATCATCTTCATGGCTATACTTTTGTTTTAAAAGCACGTCTTTTGATCCGCCACTCCAGGTTCTGGTCCAGTTCTCGTTAGCCCAACAAAGACAAAATGGAAAATCAGGCTTCCCAGTATTTAATATTTCATTGACAGGATGTTCGAGTATCCGTCTCTTGTTGAACCAATAATGATAATAACAAAAACCCGAAATTCCATACTTTCCGGCAAGCTCAGCTTGTTGTTGCCGTACTTCCGGTAAACGCAAATCATAAAAACCAAGATCTGCAGGTAGATGAGGCTGATAATGACCCGGAAATAATGGTCTTGCTTTTGTGACATTCGTCCATTCAGTGAACCCTTTGCCCCACCATTCATCGTTTTCTGGAATTGGGTGGAATTGGGGGAGGAAGAATGCAATTGCTTTTACTGGGTTATCATTCATGAATTAGGCGCGATGTATTAATTTTTGAAATAAACTTGTAAAAGGGCCAAATCTATTTTTTTCAAGCCAGTCAATTTTAGATTTTAGCAACATATTTTGCTTGTTTAGTTCTGATAGTTTCGAGACTAATTGGTCTACATTGTCTAGTTTCGTATACAGAGACTCTTCCGTATTTGATGTGGGTATTGCTTTTACTATAAATTGATATGTATTGGACTCTGGGTTAAGATCGTTAATCCAGTCAAAAAAAGATTCATCTTTTGCAGAAGAGCAATGCACATTAAATTCAGTTTCTTCTGGGGTCCTAATGACGCGATCCCATAAAATAATATGGTATCCGGCATCTTCAAATAATTTTATTATATTTTTTTTAGTAAAAAATCGTATATGAGTATTGTCTAGTAGTCCATATTTTTGGTAATCAAATCTCCCGTGAGCAAGTTCCCAGCATATTGCTGAGTGACTAATGTTAGGTATGGATGCAATTACAACACCATTCTCATTAAGAAAAGGAAGTATTTTTTTTAGAGTTGCTAGAGGATCTATCAGGTGCTCTAATACATCAACGAAGAGAATGGCATCGAAGTTTTCATTTTTTAGTGCTAATGATAAATCAATTTCCTCAATGCTTCCAATTATAACGTCTTCGCAATATGGTTTAGCATCTACTGCAGCTGACGGATCTATTTCGAGTCCTGTAACTCTGCAGCCCAAATTTTCTTTCAATATTCTAGATTGAATTCCGCTAGCACAACCAATTTCAAGTACCTTTGAATTATTTTTTATCCATTTAATAACTTTTTTAGCTGGGTGGTTTTCGTTATCTGGAATTTCATATATATACTTTTTAGAGGTCACTTTTTTCTCTCAATGTAATATGTTGACTAGGCTGCTGTGAATGTCCATGTGCCGGGAAGAGATACTAACCCCTCATTCCAAGTTTTGTCTGCTAGGTTTTCAGATGTTACTTGAAAATGTAGCAGGTTTTCTGCATAAAAAATAGTTCTACTGGCTGATCCTTCAGCGACTCCCGCTCTGATCGAGTAGACTCCAGGCATAAATGGAAATGATTCAATCTCAAAGTTAAATTCATATATGCCAATATCAAGTTTTTCTATTTTTAGTTGGTTTATGCTTTGCTGAGTGGCTAGATAAATAAAGTCAGTGGTGTGAATGCCCACTCCAAACATAGGATATCGAACCTGATTTTTAACTTCATAAACTAATTTAATGGTAACGGCTTGAGTGTGTTTTAATTCTGTAATTGAGTTGCCTGAAGAGTTGAGGAGTTTAATATCTACTAGGTGTATCTCTCCTGTTGCCCATTCGTTGTTATTTGCCAAGCTAAGTGTGGTAGAGCTGTCAATGCTTATTTTTTTTGTCATTTGCCTGATAAAATTTTGCGCATAAGCTGTTTGCGTCACCATCACCTATAACTGAGCCTTTACTTAATAATATAACTCTATTACATAACCGTTCAATTTGGCGTATGTTGTGGCTGACTAGAAGAACAGTTTTACCTTGGCGTCTAATAAGATCTTCCATTCGATCAAAACATTTCCTTTGAAAAGCTAAATCCCCAACTGCTAATACTTCATCAATAATTAATATATCTGCTTCCATGCTAGTGGCAATGGAAAAGCCCAGCTTTACCGTCATGCCGGAACTATATCGTTTAACCGGTGTGTCAATAAACTGTTCCAGCTCGGAGAAATCAATGATTTCATCCAATTTCTGTTGAATGATTTTTTTGGGAATACCCAGGATGGCGCCGTTAAGATAAATATTTTCTCGGCCGGTTAGTTCCGGATTGACACCGGCACCCACTTCAATCAACGGTGCTACGCTGCCTTTAACAATGACTTCGCCCTTGGTGGGTTTGCTGATATTGGCCAAGTGCTTGAGCAGAGTGCTTTTACCTGCGCCGTTATGCCCGATGATACCGACTACTTCACCTTCATTGATGTGAAAATTGACATCGTCAAGCGCTTTGAAACGCTCGCGCTCGTGAACCGGTTGTAAGGCGAGGCGTCTCATGGTGTTTAAAGCGGTTTCCTTCAAACTGGTAAGGTGACCGAGCTGGTATTCCTTGGTGAGGTGGTTGACTTCTATGATGGCCATATATGCTAATTAATGATGTAATTTTGAAGTTTTTTGCCGAATCTTATATGACATCGGCGAACCAACTTTCCGCGCGCTTAAAAAACCAATAGCTGAACGGTAGTATTACCAAAATCAAAATTAACCCCGGATAAATTACATTTAAATCGGGCTCTGTTGCTCTAATTAAAACACTTTGAAATCCATCTATAATGCCCACTAATGGATTAAGTGTGTATAAAAAATACAAATCATTGGACCATTCGCCCGCTGCCTGTTCGATAACTAATTTCTTTTGTACCAAGCTCAACGGATAGATGACTGGGGAACCGTACATCAATAAAGATAATGCTATTGGTATTGCTTGGGCTATATCGCGGTAGTATACATTCATCGCTGCGCCAAAGAAGCTGATTGTTAAGGCGACTATCATCGTGTATAGCACGAAAGCCGGTATCCAGACTGCATGCAGAGTGGGCATGACATGATAATAAATCATCATGGCCGCCAATATCGCAAAACTGATAACTAATTCCACTAGTTTAGTAACCATCGCGGTTAATGGAAACACTTCACGCGGGAAATATATTTTTTTGATCAAATTGGCATTCGAAGTTACGCTATTGACGCCTTCAGAAACTGATTCCTGAAAAAATACCCAAGGTATTAGTGCTGCAAACGTAATAAGCGGATAAGGTAAGCCCCCTGTTTCTATGCCCACAAAACCCTTAACCAAGGTAAATACCAGCATTAACATAATAGGCTTTAATACAGCCCATAAAATTCCGAGGTATGCTTGCTTATAGCGGATAACGATGTTTTTCCAGGTGAGTGCGGCTATTAGCTCTCTGTAGGTATATAAGTTTTTGGCGATTCGTAACATGGGTATTTGTTTTAACTGAATAATCCAATCGGTAGCGGTTAAGCTTTTAATTAGAGATGGGGATTATTTGAAATTCTTCATGCGTTTAAGCAATATTTTCGAGTTGGGGTTGTGTTCCAAGCCTTTTTCTAAAATGGTTTTAGCTTCTGCTTTCATGTTTTTTCTTTGATACAAACTGCTCAAGGCGGCATAAGGAAAAGAGTTATTTTTATCAAGCGAAATACTCTTTAAGTTGGCGGCAATTGCTTCATCAATTTCCCCCATGAATTGGTAGGCTTGACCGACATCGTAAAATATTTTTGGCATTAACTTAAAAGTAGGCGAGGCGTGATCCGGTACATATAGAAGATCTCCCACTGCCGCGCGGTATTTAGACTGTTTTTCTGCCTCGTCATGGGTTCTGAAGGCTAAATTCATGGTGTGTAAGCCTGCGCAATAGTGGTGGATATGAATGAAGTCGTCGCCGAGCTTTCGGTTCCAGCTTTGGTAGTCAGGCGATTTTTGATCGGATGCGCGCGCCTTGCAGTAGGGTGGCAGGAAGGCGTAATCGGCGTCGGTTTTCGGATAGTCGGCTGCCGCATTCCGGATACAGGCAATAAATAGCAATGGAAGTAATCTGACTTTTTTCTGGCGCATGAATTTGCTTGAGTACTGTTTTATAAAAACTTTTGATATATGGACTGTATCGCTTCTGTGTGCTGCCGGACGTCGAAGGTGGCTAATGCTTTGCCCCGGGCGTTACTGGCTAAACGATTCATCAACTCGCTGGAGCGGTAAAACTTAAGGATAGACGCTGCCAAACTTTCCGCGTCACCGCTGTTAAATAACAGTCCGGTTTGATTATCTTCAACCATTTCCGCGCCGCCTCCATGGTTTGGTACGATCAATGGCCGGCCTAACGCCATCGCTTCGATGACGACCGTACCTAATGGTTCGGGGCTAGTGGATGCTGAGACCACAATATCCAGAGCTTTGTAGGCTTCTATCATGTCGCTGACGTGGCCGATAAAGTGGACGGTATCCGACAACGATTCCTGTCTTACACGTTCTCTAAGCTCTCGTTCGTAAGGGATGCAATCGTCTGGCGTTCCACCGACAATCAGCATTTTTAAATGGGGTATTTGGTCTTGCAGTATTTTAGCCGCGTCGATAAATAGTTGTTGCCCTTTCCAAGGAATAAGTAAGCCTACTAAACCTACGATAAAGATATTTTCAGGTAAATCGAATCGTTGCCTAAATAAGGAGCCACCTGCTTGGTTGTTCAGCTTATCCAAAGCGATGCCATCATAGACCACGCTAATTTTCTCGTCCTGCACGGCTAATTTTTCACGCATGCTGTTGGCAACCCAATGGGAGACGGACACAAAATGATCGGGTAGGGAATAAGCCCAGCGGGCTGAATGCGGTCCGTCAGGGTTGCCACGGACATGGCAAATACTGGGGATGCGCAAAATCTTGGCTACCAAGAGTGCGGCTCTGTTACAAAGCGGCTCGTTATTGGCGTGGATCAAGTCGGCTTTGAAACGCCATGCAGTCCAAAGCAAGTCGAGAAAAAACGGTAAAAAATTAAATAAGTCGTCGCTTCTGGCTATCAGTTGATTGACGAAAAACCGCAGGGGAGACACCTTCGTTAACCATTGAATCGATTCCGCTTTTGCACGCCAAGCCACGATGTCTATATGACGGTCCGGGATGTGTTTCCATAAGGCTTCATCGGCAATCTCCCGATATTGCGGACCGTTCCGTCCTGTAACAACTAGAGGTAGAAAGTGATCACGATCAAGATTTCTGACTAAATGCCTCAGACAGATAATGGCGCCACCATAACCAATTCCGTTTTCGACATAGATAATTCTTTTTGGGAGGTTGTTGGTCGACATGAAATCAGAGTTTGGCAATATCAGCGTAGAAAGCGTTAAGGAATATTCTCATATACTCAGGATTTTGCGAATTTTTGTTTAATGATACGTAGCGCATTAATTAAGCTGGCTGGCAAGATACTGAAAATCAGATAGAGTAGATTGGTAAGTGTGAAATCCTGGGAGAGGCTTTTTTTAAAGGCCTCTCTGGCTTTGGCATAATTGCCGCCGCTGAAATACCAGTAGCCAAGCGTCCATTGTGCCTCAGCCACCAGACTATTCGGCGAAATGCCTTGAGCAGTTAATTGGGGCGCGGCAAAGTTCCGAATAGACTCAGCCACCTTGGTCAAGTCTATTAACATACCTTCGCTGGCTTGCGTGGCATTGTTGCCGTGCTGGCGGCGCAGCATCAAAATGTCGGGAAGGCACGTTACTGCGTGAAACGTGGCGATTTTTGCCCACAATTCCAAGTCCTCTCCATAGCGAATCTCGGTATTGAACATGCCTGCTTCAAGCAAGGTTTGGCGCTTCACCAAAACGGTACCCGTCGGTATAAAATTTTTTTTCACTAACGCAGCAAGGGCGTTGGGAATTGGTTTTCCGGCCAGCTGTTGGAAATAGTCCAACATTTTATGTTTGGCTAACACCGATTGGGTTAGCAGTTGGTCGTCGTTGTCGATTTCCGTCATGTCGCCGGCAATCAGGTGGAGTTCCGGATTGGTTTGCAATGCTTGGATTTGCTTGGTGGTTTTGTCCACAGTCCATTGATCATCGGCATCCAGAAATGCAATCCAGTCACCGCTAGCCAATTCTATGCCTTTATTGCGCGCGGCGGACGGGCCTTGATTGGCTTGTTTGTGATAAATGACGGTATGGGCAAACGTCTTAAGGACTTGTTCGGTGTTGTCCGTGGAGCCATCATCCACCACGATGATTTCGTCAACTTTGCTGGTTTGCGCCTGGATGCTTTCGATGGCGGCACGAATGAATGTCGCGCTGTTATACGCTGGAATGACGGCGCTGATTTTCATTTTGGGCTAATCAAAATTTTCGATACGTTAGAATGGTTATAAACTGGTTTTGCAGATCAACCACGCCGGTACAATTAATCCGGTGCAATAACCGATCAGCGCTAATTTTCTGTGTCTGTAGTATAGACGGTATAGAAATGCACCGGTTTTGCGGTGCGTCGCAGCTAAGCTAATTGCTGGCCATTGACGCTGATTGAAACGATTCACGATATTGTCGGTTTTGTTTTGCAAGAATTCGCCGAGTTCCGGGGACGCCAAGAAGCGAACGTTGGGCAAATTTGCCCTGATTTGCCCTAAAAGATGGTCTAACCCACGAATAGCTTGTTGGCATTCGTCCTCTGAGCGCGTGTAATTGTAGCGATGTGTGGAAATACTCACCGGCAGGGCTTGACGATAAGCCATTTTAGCTTCGGCAAACGCGCTGGCAGGTGTGTTTTTGCCGTCAACAGGTTCGTACATCACGTTGCGAACGAGGTAAAGTTGTGCGAAACGATTGGTATTGCCGACCCGTATCAGCGGAGGATCCTGAAAATAATGTCCGGTTTCATCGCGCCCGGTACAGCGGTAGCCGGCAGTTTGAATGGCGATGATATTTTGCTGTTGCCAACTTTGTTCGATCTCATCGTTCCATAAATAGCACGGGGCGACTGTGCTGAGGCTGGGATAGCCGAACATGCCGGTAAAACATTGCATGGCATTTGCGACTAGTGAATTGGCTTCCGCAGCGTCAATTGCCTGGGTAGGTAAATTGCGTCCGTCTACATAGTGGCCTTGTAGCGGCGAATCCAGTTTTTCCCAGTCCCACCAATCCTTGGTTGCGCGAGCGGTTGCCAGGCGCGGGTCTTGTTGCCGGCATAATTCCGCGAAGGCCTTGCCGTTCAGGTGTTCCATCCCATGCAGTTGCGGCACTAAAGTGTCTTGTTGTATGCCTTGTTGCAGTGCTGCAAAAATGGCCGGGAAGTCTTTGTCCAGCATGCGCCTGTGGTATTGGCCCGTGGATTCGATCTTTGCTAAATCCGGAACGGCCAAGACCATATCGGCGGTAAGTATCGCAGAGCGGTTTACAGCGTCTTTGTGTTGAGCCAGCATGGAGAGCAGGTCTGTTAAACGGGCTGCGTGGAAGTCGCCACCCGGACCCCAGTCGTCGCTTTCGATTAAAACCGGCGTATCGGCAAAATAGGGCTCACGCCAGGTAGCGATAAATAAGGGTTTTTTCCACAGCCATAAGCCGGTAAGGCAGGCCAGCCAGAAACCTAAAAAAAACAGAACTACCATGGATTTTGTTTAATAATTAAAAAGCCTAAATATTGGGTCGACCAACGCACTGAACTTTTATCGTAGCAGAGATTAGCGAACTAGCTGAAAACCACTGCGCAAACTTTAGATGTGGTCGACATAGCAGCAGGCTTATGATAACAGCGGTAAATAGCCATTCGCTAAACATTGGGATGAGTCTAGGCTCTGTAGCATATAGACGACGCGGGCGTTCGTAGTTGAGTAACCATAACAAAACTCTAAATAGCAGAGGAATTAGAATGTTAAAAGCTTTAGGACTGCCTGATCATTGGCGTAAACCGCTGCTAGGCGTCGTGTTGGTTACCCTGGTTTCAGTAGCGGCTTTTTTTGAGACCTGGTTAGAAATTGTCGCAATTTGGTCTCGATCGGACACATTCACGCACGGTTTTTTAGTGGCCCCGGTTAGTCTTTGGTTGATTTGGTCGCGCCGGGAGTTCTATAGAGATTTACGGCCGGCTTTTAGCCCGTTAGGTTTGCTGTTTATTATCGTTAGCGGATTTGGCTGGTTAATTGCGGGAGGGTGTAAGAATTTTTGTGTAAACGGCCATTAGGCAGGAAACTGCCGTTCCTTAGAGGAGAAAAAATGACCGTATCAAAATCCATCCCTACCGAGTTGCTCGATTCCTTGTTGTCCGGTTA
>Ga0160183_102752_pt1 | contig 28337 bp, 26 predicted proteins | sample met14sb_FD_108562 | JGI IMG/M metagenome (GOLD analysis project Ga0160183, IMG submission 108562) | Synthetic bacterial communities of pure cultures from sediment of Lake Washington, USA, under high oxygen condition - MT... | ecosystem: Engineered > Modeled > Simulated communities (microbial... >...
TGCTTATGGAAAACCGTACCGCCCGTCTCACCCTTCTTATTGATCCCACTAAAAAACAGATCTTTGAGGAGATCTGCGCTAGGCGTGACATCACTTCATCACAAGTCATACGCCAGATGATTCGAGATTATGTGCAGCAATATGGCACACCTGAGCAGTTAGCACGCATTCCCATCCATGAATAGATCAAAAATGAGGCCGTCTATTGTGCTGGATCCCATTATTAGAGAAGCTGACTACCTTAAACCCATCAAGCTTTGGGAGACCGCTGGAAACATTGCGGTACGACAAACTGACATGCCTGAAGGCTTGGCGAGGTTATCTCTATCACTGGCAGTTAAACCAGATTATCGCGAACGTTGTATCGGCACTAAGTTAGTAAATGCTGCAGTAAATGCCATTAAAAAGGCATTCAAAAAATTCATTGCTTGGTTAAACGTGATAATTTAATTGCCCAGCAGTTTTGGGAAGCTTGTGGAGTTGAATTAAGAGAAGATGTATTTGATTATAGCTGTGCGGTATAAAACAGATTAATGCGCACTAAGAGTGCGAAATGGCTTGCTAAAGTAATACTTGGCGAGTTTCTGTAAGAAATTGATGAATTTGCAGTTCGATTTTTGGATCAGTCAGTTCAATAGGCCTCTTGCCATTCGGGCATGGCAGACTTGGTGTAGTGCCAAACAAACGACAAATTAAAGGGCGATCACCATATACCTCACAGCCATTTTTGCCAAGATATGGGCAACTATACTGCGCTAGAGCAACTTTATGTTCTGCTTCTGTTTTAATCGGCAGCTTTGCCACCTCTTCAGAAGAGGCAGTAACTGGGCCGCAACAGTCATGGCACCCAGGCACACACTCAAATGCAGGAATGTGTTTTCGGTAAAAGTGAATTATTTGACTGTTTTTAGTCAATTGACTGCTTTGTGTTCATTTTTAATTTAACCATTATTTGATTTTATCATGACTGAAATATGACTAATGCTACTGCTCGACTAAAAAGTTTTATAGAACAATTTAAAAAGCATCCACACAGAAATCGCATGATGAACCCTTTGTTTTTTTGAGAGAGTTAACTACTTTGGCTCAAAACATCCAATTGCATTACATAAAACAGCACAAAAAATACAGCAACGGTTAAATGCTCATATCAGACATTCTGAATGGGAGCCTGTGGCTAGGACTGCGTTTTGAACAGAAGTCTTCAAAAGCCAACTCAAAAATTGCGCCTAAAAAACGCGCCATCAAGACTTTCTGTGCTTGGGATGGTGAAATGTTGGTGTTCAATAACTGGGTACTCTAAGTGCAAAGCTGGAGAGTCTCAGAAATGGAATCCATTAACGCTATCGATATATGTCTTGTAAGTTTGTCAGATTACACGGTAAGTACGTGTTAGTAAGTGCTGGGTTCTTTTAAAATAATTGGCGTAATATCAAAGCTGCCACTATCATGGCTTACCAATATTTGCCTGTCTTGAATCGTTAAGCTTATTTGCATGCCTCTGTTGGCAATGCCAGCCAGCTCTTGCGTTTCTGGCAGGTTAATCACCGTTAAGTTGTTAATTTTCAATACGGCTTTGCTGTTTTGTGTCCACCACATATCGGCAATGCGTCCACCGTATAAAACGACAATAACTTGCTTGGCGCGTCCTGCCGCTTTGCGAATATCCTTTTCTGTCGGTAAGCCAACATCCATCCACAGCTCAATCGCACCAGTCAGATCTTTCTGCCATAGATCAGGTTCTTCGTCATCGCTTAAGCCTTTGCCAAAAATAAGCGTTTCGGTGGCATACAGCGCAAAACCAATCAGTCGCACCATCACGCGCTCATCGGTTTCTGACGGGTGTTTGGCCAGCGTTAAGCTATGTTGCGCGTAGTACTGCCTGTCCATATCGGCAATGTTCAGGTCAATTTTATAGATGGTAGATTTAAGTGCCATGATGATTGTTAAAGCCTATTTGAGTAGATGGCATTATACCCATACACGCACCTGCCCTGCTTACCGGTTAAGCCTGCTTTCTGTTAAGCTTTCATTCTTTCAAATTAGTAAGTGATTGCTATGGCTCAATATGTAATGTCTATGCTCCGCGTGAGCAAAATCGTGCCGCCAAAACGGCAAATCATCAAAGATATCTCTTTATCTTTTTTCCCGGGTGCAAAAATCGGTTTGCTGGGTTTAAATGGCTCCGGTAAATCGACTGTATTGCGCATTATGGCGAATGCCGATAAAGAGTTTGAAGGCGAAGTGCAATGGCAGCCGAATATGACGATTGGCTATTTGCCACAAGAACCGCAGCTTGACGCAGAAAAAAACCGTGCGTGAAGAAGTAGAAAGCGGCATGGGTGAGGTGATGCAGGCGCAGGCAATGTTAGAGGCTGTATACGCGGCTTATACAGAGCCAGATGCCGATTTTGACAAACTGGCGGAAGAACAAGCCAAGTGGGAAAATATTATCGCTGCCAGCGGGTCAGATTTAAGCACACAGTTAGAGATTGCCGCTGATGCGCTGCGTTTACCGCCTTGGGATGCAAAAATCGGCCCATTATCTGGTGGTGAAAAACGCCGTGTAGCCTTGTGTAAATTGCTATTATCAAAACCCGATATGTTGCTGCTAGACGAGCCAACCAACCATCTGGATGCAGAATCTGTGGAATGGTTAGAGCAATTTTTAGTACGATTTACAGGTACAGTCGTAGCGGTAACGCATGATAGATACTTCCTTGATAATGCAGCCGAGTGGATTTTAGAGCTTGATCGCGGGCATGGTATCCCTTGGAAAGGCAATTACTCTAGCTGGTTAGACCAAAAACAAGCACGTTTGGCACTTGAGGAATCGCAAGAGTCATCACGCCGTAAAGCCTTAAACACGGAATTGGAATGGGTGCGCCAAAACCCGAAAGCACGTCAGGCCAAAAGTAAATCTCGTATCGCACGTTATGAAGAACTAGCCAGTGCCGAATACCAGAAACGTAACGAAACGCAGGAGATTTTTATTCCTGCCGGTGAGCGTTTGGGCGACCAAGTGATTGAATTTAATGGCGTAAGTAAAGCCTTTCAAGACCGTTTATTGATTGATAACTTGAGCTTCAGTATTCCAGCTGGCGCGATTGTCGGTATTATCGGCCCGAACGGCGCGGGTAAATCGACGCTATTTAAAATGATTACGGGTAAAGAGCAGCCAGATAGCGGCGAAGTGAAAATCGGCCAGACGGTCAAAATGGCTTATGTAGACCAAAGTCGTGATTCGTTAAGTGATGCCAAAACCGTATTTGATGAGATTTCAGGCGGTTCAGATATCTTAACGGTTGGTCGTTATGAGACGCCATCGCGCGCTTATATTGGTCGCTTCAACTTTAAAGGCGGCGACCAGCAAAAAATCGTTGGTCAACTTTCTGGCGGTGAACGCGGACGCTTGCACTTGGCTAAAACACTGATTTCCGGCGGCAATGTGTTACTACTAGATGAGCCATCAAACGACTTGGATGTGGAAACCCTGCGTGCGCTGGAAGATGCGTTGCTGGAGTTTGCAGGTTGTGTGTTGGTGATTTCCCATGATAGATGGTTCTTAGACCGTATCGCCACGCATATTTTGGCGGCAGAAGGTGAATCGCAATGGACATTCTTTAACGGTAATTATCAGGAATACGAAGCGGATAAACGCAAACGTTTGGGTGAAGAAGGCGCTAAACCTAAACGCATTCGTTATAAGCCAATTACTCGCTAGATTTAAGTATTAAACGATTACTTAACCTGCATGGTAATTGCAGTTGCTGAATAATAAAAAAGGCTAACAATGCGTTAGCCTTTTTTATTGGGCACATATTTGATTTTGCATTAGCTACTGCATTTAACCTCTTCACCTCTATTAAGACTGCTGACATTTACAGAAATTGCCTGTATTACATCTGCCACCGCTCCTTGCACGCCTTTTACAACAGCATCTACGTCGTTCCCTACCGTTTTGCTGATAGCGGCTTGGCACGATAGCGTACGCTTGTCAGCAGAACCTGCACCAGCATCTAGACGCGTAATTGTCCAGCCAAAATTGGCTTGTACCTGCTCACCTGGTGTAGCATTAAATTGCTGTAACCCAATGGCAATGCGATAAGTCGGCTGATTTTCTGTACGACCACCACGTGAAATATCTATAGCATTTAACTGGCTTGTGATGCCGCCGACAAAAGCATCCTGCAGTTCGTCATTGAATGATGAAGACCAGCGGTCCTGTTCCAGAATCTTCAGTTGAGAAGAGTTGTTGGTGGTAATCACTAGCTGTGGCCGTTTTAAGCGTTCTGACACCTTTACTGGTAAAACCTCAATGGCAATTGGCGCGTTGGTAGGCAAGTTTGCAGCTGGATTTTTTGCTGGGGTGTTATTGGCTAAGGTATAAAAACGCACGGTTGTTGTGGTTGTTGCGCAGGCGGTTAACATAGCCGTCAATACCAACATTAACACTGTATATTTGGTGAAATTCATCTGATTTTTTCCATTTACCTGTTACTTTTTCCATATAAAACGGCATTAATGCCTTTTGCGTGGGTTTAGTTGTTTAGACCTACTGATTATTTTTAAGGATTATCTAGCGCTTTACCGCGAATCAATGACTCAGGATGTTGCTCAAGATAATCGGTTAGTACTTTCATAGACGCTGCTGCGCGCGATAACTCTTGCAGAGTCTGCCGTAAATCTTGCTGCAATGGTGCATCTTCAGACAATGTGCGATCGGCATTGTCCAGCGTTTTTCGTACATCTTTCATGGCTGCGGCTACTTCTGGCGCAACATCCTGGTTTAATGTTTGCGCTAGTTTTTCCGCACTATTCAAGGTCTTATTCAATGTTGCCAATGATTTTTGCAAATCCTGACCAATCTGTTCAAACGGTACTTTGCTGAGTTTGGTAGCAATGGTGGAAATCTGCGTCTGCAACTCATCCAACCCGTTGGGGAGTGTTGGCAGTTCAATCTGTGCACTTTCTTGTATCGTCACCTTGGGCGCTTTCGGGAAGAAATCGAGTGCAATATAAAGTTGGCCAGTGAGCAAGTTACCAGTACGCAACTGCGCACGTAAGCCACGACTGACCATAAACTGAATTCGTTGCTGTTGTGTGTAAGGTGACTGAGCTTGATCTTTGGCAAACTTACGTCCCAACCTTGCTGGATAAATCTCAATAACCACAGGCATATCGAATTCACGGCGTTTAGGATCGTATTCAATGCCTACCGATTTAACCTCACCCAACACGACACCGCGGAAATCGACCGTTGCACCAGGTGTTAGACCGCGTACCGATTGATTAAAGTGTAGCACTGCGGTGAGGGAGCGACCATCTGGCTCTTGAAATGCCTGGCTTTGGTTCTGGGCTAATAAAAATGTCGTGCCTTCCTTGGACAGTGTGCCAGGGCTATCATCTATCGATTGAAATGCCAATCCACCCAGAATCACAGTAGCCAGCGATTGTGTATTCACTTTAAACCCGCCAGAATTGACTTGAATATCTAATCCGCTGGCATGCCAGAAACGTGTATTCGTACCAACGAATTTATCATATGGCGTATTAATAAAGACACGTAGCGTGACGCCCTTGCCGTCTGCATCCAGATCATATGCGGACACCTGACCAACTTTGATGCGGCGGTAGAATATAGGCGAACCTACATCCAGCGAGCCCAGGTCGTCTGCATGCAGCTTAAACTGCTTACCCGAAGCATCGCGCGTAACCGTGGGTTGCACTTCCAAGCCGGTAAATTTTTTGGTCGTGTCTTCTGAGGTTCCCGCATCTGCGCCGATATAGGCACCCGATAGTAAGGTACCTAACCCGGAAATGCCAGAAGCACCTAGTCTTGGCCTCACCACCCAAAAGTGCGTGTCTACGGCAGTGAAACTTTCAGCATTTTTGGATAATTGTACGCTTACCAACACTTGTGAGCGGTCTTTACTTAGCGTGATAGTCTGCACTTCACCAATATCAACTTCTTTGTATTTCACCTTGGTTTTACCCGCTTCTAAACCTTCAGCAGTACGGAATGAGATTGTGATAACTGGGCCGCGATCAACCAGAATTTTTACCATAAGCGCGATACCGATTATGGCGGCAAGAATTGGAATCAGCCACACCAGCGATGGTAACCAGTCACGTTGACGCTCACGCTTTGGTGAAGGGAAGCTGGCCGTAGAGTTTTGTTTAATTTCTTCTTCGCTCATTATGTGCTTTCTTGTGCTGCGGCAATGCCAGTACTGGTGATTTCAGATATTGCAATCTGTGGTGCATCGTTATGAGAAGTTTCAGTATCCCAAATCAGGCGCGGATCGAAGCTAATCGAAGCCAGCATGGTTAACACCACTACTGCGCCAAAAGCCACTATACCTATACCTGCGGTTATCTGGGCAAATCCTTGCAATTGCACTAAACCGACCAGCAATGAGACGACGAATACGTCCAGCATGGACCAGCGCCCAATCAGTTCTATCATACGATATAATTTAGCGCGTTCCAGTTGCCGCCAAGGGCTTTTCTGCTGCGCGCTGATGACCAATATAAACAATGATGCGAGTTTAAGCAAAGGTACCAGAAAGCTGGCGATAAAAACCACGGCCGCCAAGCCCCACTCTCCTGACACCCAGAAAAAGATAATGCCACTCAGAATGGTGTCCTGATGCGATTCAAAAAAGGTGCTCGTAATCATCACCGGCATCATATTGGCCGGAATATACATAATGCACGCTGCAATCAGCAGTGCCCAAGTGCGGTTAATACTATCGGGTTTACGCATATGCAGCGTGGCATTGCAGTGTCCACAACGTTCGCCCTGCTCTGCGCCTTTCCATAGTTTGCCGCACTGATGGCAAGATAACAAACCCATGCTGGTGGCAGTATTAAAATGCATGTTATCTGCAGTATCTTGCGTGGCAATGTTGCGATATGTCTTCAGCATGCTATTACTGTCCGGACTCTTCCAGTTGCCACAGATAACGCGGGTTGAACGACACCACAACGGTGAGCATAACGGTCAGCATACAGAATGCCCACAAGGCGATGCCGGGGATAATAGTTGCCATGTTGGATAGTTTGATGAGTGCAACTAGCACGCCTAGTAGAAACACTTCTACCATGCCCCAAGGCCGTAGCATCTGCATCACACGTATTAACAAGCTAAAACCAGGTCGATGACCAAGTGGGTTATCGGGATTTCTGGATGGCACTAATAGGTAGAACAAAATCAGCATCTGCATAAACGGAAACAAAATAGTCGTCGCCAGCACCAGCAATGCCACTATCGAAATACCTTCAGTAGCTAGTGATAAAACTGCGCCGATTAATGTTGTCTGGCTATGCAAACCTTGCAATTCCATTTCCACTATAGGGAAAGTATTGGCAATCACAAATATGATAAGACTGGCTATGGTTAATGGCAGCAGGTGATTGCGCCGCTGTTGGGCATTGCGATCCATCTCGGCACCGCAGCGCGTGCAGCGCGCAATTTCACCGTTAGCCAAAGATAGCTTTTGAAAAACAGCATCGCATTGCTCACAGGCAATCAGGTCGGATATTTCATGCATGGGCACAAGCTTAGGTTATTTTAGTCACGCTCTAGTTAAATCGTTCATACAAACTATAGCTTAGAAAAGTCATCGTTGCGAATGTTCGCGCAAAAGCATGGAAGGCATAATCGGCTAAGCCTTACACACGATAACTGGATTACAGCCAATCCCAGTCAAGTCGCGGCTTATGTGGCGCTTTTTTCATTGCCCAAACCCATAAAAATGGCGGGATAAAACGCATCAGTCTTGCGACAAATCCCATTTGCCAGGGGATGACTACAAAGCGGCGCTTGGCTGCAATGGCATTCACAAACTTGGTCGCGGCAATGTCTGCATCCATTAAAAATGGCATTTTATATTGATTAACATCCGTCATCGCAGTACGAATATAACCAGGTGCTATAGTCGTCACAGCAATATTTTGTGCGGCCATTTCTATCCGTAAACTTTCTAAATAACTAATGGCAGCGGCTTTGCTTGCGCTATAAGCGCCTGCACCCGGCAGGCCGCGTATGCCCGCCACGCTGGCAATACCAACTAATTGTGCAGTTTCACTGCTGTTTGCAGAGTTAAGCTTTGCGGCATTAATCATTGCTTTAATGAATGGCTGAAAAGTGTGCACCATGCCCATCACATTAATGTCCATCACGGCTTGAAAAGCGGGTATGTCCTCTCGGAGTTCTGTGAGCGTGCCGCGACTGACGCCTGCATTTGCAATGACAATATTGGGTGCGCCATATTGCTGTATAAAATCTTGCGCAGCTAATTGACATGCCAAACTGTCGCGAACATCCAAAGGGTAAATTCTACAGGTGGTATTGTATTGGCTTTGTAAATTATCAGCCAATTCTTGTAAGTGCTCACTTCGCCTAGCAGCGAGTCCAATTATGCAGCCGGTATGTTGATTGCGCTTTGCGTATTTATACGCCAATGCTTGGCCAATGCCGCTAGATGCACCTGTAATAAATATTTTTTGCATATTGGCGTTAAGTTTAGCGCATAAAGAACCCGCTGTGCGTGAACATCAGCGGGTTAGTGGTTAATGCAAAATTGGCCAATCTAGTTTTTAGATAGTAGCTTTATAACGCTTCTGACTTGGTAAATGCCCGAACTATTTTTTTTTGCAGCTGGTGCTTGGGTAGTTTGGCTGGCTTTTTGTTTACGTACATTTTCAATAATATAATCAGCCACTTTTAGTGCTTCTGCATTGCCGCCGCTGCTACTGCTGGATGTAATGAATTTACCATCAATAATCAGGCTTGGTACACCAGTTGCGCCAGATGCACGGAAGATTTGGGCAGCGCGATTTAAGTTGGTATTGATTGTGAATGATTTAAACGCTTGTTCTACCTTGATTTTATCCAAACCACCAGCTTTGGTAATCCAATCAATAGTCGCTTTCTCATCGGTTGGGTTTAACACTTTTTGTTTATGTATCGCATCAAACAATTGTGTATGTAATTTCTCTTGAACGCCCAACGTTTCCATCGCGAAATAAGCTTTTGCCATCGGCGCCCAGTCAGCACGTGGTAGTGCCGGCATGCGTTTAAAATAAACATCGGCTGGTAATTTTTTAACCCAAGCATTTAAAGGCGCTTCCATTTGGTAACAATGAATGCAGCCATACCAAAACACTTCCATCACTTCAATTTTGGCTGGTACGTCAGTGCTGATTTGTTGTGCGACCGCTTCAAACTCTGCGCCTGGTTTTGGTTCGGCTGCAACAGAAGTGCTTAACAACAACATTAATATACTTAAAAACTTTTTCATGGATGGATCCTAATTTACTTTGAAATATTTAATTTAAAAATTTGATTATTTAACACAGTTAATTTTTGAGGCAATAAAGCAATTTTAACAACGCTTAATAAAGCTAAAAAGATGACAGATTATTATGACAAGTTATTGCGCTTTAGTTTCAGTATGCACCTTAATTAAATCGGTGTTAAAGCCGCCTGTGGTTAAATCGCCTCTAATCTTATTGATTTGATCAATATCACTCAACGGCCCAACGCGCACGCGATGCCAAACACCTTTTTCTGGAATGCTGGCCGTTTGCACTACCGCTTCAAAACCTTGCAAAGCCAATTTTGCTTTCATATTGTCTGCATCGGCTTCATTTTGAAATGCACCGATTTGTAAAAAGTAACTATCTTTTTTGACCGTTAATGCATTATCTTTTACTTCTTTCTCGGTTACCGTACTTTCGGTTTCCGGCAGAATGGTATAAAAATCGAATTGATCGTCGGTTTTCTTTTGGGTCGCTGCATCAGGGTTTTCTTCTGCCGGCAAAGCACTTTCGGTGGCTATTTTTTGTTTTGGCAGTTTTTCAGACAGCATGTCCTTGTTTGGTCTGGTTACCTTAGTGTCGCTGAAAGGGCTGTCAGAACCTTGAATGTACATGGTTAAGCCAACTGACAAACCAACACCCAGCAACAATCCAACTAACAAGCCTGTGAAAAATGGGCTGCCTTTGCTGCTGCTGTTTTTGCGTGCGGCAGGTTTATAATCTTTACTCATCTTGCATCCTTAATATGCCTTGTTTCTTAACATTGTTATAACGTTTATATTTAAATCTGCTTACATTTTATTCGGCGCGCTGACACCTAATAAATCTAAACCATTTTTCAGCACTTGCTGTGTTGCCGCGATTAACGCCATACGCGCCAATTTAGTCGACTCATCTTCTACTAAAAATTTTGTATCGTTATAGTAACTGTGCAAATCGGCTGCGCACTCTTTTAGATAATTAGCAATGGTATGCGGTGCCAGTTCGGTTGCGGCATCGCTCACCACTTCAGGATACTCACTCAAACGCTGCATCAATTTTGCCTCATTTGGCATGTTAAGTGGACTTAAATCGACTTGTTTTAGGCTGGCAATTTCACCGTTCCACTGTGTTAACACGCTATTAATGCGCGCATGCGCATATTGAATGTAATAGACAGGATTATCGTTGGTTTGTGCGCGTGCCAAGTCAATATCAAAGATTAATTGTGAATCGGCACGACGCGCTGCCAGAAAATATCGTGTTGCATCACAGCCGACCTCGTCGATTAAATCACGCAAAGTGACATAGCTGCCAGCACGTTTGGATAATTTGACCTCTTCGCCACCGCGCATCACGGTGACCATTTGGTGCAATACATAATCTGGCCAGGCGGCTGGAATGCCTACATCTAAAGCCTGTAAACCAGCCCTAACCCTAGTAATCGTGCTGTGATGATCGGCGCCCTGTTCATTAATCACACGTTTAAAGCCGCGCGCCCACTTGTCTTGATGATAAGCCACATCAGGCACAAAATAGGTATAACCGCCATCGCTTTTGCGCATCACGCGGTCTTTGTCATCGCCAAAGTCAGTGGTTTTGAGCCAAAGTGCATTGTCCTGCTCGTAAGTGTGACCACTCTTAATTAAATTTTGTACTGTATTTTCTACTTTTCCAGTGCTATACAACGCGCTTTCTAATGAAAATACATCAAACTTAATTTGAAAAGCTTTTAAATCCAAATCTTGCTCGTGCCGCAAATAAGCCACAGCAAATGCGCGTACAGATTCCGTATCATTCAAATCGCCGCTGGCGGTGACCTGCATGTCATCCGCCACTACTGTGTTTTTTGCCAAGTAAGCATTGGCAATATCGACAATATAATCGCCGCGATAGCCATTTTCAGGAAAGCTTGGGCCATCGACTGCGATGCCTTTCGCGCGCGCCAGCACCGAAATCACTAAATTATCAATTTGCGCACCAGCGTCATTGTAATAAAATTCACGTGTCACATTCCAGCCATTGGCATCCAGTAAACGTGCCAAACAATCGCCGACTGCTGCGCCGCGTCCGTGGCCTACATGCAAAGGCCCGGTTGGATTCGCAGATACAAACTCAACCTGTACTTTTGCATTTTCGCCGGCGTTATTGCGCCCGAATTGTGTGCCTTGCAGCAAAATCTCGCCGATGACGCTTTGTTTCGATTGCGCATTCAAAAAGAAATTGATAAATCCTGCGCCTGCGATTTCTGCTTTTGCGATATATTCGCTTTGTGGCAAGGCATTGATTAAACTGGTCGCTAATTCGCGCGGATTTTTGCGTAAAGATTTGGCGAGCACCATAGCCAAATTGCTGGAAAAGTCGCCATGCTCAGCTGATTTTGGACGCTCAAGCACAATATTGATTTCGGCAATATCTGCGCCTATGCTGTCAGCGGCGCTGGTAAGTAATTTGGTTAAATGGGCTTTCAAGGTCAGTTAAACTTTCAGAATAATCATCAAATAGTACTAAAAAACACTAAGCAAATAATGCAAAAGCAGTATTTTAACTCAAGCAGGATTATTAATCTAAGCTAGTCTTTAGACTGGCTAAATAAGCATATCAATATGCCGCCCATTATTTTAAATATTGCGTTGGATGTACCGTTAAATCGAACTTTCGATTATTTAAACGGCGATTTTGTCGCGCATGTTGGTAGCCGAGTTGTGGTTTCTTTTGCTGGGCGCAATTTGGTTGGTGTGGTGGTTGGCATCGCGCAAACATCCGATTATCCGATAGAAAAATTAAAGTCAGTTTCACATGTTTTTGATGACGTGGTGTTTGATAAGGATACGTTTAAATTGCTGCAGTTTTGCGCCAATTATTATCACTATCCGTTGGGGCAAGCTTTGATATCGGCGCTGCCATTGCGGTTGCGCCAAATTAAGCCGGCGGTTTCGCGTAAACAATTTGCTTACTCCTTGGCTGATGATGCGGACGTAAGTCAAATTCCAGCGCGCAAGGTCTTAATGCATCGCATCGTTGCGTTGTTGCGAGGCCAGCCAAATATGACCGAAGCAGAGCTTGGTTTGGTATCAACTGGCTGGCGCAAGGCTATTGCCGAGCTAGTGCAGTTAAATATGGTCAGCACACAAGAAGTGCTGGCAATTAAAGCCTCGATGCCCTCATCTGCAAATGCGCCACAATTAAATACTGAGCAAGAAAAAGTCATAAATTGTGTGTTAGCGCTTACTCACAAATTTAAGCCTTGGCTGCTATTTGGTATTACTGGTAGCGGAAAAACTGAAATCTACATTCAGGTTTTACAACAAATACTTAACCAAAAAAATGCCCAAGGAATTGGTGCACAGGTTTTGGTGTTGGTGCCAGAAATCAACTTAACGCCACAGTTGGAGGCACGTTTCAGAAGTCGCTTAAGTCAATTTTCCTTAGTTACGCTGCACAGTAATTTAAGTGAAAGTGAGCGTTTACAAAACTGGCTTGCCGCCAGTTCTGGCGCAGCAAAAATTGTGATTGGCACACGTTTAAGCGTATTTACGCCTATGCCGCATCTGAAAATGATTGTGATGGATGAAGAGCATGATAGCTCTTATAAACAGCAGGATGGCATGCGTTACCATGCACGCGATGTGGCGATGGTGCGTGCCAAACAGTTGAATATTCCCATTATTTTAGGCAGCGCTACACCTTCTTTAGAGACTTGGTTCAATGCAACAAGCGCGCCAGACGAAACGCATAAAAATGCACAAAAGCAGCAATATGGCTTATTAAGCCTTACGCAACGCGCGGTTGAAAATGCTGTTTTGCCGAATATATTTTGTGTCGATATTGCAAAATCTCCTACTGAAAATGGTTTGTCGCCTCTGCTCATCAAGGCTTTGCGCGAACGCTTAAGCAAAGGCGAGCAAAGTCTGTTATTTATTAATCGGCGTGGTTATGCGCCCGTTTTGCACTGCAATGCCTGCCAATGGGTTGCGCCTTGTACGCGTTGTTCTGCAAGGCTGGTGGTGCATTTAAGCCAAAAAAGACTGAAATGCCATCACTGCGGGCATGAGCAAAAAATTCCTGTGCAATGCCCAAGTTGTGGCAATGCCGATATGCGGCCAATTGGGCAGGCGACGCAAAGATTGGAGCAAACGCTGCAAGCTTTGCTGCCCGCCGCCAGAATTGCGCGAGTGGATCGTGACAGCATGCGTAATAAAAACGCACTGACGGATTTGTTAACCCAAGTGCACAATCAGGAAATTGATATTTTGGTTGGTACACAAATGTTGGCTAAAGGACATGATTTTCCAAATTTGACTTTAGTTGGCGTGATTGATACTGACAGTGCGTTATACAGCCACGATTTTCGTGCTGGAGAGCGCTTATTTGCCCAATTGATGCAAGTCGCTGGTCGTGCTGGTCGCGCTGAAAAGGCTGGTGAAGTATTGATACAAACTGCATTTCCTCAGCATGCACTTTTTCACACTTTGCGTGCGCAGGATTATGTCAGTTTCGCCAATGAGTGCTTGCAAGAGCGGCAAATTATGCAGTTTCCTCCGGTGAGTTTTTTTGCACTTCTGCGGGCAGAAGCCAATGATTATGCGCAAGTGCAGCAATTTCTCAATCAAGCTATTAATATTGCGCGACTGCTTAAGAGTGAAGTGATGATTTATGATCCGATACGTCCACAAATGGAGCGTTTGAAAGGTTTGGAGCGTGCGCAGTTATTATTGCAGGCAAATAGTCGTGTTGCCTTACAGCGTTTGCTTAAAATGTGGATGCCACAAATTAGCGCCTTGCCACTGGCTGCAAAAATCCGCTGGAGTCTGGATATTGATCCGTTAGAGTTTTAAGACTCTATTTATGGTTCAATCTGCATCTGCTGCAAAAACGCAGTAAAATGACGCTTTAGCTAAATGACTATATTTGCGGCTGTAGTTCAATGGTAGAACGCTAGCTTCCCAAGCTTGATACACGAGTTCGATTCTCGCCAGCCGCTCCAAGAAAGAGTGTAATGACACCAACTCCACCAACCGTTTTAACGTTTGCTGCCACAGACCCCAGCGGTGGCGCAGGTTTACAGGCAGATATACTGGCTTTGGCCAGTATTGGCTGCCATCCGCTGTCAGTAGTAACAGGTATTACCGTGCAAGATACAGTCGGTGTTGAAAGCGTGATGGCGCTAGATTCTGATTGGATTAATGATCAGGCGCGCACGATTTTGGAAGATGTGCAGGTGTCTGCATTTAAGTTAGGTTTGCTAGGCAGCGTAGAAAATATTGCGGTAATCGCTGAAATTATGGCGGATTATCCTGATGTGCCGTTGTTGATTGATCCAATTTTAACGTCTGGTCGTGGTGACGAGCTGGCAAATGAAGAAATGCAGGCAGCGATGACTGAGTTGCTGTTCCCCCAAGCCACATTAATTACGCCGAATAGCATAGAGGCTCGCCGTTTAGCGTTTTACGATGAGGGCGATGAGGTTCAGAATACTTCACTTGAAGAAGCGGCGCAGCGCCTATTGGAATTGGGTACGGAATACGTGTTAATTACTGGCACGCACGAGCGTAGTACAGATGTTGTCAATTCGCTTTACGGCACAAGTCCATCTGGTGCAAGTGGACTGATTAGAGCCTACCATTGGGAACGGCTTGCCGGTAGTTATCATGGTTCTGGTTGTACATTAACCAGCGCAATTGCGGCGTGTTTGGCACATGGCTTGAGTATGGAAGAGGCGATTCAAGAGGCGCAAGAGTACACTTGGCAAACGCTCAAAAATGCTTTCCGTCCAGGCATGGGGCAATTTATCCCTGACCGCTTTTTTTGGGCGCGTGACGATGATACGGACGCAGATGAAAAAGTCCCATTTATTCAGCATTAACGGACTTTATGCGATTACGCCTGATATTGGCGATACCGATTTGCTGATTAAAAAAGTAGAGGCGGCCTTGCAAGGCGGTATTGATATTTTGCAATATCGCAATAAACAAGCCAGTCATCAGCTACTAACCCAACAGGCGAGTGCCCTATTGCCTTTGTGCAGGCGGTTTAATGTGCCGCTAATTATTAATGATTCTGTAGAATTATGTTTAGCCTTAGATGCAGATGGTGTGCATTTGGGTGCAGATGACGGCAATTTGACAGAAGTTAGAATCAGAATAGGCGCTAATAAAATATTAGGTGCTTCTTGTTACAACCGTTTTGATCTGGCATTAACTGCACAAAATCAAGGTGCAGATTATGTGGCATTTGGTGCTTGTTTTGCTTCTAACACCAAGCCAAATGCGCCTGTGGCAGATTTGAGCTTGTTTAAGCGCGCACGAGCTGAATTAAATGTTCCAAGTGTCGCCATCGGTGGTATTGATTTGCAAAATGCGTCGCAAGCCATACAGGCAGGTGCAGATGCAATTGCCCTTATTCAAGCCATTTTTAGTGCGGATGACGTAAAATCTACCTCTCAACAATTTTCACAATTATTTAAGCATTAAATTATGACTTCACTTAATCCCAATATTTCTCAAAATAAAAGTCTATTTGAAAAATCACAACTGCTTATCCCGGGCGGTGTTAATTCACCTGTGCGTGCGTTTCGCTCTGTAGGTGGTACGCCGGTATTCTTTAAAAAGGGGTTGGGCTCAAAGCTGTGGGATGTTGATGGCAAAGAGTATATCGACTACATCAATTCCTGGGGTCCGATGATTGTTGGGCATGCACATCCGGAAGTGGTTGCTGCGGTGCAAGCTGCTGCGGCTAATAGTCTTTCGTTTGGAGCGCCAACAGGGCTTGAGCTTGAAATGGCGGCGCTGATTAACAAGCTTGTGCCAAGTATGGAGCAAGTGCGTTTAAACAGCAGTGGAACAGAAGCGACAATGAGCGCAATCCGCGTGGCGCGTGGCTTTACAGGCCGCGACACAATTGTGAAGTTTGAGGGTTGCTATCATGGCCATTCCGATGGTCTGCTGGTAAAAGCAGGTTCTGGTTTATTGACGTTTGGCGAGCCAGATTCTGGCGGCGTACCAGCGAGTGTGGCCGCTCACACTTTGACGCTGGAATATAACAATACGCAGCAATTACAAGAGTTATTTGATAAGCGCGGCGATGAAATTGCCTGTGTGATTATTGAACCTGTGGTTGGCAATATGAACTTAATCGTGCCGACAAATGAGTTTTTACAAACCTTGCGCGCGCTGTGTACTAAGCATGGTGCAATACTTATTTTTGATGAGGTGATGACTGGGTTTAGGGTGCATTTGGGCGGCGCGCAGGCTTTGTATAACATCAAGCCGGATATGACTACATTAGGTAAAGTGATTGGCGGTGGCTTGCCTGTTGGTGCATTTGGTGGACGTAAAGATATTATGAGCGTATTGGCGCCGTTGGGTAAAGTGTACCAGGCCGGTACTTTGTCTGGTAACCCTGTAGCAGTAACGGCTGGTTTGGCAACGCTTAAGTTAATTCAAGCGCCAGATTTCCACGCTAAATTAACTGCGCAAACTAAAAAACTAATGGATGGTTTGAAGCAGGCTGCAAAACAGGCTGGCGTTACTTTTAATGCGCAAAATGTGGGTGGTATGTTTGGCTTGTATTTCAGTGAAGCTTGTCCGACCAGTTATGCAGAGATTATGCAAAATAACAACAAAGACCATTTCAATCGCTTTTTCCACAGCATGTTGGATAGGGGTATTTACTTAGGCCCTTCTGCATTTGAGGCGGGCTTTGTTTCTGCGGCACATTCCGATGCTGATATCGCCTATACGATTGAGGTTGCTAAGAAAGCTTTTGCAGCTTTGTAGGTTTACTTAACGCATTTAATGCGTCATTTGCAGTCTGGAGCCCTGCTCTGTTTGATTTGACTTCATTGTGCGATTAACCGCTTCAATGTGATCAAGTTGCAGACTGGCCTTCATCATAATGTTGGCAACACGCTGTATCACATCCGGACTAAGGCGCAGTGAAATTGCGCCAATCTCGAGCTCGACCACATTGCAATCCGGGCAATAAGTTAAGCAGACGCCCAGGCTATTCGCCAATATAATTTTTTCGCAAAAAGTTTCTTTCATCTTAAGCTCCTTAAAGTTTATATTAGAGAAATAACGCATCAGTTACAAATGATAATCATTCTCATTTGCATTGTCAAATTATTTTTAGTTTTTAAGGCGTTTTTTCTATTAAAACTGCCATCAATTTGCGCTTAAGCGATTGAACTTGAAAGCATTAAACGGTATTATTGAAGGTTCCGCTAAATGTTTTGATACAGAGTTATTAGGCAAAAAATATGCAATCCGCGAAGACAGTAAAGACTGAAGCCATGAATACTAAAATTGAAGTTTCGGCGACTAATAGCACGGTGCCCAATAGTCTGGCACCAATAAATCAGGGTTTATACAATTCGGCAAACGAAAAAGACGCCTGTGGTGTGGGTTTTGTTGCGCACATTAAAGGCAAGAAAAGCCATGAAATTGTACAAAAAGGTTTGGAGCTACTTACCAACCTAACGCATCGTGGAGCAACTGGTTACGACTCCAAATTGGGTGATGGTGCTGGATTGTTAATGCAAATGCCAGATGCGTTTATGCGTAAACAAGCTGCCAAGCTGAATATCAATCTGCCGGATGCAGGTCAATACGCAGTCGGTAATGTGTTTTTACCGCAAGTTGCAAAAGCTCGTGAAGCTTGTGAAGCGCTAATCACAAAAATCATTGCAGAAGAAAATCAAACTTTTTTAGGTTGGCGTGATGTGCCGGTAAATAATAGTAATATCGCTCAAGCTGCACGCGATGTTGAGCCGACCATGCATCAAGTGATTATCGCAAGCACAGTTTCAGATCAAAATGTGTTTGAACGTAAATTGTTTGTTATCCGTAAGCGTATCGAGCATGCTGTACGTGAATTGAACTTAAGTGACAAAGCCGCTTTTTACATACCTTCACTGTCTTCACGCACCATTGTTTACAAAGGTATGTTGCTGGCAAACGAAGTGGGCGTTTATTACACAGACTTAAACGATGAAAGTGTCGTTTCAGCGTTAGCGCTAGTGCACCAGCGCTTTTCAACTAATACCTTCCCTGCTTGGGATTTAGCGCATCCATTCCGCATGATTGCGCACAATGGTGAAATCAATACCGTGCAAGGTAACGTGAATTGGATGGCAGCACGTCACGAAACCATGAAGTCGAGCGTGATTGGTGAGGATTTGGAGAAACTTTGGCCGTTAATCGCAGAAGGTCAATCAGATTCAGCCTGTTTTGATAACTGTCTAGAGTTGTTAGTCGCTGGTGGATATTCATTACCACACGCAATGATGATGTTGATTCCTGAAGCTTGGGGTGCTAAAGACGGCGCAGGCCAATACCTGATGGATGAAGAGCGTCGTGCTTTCTATGAGTATCATGCGGCATTGATGGAGCCATGGGATGGTCCAGCAGCAGTAGCATTTACCGATGGCCGTATGATTGGTGCAACATTGGATCGCAACGGTCTACGTCCTGCACGCTATCTAGTGACAGACGACGATATTGTGATGATGGCGTCTGAAATGGGTGTGCTGACATTCCCACAAGAAAAAATTGTCAAGAAATGGCGTTTAGAACCAGGCAAAATGTTGCTGATTGATACCGAGCAAGGCCGTATCATTGGCGATGCTGAAGTGAAAAATGCGCTAGCTACCGCTAAACCTTATAAGCAATGGATTGAAAAAACACGCTACTTTTTGAGTGATATGTCAAAAGTAGAGGGCAAGCTAGAAATGGCTGCCAGCTTATTGGATACACAGCAAGCATTTGGTTACACGCAAGAAGACATCAAATTTGTCATGGCGCCAATGGTGGCAAATGGTGAAGAAGGTGCAGGATCAATGGGTAATGACGCTGCATTACCAGTACTATCAGCCAAACCAAAACTACTGTACAACTATTTCAAACAGTTATTTGCACAGGTGACGAACCCACCAATCGATCCAATTCGCGAAGAGTTGGTCATGTCGTTGGTGACATTTATTGGCCCTAAGCCAAACTTGTTAGGCGTGGATGAAACGACTCCACCAATGCGTTTGGAAGCTGCACAACCAGTCTTAATGTTAGACGAGTTAGAGCAATTGAAAGCCATTGCAACACTTACGCACAGCCAATATAAATCCTTAGTGCTAGACATTACGTACCCTGCAGTATTAGGCAAAGATGGCATGGCTGCCGCGGTAGCGAATATCGCAAGCGCAGCAGAAAACGCAGTGCGTGACGGATTTAATATCCTAATTCTGTCAGACAGAAATATTAGCGCAGACCGTTTGGCGATTCCTGCATTGCTGGCTTGTTCTGCAACACATGAGCATTTAGTGAAGCACGGACTAAGAACCAGTACTGGTTTGGTAATAGATACAGGTTCTGCGCGCGAAGTACATCATTTTGCATTGCTTGCCGGTTACGGTGCCGAAGCGGTTTGTCCGTGGCTAGCATTTGAAACCATTAATCATATGGCGAATAATCAATCAAATAGCAAAGCCAGTGCCGAAGGCGCCAAAAAATTCGTAAAAGCCATTGGTAAGGGCTTGTACAAAGTCATGTCGAAAATGGGCATTTCTACTTATCAATCTTACTGTGGCGCACAAATTTTTGAAGCAATTGGCTTAAACACGGCGTTTGTAGATAAGTATTTTACTGGCACAGCGACTAATATTGAAGGTATAGGCTTAGATCAAGTAGCGGAAGAGGCAGAGCGTTTGCATGTCAGTGCTTTTGGCGATGATCCTGTACTGGCTAATAGCCTTGATGCAGGTGGTGAGTACGCATTCCGTGTGCGTGGCGAAGAACATATGTGGACGCCAGACTCCATTGCGAAATTACAACATGCAACACGTACTAACTCTGCAACGACTTATAAAGAATATGCCGCGTTAATTAACGACCAAACGCGCCGTCATATGACTTTGCGTGGTTTGTTTGAAATTAAATCAGCTGGCAAAGCAATCCCACTAGATTCCGTTGAGCCGGCCAAAGAAATCGTTAAACGCTTTGCCACCGGTGCGATGTCTTTAGGTTCGATCTCAACCGAAGCACACGCTACATTGGCAATCGCAATGAACCGAATTGGCGGTAAATCGAATACGGGTGAAGGCGGCGAAGACGCGAAACGTTTCATTCCAGTAGCCAGCGATACCACAATGGCGAATGTGATAGGCGCCAAAAATATTGAACGCGATATTCCACTCAAAACCGGCGATTCAATGCGCTCACGTATTAAACAGGTGGCGTCTGGTCGTTTTGGCGTAACTGCTGAGTACCTAGCTTCTGCCGACCAGATTCAAATCAAAATGGCACAAGGAGCTAAGCCGGGCGAAGGCGGTCAATTGCCTGGTCATAAGGTTTCAGAATATATCGCGAAACTGCGTTTTTCTGTACCAGGCGTCGGTTTGATTTCACCGCCACCACATCATGATATTTATTCAATTGAAGATTTAGCCCAATTGATTCATGACCTTAAAAATGCCAACCCTAAAGCCTCTATTTCGGTAAAACTGGTTTCTGAAACCGGTATCGGTACCGTCGCGGCAGGTGTGGCAAAAGCTAAATCAGACCATATTGTGGTCGCTGGTCATGATGGTGGTACGGGCGCATCGCCAATCTCATCCGTGAAGCATGCGGGTACGCCGTGGGAATTAGGCCTGGCTGAAACACAGCAGACTTTAGTGCTAAATCAACTGCGTGGCCGTGTAATTGTGCAAGTTGATGGCCAAATGAAAACAGGCCGCGATGTGCTGATTGGTGCCTTATTGGGTGCTGATGAGTTTGGCTTCGCAACTGCGCCGTTAGTGGTTGAAGGCTGTATCATGATGCGTAAATGTCATCTGAATACCTGCCCTGTCGGCGTGGCTACGCAAGACCCGGAATTGCGTAAACGCTTTACTGGGCAACCTGAGCATGTGGTGAATTACTTCTTCTTTGTGGCTGAAGAAGTGCGTGAGTTGATGGCTTCGATCGGTATTGCCAAGCTTGATGATTTGATTGGTCGTGCAGACTTGCTTGATATGCAGGCAGGTATTGATCACTGGAAAATCAACGGTTTAGACTTTAGTAAAATATTCCATCTACCAGAAATGCCAGCTAGCGTTTCACGCAAAAATAATGATGTACAAGATCACGGTTTGATTAATGCACTTGATAACAAGTTAATTACGCTTGCCAATGATGCGCTAGATTCAGGCAAAAAAAGTGGTGTTAGATATTCCAATCACGAATACGAATCGTACGGTTGGAACCATGCTGTCGAATCAGGTCGCTACGCGCTATGGTAATGCTGGCTTGCCTAATGACACGATTCATGTCAATTTTACCGGCACATCCGGCCAAAGTTTTGCGGCATTTCTGGCCAAAGGTATTACATTTGAATTGACAGGTGAAGGCAACGATTACGTCGGCAAAGGTTTGTGTGGCGGACGCATCGTTATTAAGCCACCAGTTGCATTCCGTGGTATTGCGCATGAAAATATTATCATCGGCAATACTGTGATGTATGGCGCGACTACAGGTGAAAGCTACTTCAGGGGCATTGCAGGTGAGCGTTTCTGTGTGCGTAACTCAGGCGCTTCTGCCGTTGTTGAAGGCGTAGGCAACCATGGCTGCGAATACATGACAGGCGGCACAGTGGTTGTTTTAGGCGTAACCGGCCAAAACTTTGCTGCAGGGATGAGCGGCGGCGTGGCTTATGTATATGACGAAGATGGTTTGTTTGCCAAACGTTGCAATATGAGCATGGTTTCGTTAGAAAAAGTAGAAAGCGCAGAATCTAGTGTGGGTAAGATACATCACCTAGATCAGCCAGATGAAATCACACTGAAAACATTGATTGAAAATCACGCAAAATACACAGGCAGCGTGCGTGCTACCAGCATATTGGCAGACTGGACAAACTATAGAGCGAAGTTTGTAAAAGTGATGCCGAATGAATATAAGCGTGCGTTGATTGAACTCGCAGAAGATAAAGCATTAGTTGCGGCTTAAGGGAAAAGACTTTTAATATGGGTAAAGTTACTGGATTTATGGAATACGAAAGACTGGCAGAAGCAAATCTGCCAGTCGTCGATCGTGTTAAAAATTACAAAGAATTTGTACTGCATTTAACGGATGATCAAGCCAAGCAACAAGGTGCACGCTGTATGGATTGCGGTATTCCGTTCTGTACGACCGGTTGTCCAGTCAATAATATTATTCCGGACTGGAATGACTTGGTTTATAGCCAAGATTGGCGTGGCGCGATTGATGTGTTGCATTCCACCAATAATTTTCCAGAGTTTACTGGCCGTATTTGCCCGGCACCTTGCGAAGCGGCTTGTACCTTAAACATTAATGCTGATCCAGTTGGCATTAAATCCATTGAACACGCGATTATCGATAAGGCGTGGGAAAACGATTGGGTTACCCCACAAGTTCCAAATCATAAAACAGGTAAAAAAATCGCTATCGTTGGCTCAGGCCCTGCCGGTTTGGCTGCTGCACAACAATTGGCACGTGTTGGTCATGACGTTGTTGTATTAGAAAAAAATAGTCGTATCGGTGGTTTGTTACGTTACGGTATTCATGATTTCAAAATGGAAAAATTCCACATTGACCGCCGCATGACGCAGATGGAAGCGGAAGGCGTGGAGTTTCGCGTAAATCAACATGTGGGCGCAAACGTTCAGGCTGATGCTTTATTAGCAGAGTTCGATGCGGTGATTTTAGCTGGCGGTGCTGAACAACCACGTGATTTGCCGGTGCCAGGCCGTAAATTAGACGGTGTGATGTACGCGATGGATTTTTTAACGCCGCAAAATAAAGTGGTGGCTGGTGATACTGTGCCTAACCAAGTGATGGCGACTAATAAAAACGTGGTGGTCATCGGTGGTGGCGATACAGGTTCTGATTGTGTGGGTACATCCAACCGTCACGGTGCATTAAGTATTACGCAATTCGAATTAATGCCACAGCCGCCAGAAAAAGAAAACAAAGAGTTAGTTTGGCCAAATTGGCCACTCAAAATGCGCACTTCAAGCTCACATGAGGAAGGCGCAAACCGTGATTGGTCTATTACGACTAAAGAATTAATTGGCGAAAACGGTAAAGTGACTCACTTAAAAGGCTGTAAAGTCGAGTGGAAAGACGGCAAAATGTCTGAGGTTGCTGGCACTGAGTTTACGATTAAAGCAGACTTAGTATTGTTAGCCATGGGCTTTGTGTCACCAGTACAAAAGCTATTGGATGTGTTTGGTGTAGAAAAAGATAACCGCGGAAATGCCAAAGCGACAACGGAAGGCTTGGACAGCTACAAGACTAGCAAAGCAAAAGTGTTTGCTGCAGGCGATGTGCGCCGTGGACAATCATTGGTAGTTTGGGCGATTCGTGAGGGTCGTCAAGCTGCCAAAGCAGTGGATGAGTTCTTAATGGGTTCTTCTACACTACCCCGCTAAGTGCCATACTAAATTCGAATTTAGTTAAGTGAATTAAAAAACAAAGGATGCAAAGTAAAACTGCTTTGTGTCCTTTTTTATTAGACTGTCAATTAGGTAGCAAATCATGAGTCAATTGCAAAACGATACGTTCTTAAAAGCGCTGATGCGCCAACCCACAGACTACACGCCTGTGTGGATGATGCGCCAGGCTGGTCGATACTTGCCAGAATATAAGCAAAGTCGTAAAACCGCTGGTAGCTTTTTACAGTTATGTAAAAGCCCAGATTTTGCGACTGAAGTGACTTTGCAACCGCTAAACCGTTATCCCTTATTAGATGCTTCCATTCTATTTTCAGACATTCTCACCGTGCCAGATGCAATGGGTTTGGGCCTGTATTTTGAGGAGGGCGAAGGCCCAAAATTCGAGCGCACTTTGCGTGAAGAGGCTGATATTAAAAAATTAAGCGTGCCTGATATGGCGAGCCTGCAATACGTGTTTGATGCCGTCAGCCAAATTCGACAAGCATTGAATGGTCGTGTACCTTTAATCGGTTTTTCAGGCAGCCCATGGACGCTAGCGACTTATATGGTTGAAGGAAGAGGCGGCACGGATTTCTTAACTATCAAAAAAATGGCCTACGCCAGACCTGATTTATTGCACCATATTTTGGAAACCACTGCACAAACGGTTATTCAATACCTCAACGCACAAATTGCCGCAGGCGCACAAGCCGTGATGATATTTGATTCATGGGGTGGCGCGCTCTCACACAATGCATATAAAGAATTCTCGCTGAATTATATGCACAAGATCGTGACAGGTTTAACTAAAAATAATGAAGGCCGTAAAGTTCCCAGCGTTGTATTCACTAAAGGTGGCGCCTTATGGCTTGAGGCGCAAGCTGAGATCGGCGCAGATGCTTTAGGTTTAGATTGGACTGTGGACATTGGCCAAGCTAGAAAAAGAGTTGGCGACAAAGTTGCCTTACAAGGTAATCTGGATCCAGCGATTTTGCTATCAACACCAGAAGCGATTGAAAAGGAAGTGGCTAATATCTTAGCTAGTTATGGACATGGTAGTGGCCATGTATTCAATCTAGGTCACGGCATCACGCAATGGACACCACCTGAAAACGCCGCAGCGATGTTAGCCTCTGTACGTGAACATAGTAGGCAATATCATCAATAAACAAAAAGCCCGCACTTGCGGGCTTTTTTGTAGTTAATTTATTGTTAAGTATTTAGAGTGACATACGTTTAAGCGTGTCATCTTTATCAATCAACTTATGTTTAAGTGCGCCGGCGATGTGCAGAAACAGTGCGACTAAAATAATGATGGCAATGATTTCGTGTGCTTCTTTGAAAATATCGCGCAAACCTGCATCATCCAGACCTTTAATAAAAGGTAATCCAAACCATTTCACGCCATATTTGCTGGAAACGGCGGTAATTAATCCGCTTAATGGCATGGCAATCATTAATAAATAAAGCAGGTGATGCGTACCTGTTGCTAGTTTACGCTCCCAAGCTTTGTAAGTAGCGAGTAGCGCAGGTGGTTTGTGGGTGATGCGCCATAAAATGCGAATAATGATTAAACCGAATAGCGTAATACCAATGGATTTATGCAGATTAAAGTAAAACGTACGCGGGCTGGCTTCTTCATTAAGCTGCCAAGTGTAAATGCCCCAGTCGAATAAGTCATACGCCATTTGTTTAGGGCCTTCTTTTGGTAAATCAGTCATATACCAGCCCAAAGCAAACATGCCTAGAATGGCGATAGCGATTAGCCAATGCAGTATTACAGCGGTTTTGGTATAGCGTGATGCATTATTCGTCATACAGATCTTCCATTTATTTAATTAAGCGTCTGTGTGACAACTATCACACCCAAACGTTGTATGAGCTATTATCATGGGAAAAAATCCTTACTGCAACACTTTCAGAAAGTAGCTAAAAATGCGTGCAAATAAGCCGTTAATATTGAATCAATTTTTGCTGTTAATGTGTAGTTTTCTGGCTTTAATAAGCTGCGTTCAAGCGGATGTTAAACCGAATAACTTTGCGATTGAAGATGTTGGCAATGGTATTTATGTACATCACGGGCAACATTTAGATATCGATGAAGGCTATCAGGGCGATATTTGCAATATTAGCTTTATGGTGGGTGAGCGTGGTGTGGCGGTAATTGATACGGGTGGTAGTTTGAAAGTGGGCAAGCAATTGCGCGGGGCGATTAAGCAAGTAACTGACAAGCCCATTTTGTACGTGATAAATACACATGTACATCCAGACCATATTTTTGGCAACGCGGCTTTTGTACAAGATAAACCGCAATTTGTCGGGCATGCCAAGTTAGGTGCTGCCATGCAATTACGCCAGGAAGCGTACGATAAATTAAATATTAGATACTTAGGTGCAGATGCTGAAGGCAGCGAAGTTGTTAAGCCAACTTTGTTGGTTAAAGCGCCAATGGATTTGGATTTAGGCGGACGAACATTAAAAGTGACGCCCTATCCCAATGCGCATACCGATACAGACATTTCAGTACTTGATTCAAAAACGGGCACCTTATTTACCGGCGATTTGTTATTTATAGAGCGTACTCCCGTGATTGAGGGCGATATTAAGGGACTGATTGCGGCGATTGATGTGCTTAAAACTTACCCAGTTAAACAAGTGGTTCCGGGTCATGGGCCAGTTGCAAAAGATTGGATAGCCGCTTTAAATAATGAACAACGCTATTTAAATACCTTGTTAACGGATATACGCGCAAATATCAAAAATGGTGGTGATATGGGCAAGGCGATGGATACTGCTGCTGCAAGCGAAAAAGACAAATGGCTGTTATTTGAAATAGCGAATCGACGAAATGTAAATACGCTGTATCCAGCTTTAGAATGGGAATAAAAAAGCGGCTGTAGAGCCGCTTTTTTATATTGCATTATCTAAAATATTAACAGTAGATTAAGATTTTTTCAGGTTATCTAAGCTGAAAGCTGTTACTGGATTCAAAGCAAGTAATAACAAACCGCCTGCAATTGCCCAATAATGTAGTACAGGTAAATGTAACAATAGTGAGATGATGATTGCATAAATCGCCATCAATATTGCAAAAAATTTGGTTTTAAAACCTAAGAATAAAGCTAAGCCACCGACCAACTGTACCAATATAATCAATGGTGCGAAAATCCCGGGTAAGCCTAAACTGCCCAAACCTGCCTGATATTGTTGATAGCCATCAGGGTTACTGAAAAAACCAATAATCAGCATTACAATTTGTAATAAGAAAACCTGAGCGAGTAAAATGCGCGCAAGAGTAGATAAATAACGTTGCATATAGACCTTTAACGAATTGGATGATAAAAATTTAACCTGAATCATGCACGGAACACGCTGAACGTGCAAGTCGTAGCGATTATCTAAGGACAAAATCTTGCAGTTACCATCAGAAAATATCACCTCTAAAAATGCTTAAACAAGTGATTATCCAACAAGTCACTTGGCAGCAAGCAGAAGCTTACTTGCGCGAAGTAAGAACGAGCGTATTTATTGAAGAGCAGTTTGTAGTACCAGAATTTGAGTGGGACGAGATTGATTCTAGCGCCGTACACTTATTGGCGATGCATGAAAATCAAGCGATTGGTTGTCTGCGGATTATTCATTATGCAAAAATCGGCCGTATGGCGGTGTTAAAACCCTGGCGCGGCTTGGGTGTAGGTAAAATGCTCTTGAGCGAAGCGATTATAATCTGCGCTTTATATGGTAGCAAACAGATCGATTTATCGGCACAAACGCACGCAATCCATTTTTATCAGCAAGCTGGTTTTCAGGTGATTAGTGACGAATACACCGATGTGCAGATTCCACATGTTGATATGCGGTTAAGCTTAGATTAGCCGCATATGAAGATTAATTGATGGTAATGCCAAGCATTTGCTAAAATACACTTTTAACGTTTTATCACTAAATCATCAGAGAGAATTTTATGTCAAAAATTATTTTTAAAGCAGGCGAAGCCACTGTATTTACCGAAGGTAAAGACGTAACCGCGGCAATGCCAGAAATTTTAATCGGCGCTGTTGATGGCCCTGTAGGCCAAGCATTCGCCAATCTAATGGCGCAAAGCAAAGGTCATACTGCCATGTTTGCAGTGCGTGATATTAACCAATTGGTCCGTCCAGTTTGTATGACTGTGCCAAAAGTAACGTTAAAAGGCAGCACCGATGTTGGCTTGTTTGGTGGTGTGGTGCAAGCGGCAACAGCAGATGCGATTTTAGATAGCGTGATTGAAGGCGTTATTCCGAAAGATCAAGTGAATGAATTATGTATTATCAGCTTGGTATGGATTGATCCAGGTTGTATCGCCTTGGAAAAAGAAGGCAAATTAGACAAAGCGGATATGTACAAAAACAACTATGACGCGACAAAATTAGCTATTAAACGTGCATTAAATGATGAGCCAAGCATTGATGAGTTGATTGCTAATCGTCACAAAATCAAACACTGTATGTGGGAAGATTCTTGGGATCAAAAATAAGCGCGATTGTCAAAATGCGTATTTAATTATTAATGTGTAAAAACGATATTCGGGAGCACTATTATGACTGAACGCAACGTATGTATGGAA
>Ga0160183_118332_pt1 | contig 28259 bp, 23 predicted proteins | sample met14sb_FD_108562 | JGI IMG/M metagenome (GOLD analysis project Ga0160183, IMG submission 108562) | Synthetic bacterial communities of pure cultures from sediment of Lake Washington, USA, under high oxygen condition - MT... | ecosystem: Engineered > Modeled > Simulated communities (microbial... >...
ATGGAACGTATCAACTACCAACATTTGTTTTATTTCTGGAATGTCGCGCGTGAAGAAAGCATCACTCGCGCTTGCGAGAAACTGCATTTGGCGCAACCTACCATCAGCGGCCAATTAGCGGTGCTGGAACAGCAAATTGGCGAAAAACTCTTTTATAAACAAGGCCGTAAACTGGTGCTCACCGACACTGGGCGGGTGGTATTTAATTACGCGGAAGAAATCTTTTCGCTGGGCCGAGAGTTAACTAACACCTTAAAAGGCCGGCCGACCGGCAGGGCTCTGCGTCTGGTGGTGGGCGTGGCGGATGCGTTACCGAAAATGGTGGTTTATCGCTTGCTGGCGCCGGCATTCCGCTTACCAGAGTCGGTGCAGATTCTTTGTTACGAGGACAAAACCGAGCGGCTTTTGAGTGAGATGGTCATGCAAGGGATGGATATAGTCTTGTCCGATGCGCCGCTGACACCAACCAGTGGCGCCAAAGCGTTTAACCATCTGCTGGGCGAATGCGGGGTTACCGTGTTCGGCGCGCCGGCTTTGGCCGCGACCTATAGGCAAAATTTCCCACGCTGCTTGAGCGGCGCACCGTTCCTGCTGCCCACCGCCAACACTTCGCTGCGGCGCTCGCTGGATCAATGGTTCGACGCCGAAAGTATCAGCCCGGCTATCCAGGCCGAAATTGAAGACAGCGCGTTGATCAAAACCTTTGGCAGTGGTGGCGTGGGTTTGTTTGTCGCACCGAGTAATGTCGAAGCCGAAATCCAAAGCCAATACGGCGTGGAAGCCATCGGCCGTATCGACTCGGTGCATGAACGTTTTTACGCCATCACCATGCGCCGCAAACTCAAGCATCCGGCCGTGACCGCGATTTTGGAGAATGCGCGGGATAAGTTGTTTCCGGAATAACAATCCTGAGAAAACTTCATCCGGTGTGGCAGTTGCCACGAAAAACACCAAGCCAGGCTCTACGCCACCGCTGCTCTTAAAATATGAGACAGCATCTTCAGGTCTGGATAAACTATTCCGGGTCCCTGATGGGCACTTGCCGCTGACATGAGCGAATTATCGCCGGCTATGATGTGCCTATTTTTACCGATAACTACAAATGCCTTGCTATCGTTGATCGGATTTTTGCCGTGCGGCCGGCAGGTAGATAAAACGATTGAGCGGGCATCGATCAAACCTTAAATCAATCTCTTGAAAACAAAATTAGCTTTCTTAATTCTTTCCCTATTCGTGGCTTTGGAGTCCGGCGTGAGTGCAAAAGAAACAAACGACAATGTTGAAGCGCAGGTACAGGCCTTATTGGCGCAAATGAGCCTGGAAGAAAAAGTCGGACAGATGACGCAGATCGACTTTAGCGTGGTTTCGGTCGTGAATGGCGAGGTAGCCGACAATCCCATCGATCAGGCCAAACTGGAAGACGCCATTTTGAACCGGCATATCGGTTCGATACTCAACACGCCCACCACGCCGAATAATCAAACCCAGCCCATCGAAAAATGGCGGCGGATGACCCAAGCGATACGCGACGTGGCGGCAAAAAGCCGGCTGAAAATTCCGGTGCTGTACGGTATCGACCGATTCATGGTGCAACTTACACCGAAAACGCAGTGCTGTTTCCGCAAGCCATCAGCATGGCGGCGACGTTTAATCCCGATTTGGCTTTCAAGGAAGGCGAAGTGACTGCGCGGGAAGCCAAGGCCTCGGGTTTGGATTGGAATTTCATGCCGGTGATGGACATCGGCCGGCAACCGCTGTGGCCGCGCTTGTGGGAAACTTACGGCGAGGACGTGCTTTTGGCGGTGACGATGGGCAGTGCCTATATTCAAGGTCATCAAGGCGATAATTTTGCGGACGCCGACAAAGCGCCAACTTGCTTGAAACATTACGTCGGCTACAGCTATCCCTTGAACGGCAAGGACCGCACCCCGGCCTGGATAGGCGAACGAGCTTTGCGCGAATATTTTCTGCCGGGCTTCGAAGCGGGCGTGAAAGCCGGAGCGCCGACGGTGATGGTCAATTCCGCCGAGGTGGATGGCATTCCCGGCCACGTCAATCATTACTACCTGAACACCATTTTGCGCGTTGAGATGGGTTTTAAAGGCTTTACCGTGTCCGATTGGGCCGACATCAGCCGCTTGTATACCCGCGATAAATTGGCATCCTCGCCGCGCGAAGCGGTAAAAATGGCGGTGATGGCCGGCATCGATATGAGCATGGTGCCGTTCGATTATTCGTTTTACGACTTATTGCTGGATTTAGCCAAAACCGGCGAAGTGCCGATGACCCGTATCGACGAAGCGGTGTCGCGTATTTTGCGGGTGAAATATCAAAGCGGTTTGTTTGACAGGCACGAGCCTGAGCTGGCCGTAAAAGGTAACTTTGTCACTGAGGATGCGGTGGCCGCTAACCGGCAAGCGGCGCGGGAAGCGATCATTCTGGCGAAAAATGACCAACATATTCTGCCCTTGAGCAAGCAGGCCAGCATCTTGGTCACCGGGCCGACCGCGAACTTGTTGAGCGTGATGAACGGCGGTTGGACGATTACCTGGCAGGGCGCCGCAGAGCATTTATATCCCAAAGACAAGCCCACTTTGATACAAGCCATTCAGCAGAAAACCACGGGCAAAGTGACGTACGTGGGCGGCAAAAATTTCAGCGACGAAATCAATATCGAGCAGGCGGTGACTCAAGCCAGGCAGCACGATGTGGTGATTTTGGCGCTGGGCGAAAAAACCTACACCGAAACCGAAGGCAATATCGAATCCCTGCATTTGGACCCGGTACAGTTGCAACTGGCTAGAGCGATTTTCGAAATCGGCAAGCCGGTGGTTTTAGTCACGTTCGGCGGCCGGCCGCGCATCATCACCGAAATTGCCAACAAGGCGCAGGCGGTGGTGTTGGGCTTTTTGCCGGGCATGGAAGGCGGGGCAGCGATGGCCGATATTTTGTTCGGCGACACCAATCCCAGCGGCAAGTTGCCGATTTCCTATCCGCGCGATGTTAGCGATATTGTGATGTACGATCACAAGCCGATAGAGGCTTTTGAGAGCAATCAGTATCGGCCTTTGTATCCATTTGGTCACGGTTTGAGTTACACCACCTTCCAGACCAGCGGCCTGCGTCTGAGCAAAGACAATATTGCCATGGGCGAGAATATCGACGTGACGGTTAAGGTGAAAAATACCGGCACGCTGACCGGCAAGGAGACCGTGATGGTTTACCTGCACGATGTCGCGGCCTCGGTTTCGCGGCCGGTGAAACAGCTAAAGGCGTTTAAAAAAGTTGAGTTAAAACCCGGCGCGGAGCAGACCTTGCAATTTAGCTTAACGCCGCAGGATATGTCTTTTATCGGCGTGGATATGCGGCGCATTGTCGAACCGGGCGAGTTTGAGGTGATGGTCGGTAACGAGATCGCACGTTTCCAGGTCCTCAAACCCTAAATCAATATGCAGGATTCACTCATGCCGGATCGACAAAACCTTGATAGACCCTCGCATGCAGGCTCGCTGACGGTTCTGACTTCGCTATTTTTTATTTGGGGATTTATCACCTGTCTTAACGACATCCTGATCCCGCATTTGAAGGCGGTGTTTACGCTGAGTTACACCCAGGCGATGCTGATCCAGTTTTGTTTCTTTACCGCTTACTTTCTGATGTCGGTGCCCAGCGGCTATCTGGTGGAAAAAATCGATTACAAGGGCGGCATCATCGTCGGTTTGGCGATTGCCGGTGGCGGTTGTTTGCTGTTTTATCCGGCGGCTGGCTTGCATTCTTATCCTTTGTTTTTGGCGGCGTTTTTTGTGTTGGCGTCCGGGATTACCTTGCTACAGGTTTCCGCCAATCCTTACGTGACGGTGTTGGGCGATCCGCACACTGCGTCCAGTCGTTTAACCTTGACGCAGGCGTTTAACTCCTTGGGTACCACGCTGGCGCCGTATTTTGGCGCATTGTTTATTTTGTCGAATGCGGTGAAAAGCGCCGAGGAAATAAAGCTGCTCGACGCCGAGCAATTGTCTGCGTATCAGGCCGCGGAAGCGGCGGCGGTGCAGAATCCGTATTTATGTCTCGCGGCAGTCTTGTTTTTCATGGCGGCAGTGTTTGCGATGTTGAAGTTGCCTAAGATTAACCAGCAAGCCGAGGCAACCGGCCCAAATGCAGTGGATGGCAGCGCCTGGCAATATTCGCACCTGGTATTGGGCGCCGTGGCGATTTTTGTGTACGTCGGCGGTGAAGTGTCGATTGGCAGCTTTCTGGTTAACTTTCTCGGCGAGCCGCATATAGCCGGTTTGGCTGAGCAAGAGGCCGGCAAATACGTGTCGTTTTATTGGGGCGGGGCGATGGTCGGCCGGTTTATTGGGTCGGCGGTGATGCAGAAAATCCATCCCGGCAAAGTGTTGGCCTTTAACGCCTTGGCGGCGGCTGGTTTGGTGTTGGCGACGATGTTGGGCAGCGGCATACTGGCTATGGTTACCATCCTGGCGGTAGGTTTGTGCAATTCCATCATGTTTCCCACCATCTTTTCGCTGGCTTTGACCGGCTTGGGCAGGCATACCGGCCAAGGCTCCGGCATACTCTGCGCCGCCATCGTCGGTGGGGCTATTTTACCTTTGCTGCAAGGGGCGTTTGCGGATCGTATTGGCATTCAGCAGGCTTTTTTCATCCCTTTACTCTGTTATTTATATATCGCCTATTACGGTTACCGCTGTCGCCGCTTGTAGATAAAACCGGCCTTTAACCTTTCAAGAATTTTGCCCGATTCGGCGATTGCATGATCAAATTCGGGATAGCTGATAAAGGCAATTCGCCGTCGGTGCCGCCCAGTTTTACTGCTTCCTTGGGCATGCCGTAGACCACGCAACTGGCTTCGTCTTGGGCCACGCAAAGTGCGCCGGTATCGTGTAATTCTTTCATTCCATGGGCGCCGTCGTCGCCCATGCCGGTCATGATTATGCCCAGTACGTTTTTGCCGGCAGCTTGCGCGGCCGAGCGGAACAACACATCCACCGATGGCCGATGGCGGCTTACCAAGGGGCCATCCTTGATTTCCACCCGGTATTGGGCGCCGCTGCGGCGCAACAGCATGTGTTTGCCGCCGGGCGCGATCAAAGCCAGGCCGGGAATGACCCGGTCGTTTTGCTCGGCCTCTTTAACTGTAATTTGGCACAGGCTGTCCAGCCGTTTGGCAAATGCGGCGGTAAATGCCTCCGGCATGTGCTGCACAATGACGATTCCCGGCGTGGTACGGGGTAATCGCGTCAATACGTATTCCAGAGCCTGGGTGCCGCCGGTTGATGTGCCAATGGCGACGACGCGATCGGTGGTTTCCGTCATCGAGATCAGGCTGGTCGGGGAAATGACGGCGTCGGCGGTTAATTTCGGGCTGCCATCCAGAGGTTTGCCGCTTGGGATAGCCGATTTTTTTAGTCTGGCATGCGCAGCACCTTTAATCGCATCCGCCAGCAGGGTTTTCGAATCTTGCAAAAAGCCCTTCAGGTTGACGGTCGGTTTGGTGATGATGTCGACGGCACCGGCACTCATGGCCTGCATCGTCACTTCCGCGCCTTTTGCCGTGAGCGTCGAACAGATCACGACCGGCGTGGGATGTTCGTGCATTAGCTTCTTAAGGAAGGTGATGCCGTCCATGCGCGGCATTTCAATGTCCAGGATGATGACATCCGGCCAGTCTTTTTCCATGCGGGTCAGGGCAAAGATGGGATCCGGCGCGGCGCCGATCACTTTGACGCCAGGCAGGCTATCGAGCAATCCGGTTAATACCTGCCGGACCACGGCGGAGTCGTCGACAATAAATACTTTTGTGTCTGTCATAGTGTTGCCTGTTAATGGTCTTGGATGATTTACCAGAATTCGGCACTGCTTCTGGATTTTTCATGTTCGTCGATATTTTTCTTCCAGTAGCGGCGCTCTTCATTTTCAAGAGACAGTTGCTGATTGTGGTCGATTTTTTTGATAAACACCGAATAATCAGTACCGACGAAATGGACGTTTCTGCCGATATTGCCGCCTAGACAGGCACTAAGCATAGGAATGTTTTCTTTTTTTAAAAACTCTTTGATGAATAAAACATTCACGTCGCCCACGGTTTCCTTGCGGTTTTTGTCCTCTCGCAGTTTTAATACGTTGCCGCCGCCGAAGCATTTGGCTTGTAGATTGAGCCGGTTGGCGCCCAGTTTCATCATTTCGTTGATCAGCAATTCCATCGCATAAATGCCGTAACGGCCCTCTTCGGATTCGATGATAGGCATGTTTTTGGAGTAGGAACGATAAGCCAGCAAAAAATGATTCATGCCAAATACCCGATTGATTGGGTCATATAGGCAGGCAGCCACGCACGAGCCCAATAGTGTTGAAATGACTTCCGGCTGGCGGGAGGCATAGAATTCGCCCGGATCGATGACGATACGCTGGGTATCTCGGAAGGGCAGGATTTTCATGGTTTCCGGTAGATAGAAGGCTTCAGCATTTGTAACTGTTCGGTGACCCGGTGCAGGCTTTCCGAATGACTGATGATGAAATGTCCGCCAGGCTTTAGCGCGGTAATCAGTCGTTCGACGACCTGCTTTTTGGTGTCTTGGTCAAAATAGATTAGAACATTACGCAGAAAAATTACGTCGAACCTCCCCAATGTATGCGGCAGTGAACTCATCAAATTAACCTGATCAAATTTGACGCGGCTGCGTAGTTTGTTGTCCACACGAAAAAAACCTTCCTGGCTGCGCACGCCGCGTAAACAATATTTTTCCAATAGGCGTTTGTCCATATGGTCCAGCCTATCCAGTGGATAGACGCCATGACGGGCAACTTCCAGCACTCGCGTGCTCAAATCGGAGCCGAAAATCTCCCAATTGCGCGTGCCTAGGTTCTCCGCTAATACCATTGCCAGAGTATAGGCTTCTTCTCCTGTCGAACTAGCCGCGCTCCAAACCCTAAAATGCTCGCCGCGCCAGGTCTTAAGAATGTGCTGTTGAAAAAATTCGAAGTGCTTTGGCTCCCGAAAAAAATACGTTTCATTGGTGGTCAGAATGTTGACCAGCGTTTGAAATTCATGGGGGTAATCGGGACTGACAGCCAGTTGGTAGTATTCCCCGTAATGTTCTAGCTGGTAATAATCGAGCCTTTTGGCCAGCCGGCTGGCTACCATGACTTTCTTTTCCGGCGTCAGAGCGATGCCGGCATGGTCGTAAATCAAACGTCTGAAGCGTTCGAATTCTTCGGTTGTGATCGGGGCAATAGTAATAAAACCGTCTCCGTTAGTAAGGATATGCGACGTAATTATGTCAGTAAATAATTACAGGAAGTGCTGAGAACTTAACATTAACGAAAAACCTAAGATGGTAGTGGGTTGAATGCAAATTTAAAACTCTCTACTATCTTTAACATACCCAAAACCCAGACGGAATTCCCATGCTTCGAAAACCTTATCCTGTAGCCAAGAGCCCCGGTCCACTTGGTTTTTATCTGTTAACGGTGGGGTTGGGTGTGACAGGTGGATTGTTGGCTTGCGTGCAAACCGGTTTCAGTTTGATCAGCTTGGGAGCTACTGCCGGGCTTGGTTTTGCCGGCGTCCTGATTGGGTCTACTTTGTACAATAAACAGCAAACCGCGCTGAATGAAGCTAATAACGCCTGGCGTGGCGACGAAGATTTAAAACTGCAAGAGCTTGAAGCATACGCCATTGAGCTGGAGCGGTTGTTTCTGCAAGTAGTGCCCATTTTGCTCAGACAAGTACAAACATCCAGAACGCATACCGAACAGGAAATCACCGTCCTGACCAGCCGTTTCGCCGCTATGGTTAATCAATTGGAGAGACTGATTTCCGGCGGTGTGCAGAATCGTCAAGGTCGTAGCGTGGATGTGTTATTCGGCGAAACCCGGGATGCTTTGACGGCGGTGTTAAAAGTTTTAAGTGAAATCCAGGACGTTGAGCATGCGGTAGTCGACGAGGTTCGTAAATTGTCCGCACATACCGGTCAACTGGACACGATGGCGCAGGAAGTGCGCAAGGTCGCTGAGCAAATCAATTTACTGGCTCTAAATGCGGCTATCGAAGCCGCTCGCGCAGGCGAAAATGGCCGGGGTTTTGCGGTTGTAGCCGACGAAGTCCGTAAACTGGCCGGATTTTCGTCTTCCACCGGGGAAAAAAATCAGCCACGCCATTGCTGATATCAACAAAGCCATGGCCTCGACGTTGAAAATGTCCGAGGCATCCGGCTCTTCCGATGACAAAGCGATCCGAGATGCCGAACACGCCATCCGCACCGCTCTGGACGATTTGCGGGTGGCTTTGGATATGTTCAGAAACGATGCGGATCAGTTACGCGGCAACAGCGCGCAAATTCGCGACGAGATTTTCTCGGTGTTGACGGCGTTCCAGTTTCAGGATCGGGTCAGCCAAATGCTGTCGCATGTCGAACATAATCTAAACAGCCTGCAAACTGCGGTAGATGCCACGCGCAGCAGCGGCGAGCGCCAAGCAAATAGCTTGGATGTCGGCGCCACATTGTCGAGAATGGAGCTTAGTTACACGATGCCGGAAGAGTTGTTGAATCACTCTTCAAGTGCGGCGGTCAGTCACCAAAGCACTTCCGCCAACGATGAGATTACATTTTTCTAAATTTGATGAAGGATTGACTAATGGCTAAAACCATCATGATTGTTGATGACTCGGCATCCATTCGACAGGTTGTCGGCATTGCCCTAAAGGGTGCCGGCTACGATGTGATTGAGGCCTGCGACGGCAGGGATGCACTGAGTAAATTAACCGGACAAAAAAATCAATTTGATCATTACCGATGTGAATATGCCGAATATGGATGGCATAACCTTTGTGACGGAAGCCAAAAAACTCCCGGCATACAAATTCACCCCGATGATGATGCTGACTACCGAAGCCGCCGACGATAAAAAACAGGCTGGCAAGGCCGCCGGCGCGAAAGCCTGGCTGACCAAACCGTTTCAAGCCCCCACTTTACTCGACGCGGTGTCCAAATTGGTGTTGCCTTAAAAACAACCCCATTGCACAAGGGGAGAAAACCTTGGCTATCCACCTAAAACAACAAAAAAAGGGTGTCACCCATCTAGCCATTCAGGGTGAATTGACCATCTACTCGGTGCTGGAACACAAACAAGCACTATCCCCGTATCTAAGCTCGGCTAAAGACGTGCAAATCGATCTTGCCGATGTCACTGAAATCGATAGCGCCGGTGTGCAACTGCTGATGTTTCTGAAGCAGGAAGCCGTCAGCCGCGATATCCGCTTTAGTCTTATTCAGCATAGCGAGGCGGTCGTTGAAGTGCTGGAACTGCTCAACCTGAGTAAGCATTTCGGCGACCCTATCGTAATCTCCGCAGATTGGAAAACATCATGAGCGAATTAGATGCGGCCTTAACGGTTTTCGCCCAAGAGGCTGAAGAGTTGTTAACTGATATGGAAGACGCTTTGTTGTCTCTGGAGAGTAAACCGGACGATAGCGAAACCATCAACAGTTTATTCAGGGCCATGCATACCATCAAAGGCTCTTCCGGATTGTTTGGTTTTAACGCCATTGTCGGCTTTACCCATGAAGCGGAGTCGGTCCTGGATAAAGTGCGTAACGGCGAACGCGGCATCGACGCGGAATTGATTTCTGTCTTGTTGGACAGCAAGGATCACACTGCTAAATTGATCGAACATTGTTTGACGCAGAAAGACTCCGAGTTACCGGCAAGCTTGGCGGCGGATGGAGAACGTTTGATTCGGCAATTGACCGGACGGCAAACGACCGACATGCAGCAAAGCGACGATAGCGTCCAGCTGGAAATTGAAGGCGGCGGTGAAATATCGGTGGACGATAACTGGCTAATTTCTCTAGAGTTTCAGAAAGATGCCTTCAGAAACGGCATGGACCCCTTGTCGTTTATTCGCTATCTGCGCACCTTGGGTGAGATTAAACAAATTCTTACTGTAGCCCCGGAAATGCCGGTCGGTGACGACATGGACCCGGAAAGCTGCTATTTGCATTTCAAAATTGCTTTTCAGAGCGATGCGAATAAACAGACGATAGAGGCGGTGTTTGATTTTGCCTCGGACGATTGCGATATCAAAATTTTGCCGCCTAATTCCAAGCTGGAGGAATATTTAAATCTGTTGAATGCCCAGGATGACAATCATGTCAACCGCTTGGGCGATATGTTGGTGCAGGTTGGGGCGCTGACTCAAAATGATGTCAACCATGCTTTGCAACGTCAGCAGGCCAATATTGATTCCGAACTGGTTATCGTCCCCGGCAAACCCTTGGGAGAGATACTGGTCGAGCAACATGTCGTACAGCAGCCATTAGTCGATCAAGCGCTGAAAAAACAGGAACAGACCAAACAAAAACTGGCAAGCGAAGCCAATTACATCCGGGTCGATGCTACCAAACTGGGCCATTTGATCAATTTGGTCGGTGAGCTGGTGATTTCCAGTGCGGCGATGAATTTGATCGTTGAGCGGCATGGCCTCAGCGATGCCGGCGACGTGGCCGCCAGCATGAATGCCTTAGTCGGCAGTATTCGCGATACCGCATTGGAATTGCGCATGGTGCAAATCGGCGAAACCTTTTCCCGGTTTAAACGGGTGGTGCGCGACGTTAGTAAAGAATTGAATAAAGACATCGAACTTTTTATCAGCGGCGGCGAAACCGAGTTGGATAAAACGGTCGTCGAAAAAATCAACGATCCGTTAACGCATTTGATCCGCAACGCCCTCGATCACGGCATTGAAAGTCCCGAGCAGCGGCTCGCCGTAGGTAAGCCGGCACAAGGTACCGTGCAACTCAATGCCTACCACGAATCCGGGCATATCGTGATTCAAATCGCCGATGACGGCGCTGGTTTAAATAGCGACAGAATACTCGCCAAAGCATTAGCTAACGGTTTGATTAAACCCGATCACGATTTGTCCCAACAAGACATTCACAATCTGATATTCGCCGCCGGACTTAGCACCAAGGATCAAGCCACCAATTTATCCGGGCGCGGTGTCGGCATGGATGTGGTGAAAAAAAATATCGAAGCCTTACGCGGCTCCGTCGAGATAGACAGCGTAGAAGGCGAGGGCACCACCATTTCCATACGCTTACCGCTGACCCTGGCAATTATCGATGGTTTTATGGTCGGCACCGGTCAGGACCGCTACATCATCCCGTTGAGTATGGTGGACGAATGCATCGAGATGAACGCCAACGAATGCGAGATTGATGAATTACAGCATTACATTAATTTACGCGGCCAGGTTTTACCGTATTTGCGTTTAGCGGATTACTTTCGGAACGGTTCCCATGACACCACTAGGAAGCGCGAGAGCGTGGTGGTGGTCAAATTCGGGCAAAGCAAAGCCGGGTTTGTTGTCGATGAATTGCATGGCGAGCATCAAACTGTCATCAAGCCTTTGGGCAGGGTTTTCGAAAAACTTAAAGGTATTACCGGCGCTACGGTGTTGGGCGACGGTAATGTAGCTTTAATTTTAGATGTGCAGGGTCTGATTGACTCGGCAACCAGTTTTAAGCACCGAAAAGTGCCAATGTATGAACAGTGAACTGTCCCCTTTAAGACCGTAGATTCTATTTTTGCCAGTGAAAGGCTGCACTTTTGTCGGGAGAATTCCCCGTTACTTGAAGGCACTCTGTTCCGGCTTTAATTTATAAGGAATAAGAAAATGAAAATGACCGTGGTAAGAAAAATGATTTTACTGGTCGTGGTGGCCATTATTGGTTTGGCGGCTGTCGCCTGGATAGGCCAACGCAGTATGACCAGTGTCTATGAAAAAACAAATTTTGCAAATTTGAAGACCGTACCGGCGCTCTCGGCCCTCGGTGATGCCGGCCAGCGACTGGGACGTTTGCGGGTTCGGGTCTATCGGCATGTATTGACCGAGGATATTGCTGAAAAGGCAAAAGTCGAAGCAACGATCAAGGATGCGCAGGATGGTATTGAGAAGGCGTTTGCACTGGTGGAAAAAACGGTCGACGAGGGCAAAGACCGCAAGTTGTTCGAGGAAATGACAAAAACCTATAAGGAGTATGGGTTGTCTATCGATAAAATTATCGAGGTCTCTCGAAAAAATAATGATGCCGATAGTCGAGCGGCGCTGACAGCGGGTGCGCCAATCGCTGAGGAGTTCAACAGCAAAATCGATAGTTTCCAAGAATATGTCATTGAAGAGGGCAAAAAGTCTGCTGACGAAGCGGCGGCTGAAAAGGAAAGCGCAACCTTTATAGTGAATGTGATCAGTGCATCGATCTTGATATTCACGGGGATTCTGGGCTGGGTAATTACTCGTGGCATTATTCTGCCCTTGAATGAACTGCAACGGGTAGTGGACGCACTGGCGCAAGGAGAATTTAGTACCGCCATTAATATCAATCGTGAAGACGAAATCGGCGTGGTTGCCAACGCCTTGAAAGATATGCGCGGGCATTTGGTCAGAGTGGTGCAGGAAGTGCGTTCCAATTCAGAGGCCTTGTTGAGCGCATCGCAGCAAGTTAGTGCCACGGCGCAATCGATGAGTCAAATGGCCACCGAGCAAGCAGCAAGCGTGGAAGAAACGACTTCGTCGATTGAACAACTTAATTCGTCGGTACAACAAAATACCGAAAATGCCCACATCACCGAACAAATGGCCACCAAATCTGCCAGCGAAGCCCGCGATGGCGGTAATGCCGTGAACGAAACGGTAACGGCCATGAAACACATCGCCAAAAAAATTGGTTTAATCGAAGACATTGCTTACAAAACAAACCTGCTATCGTTAAACGCCGCCATCGAGGCCGCGTCCGCCGGTGAGCACGGAAAAGGTTTTGCGGTGGTAGCGGCAGAAGTGCGTAAGTTGGCGGAAAGTAGTCGGGTCACCGCCGAAGAGATCAATGAATTGGCCACTAATAGCGTGGCGATAGCTGAGAAAGCCGGTGGTTTGATCAGCGCAGTGGTGCCTAATATCGCTAAAACCGCCGATTTGGTTCAAGAAATTAATGCCGCGTCGATCGAACAATCCAGTGGCATCAATCAGATCAACGAAGCCATGCGCCAATTGGATAAGGCTACCCAGCAAAACGCCGCCAGTTCAGAAGAATTAGCAGCGACCTCAGAAGAATTAAATGGCCAAGCGACCCAACTGCAGCACGCCGTGGCCTTCTTTAAATTGGAGGAGGACAAAAGAGCGCAAAATTACAGATCGACTCCGCCTGCACCTCGCCCAAATAGAGGTCCGGTAAGTCCCAGCTATGCTGCTAAGCCTGCGGCTCCGGCTTTAGCGGATGGGTCGATTAATTTTAACGACAAAGACTTTGAGCGCTTTTAATCTCTGGAGAACAGACCATGAGTAATCTGATTCGGAGAGAAACCGGCCAAGCTGTGGCGGTTCAGGAGCAGGTAGGCCAATACCTGACTTTTTTAGTGGGGACAGAAAGTTTTGCCGTCAGCATTCTGGATGTGAAGGAAATTATCGAAATTGCCAACGTGACCCGGGTGCCGTTGACGCCGGACTATATTCACGGCGTGATCAATTTGCGCGGCAGCGTGGTGCCGGTAATCGATTTATCGGCACGATTAAGCCGGCATTGCTCGGAAGTGAGCAAGCGCAGTTGTATTGTGTTGGTGGCGGTTGAAGCGGGCGAGGGTTCGCAACTGATCGGCATGTTGGTGGACGAAGTCCGGGAGATTTTGGAAATTCCGCCCGCCAATATCCAGCCGGCTCCGGATTTCGGTACCGATATTCGTACCGATTTTATTCAAGCCATGGCCCGTGTCGACGACGTATTTATTATACTTTTGGCGATTAGCCGGGTACTGTCGTTGGACGAGCTATCGTTACTAAACGACTTGGCGCAATCTCAAGACCATCTGCTCGCAAATGCGGACTAGGTTTTGATCTGGGAGCTATGCTGGAAGAATTTTCCGGCATTCTCCCAGCAGCTTGCCTTCTTCACGGCTAGGTAGCAGCACTCGTTGCTATCCTGTTAGGTGTTCTTCCGCTATTTCTGGGTTTTTAAATAAGTATTAATGGCAGCATCTTCCTCTGCCATATGAGTAATCCAGTCGCGCATGAAGCCGGACACGTCTATTTCCTGTCGTTTTTGCTGATGGATTCCAGCACTAAACGCGATCAGTTTCTCCAGCATCACATTATGCGTCTGCACATGATGTTGATATTCCGGATAGTCGTGCTGTTTCATAAAGGCTTCTTCAGCTTGAAAGTGCTCTCTAACGTGTTGATAAAGCAACATAATATTTTCGGCTAGCGCTTGCGTATCTTTCGAGCTCACCAATTGGTTTGCCAGATCGAAAATCTCTCTGTGCTGTTGGTCAACGGCTTCGTTTCCGAGCAGATATTGATTTTCCCAAACGAATTCGTTCATGTTATTTCCGTTATCTTTTGTCTGTTAGTGCATCTTAAAAAAGCCAACTTCTCGCATGAGCGTTTGGCTTTGATCGTTTAATTCTTCAGCAGTGGCGGCCAATTGCTCAGAAGCTGCCGCGTTATGCTGAATGGCCGTATCCAACTGTCCTACCGCTTGACTGATTTGCCGGACGCCGGCAGCCTGTTCGTCGGATGCGATGGCTATTTCCTGTACCAGCGTAGCGGTTTTTTGAATGCTGGGCAGCATTTGGCTGAAGATACGGCCGGCGTTTTCAGCGATGTCCAGGCCGGTATTGGCGAGTTCGCCGATTTCGTTGGCGGTATCCTGGCTGCGGGTTGCCAACTTCCGCACCTCGGTTGCTACGACCGAGAAGCCGGCACCGTGTTCGCCCGCTTTGGCGGCGACTATCGAAGCGTTTAATGACAGCAAGTTGGTTTGGTAGGCAATCGCTTCGATTAAGCCGATTTTCTCGGCGATTTTGTTCATCGCTTCCACGGTGTCTCTGATCGCCTGTTCACCGCTTTGCGCCGATTCGGCGGCGGTAAGGGCAATTTGTTCCGTAGTCTGCGCATTCTCATGGTTGTGTTCTACCGACCCGGTCAATTGTTCCAGTGCGGCGCTGGTTTGTTCAATGCTGGCCGCTTGTTCGCAACTGCTTTGACTGAGGGTTTGCGCCGCATTATTGACTTCGGTAGAGGCTTGAGCGATTTGCGCCGAACAACTGCCGATAGTGCCAATCACATCGGCCAGACGTTTTTGCATGGTCAGCATGGCGGCAAAAATGCCGACATGATGCTCTGCTTGCGGCATGCCCCGTCGTTCCAGTTTCCCGGCAGCGATATTGACTGCCAGATTATTGACCTGCAACGGTTCTCCGCCCAACTGAGCGGCTATGTCCTTACGCAGTATCCAAAATAGCGAAAAAGACAACCCCGCTACCACAATAATAAACACGCCGTTGAACAACAAACGGCGACTGGCGCTGTTTTCAATCGCCTTGGACGAGTCTATGGTGTCCTTGGCGATATAGTTTTCCACGTCTTTCAACAGATTGATCTTGCCGGTTTGCATCGCAAACCAGTGGGCGGGGTCTACCCCAAAACCGCCTTTATCGGTATTGCTAAGAGCTTTGCTGCGCATCGCCGCCGTTTCATCAATAAATTGGCCGCGCAGCGTGTGTTGTAAAAAATCCAGGTACTGCTGGGGGGCGACAGAGGCGAAAATATCCAGATAAGTATTCTGAAAAGCGATCAGCGTCACCAGTTTTTCATACATGCCGGGGCCAAAAGCGTCCTTGGCAAAAGTGTTCGCCAACACGGCCCGCTCCACGCCCGCTTGCTCCTTGCCTTTCAGAAAATTGGCATAGGCATCCAGCTTGTGATTGATTTCTACATTGGTGCTCAATTGAGGCAATTGGGCGATGATCGCCAGATAGGCGGCATTTAGATTGGAATAGTAATTGATGGTAACTTCGCCGCTGGCGCTTAAAGCGGTGACCGACTGGCGAGTCTCGTCGAGTTGGTCGATTTGCCGGTCTGCCGCCGCCAAACCAGCCGCCAGATTGGCGGCGGCTTTGGTGTCGAATGTTTTGAGAAAAGCATTCAGTTGTTTCAGTTTTTCGTCCGTGGTTAAGCGTTGTTGCCCCAGTTCTTGTTTAAATTTCTGGCCGCCACTACCCAAATGCCCGACCGACAAGCCGCGTTCTTTTTGTAATTCATGCACCAGATCGCTGGCGTACACGGAAAAGTTGGCTAAGGAGATAATCTTTGCCGCTGACCGCATCTCCACAATATGGGTGTAGACCACGAAGGAGGCCATTAGCAGTAAGCCTGCTAAGGGTATCAGCGATAGGGCCGCTATTTTGTGGTTGAATTTAACGGTTTTCAGGTCAAGCATGTCCACTCCCGGCGACTATTCATATGCTCAAGCATAGTCCAGGGTGCTTATACCTGCTACGTGTAAGGTTGAAGGAAACGGGCCGATTGCATTGCAAAAAATTCGAACAATCGACCCAATTTGCCTAGCGATATTTAGAACAAACCGCTGATCACGCCGTCGTCGCTAATATCGATACGCTCGGCGGCCGGTACTTTCGGTAAGCCGGGCATCGTCATCATGTCACCGGCAATCGCCACGATGAAGCCGGCGCCGTTAGCCAGACGTACTTCATTGATTTCCACAGTATGGTCGGATGGCGCGCCCTTGGCATTGGGGTTGGTGGAAAACGACATTTGGGTTTTCGCCATGCAGACCGGGAAATGACCGTAGTTGGCTTGCAGCGCCTTCAACTCGGCGCGAATTTTCGGGCTGGCGCTGATGTTTGCCGCGCCGTACAGCTTGGTGGCGATGGCTTCGATCTTATTCCACAGCGGTAGTTCGCTGTCGTAAACATAACTAAAACCGGGTTCGCGATGATCGACGATGTTCAGTATTTCTTGAGCCAATTGTTCCGCGCCGGCCCCACCGTGCGCCCAGTGTTTGGCGACTACGCATTTCACGCCCAAGGCTTCGCATTTCTGCTGTAGCAAGGCGATTTCGGCATCGGTGTCGAAAGTAAAGTGATTGATGCTGACCACGCAGGGCAGGCCGTAATGCTGGGTAATGTTATGCAGATGGCGTTCCAGATTGGCAAAACCTTGTTCCAGTGCCGCCAGATTTTCCTGGTTCAAATCGTCTTTAGCTACGCCGCCATGGAATTTCAACGCGCGTACTGTGGCGACCAATACCACCGCCGATGGCTTTAAGCCGGACATGCGGCATTTGATGTCCAGAAACTTTTCCGCGCCCAAGTCGGCGCCAAAGCCGGCTTCGGTGACCGCATAATCGGCCAGCTTCAACGCGGTTTTGGTGGCGGTGACGGTGTTGCAACCGTGGGCGATGTTGGCAAACGGGCCGCCATGAATAATCGCCAGATTGTTTTCCAGGGTTTGTACCAGGTTGGGTTTGATCGCATCTTTTAAGATCGCCGCCATCGCGCCATGCGCTTTCAGGTCGCTGGCGTAAACCGGCGTGACTTTGTCGGATTTGTAGCCGATGACGATGCGGCCCAAACGCTCCTTCAAATCTGCGCGGCTGGTGGCCAGACACAGAATCGCCATCACTTCCGAGGCGACGACGATGTCGAAGCCGTCCTCGCGCAAATAGCCGTTCGCCGGCCCGCCTTGGCCGATGGTGATTTTGCGCAGAGCCCGGTCGTTCATGTCGATTACCCGTTTCCATTGGATGCGGCGCGGGTCGATGTCCAGTTTGTTGCCGTGATTGATATGGTTGTCGATCAACGCCGACAACAAATTGTGCGCCACACCGATGGCGTGGAAGTCGCCGGTAAAATGAAGATTGATGTCTTCCATCGGCACTACTTGCGCGTACCCGCCGCCGGCCGCGCCGCCTTTTACACCGAAGCAAGGGCCCAGCGAAGGTTCGCGCAGGCAGATAATGGTTTTTTTTACCCAACCTGTTCAAGGCATCACCCAAACCTACCGTGGTGGTAGTTTTACCTTCGCCGGCCGGGGTGGGGCTGATCGCGGTGACTAAAATCAGCTTGCCGTCGGTTTTATCGGTCAGGCTGTTGACATATTCCAGGGAAATCTTGGCTTTGTAATGACCGTAAGGGTCCAAATGTGCGGCGGGGATGCCGAATTTTTCGCCGGCCAAATCAATAATCGGGCGCATGCTTGCCTGTTGGGCAATTTCAATGTCAGACATGGTAGTTCCTAAAATACTCTGAGAAATGTTGCAAAAGCAGAGCAGCCGGCGGCTGCGATGGGCGGATATTGTAGAGTTCTAAGGCTGGGGCAGCCAGAAATTTAATGGGGAAAAGCCGGCAAGGCTTTATGGGTAAGGCGCTGCCGGCTTTTCGGCGACTGAGGTCGTCGCGTCGGACAACCTATCGCAATAGCGGGTAACGCTGTTTAGTAAGTAATGACTTCGCTGCCTTTACCGACCAACACCACATCCGCGTCGCGGATCGCAAACAAACCGTTGGTGATCACGCCGGGGATATTGTTGATGGTTTTTTCCAACTCGATAGGGTCCAGGATGCTCAAATTATGCACGTCCAGAATCTCGCAACCGTTGTCGGTGATGTAGCAGGCGCCGGTGTCTTTGTTCATGCGCAATTCGGGTTGGCCGCCCAGTTTAGCCAATTGGCGAGCCACGAAGCTGCGCGACAAGGGCAATACTTCGACGGGCAACGGAAACTTGCCCATCACGTCCACGCATTTGCTTTCGTCGACGATGCAGACAAATTTTTTGCTGGCGCCGGCGATGATTTTCTCGCGGGTCAACGCGCCGCCGCCGCCTTTCAACATTTTTTTATGCGGCGTGACTTCGTCCGCGCCGTCTACGTATATGTCCAGATCGCCGGATTGATTCAGTTCGATGACGCGAATGCCGATGGATTGCAAATGTTCGGTGGTTTTCGCCGAGCTGGATACAGCGCCTTCGATGTCTCTTTTGAAATCGCAGTCGGCCAACAGATTAATTAAATGGGTGACGGTGGAGCCGGTACCCATGCCGATGATGGGTACGTTTTTCAAATAGTGCAGCGCAGCCTGAGCGACTTGTTTTTTTAATTCGTCTTGAGTCATGGTCATGGTGATGGTCCTGATGGATTGCTCTTATAAATCTGACACGGCGTTTAACCCGTCATTGTGTGGGATAATAACCGATTGACGCTGATCTCTCAGCTGTTTTTACGCCGAACCGGCTCCAGGCAGCCTCGCCTAAACAACCCCGGAACCCACGCATGGACGGTAAGTGCGCCAGCAGTTGCCGAGGACAATAATGCAGACATACATAGAAAAGATATTGCGGGCAAAAGTCTACGACGTTGCCGAGGAAACCCCATTGGATTTTGCCGCTACGCTGTCGGAGAAAATCAACAACAAGGTGTATCTGAAACGCGAAGATTTACAGCCGGTATTCTCGTTTAAATTGCGCGGTGCCTATAACAAAATCGCCTCCCTGACACCGGAACAAACCGCTCACGGCGTCATCGCCGCATCCGCCGGCAATCATGCGCAAGGTGTGGCCTTGGCGGCAAGAAAACTGGGCATCAAAGCCCTGATCGTGATGCCGAAAACCACCCCGGAAATCAAGATCAAATCAGTAAAGGCACGCGGCGCGAAAATCGTGCTGCACGGAGACTCCTACGACGATGCTTATGCCCATGCCATGGAATTGGTCGCGGAAAAAGGCATGACGTTTATCCATCCTTACGACGACCCGGAAGTGATAGCCGGGCAGGGAACAGTAGGCATGGAAATTCTGCGCCAACACAACGGCGATATTCACGCGATATTCGTTCCGGTCGGCGGTGGCGGACTGGTGGCCGGTATCGCCGCTTACGTCAAATTCGTGCGCCCGGATATTAAAGTCATTGCAGTGGAGCCCGACGACGCCGATTGTTTGAATCAAGCTTTAAAAGCCGGCCAGCGGGTGATATTGGAGCAGGTCGGTTTGTTTGCCGACGGCGTGGCCGTCAAGCAGGTTGGCGAGGAACCGTTCCGCATCGCCCGTGAGCACGTCGATCAGGTCATCACCGTCAGTACCGACGAGATTTGCGCGGCGATTAAAGACATCTTTGACGATACCCGCTCGGTCGCCGAGCCGGCCGGCGCCCTGGCGGTGGCGGGTTTGAAAAAATACGCCGAACAACACCATCTACAACAACACACCCTGATTGCCATCGACAGCGGTGCCAATATCAATTTCGACCGCTTGCGCTATGTCGCCGAGCGCACGCTGGTAGGCGAGCATAGAGAAATTCTGCTGGCCGTCGAAATACCGGAAGTGCCGGGCAGTTTTTTGCGATTTTGCAAAGTCATCGGCAAGCGCAGCATCACCGAGTTCAATTATCGCTATTTCGACGCGCGCATGGCGCAAGTGTTTGTAGGGATCAGCAGCAGCGGCGCGGAAAATGACCGCCAGCATCTGATCGAGCAATTGACCGTAGACGGTTTTTCGGTCACCGATATGACCGGCAACGAACTGGCCAAGGATCATATCCGTTATATGGTTGGAGGGCATGCGCCATTCGAGTTGAAGGAGAGCGTCTACAGCATCCAGTTTCCCGAGCGTCCCGGCGCGCTGCTGAAGTTTTTGTTGTCGCTGGGTAGCCAGTGGAATATCAGCTTGTTTCATTACCGCAATAATGGCGCCGCCTTCGGCAAGGTGTTGATTGGCTTGCAGATTGACGGTGAGCAGCGTGGGCGTTTTGAACAATGTTTGTCGGCTTTGGGGCTGGCGTATCGAGACGAGACTGGTAATCCAGCCTATCGCCTGTTCGTCGGTGGTAGCGAATCTGCCGACGCCGGCAGCTAACATTTTTCGCTCCCGTTTAGCCTCCCAATCTTAGGAGCTATTTAAAAAATCTCCCCCAGTCTCTCGTTTCAAAGAGGGGCGCATTGTTTCGCCTTCGGTGCAATCAGAATCGCCGGAAGTTATTTTCAACTAAATCCTCAAACCAACCAACCAGGTGCTTAATGTCCTTAAGCGCTTCGGCACATTATTCCGCCAAAGTCCTTAACGCCCGGAATTATTGGCAAACATTTCGGGATTTCCTCCTAACGACAACTGGGAATTCGCCAACATACAATGCGCGCCATTTTGTGCTATGGCGATTTGAATATAAAGATGCTTCTGTCAGACCCAAAAAACCGTCGTTCCCGTCAGGATGCGGGTAGCCGGAGCCATGGAGGGCACGCTTCGACTTATCCATGCGGTTTGGGCTCGGCTAAGGACAGCTTGATCAACGGTTTTTCCAACGTGGCGGAAGCATCTTTATATTCAAATTTTAAACAGCCTGCTGATACGCAAACGACAAGCGGCTTGGGACTAATGCGTCCGGGCGCGCCAAAGTTTTCGATAAGTGCAAAACATGAATTATCAAGTTACTGAGGGTGTAATTGAAAATCGTCAAACCAAAGCACATCAGGGTGTTATGCATGCTCATGCTGCTGTCGGCAGGCTTTACCGTGCTTGCTGCCGCTAAGTCTTTCGAAATTCAGGAACTGGAGTTCAAAAACTCCCAGGTCTCCGACATCATCCGCGTCCTGTCCGAAGATGCCAATGTCAACATCGTTGCGACCCCGGAAGCCGGCAAAAAGAATGTGACGATTTTTCTGAAAAAAGTCAGCTTGGAAGACGCCATCCGCACGATTTGCCGCATCAGCGATCTTTGGTATCGCCAGGATAACGGCGATGCCGGTACCTTCAGACTGATGACCAAGGAAGAATACAGCAAAGATCTGGTGATGGGCCAAGACGACAACGTGCGCGTGTTTCAATTGCGCAACCCCAATGTCATGGCGGTGGCTATGGCTATCGAAAGTCTTTACGGCAATCGGGTGCGGGTATCTTACGGCAACGCGATGATGTTGAGCGGCATGGGCGGTATGAACGGACGCGGCGGCAATAACCGTGGCAGCGGTTTCGGCAATAACCGGGGTATGGGCAATACCGGCTTCGGTGGCGGTATGGGTGGTTTTGGCGGCGGCATGGGCGGCGGATTCGGAGGTTTTCAAGGCGGCTTTGGCGGTGGCAGCAGCGGCAATATGTACGGCGGACGTAACAACCGTTTTTCCGGCGGCATGGGCAATCAAGGCGCAGCCGGTGGTCGCTACGGCAACTTGCAACAAGGTTTTCGCGAAGAAGTACCCAAGGATTTAAGCGTCGAACAACTCGCGGAACTCGGCGCCGACGGCAAACGTGTCGATCCCGGCGAACTGTCCGAGGTGTCCGGCATCAACAAAGTGATATACGTCACCATCAACGCTGAACACAATCAATTGATCGTCAAGACCAGCGACAATGCCATTCTTAAATCCATTTCCAGCCTGGTCGAACAGCTCGACAAGCCGCAAAACCAGGTGATGCTGGAAATGAAGATTATCGACGTCAAGGTTGGCGAAGACTTTAGCTCTTTGTTCAACTTCGAAATCAAAAATACCAAGATTCAAGGCGATAGCCTCAATCCTTTGATCATGGGTGGTGCAGCGGCCATGACCGGCGGCGGCAGTTTTGTTTACGAATTTCTTAGTGATAAGGTTAAGGCCAATATCGAATTTTTGGAGAAGAACAACCGCGTCAACGTGGTTTCCAATCCCATGCTGGTGGCGTCCAATCATCGCCCGGCTAACCTGTTCATAGGAGAGGAACGCATCATGGTGCGTGGCTATTCCATCGACAACATCGATAACCTGAATACCACCCGCACCATTTCCACCCCGGAAACCGAGTTAAAGGAAATCGGCACCACCCTGGAAGTCACCCCGCACATCAATGCCGACGGTACCATCCACATCCAGCTCAGGCAGGAAAACTCAACACTAAACGAGAGAGCCGCATCCATTCCGGTAACAAATAGCACGGGTGGAGTCGTGGTTGAATTACCGGTGGATACCGTTACTACGGCCCGCATGGAAGGCGAAATCTTCGCCCGGCACGGCTATACCGTCGCGGTGGGTGGTTTGATTCGCGACAGATTTTCTCGTGAAAGACGTAAGGTACCCTACCTTGCTGACATACCGCTGCTCGGTAACATTTTTAGACAAACTACCGACGCCGACAGTAAATCGGAAATGGTGCTGTTGATTACGCCCTATGTGCTGAACCAAGGCAACGACAGCCACCAAGAATACGATCCCACAGACAAATACCACCGCTACGCGCCGGATACCGCCATGCAAGCCAAGCCGGTGCCCAAACCGGAAAATCCCGACGAGCCGGTGTGCGGCGAGTTTTGCGCGCCGCCGCGCTTAGGGGTGACAGAACAATGAGTCACAACCATGTTAAAACGCGGCGCGGAGTGACCATGCTAAGCCCCTTGTTGTTCTGGTCCCTACGGTCCTCCCTGGGAAGCCCTATTCGCCCGCATGCCTTCCCACGCAGGAGCATGGGAACGAGAGTATTCAGTCTGGCGCTGGCCGCAATGTGTTGCAGCGCGTGCCAGCCAGCTTTCATCGGCCATGACTCGGAAGCGACCGTAGCCAATGAAAACTGCTACGCCTACCGCAACGGCGACAAATTGCGCAAAATCAATTTTGCCCAGGCCTTCGATTGGTGCCATCGTGCCGCCAATTTTGGCGATGCGAACAGCGAAGCCCTGCTGGGAGAACTGTATTACCTGGGGCTGGGCGGCCCACAAGACATGACGCTGGCGGCGCGCTGGTTCGAAAAAGCCGCTCGTCAAGGCCACGCCCACGCCCAATACATGCTGTACCGGGTCTATGCCACCAGTCCCAATCTGGAACAACAGGAAAAAGCCGATTACTGGCTGAATCAGGCCCGCCATAGCGGTTACAAACTGGCCTTGCCGGCGCAATGAACACGCTTGAATTGAATGAGGGAGAAATAGAGATGATGAGAAACCATAAGCACATGCAAGCCCAACCCGTCAAAAGCAAGCTGATGGAATTGCTTGATGAAGTATTGCAGCACGACGGCTTCGGCGAAATCCGCGTCGAGGTCAAAATTCTCAAGCGTCAGCAAAAAGAAGTGATTCTGCACTGCGGCAAACAATACCGCTTTGTGGTGGATAGCAGCTTACCGGGCCAAGCTTGATGCTTCCGGTAGGCACGGTCCGAGTGGAAGGCGGGAGATTGGAATAAGGCCGCTTTAGCCTTATCAATTCCCCTCTTTAGCAAAGAGGGGCCGGGGGAGATTTTTTAAATAATCCCCCATCTTTTGCCCAGTGGGCGCGAGGAATATAGAGAATTCAGGACTAATCCGCGCACGGACGCGCATAACTAAACGAGTGTGATGGGGTCACATCAAAAAACCAAAAAATAAGATGACCAATAGGCTGCGCGAGGCAGTTGCGGCATTTAGATTTGAGAAAACAGTATGAAAGGCAAACAACTGAAAAGACTGCAACACAGACAAGCGGGTTTCACCTTACTGGAACTGCTGGTCGTTATCACGCTGATCGCGACGTTGGCGACGGCGGCATTGGTGGCGTATGACGGTATTGGCGACAGCGCGCAAGCAACTGCAGCGTCCAACAGTACCTCCACTGCTGACGGCGCGATTCGTAACTACCGTGCTGTTACGCAAAAATTCCCTGATCAATGGGATAACTTGGTAACAACCGCAGGTGCCAGCCCTGCATTCTTGTCTGATCGAACAGCTGCGCGGTTTGCCAACTGGGCGGTACCAGCATCCGCTTCTGCTTTTGGCATCGCATTGAACGACGCGATGGCGGCTGTCGGTATTACGGAAATACAGGAACGCACCATTGCAACAATAACTGCTGGTGTTGAGCCCAACCTACAACATAACGAAGGTGCGGTAAACCGCGTAAGTCCTGGTGACGCCGCCGAAAACGACTGGACGGCCGTCGCCAATGTCGCCATCCTGCCAACCTTTGGTACTGCGGCTTGCCAGGTCAACACAGTTGCACTGGGCGCTAAACTAGACGGTTCCGCTATGGCGGCTACGGACGGTGATCGTCAAAACGTCATCAACGATTCACTGGAAAGCGACCAATGCAACTTGGTAATTGCTCTGGGCTTTGGTCACGATGCCGCGCATAGCACCAGCAATTCTTCTGTGGCTATTTCGACCGCGCCGACTTTCGTGAGCCAAAACATCAATCCTGCAACCACTTATGCTCGTTACATCGCCTTGTTCCACGTCGGTCAAGATGGCGCGAATGGGGGGGCCGAGGATAACAACATCGTTGCTGGTGAGTTGTTCACCAAACCCCGTCTGCTGGCGGTGGTTGACACCGAAGGCCGTATGATCGACGAAAACATCGCCGCTCAAAATCCTAACTAAGTTTAGCTAGGTACGCCGGTTCCCACGGCCCGCCGTGGGAATCCCTGCTAGCTCTGGGCTTTGTTGCAGAGTTTAGAGCTAGCAGGTACCGGGCCTATCGCCATTTCGGACGGTCGCATTTGAATCAGGTTGGCAGTGCAAATGGCAGCCTTTAGGCATTGCCGGGTGTAAGCGTCACAGCCAATTATTAAACACCACCTCGGGAGAGATTGCCCGAGTCCGGAGGCACCGGATGGCGACGGCGTTTTACCGCTCGGCAATCTGGATTTCGCTAGTCGTAAGTGCTCGAAGTGCAGCCCTGGCGGAATGGCGGCCTATTTTCCGGCCCGTAATCCCGTTCGCCTCAATGCCCTTGAGGATACTGAGCAAGGCCGAAGGACGAATGCTTATGCCCAAGGACGTAAGAGCCGCTCATGCTTCGAAAAGCGCAACACAACCAAAACCGACAACAAACGATGAAATCGCTCGACTTCTCCAAATTTCCACCGCTCAGCCTGTTGCTATTGGGCTTGTTGCCGCTTTTGCCTTGGCTGGCGCCCTGGCATTTGCAGCCGGTAATCACCTTTCATCTGGAATGGCTGGCGCTAGCCGGCGGCTTGCTGGCTTGTGCGGCGGCATTGCCAAGCTTGTGGCGTAGCGAGCATTTGCAGCTACCGCGCACGCTGTGGTTGCCTTTAACGCTGGCTGCCTATCTGGCCTTACAAAGCAAACTGTTGCCGCAAGTTGTTGCCCCCCATGCCTATATGGGGATGGCTTACTTGGTTTGGGCTGCGCTGATGATGGTTTTGATGGCCTATTTACGGCAACAGTTTGGTGGCGAACGGGTCGGCGGCTGGCTGGCCGGCGGTTTGGTAACAGCGGCCGCTCTGGTGGCCTGGCGTGAGCTATGCGGGCGGCTATCCGGGGAAATCGGCGACTGGGGCGGCGTAGGCCAAGCCAACAACTACGGCGATTTCTTGGCCTTGGGCAGTGTGTCTTTACTGTACTGGCATGCGCTTGGTCGGCTACCTCGGTGGGTATTTGCTTTCTGCGGGTTTAGCCTGATGCTGGGCTTGAGCCTGACGCCTTCTCGCAGCGTTTTATTGTATTGGCTAGCCATCTTTGTCATCGCGTGGCGCTACCGTTCCGCCTGGTTGAAACCCATTAGTTTAGGCCTTTTCGGCTATCTGGCCTTGCAGGGTTTGTGGTCGCTGGGGGTGTTGCCAGATGCGCAACTCAGCTCGGCGGAACGCATGCTGCAACCAACCAGCGGCGCGTCGCCGCGCTGGCATATCTGGCAAGTGGCCTGGCACTTGTTTTTGCAGCAGCCCTTGCTGGGTCAGGGTTTCGGGCAATTCGACACCGCCTACTTTCAAGCTGGCCACTATATTCCGGCACTGCCTACCTATATCGAACACGCGCACAACCTGATTTTGCACTTGCTGGCCGAACTGGGTTTGTTACCGGTGTTGCTGCTGCTGTTGGCTATCAGCCGCTGGATTCGTCCGGTGTTGGCCGTGGGCGAGGGAACAACGCAGCAAGCGTTTAAGACTTGGCTGATGTTGTTGGCGGCAATTTTGGGCATTCACAGCATGTTGGAATACCCGCTGTGGTATGCGCCGTTTTTAGGGGTTGCCGCGATGGTACTGGGCTTGGGTGATGAGTTGAGCCGGCCGATAGCCTGGAAAAAAACCGGCACGGTTATCGCCGGCTTCTGCATTGCTGCCGCCGCGTCCGTGGCGGTTGTACATGAAGCTCATTATCTGCGCATGGAATTGGCCTTGTTAGCGACGGTGGCGCAACCCTCTCAGCAACGCTCCGATCATCTGGTGGATGTTTGTCAAAAAGCGGTGACGCAAGCGCCGCTGCTCGAACCTTATGTGCCGATGATTTTTACCTTTACCGGCCAACCCGATGATTTGGCGATGCGGCCGCAACTGACTGTATTGGCGGATGTTGCCGTGCGTTTTGTGCCGGCCAACAATTTAGTGTACCGGCTGGCGCTGATGCAAGCCCTGAACGGCGATCAGCAAGCATCCAAAAACACGCTGAGCCGGGCCTTGGCCGCTTATCCGAATGATGCCTCAAAGTTTATTGTCGACCTTTTCCATCTTAAAGGCCCGGACAGTGCCAAGGTTAATTTCATGTTGCCGATGCTGGCCTCCACGCTGGGTGCAAAAGTGGTCACCAGCAGCGGCGCGCCTGCCAAGCAACTTTAACTGAGACATATTTGATTGGGTGCCGATGCCGGCGTGACGCCAACTTAATGCCAGTGAATCGGAAACGAGGGCTGGCTAAGTTTTTAATTTTCACAAGCAAGTAAATGAGGTGTTTATTGTTTGTTTTTAGCGGGATGTTACGGTCCGTCGCCTGGCGCGATGTTGCCGCCGTGCGTTCCAAAACCGTGAAAATTCGGTCGCAAGCCGGTTTTACCCTGCTGGAACTATTGGCGGTGATTGCGCTGATGGCCGTGGTGGCTGGGATGGCGGTGCTGGCTTACGAAGGCGTGCAGGATCAAGGCCGCCAAGACGCTACCCGGTTTGAAATCGCGGAAATCCGCAATGCGTTGTTGCAGTTTCGCCGCGATAGCGGTAGCAACGATTTGCCGGGGCAGGGGGTTTATGTCTGCGAGGACCCGGCAAACGCCGGCAAAATCAACCCGGATTTAGTCAATTTACCTTCCGAAGCGGGCACTACCGACGCCGCAAAACTGGCCTGGTGCGAATCGCCGGCCAATTTCTGGATGCTGTTTGCCGATCCTTCCGGCAACGGCTGGAATCCGGACACCCATCGTGGTTGGAACGGCCCGTATTTGCAACGCAAAAGCGCTCTGATGAGTTATGCCGGTGTCGATAATTTGTGGGTGATTACCGATGCCTATCAAGCCAATTACCTCATGCTGGATTTGGATGACGCCGACAAAGCCCGGCTGGTCAGCCTGGGTCCGGATAAAACCGACGATAACCCAACGCCCGGCACTTGCCAGCTGGCCGGCGGTGGTGACGATACCGCGCTGTGTTTGTTGAGATGAACTTATTGATCGAAATCGCCAAAAACGCCAAAGCGCAGGCTATCACGCTCCGCCGTGGGAATCGATGCCAG
>Ga0160183_110132_pt1 | contig 28172 bp, 23 predicted proteins | sample met14sb_FD_108562 | JGI IMG/M metagenome (GOLD analysis project Ga0160183, IMG submission 108562) | Synthetic bacterial communities of pure cultures from sediment of Lake Washington, USA, under high oxygen condition - MT... | ecosystem: Engineered > Modeled > Simulated communities (microbial... >...
GGGGCAATCATTTTGCATGGACCACACCATTCTGCCCAATAATCGACCAACACCGGCGCACCGGCTTTCAACACAGTTTCATTAAAATCAGCGTCTGATACATGAAGGACTAGGTCGCTCACGCCATTCTCCATTAGTTTACAAAGTCAAGACTATAGTTTCGCGGCGCTTTAATTGTCAATCGATTTCAACCGCGCGGCTTTTTAGTTTATTCTATCGGGCTATGAAGAAAACACATTTGACGGAAACACGTTTTAGCAATTTGGAGCTGTCCGACTCCATCATTAAAGGTCTGAAAGAAGCAGGATTCATCAACTGCACACCCATTCAGGATAAATCCTTGCCCTTGTCTTTACGCGGCAAGGACATTGCCGGCCAAGCCCAAACCGGCACCGGCAAAACTGCCACATTTTTGCTGGCGACTTTTCAGCACCTGATCAACGACGAAAGCGAAAAAATCAAGAACCCGCGCGCGCTGATTCTCGCTCCAACCCGCGAGCTGGCGATCCAGATTCACAAAGACGCGGTGGCTCTGAGCAAGTATCTGAATCTGAAGTTTGCATTGATCTACGGCGGTACCGACTATCAAAAGCAGTTGGATAAAATCAAGGGCAATGTCGACATCATTATCGGCACACCGGGCCGCATTATCGATTTCTACCGGCAAGGCGCCTTCACTTTGGATAACATCCAGGTCACCGTGATGGACGAAGCCGACCGCATGTTCGATTTGGGCTTTATTAAAGACATCCGCTTCCTGCTGCGCCGCATGCCGCCGGCAGAAAAGCGTTTGAATATGCTGTTTTCCGCTACGTTGTCTTATAAAGTCACCGAACTGGCTTATGAGCACATGAACAACCCGGTGCTGATTCGTATCGAATCCGAGGAAGTGACTTCCAAAGCCATCAATCAGGTGGCTTATTGTCCGGCCAATGAGCAAAAAATCCCGCTATTACTGGGTTTGCTGAAACATCACCAACCGCAGCGCAGCATCGTCTTCGTCAACACCAAACGCTGTGCCGAGCAACTGGACGATTACCTGGCTGCCAACGGCCATAAAGTGGCTATGCTCAGCGGCGACGTGCCCCAGGAAAAGCGCCAGCGCCTGCTTAACGATTTCCAGGAAAACCGGGTCACGCTGCTGATCGCTACCGACGTGGCGGCGCGCGGCCTGCACATTCCGGACGTATCTCACGTGTTCAACTACGACTTGCCGCAAGACGTCGAAGATTATGTACATCGGATTGGCCGTACTGCCCGTTTCGGCGCCAGCGGCGAGGCGATCAGTTTTATTTGCGAGGAATACGCTTACTCAATGCCGGACATTGAGGATTACATCGGTGAGAAAGTGCCGGTGCAAAGCATCACGCCGGAATTGATGGTAGAAGAAGTGATCAAGCCCCAACGCCGCGAGCCGCGCGAACGGGTCATGCCGCGCGACAAACGCCCGCCGCGTTCAGAGCACAAGCCCAGAGAGCACCGGCCGCCCCGCCCCGCTCCCACTACAAACCAGGCATCAACGCCCGAAAATCCTCCACCGCCACAAACTCAGCAACCTGCTTAACCGGCCGTTGACTATCCGGCTTGCTGATCGATACCAGATGAGCAATGCCGAACGTCCGGGCGGACGTCAGCACCGCAACGCTATCGTCTACCAGCAGCGTTCTATCCTTTGTGAACAAATGCTGGTCTTGCAGGATCTGCCAAAAACCTTGCTGCTCCTTGGCAAAACCAAAATCGTGCGACGAGACGATTTCGTCGAAAAACCCATGCAGACAGGTTTTTTCCATTTTCAGATTCAAGCTATCGCGATGCGCATTCGTTACCAGCAATAGCCGCTTGCCGCTGGCTCGCACCGCATCCAAAAACTCGGTGACATGTGGATGCACCGCAATCAAACCGGCCAACTCCTGCTTCAATCCGGCGATATTCAAAGCCAATTCCTGGGTCCAATAATCCAGACAATACCATTCCAGCTTGCCCTCCATGGCCTTGAAACGCGGCGCCAACTGCTGTTTGGCGTCCTCAAGCGTTAGGCTATGCAGTTCGGCAAAGCGCAAGGGCACAAATTCCTGCCAAAAATGATTATCGAAATTCAAATCCAGCAAAGTGCCGTCCATGTCCAGCAGTACGGTATCGATTTGTTTCCAGTCGAGCATTTTAGTTTATCCCTATCATTCAATAGCTCTTGTCATTCCCAAACACGGCCTAAATTAGTTTTTTATTCTAACCGGAAAATCCCTAAGTTCAGCTAGGCTTGATGTCTATTAGAAAAAGGATTAAAAGCTTTTATATCTGTTCTGTCACGGCATCAACCGTCGAAAGGAGTTAAATTCATGAGCACCATGAAAGTGAGAACCCGTTTAGGCTTGGGTTTTAGCGGAGTCTTGCTGCTGCTAGCCATGATTGCCGGCATCAGCATCAACAGCATGAACGACCTATTGTCCAACATCGACAACATGGTCAACGATAAATTTCCGAAAACAGTCTGGGCCAATGACGTCATCGGCAACATCAATGTGATTGCCCGCTCGATGCGCAATACCCTGATTATCAAAGACCGCGCCGCCATCGATAAGGAGCTGGCCCGCATTCAAGACGCACGGCGAGCTATCAAGGAAAACCTGGATAAACTCGACGAGACTATTAGCAGCGCGGAAGGTAAAGCCGCACTCAAAAAAGTGTTGGATGCCCGGACGCCTTACGTAAATGCCCAGGATCAGTTCATCAAATTGGCCGGCGAGGGCAAGCAAGCGGAAGCTGCAGATTTTCTGCTGTCCCAAGTCAGGAAGTTGCAAACCGAGTATATAGATTCGGTAGACGCGCTAATTGATTTCCAAACCAAGCTAATGAAACAATCCGGATTAGAAGCCAAGGAAACGGTCAATCAAAGCGTGAATTTGATTACCACACTGGCGCTCATTTCAGTGCTGATTGGTGGCGTTGCCGGCTATCTGATCACCAAAAGCTTAATGACCCAGCTTGGCGGAGAACCCGGCTATGCCGCTGAAGCGGTGAATACCATGGCCGCCGGCGACCTTTCCGTGGCGATAGAGCTGCGGGAAGGCGACACCAACAGTTTGTTGTACGATTTAAAAGGCATGCGCGACCAGCTGAGTAACGTCGTCCAGCAAGTTCTGGGTAATGCCGACGTATTAAGCTCGGCGTCCAAAGAAGTTAGCGCTACTGCGCAATCCATCAGCCAAGCCACCACCGAGCAGGCGGCCAGTGTCGAAGAAACCACCAGCTCCATCGAACAACTCAGCGCCTCGGTGCAACAAAATACCGAAAATGCTCATGTCACCGAACAGATGGCCGGCAAATCCGCCAGCGAGGCCAAGCAAGGCGGCGAAGCGGTAATCGAAACTGTCAATGCCATGAAACACATCGCCAAAAAAATCGGCTTGATTGAAGACATTGCTTACAAAACCAATTTGTTGTCCTTAAATGCGGCAATCGAAGCCGCCTCGGCTGGCGAACATGGTAAAGGTTTTGCCGTGGTGGCTGCGGAAGTCCGTAAACTGGCGGAAAGCAGCCGCACCACAGCGGCGGAAATCAACGAGTTGGCATCCAACAGCGTCTCGATTGCCGAAAAAGCCGGCGTGCTCATCGGCCATGTGCTGCCGGACATTGTGAAAACAGCGGACCTGGTCCAAGAGATCAATGCCGCGTCAGCAGAACAAGCCAGCGGTATCAAACAAATCAGCGAGGCCATGCGGCAGTTGGACAGAGTGACGCAACAAAACGCAGCCGCCTCGGAAGAAATGGCCGCAACCGCCGAGGAATTGAACGGCCAAGCCGAACAACTGCAAAGCGTGGTTGGTTTTTTTAAGTTAGCGAACAGTTGAAAGTACTTTCACGCCGATCTTGGCATTGAAAGCAAACCCACGACAGCAACCCAACCAACAACCAAGCTGTAGACCCTGAGCCGATGCCCAACAGACCAAAAATCCTCAAACAAACCGTCATCGCCCAAACCCGACAATTCTGCATCGAAGCGCTGGACCTGGAGTTTAGTAACGGCGAGCGCCGCCAATACGAGCGCCTGGCCCGTAGCGCTTCGCACGGTGCGGTACTGGTGGTGCCGATGCTGGATGCAGATACTGTGCTGCTGGTTCGGGAATACGCCGCCGGCATCCATCGTTACGAGCTGGGTTTACCGAAAGGCAAGTTGGACGCCGGCGAGGATATGCTGGACGCCGCCAACCGTGAGTTAAAAGAAGAAATCGGTTACGGCGCGGCCAAATTACACCATTTGCACCGGGTATCGCTGGCGCCGGCCTATCTGGAACACACGATAGATATTATTCTTGCTGAAGACCTGTATCCGGAAAAATTGGTCGGCGACGAACCTGAAGAACTGCAAGTGGTACCTTGGCCCTTGAATAGTATCGATACCTTGCTAGCCAGCGGCGAATGCAGTGAAGCCCGCTCGATTGCTGCCTTGTATATGGCGTTGGCGCATCTGAACGGGCGCGGCTGAGGAATCGAACCTTAAATCTTGAACAAAGGCTCCAAACCGTCGTCGCCTTTGCCTTTGCCGCTGACCGCTGCGGGCTTAGTGGAAAACACCTGCCAAAGAGTCTGGCCTTGCCAGTCCTGACTTTGGCCGGAATATAGCAAGCGATTCAAAGCCAAAATCTCTTCACGCAGCGCCTCGGGACAATGCGCCGCAATGGCCCCCAAACTCTCCGCGCCGAACTCGGCCTTACCCCATTGCAGCAAGGCCTGTTTGGCGGCCTGCGGGTTATTTTCCCAACAAGCACGTTTCAGGGTCTTTTCCATAGCGGTTTCCGGCACCCGTTCAACAGGCTTATCCTTAGATACTTTGCCGGAAGGGCGGCGATAAAACACAACAATGGTCAGCAGCCAGCCCAGCGCCAACGTCGCCGATACCGCTTGCCAAAAGCGGGTGTCGCTGCTGTTGGTCACGGTAATCGGCGACGTGGTCATCGGGCTAGTTACCGGCTCTTGCGGCGTGCTTGATGTAGCGGGCGGTGCGGAATTTTGGGCATCCGTGCTGCCGGCTAAAGCCGTGAGCTTGACGCTAGGCAGATGTGCAGTTTCCGTTTTCTGGGTTTTGGTGTTGAACCAAACGATGTCCAGCGCCGGCAAGGTATATTCGCCGGGCTTGGAAGGGATGAAGGCGATTTTTTCCTCGCGCAGCGCGGTTAAGCCGTCGCTGTCTTTGTCTTCCTTCAGCAGCGGTTGGTCGGGATAGGTTTTGATGCCGTCGATAGCGGTTTTATCGAGCAGCTCCGGCAACTGGCCGACCGTGGTGCCTTTCGCGCTCAGTGTGAGGGTGCGGGTCAAGGGTTCGCCCACTTTGGTTTGCAAGCCGGCGTCGGACCAAGCTTCGCTGAGTGTTAATGACTCGGCACTCAACCAGTTCGGGCCTTTAAAGCCTGCCGGCACCGCTTGCACGTTCAACGTGATGGCTTTGGAAGCCACCCGCCGAGTTTCCGTATCCGGCCGATTGAAGAAACCGTTAAAACGCGGTTGGCGTTGATTGCTCAGGTATTCGGCATTCAGAATCAGCGGCGCAATGGTAAATACCCCGCTCTGTTGCGGAAAAATGGCATATTTGCGCTCGGTCACCCAATAATCCACGCCCTTGACTTGGGTGGTGTAGGTGCTGTCCTCGCCCAGTTTTTCGACTAAGGCATCCTTAATTTCCGGCTCGCTGAGGCTGGCTTGGGTAATCTGTACCTTGCGAAACAACTTCAGCGTGTACAACACTTGTGACTGTACGTAAGGTTGCTCTGGCGTAGCGGTCACGTCCAGAAATATGTCATCGTTGCCTTGCGGAGCGGCGGTATTTTCATTCACAACCAGCTTCAACGGCTTGCTGCTATCGGCACCGAAGGCAATCGGCGGGATAAACATCTCGCCGGCTTGTTTGGCCATCGCCCGGACTATCCATTGTTCAGTCCGGCTACTTTTGCCGTTGACCCAAGAGGAGCTGGTGCTGCGCTGCTGACTGAGAATTTCAAAATTCTCCTGCAAGGGCGCAAAATCCGGATTGCCGTCCGGAGCTTCACTGGCGGTAAAGGTAATTTGAAACGATTCGTTAAGGCCAACCGGGTTGCGGTCAACCGCTACTTGAATCTCCGCCGCCTGTATCGCGGCGCTGATCAGCATTAACAGGCCATACAGCAGCCACGAGTAACTATGTCTATGCATACAATGGATCATTTACTTCATTGAAAAAGGTTTATGAACATCAGGACGGTCATCAAACCAGCCGTATAACACCGGCAATACCACCAAGGTCAGCAGCGTCGAACTAATCAAGCCGCCGATCACCACGATAGCCAGGGGTTTTTGCACTTCCGAACCTGGGCCGATGGCGAATAAAAACGGCACCAGACCCAGCAAGGCCACCGTGGCGGTCATCATCACCGGCCGAAAACGTTGTTCGCAACCGCGGCGTATCGCATACTCCAGACTCAGGCCGCTTTCGCGCTGGGAGCGAATATACGAGACCAACACCACGCCGTTCAGCACCGCGATGCCCCATAAGGCGATGAATCCCACCGACGCCGGTACCGAAAGGTATTCGCCGCTGAGAAACAGCGTGATGATGCCGCCAATCGACGCAAACGGCAGCACTAGAATAATCAACGCGGCAAAGCGCAGCGATTTAAACAACATAAACAGCAAAAAGAAAATCGCCGCGATAGTGACCGGAATAATCATCTGCAAATGCCCCAAAGCCCGTTCCATATTCTGAAATTGGCCGCCCCATTGCAGATAATAGCCTTCCGGCAATTGCACTTTGTCCGCCACGGCTTTTTGCAGCTCGGCGACGAAGCCGCCCAAATCCCGGTCGCGCACGTTAATCCCCACGACAATCCGGCGCTTACCCATTTCCCGGCTGATCAAGGCCGGACCATCGTTTAAGGTGATATTGCTGACATCGCCCAGCGGCACGCGGGCACCGTTCGCAGACGTCAGCATCAACGCATCGATGGCACCGATATTGTTACGAAATCGCTCCGGCAAACGCACCGCCGCCGAAAAGCGCCGTTCGCCTTGATAAATCTCGGTAGCCACCTTGCCGGCTATCGCGGTTTCTATGACATCGTGAATGTCCGAGGCATTCAAACCGTGGCGCGCAATGGCCTGCCTATCGACGGTAATATTCAAATATTGCTGGCCGGTCAAACGCTCGACCCGAATATCGCGGGCACCGTTCACGTCGTTCGCCACCCCGGCAATGGCGTCTGCCAGGCGTTTCAGTTCAGCCAGATCGTCACCGAAGACTTTCACCGCCACGTCGGAACGCACGCCGGTGACCATTTCATCCACCCGGTCGGAAATCGGCTGGGCCATCACCACCTGCATGCCAGGCAAGTTTTCGGTGAGTTTCGCGCTCATCGCATCGGCAATGTCGTCCTGAGTCCAGCCTTTCGGCCATTCTTCCCGCGGTTTTAATGTAACGATAGGCGTGGACTCGTTTTGCGCTTGCGGATCGGCGGGACTTTCGCCGCGCCCCACACCGCTAACCACAGTTTTTACGCCGGGGATTGCCATCACCATTTTCATCGCCTGCATCTCCACATTGATGCTTTCCTCAAGCGAAATGTTCGGCACCCGGTTAATGCCCGGCACGATGGAGCCTTCCTTCATTTCCGGAATGAACGATGTGCCCAGCAAGGGCAGTAAGGCTAAAGTCGCGGCAAACACACCGACCGCACCGCCCACCACCTTCAGCCGATTGGCCATCGCCCAATCCAGCATCCGTAAATAAATCCGCTTGATGAAAGCGATCAGCCGGGTGTCATGTTCGCCGTCGTGACCTTCCAGTAAAAAGGCACAGAGTACCGGCGATAAGGTCAACGACACGATCAACGAAATCAGCAAGGCAATCGCAATGGTATAAGCCAGCGGCGCGAACATCTTGCCTTCCATGCCTTGCAGCGTCATCAGCGGCAAAAATACCAGCACGATGATGCCGACACCGAACAATACCGGCGTGGCCACTTCCTGTGCCGCGGTCTGCACCACGCGCACCCGGCTGGTAGCGCGGCCCTTGCGTTCGCCGAGCAAACGAAAAGCGTTTTCCACCACGACCACCGAACCGTCGACCATTAAACCAATGGCAATCGCCAAGCCGCCCAGCGACATCAAATTGGCGGACAGACCCAGCTGATTCATCGCGATAAACGTCACCAAGGGCGTGACGATCAAGGTGCTGACCACGATCAGACTGGAGCGGACATCGCCCAGAAACAGGAACAACACGATCACCACCAACACAATGCCTTCCAGCAGAACTTTGGTCACGGTATGCAAAGCCGCATCCACCAAATCGCTACGGTCGTAATAGGAAACAATTTTCAGGTCATGCGGCAGCATGCCTTTCGCGTTGATTTCCGCCACTCGCGCCTTAATACGACTGACCACTTCCTTGGCGTTGCCGCCGCGCAGCATCATGACAATGCCGCCCACGGATTCGGTGTAGCCGTCCTTGAGCACTGCACCCGCCCGGACTTCGTGGCCGATTTTGACTTCGGCGACATCATGCATATGCACCGGTACGGAGTCTTCTTCCTTCAAGACGATATTGCCGATGTCCTTGACGTCGTTGATCAAGCCGACGCCGCGAATCAGATATTGCTCGGCATAATGCGGCAGTACGCCGCCGCCGCTGTTGGCGTTATTTCTGGCCAGCGCCTCGAATACTTCAGTCAATGAAATCCGGTAATGATGCAAGCGGTTGGGGTCAACCAACACCTGGTATTGCTTGACATAGCCGCCCTGGGAGTTGATTTCCGCCACGCCGGGAATCCCGCGCAGCAACGGCCGTACCACCCAGTCCTGGGCTTCGCGGCGCTGTTGCAATTCCTCCTGGGTCAAGGCCCGCTGACCGTCGTCGTCGCGTTCCAAGGTGTATTGATACACCTCGCCCAAGCCGGTGGACACCGGCCCCAGCACCGGATTGATGCCTTGCGGCATCTGCTGCTTCACCTCTATCAGCCGCTCCATCACCAACTGCCGGGCAAAGTAAACCTCGGTCTTATCGGTAAAAATTAACGTGATCAAAGACAAGCCGTTCTTATTCATCGAACGCATTTCTTCCAGACCCGGCAGGCCGGCCATCGCTATTTCCAAGGGCACGGTGACCAGGCGTTCCACTTCGTCCGGCGATTTGCCGGTCGCTTCGGTGGCAATTTGAACCTGGATATTGGTGACATCCGGAAATGCATCCACCGACAACTGCTGCACGGCGCGCACGCCGAACAGCGTGACCGCCACTGCCAGCACCGCCACCAGAACACGTTGATGCAGAGCGGCTGCTATTAGGCTGTTAATCATGCTCTACTCCAATGTGCTGCGCAGGCGTTCGTTATTTAAATGAAACGCGCCGCCCACGACAATTTTTTCACCCGCTTTCAAGCCTTCCAATAAGGGCCGTTTCTGCGCTTCTTCGCGGCCCAAACGTACCGGGCGCAATTCGAACCGGGCGGCGGCGGTTTCCACAAACACAAAATCCTTATCATTTTCCCTGACCACCGCCTGGCTGGGCACGATCAAGGTTTGCGAACCGGGCTTGCTGATTTTTAGAGTAGCCAGCATCTGCGGCTTAAACAGACGCTGCGGATTGGCCAGGGCCATGCGCACCGTCACCGTGCGGGTGTCCGAATCGACCATATCGGCGACGTAAATCAACTTACCGCTAACTTCCTGCCCCGGCAGTGCCGGCACTTCGGCGAAGGCTTGGTCGCCTTGCCGCGCCCAATGCGCTTGTTGCTCGGGAATTTCCGCTACCAGCCACAGCTGCGACAAGTCCGCAACGGTATACAAGGCGTCTGCCGGCTGTACCACCTGGCCGATGGCGACGTTTCGTTCGATGACGACGCCGTCTATGCTGGCGGTAACCGGCGAAAAGGAGTGAATGCTGCGTTGTTTGTCTATGCGCTGCAAATCGGCATCCCTCATGCCCATGACCCGCAACTGGTCGGCGGCGGCGCGTAAATCCACATCCGCTTCAGTCAACACGCTCTGCCGCTCCTGAAACTCGGCTTCCGAGATCACGCCGCTTTCCAGCAGGCGCTCGGCGCGTTTGACGGTAATCCGCCGCAAATTGACTTGCGACGCGGCTTTTAAATAGTCGGACTGAGCTTTACCCAACTCGGTACTGTTCAATAGCGCCAGACGTTCCCCTTTTTTTACCGCTTGGCCGAGCATGGCATCGATTTCGGTAATCCGTCCGGTTACCGAGGCGCCGATGCGTGCGACCCTATGTTGATCCAACTCCACCCGAGCCGAAAGATTCAACGACTCGCCGACTTCGCCGGGTTTGACTTCGGCGATGCTTAGCAGCTTTAACAGGGCGGGCGAGGCTTCCAATAAGGGTTTATGATCCGCGCCAATGGCGGGCAAGGCAAAACTCAGCAAAAACAGCGCGGCCATAAGCGGCGAGGAGCGGAATGACGTATGGAGCTTGGCTTTCATGGTATGTCCTTTAAGCAAAAAATCTTTTCAAACAACTAACAAATCACGGGCTACTTCTACGTTGCCAGGTGATTTTCTAGGTCGTCAGGTAATCTAACGATGTAAAGCGAATGCCGATGCAAGCAATGTTGGCGTATAACTCAGGTGTCGCCTATTGCGCTTTAGGCCGACAAACCCAATTTGGCAAAGCGTTAAATTGCGGGCTCGGGCGGCTTGGCGCTGACCAACACCTTGTCAATACGAGTACCGTCGATGTCGACGATCTCGAAACGCCACTGCCGATATTCGAAGTTGTCCGTTACTTGGGGAATTTTTTCCAGGTAAAACAAAATAAAGCCGCCGACGGTGTGATAGGCGTTGTCGGCTTCGCCGGGCAAATTGCCGTCTATACCGATCACCGTCTTCAAACGCTGAATCGATAAGCCGCCATCTACCAACCATGAGCCGTCGCTACGTTGCACCACATCGACGTCCAGATTGGTGCGGCTGGGCAGATGGCCGACGATGGCTTTCAGCACATCGCTCAGCGTGACCAAGCCTTCAATATCCCCATATTCGTCGACGACCAGCGCCAGATCGGCTCGCTTTTCCTGGAAAAACTCCAGTAATTGCCTTAGCGTCATGGCTTCCGGCACGTATAGCGGTGTATGCAGGATCGGCGCTATATCCAAGGTCTCGCCAGACATCGCCAGCTTCAGCAGATCGCTTCTTTGCAAGATTCCGACCACATTTTCCAGACCGTCCCGGCAAATTACTGCCCGGGCGTAAGGACAGTCGGCGATTTCGGCGCGCACTGTCGCTTCCGGATCACTTAAATCAATAGCGTATATTTGTTGCCGGGGCGTCATGGCCGCACCCAGCATTTGTTCATCCAGTTGCAAGACGTTACCGACCAAATGGCTTTCGCTGGCATGAAATACCCCGGACTCCGCACCGATTTCCATCAGCAGTTTAATTTCTTCGTTGGTGACACTGGTCTGCGGCGGCCGATGCGCGCCAAATAGCCGCAGTATCAGCGTACTGGATGAAGACAGCAGCCAGACGATGGGGCTGGCAACCAGTGACAGGGTGTGCATGGGCCGGGCGATAAACACCGCAATCCGCTCCGGATGTAGCAAGGCCAGTCGCTTGGGCACCAGTTCACCTATGACTACCGAACAATAAGTAATCAGAAATACCGTGGCGATTAATGCAATGCTCTGGGCATAGGGTGCCAGTGCGGGGATGTTTAGCAATTGCCGATACAGGGGCTCGGTCAAGGCATCCTCGCCCAGCGCGCCGCTGAGAATGCCGACCGAGGTAATGCCGACCTGCACGGTAGACAAAAATCGGGACGGGTCCTGGTGCAATTTCAGCGCGGTGCGCGCCCCCCCGCGTTTTTCGCCGGCCAATTTCTGCAAGCGCGCCAGTCCGGAAGAGACCAGCGACATTTCCGACATTGCAAACACACCGTTGATCAGGATTAAAATCAGTATCAGGCCAATATCCATCGTTTCATCGCGTCCAATATTAAAATGTGTCGGTCTTAGGCTAATTCGTTCCGGATTCCCGATCCGTCAATTTACCAGGCCGGACCGGTCGGGTTAGCTCGATTGCGCTGACCGTATTGATATTTGAATTTACGCTTTAGTAAGCCCGTCGGCTCGTCGGGTATGCGCTTCAACAATTGCTCGTTGGCGCGCTCGGTTTCGTTTTTTTCCGTGGCTTGCGCGGCTTGTTCCTGGTCTGTCGGCTCTTGCTTGGGCGGCTGCGGCTCAGCTTGCTGTTTGGCCTCGGCTTCGGATTGTTGGTCTTCTTTCGCCTTATTTTGTTCCGCGTCCTGCTTGGCGTCGGCTTTTTGCTGGTCTTGCGGTTTTTGCTCCTGCTGCGCATCTTTGTCGGCTTGATCGGGCTTGCCGTCCTGCTGTTGCTGCTGCTTTTGCTGTTGCTCAGAAGAATCCTGTTTGTCCTGCTTTTGCTGGTCTTGCTGTTGATTCTCCTTCTGCTGTTCCTGTTCTTTCAGCTTCTTCTCAACCAGCTCCTTATTGTATTTCGCATCCTGATGCTTAGGATCAAGTTGCAGCGCCTGTTGATAGGCTTGCACGGCCTCTTGCAACTGGCCGGCCTGAGCCAAGGCATTGCCGCGGTTGTAATGGCCTTCCGCACTTTGGGTGTTTTTCAAGGTCTCGGCGGCTTCTTGATATTGACCGGCCTTGTATTGGGCGGCGGCGCGCCAATCCGGGTTGTCGAACTGCTCGGCAGCTTGTTGATATTGCTGTTGCTCGAAAGCCTGCTTGGCGCGTTGATCCGGCGTTTGCCACAAGCTCTGCCAGTCCAGCGCGTAGCTGTTCTTCGGCAGCGGCAATAGACACAGCAAGGCCAATAACAAACCTTTTCTAAATTGCAAAGCTGCCCAAGGCAATACCAGCAACAACAGCCAGGGGCCTTTTTCATCCCATTGTTGCAACAACAGATTGCTATCCAAATTTTCGCCACCGGTGTCGGCGCTATTGAACAAACGCCCCAAATTCTCGACATCCGCATCGTTTGCCGTCACCGGCTGATAAATGCCGCGACCGTGTTGCGCCAGCGTGTTCAGCGCGGCTTCGTCCAGCTTGGCGACCACGATAGAGCCATTGCTATCTTTTAAAAACCCTGAGCCTTGCAACTGGATAGGTGCGCCTTCCGGCGTGCCCATCGCCAGTACCGAGAGCCGGTAATCGTCCAACCAGTGTTCGGCCTGCTCGGCCACATCGGCGTCGACGCCGTCGGTGACCAGCAGGATATGGCCCTTGACCAGGCCGGCCTGACGCAGCAATGCCACCGCCGCATTCAATGCCGCACTGGTGTTGCTGCCCGGACTGGGCATGATGTCGGTGGTCAGTGCGCTTAGCTGGCTATCAATGGTCGCGGTATCGTTGGTCAATGGTGTGACGGTAAACGCATCGCCGCCGTAGACCAGTAATGCAGTTTGGCCGTCTTTGCGCTGTTTTAATAAATCGGCAATTTTGTAACGGGCCTTACCGATACGGCTGGGTTTGATGTCGGCGGCATCCATGGATTTGGACAAATCCAGCGCAATCACCAGCGCCGCATCGTTTCTAAAGGCCGGGCCGGGCAAGCGCTGCCAGGTGGGACCGGCCAAGGCGATTATGGTTAGCAACGCGGCAAAGCCGGCACCGAACAAAGGGCCACGCGATGCTTGCAACGGTTTGTCTTGCAAAATAAAGGGCAGCAACTCGGCATCGCATACCTCGCTCCAGTTACCGCGCCCTTGCCGATGCCGCACCAGCAAAATCAAAAACAGCGCGGCCGGCAATAATGCCAGCAACCACCAGGGCCGCAGGAAATGAAACTCGGCAAAATTCATGACCACCTCAAGCGGGCCAAGGTTAACCATCCCGTCAATAGCAAAGCCAGACCCAGCGGCCAATAAAATAGCTCACTGCGCGGCCGAAAATATTGTTTGTCTTTTTCAACCGGCTCCAGCTGATCCAGCATCCGGTAGATTTTTTCCAGTTCTTCGGTATTACGCGCCCGGAAATAATGGCCGCCGGTCGTATCGGCAATCGCAGTCAGGGTTTTTTCGTCCAGATCGGCGGACGGATTGACCCGGCGGGTACCGAACAGGCTGCGCACCAATACTTCATCGGCACCTATGCCTATCGTGTAGATTTTCAGCTTATGTTCGGCTGCCAGTTCAGCGGCTTTTATCGGCGTTAATTCGCCGGCGGTATTGGCGCCGTCGGTCAATAAAATCAACACGCGGCTGGCATCTTGCTGTTGTTGCAGCCGTTTGATTGCCAAGCCGATGGCGTCGCCTATCGAGGTTTTCGGGTCGTCCTCGGTGATGCCGATAAAAGCCTCATGTAACAAGGTTTGCACGGTCTTGCGATCAAAGGTTAACGGCACGTGCAAGTAAGCTTGCGTACCGAACAGGATCAAGCCCAGACGGTCGCCGACCCGGCGTTGAATAAAATCGCCGGCCACTTGCTTGATGGCGGTTAACCGATCCACGCGCTGCTTGCCAAGGATGAAATCTTCCTCCTGCATACTGCCGGATACGTCCACTGCCAGCATCAAATCTCGGCCGCTGACCGCTTGCTCGATGGGTTCGCCGAGCCATTGCGGACGCGCGGCGGCCAACAGTAAACAGGCCCAGGCAAAAGCTGCCAGCCATAAAGGCCAGCGCCGTTCGCTGCTGACCACCCGCGTTTCGCTGGGGCCAAGATCGTCCAGAAACGGTACTTTCAATGCTGCCGTTTGGGCGATGGCACGCGCCGGCAACAGCCAACGCAATAGCAGCGGTAGCGGCAGTAGAGATAACAACCAGGGCCAGTACAATTCGATCATCGTTTTTTCGCCTGTTGTTTCAACCAGCGTTCGCACAATTCAAACAAGGCCTCCAGTTCGGTATCGGCGGGCGGTGTTTGCCGATAATGGCCGTCGGCCAGACAACGGCCGGGGCCTAGGGTAAACGGCGCATCCGGCAGTGATTGATCCAGATAGCTAAGCCAGGCTTCGCCGCGCAAGCTCGCGGCATCGCTGCGCGGCGCAGTACTGATGGCTACGCGCCGCAACAGAGCCGATAAAGCCACCAAGGTCTGTCTGGCGTCGGCGCTGCCGTCCCGGCGAAGCGCTGATAACAATTTGCCGGCGGTTTTCACCGCTGTCTGCCGGCGGATGCGTTTATAAAAATACCGGCACAAAAAAATCAACAACGGCAGCAATACCGCTAACAACCACCAGCCCGGCGCCGGCGGCCAAAAAGCCACCGAATCGGGCAAATGAATATCTTTTAAAGGCAATGGTTCCATATTGAATATCTACATCGCGTCCAAATTGGGGAGTGGGGTATACAAAATCAACATGTCGTCGATTTGCTGCTGAATAGCCCGCAGGTCGTTAAAACCCGCCTGCGCGGCATCGCGCTGGCCGGTCTCGCAGCGTTTCAACAAACTTTCGGCCAGGACATGCAATTGCCGCTGTAATTGTTCGATATGTTCCAGCCAATCCTGGGCATACTGTCGGTCGTGTTGTACTTGCTTCAGCCAGCGGCCCAGATGGGTACGACGCTGGTCCATGATGGGCCAGCTTTTTACGGCACCTTGCGGCTCTGCGAACAGGCAGGCCTGGACCCGCTGCAACCACTGCCGGGTGTCGAAGCGGCGAATCGCTATGTCAACCTGTTCCGCCGACAGCTCGGCATCCGCATAAATTTGCCAGTCGTCGAAAGGCCGGTAAGCAATCACCCAGTCGGCAATCGCCGCTGCCGGCATCGGCCGGGCAATCGCATAACCTTGCAGCAGATGGCAGCCCAGCAGCAACAGCACGATACCTTGTTCCTGACTTTCCACGCCTTCCGCCACGACTTCCCGGCTAAAAGCCTGACTGAGATCGATCACGCTGTCGATGATGGCGTAGTCGTCCGGATCGTCGAGCATGTCGCGGACAAAGGTCTGATCGATTTTTACGGTATCTACCGACAGATGCCGCAAATGCGTCAACGAGGAGTAGCCGGTGCCGAAGTCGTCCAGGGCCACGCTGATGCCCAGTTGCTCGCGGCAGCTGGTGATAATCCGGTTCACTGCCGACAAATCATCCAATGCGGTACTTTCCAGAATTTCCAATTGCAGGTAGCGGGCGTCCAGTTCCGGATGAAGGCGTAAAGTGTCTTCGATATAAGCACCAATCCCGGACCACAACAAATGATAGGAGGAGATGTTGACGCTGACCTCCAACGGCAAGCCGCGCGCATGCCAGCCCGCCAGCTGCTCGCAAGCTTGCGCGATGACCCAATTGCCGATGCGGATTTCCAGATCGGTGGAGGCAATCACCGGTAGAAACTCCAACGGCGGCACCATGCCGCGCTGCGGATGCAGCCAGCGGATCAAGGCCTCCACGCCTTTAACCTGGCCGGATTTAATATCCACCTTGGGCTGGTAATACATGCACAACTCGTTGTTTAAAAACGCCGCTTCGATGTCGCGCAGTTGTTGGTGGCGATGCATGATTTGTTGGTCGTGGCTGGCATCGAACAACTGGCAACGGTTTTTGCCGGCCAATTTAGCCTGGTACATGGCATAGTCGGCATGCCGCAATAAGGCGTCGGCGTCGGCATCATCCAGCGGATATACGGTAAAACCGCTGCTGGCGCCGACCGAAATCGGCTGATCGTCGATGACATACGGCTGGGCAATCGCCCGGTGAATGCGCATGATGGTTTGCTCGCATTGTTCAATCGAGTCTATATCGCCCAGTAGTAGCGCGAATTCGTCGCCGCCATGCCGCGACACGCTGTCTTCCTCGCGAATCGCGCTTTTGATTCTTTCCGCCACTTCCACCAACACCCGGTCGCCGATGTCGTGGCCGAACTGGTCGTTGACCGGCTTGAAGCCGTCCAGGTCCAGGAAGCAAATCGCCAGCAAAGTGTTCTCCCGCTTGCTATGGGCGATGGCTTGATTCAAGCGATCAGCGAATAAAATCCGGTTCGGCAGGCGGGTGAGCGGATCGTAATGGGCAAACAATTCCAGCATCTGTTGCTGCTGCTTGGCCTGGGTGACATCGGAAAATAGCCCGATATAGTGAGTGACCTTGCCGTCGGCATCACACAAAGCAGAAACCGTTAGCCACTCAGCATACAACTCGCCGTTTTTTTTACGGTTCCACAATTCGCCTTGCCAATGCTGCGCTTCATGCAAGGCTTGCCACATATCCCGGTAAAAATCCGCACCGTATTTACCGGATTGCAAGAGGCTCGGGTTTCGGCCTATCACTTCAGCGCGGCTATAGCCGGTAATCTCGGAAAAAGTCGGATTCACATCGACGATGATCCCGCCAGGATCGGTAATTAAAATACCTTCGTGCGCCTCGCTGAATACTCGCGCAGCCAGTTTCAGATGTTCCTCGGCCTGCTTGCGTTCGGTTATGTCGCGGGTCAAACCCAGCAAGGCTACGATATTGCCTTCCGCATCGCGCATCGGCACAGCGTGGGTATCGAACCAGCGTTGCCGGCCTTTCAGGCCGACGATTTCAAATTCCAGTGTGCCTGATGCGCCGGCAAACACCCGCCGAGTCAATTTTTTAAAGGCTGCCCGGTACTTAGGCAATACCAGATCCTCCATGCGTCCTTGTTGGGCTTGCTCCAGCGTCTCGGCTTCTATCATGTCCAGACCGGCGCGGTTCATTTGCAATAAACTGCCGTCCCGCGCCAGCAGTTTCACACACTCCGGTTCGGAATCGACGATAGTGCGCAGCTTTAACTCCGATTCCTTGGCGATATTGGCGGCGGTTTCCAATTCCGCAACCGCGTCGGCCAATGCCTGGGTGCGTTCGTCCACCAAAGCTTGCACGGAGGCGGTTCTGCCGCTGATGATCAACAATAAAATACTCAGCAAGCTGGTAAAACAGAGTCCGCCGATCAGCGTAATCAAAGGTAGCGATGAACCTTGTTCGTTGACGAAATCGCTATCCGGCGTGACGGTAATTTGCCAATTACGATCCACAAACGCAAAATTATGCTGCCATTTTTTTAAGTCGTAGTTTAGCGACACCGGTTTGCGTACCGGTTTTACATACAAAGCCGTTTGTCCGGCGGGCGCGCTGAGGTCATCAATGCTGATACCCAGCGTATCGGTGTTGAGCCCCCTGGTGACTGTTTCCACCATTTTGGCCGGCAGTAAGATTGCCGAGACATAGCCGGTAATATCCAAGACATCGCCGCCGGTGCTATGCCGGCGAACCGGAATGGACACCAAAATACCGGGATCAGTATCGTCACGCTGCATTAGCGTCAGTTTTTGCGAGGCGGTGGGTTTACCGCTGGCGCGGGCCAGGATTTTTGCTTGCCGGCTAAGAGGATTTGTCATGGAATCGAAGCCAAAGGCTTTTTCGTTGCCGGCCATCGGCTCCACAAACATGATCGGAAAATACTCCTGCCGGGCACTTGCATGCACCAATTGACCGGCACTATCTCGTTCGATGACGCGAAAATCAGGAAATCCTTCGGCGCGTACCGCTTGTTCGAAGGCCGGTAAATCAGCTTGGGTAATCAGAGGTAGCCATTCCAGGGCTTGGATTTCCGGATGGCGTTGCAGGATACCCTGGGAAAACACGCTAAATTCGGCTCTGCTCACCTGCCCGGATGCCAGAAATACATCTCTTAGCGCCAGCGTACTATCGATTACATCAATGGCATATTCCGCCAGCAGCCGGTCTATCTCGGCGGCCCGACTGTCGAAAGCTTGTTGAATGCGTGCGCGTTCCGCTTGAAAGGCTTGCAAAAATACCAGCACCAAACCCAGCAGCGTGCCCAGTAAGGGTAGCGCGACACTCAAGCGCCGCGCCTGCCAAAGCGCACGGGGGCGTCCGAAATAACAAAACAATAGCGGCGTCACTATCATCACGCCCAAACTGTCGCCAACCCACCAGTTTCGCCAGGACGACCAGAGTTGCGCCTGGCTCATCAAGTCCAATGAATAAAGTACGGCTGCGCCTACGCTGGGCGCGATCAGACAGGCTACCGGCCCGGCCAGGACAAAAAACTTGAGTATGGCGGCCGGACTATCCAATTTGGGCAAACCCGGTTCTACGTAGGCTTTGGATAAAGCCAGAGCCGCCAACGCCTGCAAGGCGCTACCGCCGCCAATGGCAAAGGAGGACATCGCAGTTTGCGCGGTCAATTGACCGGAAAAATCAATAGTCACCAGAAAATTGCTGAACGCCGCACCCAGCCAGATTCCGGGCCAAAGCCTGCGGCCACCCATAAATAGCGCAGCCAGTGCGATGCCGGCTGGCGGCCATAGCGGACTGGCATAGCCGGGCGGAATGATCATTTTGCCGCCCAGCCAGCCGCCGGCAAACATCAGCAAACTCAGTACGCCGATTTGTATCAGTAAAACCAACGGGCTGACGAGCGCGATACTTTGTGTCTCGTTATCCGGCACCGGAAAATCTATTGAATGAGACAAATTGGGGATGCGCATGGCCAGATTGAGAAGGTCTTAGGCCGCCGGACGCGCGCGGGTGCCGTTCAATGCGTCCAAAGGCATTTGCTGGGTCGTGCAGGGTATCAAGGTCAGACGCAGTTTATTGGCCAGCTTTTGCAGATACGCCTGCCGGTCTTGGAAGCGCTGCCGATAGGCTTGCAGGCGCTGTTTGTCACCACTATCGAACAGCACTTCGCGCCAGCCGTCTGTAAAGCGGTAGCGGCCTTGGGTCGGTAAACTGCTTTCCAGCGGGTCGGCGATGTGTACCAACACCACCTCGCAATGCCGGGCCAGATTGGCCAGATGATTTTCGGCCGCGCTATTCATCCCGCGAAAATCGCTGAGAATATACACCCGGCTGCCGGGCCGGGCATGATGCAGCAATCTGGCCAGAGGCTGCGCCAGGTTGACGACAGCCGCACCGTTGTAATCCGGATTGACCAGGGCATTTAAAAACCGCAACAGCGCCGGTTTGCCGGTTTGCGGTTTTACTTCCTGGCAACCGTCATCACTGAAAATCTGCCCACCAATCCGGTCGCCTTGCTTCAATGCCGCCCAAGCCAGCAAACCGGCCAAACGGGCAGCCTGCACGGATTTGAACACGCCGCGCGTGGCAAAAGCCATGGTGGCGCGGTAATCCACGGCAGAACATGGGCCTTTCCCGTTCTTCCTTGAAAATCTTGCTGTGGGGCTTATCGGTGCGGGCCGTGACGCGCCAGTCGATGCGCCGCACATCATCGCCGGGTTGGTAGAGCCGGGTTTCGTCGAAGGCCATGCCGCGGCCCTTCAGATGCGACAGATAATTACCGCTTTGCGCGGCGCGGATATTGGCGTGCCCCAGACTGAGCATACCGGCCGGCTTGGCCAGATCCACCAAGGCTTTTAGAGTGACCGTCACCCGGGGGTTGTCGGTCGCTGGCGATTTATTCATTAGGGTACGGCAATTCTGGCTATCAATTCTTTGATCACATAATCGGCGTTAATGCCCTCGGCTTCAGCCTCATAGGACAGAATCAGGCGGTGGCGCAACACGTCGTAAGCCATATCTTGAATGTCGCCGGGATCAACAAAATCGCGTTGTTGCAGCCAGGCCTTGGCGCGCGCGCAGCGGTCCAGGGCAATGCTGGCTCGCGGGCTGGCGCCATATTGAATCCAGCCGGCCAAATCCTGACCATAAGCGCCGGGATTGCGGGTCGCCAGCACGATTTGCAGCAGATATTGCTCCAAGCTGTCGGCCAGATATAAATCCAACACTTCACCGCGCGCGGCGAATAAGGCTTGCTGGCTCACTTTAGGCGGTGCGCTGCCCTGGTTTTGCAGTGCGCCCTTGGCCTCGGCGCGGGCCAAATGCAGGATGGCTTGCTCGTGTTCGGCATTGGGATAATCGATTTTTACATGCAGTAAAAATCTATCCAGTTGCGCTTCCGGTAAGGGGTAAGTGCCTTCCTGCTCAATAGGATTTTGCGTTGCCATCACCATAAATAAGGGCGGTAGCGGATACGTGGCTTTACCGACCGTGATCTGCCGTTCTGCCATGGCTTCCAGCAAGGCGGCCTGGACTTTAGCCGGTGCGCGGTTGATTTCGTCGGCCAGGATTAAGTTATGAAACAACGGACCTTTCTGAAACTCGAAACTACCTTGCTGCGGCCGGTAAATCTCGGTGCCGGTCAAATCAGCCGGTAACAAGTCCGGGGTAAATTGCACGCGATGAAAGTCGGCTTCTATGCCTTGGCTGAGCACGTTGATGGCGCGGGTTTTCGCCAAGCCCGGCGCACCTTCCACCAACAAATGACCATCGGCCAGCAGGGCAATCAACATCCTTTCAACCAGAACTTCCTGGCCGATGATCTGGGTGTTGATGTGAGTTTTGAGATTTTGTAAGGCGGCTTGGCTGGGGCTAAGACTTGTCGCAGTCATGTGTGTAAAAAATCCTTATGTTTAACGAGGTTGTGACCGAGTTGAGTCCTGAAAGTTGCGCGGCGCTTAATTTTTGCGCTGCAAATCTTTCCACTCGCGATGCGCAACCATGATGTCGACCACTTTTTGCGGATCGTCGGTGACGGTGATCAGAGCCAAATCTTCCTCGGAAATGGTGCCGTATTCCATCATTTTGGCTTTCATCCAATCCATCAGTCCGCTCCAGAAATCGCTGCCGAACAGTACCAATGGAATCGGATAGATTTTGTGGGTTTGCATCAAGGTCAAGGCTTCGAAAAACTCGTCCAGCGTGCCGAAACCGCCCGGCATACACACGTAACCGATCGAGTAGCGCACGAACATTACCTTGCGCACGAAAAAATAACGGAAATTCAGCGAAATGTTTTGGTAAGGATTGGGGGTTTGTTCCATCGGCAATTCGATGTTCAAGCCGATAGACGGTTGATCATGCAAAATCGCGCCTTTGTTGGCGGCTTCCATCACGCCGGGCCCGCCGCCGCTGATCACGGCAAAGCCTTCCTTACTGAGCATTTCCGCCAGTTCCACAGTTTTTTGATAATAAAAATGCTCGGGCGGCAAACGGGCGGAACCGAAAATCGAAATCGCGTCGCACAATCCGGACAGTTCGTCGAAGCCCTCGGTAAATTCGCTGATAATGCGAAAAATCCGCCAAGATTGATCGCCTTTCAGGTCGTCGATGATACTGGAGGATGTCGAGCCGTCGGTGCGGCGGTTTTTGATGCAACTCATGATTTATTCCTTAATGAGCACGCTGTGCTACTTACAATGGGACGAAATAACCTGTTCACGGCAGCTCAACCAAGCGATACACCGGCTTACCGGCCAGCAAGGTATGGGTCACGCGCCCAGTCAAGGTCTGCTGCCAATACGGCGTATTGCAACCGGCACTAAGCCAGTTGTCGCGATTAACCGGCCAATTGGCTTGCGGATCGAAAATACACACATCGGCCGCAGAACCCGGTGTTAATACGCCGCTAGCCAGGCCTAAAATGTGTGCCGGTTTGCAGGTCAGATTGGCGATGGCTTGCGACAAACCGATGCGATGTTGTTGGGTCAGTGCCAGCGTCAATGGCAACAGGGTTTCCAGTGCAGCCACGCCCGCTTCGGTTTCCGGAAAGGCGCCGAGTTTGGCATCCAGATCGTGTGGTTGGTGGTCGGAGCAGATCGCGTCGATGGTGCCGTTAACCAGGCCCTCGCGCAGATATTGGCGGTCGATGGCGCTACGTAGCGGCGGCAATACATGGTAGTTGCTGTCGAATGGGGTGATATTGTCTTCGGTCAGATGCAGTTGGTGAATCGCCACGTCGGCCGTGACGTTTAGGCCGTATTTCTTGGCCTGCTGCAATTTGATCACCGATTGTTTGCAGCTGATTTGACTAATATGCACCCGACAGCCGGTCAACTCCGCCAACTCCAGACATTGCGCCAAGGCAATCGATTCAGCGGCTTCCGGAATGCCAGGTAAACCGTAGCGGCTGGCTACCGCGCCTTCATGCGCACAGCCCTTGCCGGACAGGGCCGCTTCGTTGGCGCGATACATTAATAGCAAGTCATGAGTGGCGGCATATTCCATCGCCCGCCGTAATATCAACAGATTGCCGAGCGGTTCGCTGGCGTTGCTGACGGCAATGCAGCCGGCCTGTTTCAACGCGAACATCGCGCTCAATTCGCTGCCGGCCAAACGCTGCGTCAACGCCCCTATGCTATGAATTTGCGGGTAATCGGCTTTTTCGGCCTTGTCCTTGATGAACTCGACTACCGCCGGGCTATCGATGCAGGGCTTGGTATCTGGCGGCAGGCAAAGAGAGGTTACGCCAGCGCTTAGCGCCGCTCGGGTTTCGCTGAGGATATTACCTTTTTGGGTATGGCCGGGTTCGCGCAAGCGCACACTTAGATCGACGAAGCCGGGGCAGACGATTTGACTGCTGGCATCAATAATCTGTTCGGGAGTGAAATCGGCGGCGTGCTCCAACACCGAGACAATCTTGCCGTCGGCGATACAAACCGGGCCGATAGCATCGATGTTGTTGGCCGGATCGATGATGCGGCCGTTATTAATCAAAATCTTGGTCATGCCGCTCCTCCTTGACTGTGCATCGCCATCGACATAATCGCCATCCGCACAGCCACGCCATTGCTGACTTGCTGCAAGATCACCGATTGCGGGCCGTCGGCGACGCTGGAGGCAATTTCCACACCCCGATTGATCGGTCCGGGATGCATCACAATGGCATCGGCTTTGGCGCGTTTAAGCTTGGCTTCGGTCAAACCAAAACAGCGGAAAAACTCGCTTTCGCTAGGCAAAAACGCCGAATTCATGCGTTCTTTTTGCAAACGCAGCATGATGACCACATCCACATCATCCAGGCCCTCGTCCATGTCATGCATGGGTATCACGCCCATAGTTTTGACTTGCGCCGGTAACAGCGTTTTGGGAGCTATTACCCGCACTTCGGCAACGCCCAATGTGTTCAAAGCCAAGATTTGCGAACGCGCCACCCGCGAATGCAAGATGTCGCCAACGATGGCGACTTTCAGGCCTTCGAATTGTTTTTTATGTTGGCGGATGGTGAACATATCCAGCATCGCCTGGGTAGGATGGGCGTGCTGGCCGTCACCGGCGTTGATCACGCTGATATGCGGGGCGGTGTGTTGAGCGATAAAATGCGCCGCCCCGCTCAGGGCATGGCGAACCACGAACATGTCCACGTGCATCGCTTCCAGGTTGTGAATGGTATCCAGCAGACTCTCACCCTTGGAAGTGGCGGACGTGGCGATGTTCATGCTCAGCACGTCCGCCGACAGCCGGGTGGCCGCCAGCTCGAAAGTGGTGCGGGTGCGGGTGCTGTTTTCGAAAAACAGGTTGACGATGGTTTTGCCGCGCAGCAACGGCACTTTTTTGACTTGATGTTCCGACATGCCGGCAAATGATTCGGCGGTATCCAGAATTTCAGTCAGCAGCTCCTTATCCAGGCCTTCGATCGTCAGAAAATGCTTGAGCTTGCCTTGTTCGGTAAGCTGGATGTGTCGGGTCATGCCGCCACCACTTGCGGGGATTGGATCTCGATGCCCAGTGGATCAGGACCGGTCAGTTTGATACGTTGATCGCCGGCCAGATCGATGCGGATACCGTAACAGTCCGGTTGCAAGGGAATCTGCCGGCCGTTGCGCTCTATCAATACCGCCAGTACTACTTGATTGGGGCGGCCGTAATCGAAAATCTCGTTCAACGCGGCACGGATGGTGCGGCCGGTGTAAAACACATCATCGATCAGAATGATGTCGCGGCCTTCCAGATGCGGCGGCAATTGGCTGGTTTTGACCTTGGGATGCATGCCGATTTGCGAAAAATCGTCGCGATAAAAGGTGATGTCCAGCATGCCCAAGGGTTCGCTCAAACCCAAACGCTGATGCATATGCCGTGCGATCCAGGCGCCACCGCTGTGTATGCCGATTAGCAAAGGATTATGCAAGTTACGCTCGCTAATCTGCCGGCGAATCGCGGCTTCCAGAGTGTCGAGCAGGTTATCGATATTCAGCGTGGTGATGGGCATGACGGTTACAGGGGGAATCTTGTTATTGTTATGAAATTCGGGAAAAAGCTGAAAGCGACGGGATAATAAGGCTGCATGGGCGTAAAACCGTTTTCGTCTTTTTACTGATCAAACCAGCTTTGCAGAATGATCTGTGCGGCCAGTTGATCTTGCACGGCCCATAATTTAGTAGCGCTAACCTTCAAGTCGTCGTACAGCATTTGTTTAGCGGCGAACGTGGTCAGTGTTTCGTCGATTTGGTGCACCGGTAGATTGTAACGACCATTCAGCTGCCGACAGAATTTTTGCATGCGCGGGGTAATCACATTATCCGAACCATCGTTCTGTCGAGAAATGCCGACCACCAAACCTATGGGCCGCCATTCGGCGATCAGCTGACCGATTTTATGCCAGTCCGGCACTTGATTAAGCGATTGGATGGTTTGCAGCGGACTGGCAATGCCGGTATCGGCATGTCCCACCGCGACCCCAATTTTTTTGTTGCCGAAATCAAACCCTAAATACGCATCGCTGCTGAATTTTGCCGCCAGCGGATCGAGCTTAACCATGACCTGCCGGCGTGGTCAGGCGATTAATGTCGATACCTAATTGTCCCGCCGCCGCATTCCAGCGCTGGCTAATCGGCGTTTCGTAGAGTATCTCTTCACCGCATGGCGTGTTCAGCCAGGCGTTTTCGACCATTTCTTTTTCTAGTTGGCCGCTACCCCAGCCGGCGTAACCTAAGGCGATCAAATAGTGGTTGGGGCCTTTACCTTCGGCAATGGCCTCGAGAATGTCGCGAGAGCTGGTCAGCGTAATATTCTCGGCGGTACTGATACTGGAATCCCAGCGTTGTTCACAGGCATCGTGAATGACAAAGCCGCGTTCCTGCTGTACCGGGCCGCCGGCAAACACCGGGGTTTCCAATACATTTTCCAGCTTGGTTTTAATCCCCATTTGCTCGAAAATGTCGCGTAATTTCATGCCGGTCGGTCGGTTGATGACAATGCCGAGCGCACCTTCTTCGTTGTGCTGGCACAGGTATGTCACCGTGTGAAAAAAATGCGGGTCGGCTAAGCCGGGCATCGCAATCAAAAACTGGTTATTTAAATAAGTAACGTCTGTCATTGGAGTGCTGTATGGGCTAGCGGGCAGTCATGCCGGTTTCGTCTGAGAATTTCCAGACCCTGGTAATCACCAAAACGTTCACTTCTCTCAACAAATCATCGGGTAAAGCGGCAAAGGGCGCACTCATCTTCACAATCCGTTTCGCGGCGTCATCCAGCGCGGAATTGCCGGATGACCGGACAATCCGCATGCTGTAAATGCTGCCGTCGGCGTTAATCCCCACGTCCATGGTCAAGGATTGCGAAACGCCTTTTTTGCGCGCCGCCTCAGGATAATTCAGATTGCCGGTGCGCTCAACCTTGTCCTCCCAATCCTTGACATATTGCGCCGCGAGATACTTGTGCGTGCTAACCGAGTTGACGAATTTAATCTTAGTATCTTGCGCGCTTTGTTGGGTATTTCTGATGCGCTCGCCGAGTTGGGCGATTTGTTGCTGAAGCGCTTCCGGGGATAATTTGGGGGCAGATTCCGGAACTTCAACAGCTTCCGGTAATTCTACCGGTTGCTCGGGTTCCGTCACCACCTTAACCGGCGCTTTGGCTTGGGTAAGCAGTCTCTCGGCGACCGGTTTGACTTGTGGAACCACCGGATGCGGCAAGACTTTCTTTGCCGGCGGACTGATCGATTGTTCCTGAGTGGCTATTTTTTGCTGCGGCGGCTCCGGTTTGCGGGTTTCCTCGCCGGCACCTATTTGATGCTCCGTTGCCAGATGTTTCGCATCCTTGGGCGCCTTTTTCACCGGAGCATGGGCCACGGTTATTTCAATCGAGCGGTTGATCTTAGGTGGCTGCGGTGCGGTGAAATTAACGCCCAACAACACGATCACATGCAGTACCGCCGCCACAAACAACGCCGTCAGCAGCGAATCACCTTGCGACAACGGCGTGGGAGTCAAGTCCGGCGCGTACATATCAGGCCTGGCATTGAGCGGCGATGTGGTCCATTAATTGAGCGCTGATATTAATGCCGAACTGTTTATCCAGCTCCTGCACGCAGGTTGGACTGGTGACGTTGACTTCGGTCAGATAGTCGCCGATGACATCCAGGCCGACAAATATCAAGCCTTTTTCGCGTAAGGTTGGCCCGACCTGTTCGGCAATCCAGCGATCACGGTCACTCAATGGCCGGCCTTCGCCGCGTCCGCCGGCTGCCAGATTGCCCCGGCTTTCGCCGCTGGCCGGAATCCGTGCCAGACAATAAGGCACCGGTTCGCCATTGACCACCAAGATCCGTTTGTCGCCGTCTTTCACGGCAGGCAGGTATTTTTGCGCCATGATGTAACTGCTGCCGTGTTGAGTCATGGTTTCCAGAATCACGCTAAGATTGGGGTCATGCTCTTTGACGTAAAAGATCGACGCTCCACCCATGCCGTCTAAGGGCTTCAAGATGATTTCCCGGTGCTCTTTTAAGAAGTCGCGGATTTTTTTGCGGGTCTCGGGCTACCAAAGTATCGGTGCAACATTGCGGAAACCAGGCGGTGAACATTTTTTCGTTGGCGTCGCGCAGCGATTGCGGCTTGTTGACCACATAAACACCCTGGCGCTCAGCCTGTTCCAGCATATAAGTGGCGTAGATATATTCCTGATTAAAGGGCGGGTCCTTACGCATGATGATCGCGTCCAATTCGGACAAGGCTATTTGCTGTTCACCGAGAAACCTATGCCACTGCTTGTCGTCGCGTTCGACTTCCAGCACGCGGGAACGGGCATAAGCGTCGCCGTTGCGCATATAAAGGTCGGACAGTTCCATGTAATGCAGCTCCCAACCGCGAGACTGGGCTTCCAGCAACATCGCGAAACTGGTGTCCTTTTTAATATTGATCTGGCCGATGGGGTCCATGACCATGCCGAGTTTAATAGCCATTAAAGTCCTGTAAATTCCGAAGCGAGGGGAAATAAAACCGATTTTATCAAATTTATTTTGCAGGCTGTTGTTTACCAACAAAAGTTTTTTTGTTATAAAGCGCGGCTATTTTGAATTAAAAGCTCGCATTGAGGTAGTCATGTCCAGAGTATGCCAAGTAACAGGTAAACGCCCAGTAACAGGGCACAACGTTTCACACGCGATGAACAGAACCAAAAGACGTTTTACGCCTAATCTGCATCACCACAGATTTTGGGTTGAA
>Ga0160183_120607_pt1 | contig 27593 bp, 27 predicted proteins | sample met14sb_FD_108562 | JGI IMG/M metagenome (GOLD analysis project Ga0160183, IMG submission 108562) | Synthetic bacterial communities of pure cultures from sediment of Lake Washington, USA, under high oxygen condition - MT... | ecosystem: Engineered > Modeled > Simulated communities (microbial... >...
CGGCCCTGGGGTAGGTTTGTGACCTTTCCAGTCGTATAGTGCTGAGCCTGTAAGCTAATTACACGGCCTTTGCCGCCGGTCGCGGTCATACAATCGAGTGATTGTGGCCGGCATCTCGCAGCTTGCTGTCATTGAATAGGCAATTTGAGTTGGAGGAATACTCCCAAATTGATCCTAAATGTAATTACCCCGGCCAACGAGCAGTAACGTCATACTCGAAAAGCGCCTTGTTGCAGTTCCGCTTCCGTATGACCATCGAATCAGTGTTTTCGTACCCAAGCATCAGCAGGGAGGCAGTCAGAATCGCTGGGGTATCAACCATGTTTCCGAAGAAGCTGGAATTGCCGACAATGTAATGAAGCTCTGCACCCGGCTCCAGTACGTTTGGTAGCGACGATAAATGCAGGTGCATGTCATAGAAGTACTTGAGCACATAGGTCGCCATGAGCTGAGCATTCTTGCCGTCGCTCTTTGCGATGCGTCCAACCGCATCAGTTAGAACCTCCGGGAGCACTTTGCCATTTGGTCCCCATTCATTTAGGCGACTTGTAGCGATCCCCCAAGTGCCGCCTATCGCCTTCCAATCCATCTCACCCGCTTCTCGGGCTTCTTCAAGAAACTTCATCCAATACATGTATGGGCGAAGTTCTCTAATATAGCTGATGCGATTCGGATAAGGGGGGGAGGTGACGACAAGGTTGAAGCGCCGCCCCATTTCTGGAATAGCGCGGGCATCCACCGCAACAACCGCCCCCTGGCCGCGTAGCTGGGTACCGCTAGAGGCAAGCACGGCATCGAGAATGACTAGATACAGGTCTGTCACATGCTCGACTTCGTGGTCTATCGTCTCCGACGAGAATGACATGGACACGTGATTGAAGGCGGCTGCAGAAGTCTCTATCACCAACCGACAGAAGGCCACCCACGCCAGCCCGGTCGCTCGATCTTTCGCCGGCTCTCCGAACACTTCGACAAGCCCTGTCCGAAGTGCCGCTAGAGCTTGGAGTGTATCGGCTGACCACCAGCGCTCGATGTTGAACAGGCGGGGGGTCCAATTGTCCTTCTTCATCAAGGCGGGAACCCGAGCGATAGCCTGTTGCGCACCGTCTTGCACTAAGGCCAAGTGATCAGACGAGTATGACCGACACTTCACATTGCCAAGCCAGATCAAGAACGGATTGATGTCGAATGAAAGCGCAGAGTTGCCATGCTCCGCCGCCGTAAGTGTCGTGGTCGCAGTCCCGGAGAACGGATCAAGAATCGCAATATTGGGGGGGAATCTGGCGATTATCTCCTTCACCAGCTTTACAGAGTAGGCCGGAGTAAGCCGGAGCCAGCCGTGGCGACCGAGCGACTTGTTATGCTTAAACGTGAGGTCCGAGCGTTGCTTAACGGAATGGCGCGTGACTTCAAGCATTCAACAAGGCTTCCAGCGCTTCTTGGACTTCCTTCTGGATTGCGGGGGAGTTGCGCTTGAAAAAGTCGGCAAGATCAAAGCCCAAGACCTCCTTGCAGAAGGCGAACAGGGATGCGGTCGATGCGTCGTCTGCACGACCGACCAAAACTCCACCTCGGCTGTTTTGATAGCGAAGGACCAAATCACCGTCAATCTGACCGGAGAAGATGGCAAACACGGGCATGTAGCCTTGTGCCCAAGCTACGGCGATGTTGTCGATATCGCCGTTCTGCCGTTTACTATCCTTGCTCTTGTACCCCTGACGAACCTCGAACACCGCGCCGTGGTCGGGGATCTTCGCACCAAGAATTCGGCAGTATTCGGCAACCCACTCGTTCACCCGTGCCTTCACCGCAGCGTTCGTAATGTCATCGAATTGGAGGCGACCATCAAGCGAGAGTGTTTTGTCTTTCCCTGCGCTCGTCTTAGTCTTGTAGGACCATGTGGCGCTGTTCCTGTCCGTGTAGCCCGTGGCATCGATGATGATTTCACGAAAAAGGTTCTCGCACCCCTTGCCGATTTGCCGGTACACCGAGGTCATACCGCCTGCGGCTTTGTGGGCTGCATACATCAGTTCAGAATTCAGGCCGCACCACGCATAGAACGGGTCGGCCCCGTACAAGTCAAGAAACTGCGGAAGGGATACGCCTTCTTCTTTATTTCCCTGTCCAAACTTTGGTTTGTACCGCTTGCATACCTTCAGCGGGTCTAAAAACTTCTTCAACAACTCTTTCTCTGTCGCCACCGGCGATTCCTCTTCATTCTTGGTCTAAAAGCCGCCTCAAAGGCGGCGTTTCCATTATCCCACAATCAGAAAGGCCGAATCCCTGGAATTGACCGCCCGTCTGTATTCAGGATAAAGAGGCCCATTGAATGCCACTTAATCCAAACAATTGGTTCGCTAAAGACTTGCCTAACTCAACTAAAAAAACGCCAACCTTGCCGCCTCGCGCTCGCCGCCGTCGAAAAATCGCAAAGCCCATTGGTCGGTAGGGTCCAGAAAGCCGGCTTTGGGATCGGTTTTCTTTTGTTTGGCGGTCCAGCTGACATAGTCGCGAAAATAGTAATGATCGAACATACGCATGAACTCGCCCAAATACACGTCGGCGACCGCTGTGTCGCCGATGATGAATAGCTGGTTCTCGTCGTTGTAACGGCAGGAATTGGTGCTGAAGTTGGCCGAGCCGGTGACGACCAAGGGCTTGTCGGAAAGCGGATCTACCAGCAGGATTTTGGTATGCACATGCACACCGGAATGATGTTTGGATTCGGCCAGCAGCCGGCCTTGCCATTGCTCCAAAATGGATTTTTCATCTATAGCGGCACTGGCCGCCAATTGGGTGTTGGGCGCGTCGTGCAAGGCTTGACCGACTACGCTGCGGGTGTTCAACAAGCCCAAGACGTGAGCAGGCGCTGCGGCCAGGGCCGCTTCCAGGTCGTCGTGCATGGCAAACGGCGCGGTAAAGCAAATCAGGCGTTTGCTTGCCGTTACCCATTCCGCGCATTCGTTGATGGCTTCGGTGGATTTGCGTGGGCTTAGTACCAGATGCGAACCCGTCGCGGTCGTGGTCGGCGGTTGGGTTAAACCCATCGCGACTTTCCGCGAGTCGGCGCCGGGCAAGCTGGGGTTTTTCCAGACGGTTTGATGCCACTCGAAATATTGTTTGGCGGCTGTGGCATCACTGATGACGTGGCCGACGTTGGATTGCCCGTAAATCGCGCTATCGGTGAAATTGGTCGAGCCGGTCCACACCGACAGCGGTTTGCCTTTGCCGTTGCTCAACACCATAAATTTGTTATGCGAGATATTCAAACCGGCACCGGTGCGGGCTTTGCAGACGCTTTTCAAACCGTATTTTTTGATCTGCGGCAGCGCGTCGAGTGAAGGGCCGTCGCCTTTGGCGTCCAGCAAGCCGTCGTACAAAATCTCCAGCCTGACCTTGCGTTGCTTCGCGCGTTTAAGTGCCTCGAAAAATGCGTCCTTGGCAAATTCGTATAAAAATAAATGTAAGCCCTGTTTGGCTTTGGCCGCGTCTATATAGGCGATCAAGGCCTCCTCCAGGCCGCGCGACAGCCAGCGGCGCGCATTTTCATCGACAATCTCGCCGGCCGGCAAATGTGGAAAGCGCGATGCAAAAGCTTGGCTGGCAGCCGCACTGCGGTTGAAATGCACCGCATGACCTTGGCTGCCGATGGCGGCGGGTTGTTCGCAATTGACTTGCACGGCTACCGAATCGAAAGTCTTTAACGCGCCTGGTTTGCCGGTCAGCGCATGGACGGTGTAGGTATAACTGCGCCCAGGCTTGGTAGTGTAGTCACCCCAATGAAATTTCTGGATCGGGTGATGACGGCTGCTAACGCTGGAGCCGTCGTCGCCGGGTAGCTCGAAGCGCTTTAAGCCGCGCAGCCAAGTGATTTCGCCGTTTTCATGGTCTGTGCGTTGGATGCCGAAGCCGAGCAAGCCGCTGCAATAGGCTTTCGGGCAGGTAAATGCCAGCAGCACCACGTAGGTGCCGGCGATCGCTCTGACTTGCAAGCCCTTGGGGCTGATATTAATTTCGCTACGCATGGCCGTCTCCGTTTAGATAGAGTGGATGACAAGTTTAGGTCTGTTAACCCTCGGTTGCGAGGCTGGCAAGCGTCAAGAAATCGCTGTAAAGCCCCCGCAGCTATTTAATATTCCGCACCAAAAAATCCTTTTGCCCGCAAGATTTCGCCGCACTTTTCACCACGTCGGCGCTGCAACTAGCTGTCGCGCCGCTCTTATCCAAACACACGAACATTTCCTTGAAAAACCGTCCGCCGCCGCTGCAGAATGGGGCGATGGCTTGCTCTTTCAGCCAGGGGTTGACGTCGGCAAAGGCGTTTTTCAAAACTTCGGCTGTGGTTCGGAAAGGTTTTTGCGGCCGCTGGTAGGCCTCCGGGATGGCGACTTTGCTTTTCAGTGCTTGCGATAATTGAAAATAACCGGCTTGGGTTAATCCGGAGCAGGTGCCGTGCTTTTCCCATTCGTGTTCGAACAGAAATTCGGACGGATAAAGCTCTGGAAACGCTTGAGCTTGACTAGGTGCGTAGGCTTCCTTGGTGCAAAAGCTTGGATAACCAACGTTGTATTGCGGCCAAAGGCCATGCAGTACCAAACCCAGTTTTTTGCCGCATTGTTCGCGGTCTTTGGGCTGTTCCTCGCAATAGGTGGGTGACCAGGATAAGGCCAGCACATACCCATCAAACTTGCCGGGCTTGCCGTTGGCGGCCAGGGCGGTCGAGAACGCTGCCAAACACAGCAGTAACCAAGCTTTCATAAATTTCTCCAAGTCTTAGAGTTTAGGGCGAGGAATTCGCCGTCTATATTTTTTAGCTCAGTATCAGAGCATAAACTGCTGCCAAATCCGCTCCACTTCCTTGCGCAGTTCTTGAAATTCGTCGCCGTGCGCGGTGGCGCTGAGGCCTTGCAATACCTGATGATGGCCGTAATCGCGGTAGGCGCAATAAGCTTGTTTTAGCAAGGCGGCATCGGCTGGCGAGATAAAACCGTGCTGCTGTAAACCTTCCAATAGGCGGACGTTGTCCGTGTAAGTCGCTAGACTCGGCTGCTGCGCGGTTTCTGCGAGGACGCCGAACTGGACGATAAACTCGATGTCGGCGATGCCGCCCTGGCTTTGCTTTAGATCGAATATCGACGGGTCTTTGGGGGCCAGGTTGTCGCGCATTTTTTCACGCATCTCCCGCACCTGGGTTTTCAGTTCTTCGCGATCCCGCGGTAAGGCTAAAATCCGGCCGCGGATGGCTTTGTAGCTGTGTTTCAAACTTTCGTCGCCGGCCACGAAACGGCCGCGCACCAAGGCTTGATGTTCCCAGGTCCAGGCTTCGTTTTTTAAATACGTTTCGTAATGGTCGATATGCGTGACCAGCAAGCCGGAATCGCCGTTGGGCCGCAAGCGTAAGTCCGCTTCGTAGAGGATGCCGGACAGCATTTTGGTATCCAGAATGTGGCGGATTTTTTGGCCCAGGCGCAAATAAAACTGGCCGGCGTTAATCGGTTTTTCGCCGTTGGTTTGCGCGTCGCCGTCGGCGCAGGCATATAAAAATACCAAATCCAGATCCGAGCCGTAGCCCAGTTCGATGCCGCCGAATTTGCCGAAGGCAATGATCGCAAAGTTTTGCGGATCGGGGCCGGTGCCGGGCGGGTGGCCGTGCTTGCTGACCAGCATTTGCCAGGCGCATTGCAACACCTGCTCCAGAATGGCTTCGGCGGTCCAGGTCAGGTAATCGCTGACGATCATGACCGGTATCACGCCCATGATGTCGGCGGCGGCCACCCGCAACACGTTCAGATGCTTAAATTGGCGCAGCGCAATCATCAGTTGTTCGCTGTCCTGGGTATCGACGCGCGCCAGTTCGCGCTGCAAGTCCTCGCGCAAGGCCTGCTTTTGCAGTGGGTCGTAGAGCGAACGGGTATCCAGCAGTTCGTCGAACAGAATCGGATACAGCGACAGATATTCGCAAATCCACGGACTGGCAGCCGCCAGTTTGATCAGCTGATTCAGCGCGTCCGGATTTTCGGCCAGCAAGGCTAGATAGACGTTGCGGCCGGCTACGGCTTCGAATAAATCCAGAATGCGCAGCAAGCTCGCATCGCTTTTTTCGCTGTTTGCCACTTGTTCTATCAGTTGTGGCATTAACCGGTCCAACACCCCGGCCCCCTTGCTGGTCATGCGTTTAATCGCGTGCGATTCTTTAAAATCGACGAGGGCTTTTTGGATGTTCATCGGATCGGCAAAGCCATAGTCGGCCAGTGCTTCCAGCGCCAGTTCGTTGTCGGCGGGGCTGGCCCAGATCAAGCGCGCGCTTTGCTGTTTATTGTCCTGTTCGCTGAGTGAAAACACCTGCTCGAAAATGTCCTGCACCGATTCGCGCACCTGGTCCAGTTCGGCTTTGAACGCGCTCCAATCCTCAAAATCCAGCGAATACGCCAGAATTTGTTGTACCAGCGGGTTAGCGGGGAGGTCGTGGGTTTGTCTGTCCTGGTATTGCTGGATGTGGTTTTCCACGCGCCGTAAAAACCGGTAGGCAAATTTTAAGGTGGCCACATCCTCGACCATCATCAACCCCAACTCTTCCAGTACGCTGAGGATGGTTTGGATTTCACGTTGCTGCAAGGCGACGTCCTGGCCGCCGCGGATCAATTGAAAGGCTTGGCCGATGAACTCTACCTCGCGGATGCCGCCGGGGCCGAGTTTGACGTTGTCGGCGCGGTCGCGGCGTTTTAGCTCCTGGGCGATTTGGAATTTTAACGAGCGCAGTTCCTCGAAAGCGCCGTAATCCAGATAGCGGCGATAGACAAACGGTTTGATCAGCCCCGCCAGTTGCTTGCCGGTATTCAAATCGCCAGCCACTTGTCGGGCCTTGATCATCGCATAGCGTTCCCATTCCCGGGCTTGGGTTAGGTAGTATTGCTCCATGCCGTCGAAATTCATGATTAACGGGCCGCTGTCGCCAAACGGGCGCAAGCGCACATCGGTACGGAATACAAAACCGTCCACGGTAATTTCATCCAGCATTTTCACCAGTGAGCGGCAGATACGGGTGAAGAATTCGCCGTAGCTGATTTCCTTTTTCTCGGTAAGGACGCCGTCTTCGGCGTAAGCAAAAATCAGGTCGATGTCGGAGGAATAATTCAATTCCCAGGCCCCGAGTTTGCCCATCCCCAGCACCACGATGTTAAACGGCGTGCCGTCGGCCAGCGTGGGTGTGCCCCAGCGCGCGCAAGCCTGCCGGTATAAAAAATCCAGCGCGGTTTGAATGCAGACCTCGGCCAAGGCGGTTAAATCCGACAGCGTTTCGTCCAGATCGGACCAGCCGGCCAGATCGCGCCAGGCGATTCTGATCATCTCCCGGCGGCGGAATATGCGTAATTGCCTGGCTAGGGCAGGTTCACCGTCGGCATTGCCGTTTTGTTGCAGTGCGGCGGCGTAATCGGCGCGGCGCAGCGGGGCGAATAGATCGGTGGATGTCACCAGCTCCGGAATCAGATCGGGATGGCGCAGCCAGCTTTCGCTGATAAATTGGCTGCAAACACAGACTTTTAGTACCGAAGCGCAAAATACGGCGTTGTCGAAAATCTGGCGTTGCTCTTGGCTAAGCTTTTCGTCGAGCTTGGTGCAAAAGTCGGAGGCCAAAGTCCGCAGTTCATCCGGCAACAGTACCGTGTGCTGGGACAGCGAATCGAAAAGTGACATAGGCGGGATCCTGTCGGAAGAACGGAAGCAGCATGATACCTAAACTGCAGACGCTACCCTAGATGGCGGCTGAAAAAATATCCACACAGGAATCGGGTAAACTTAAACCAGGCCAGGATGCGGCTGAACGCCGCATCTTGCAGATTGATCAAATCGGAGCGCAACGCATGAAAACCCTGTATCTAGCCGCACTACTATTGATGTTGGGCGCTTGTAGCCAAAATAATCAGTATGCGAACTTGGAGGGTGGGCGCAGCCAAACCGGCCAGCCGGCCTTGCATGCGGTGCGGGACAAGCGCTTGCATGAATTGATGGACCGGATGAATAGCCTGATGCAGGAGCGGTTTATGACCGAGCAGCAATTAGACGTGGAGCGCCGCAAATATTCACGGCAAATCGGCGAAGCAGCGCGGGATTTGGCGGCTACTGTCGAGATCATGATTGCCCGTATGCCCGGTTTGCAGTTAAACGCAGCCGAACAAACCACGTTTCTGGCCTTGGCCGGCAAGCTGCGCGAAGAGATGCGCCAATTGCAGCTGCTTGCCGAGCAAAATCATATAGACGCCATTCCGGATAGCTTGCATGAAATCAACACCACCTGTACCTCTTGTCATGCCTTATTCAGAAAACTGGGGAGCTAGAGGATGAGCAAATTTTTACAACTATGTCTCATGTGGCTGTGCTGTTGGATGGTTAATCCCGCGCAAGCGGCCGACGAAGACATCAAGGCTTTGCTGAAGGCCTTAAGTCAGCAAGTCACTCAATTACAGAGTCAGGTTGAGCGTTCCAATGCCAGGATCGAACAGCTGGAGCAGGAGTTGCAGCATGTCCGCGCCGAGCAAGTTGCTGCCGGCAAGGCACCGGTCAGCAATACGGTGCAAGCTGCGGTGGCGTCTCCGACAACGGTAGCGACGGGTGGCACCGCTTCCGCTTTGGTGAGCGATAAGGCCAAAGAGAAGCCGGCGGTGACGGTTGGCGATGTGAAAGGCACGTTTAAAATTCCCGGCACCGACACTTCGGTGGGTTTGGGCGGGTTCGTGAAAATGGACACCTTGTTTAACAGCGTCAGCGCCGGGCGTGACAGGCTGGGCGATCAGCAACTGGCGATGGCGCAAATTCCGGTGGGTGCGGCCGGTGAACGTGGGCAAATTACGTTTCACGGCAAAGAAAGCCGTTTGTGGTTCAAATCGTTTACCCCGACGACTGACTGGGGCGACATCAACACCTATATCGAGTTTGACTTTTACGGCGATCCGGCAACGTACACATACACGCCGCGTTTGCGCCACGCCTACGGCTCCATCGGTCATTTTCTGGCTGGACAAACCTGGACTACCTTTCTTAACGTAGCCGCATTGCCGGATACGTTGGATGTGGGTGGCTCTGCTGGCGCTGTCGCCAGCCTGCGCGATCCTTTGGTGCGCTGGAGCGAGCCGTTTAATTGGCTGGATACGCCGATGGAGTGGCAAGTGGCGTTGGAGGCGCCGCGCAGCCGTTTGTGGGTCGATAGTGCGCTGGAGACTTCTTCCAGTAAAAGTACCAATCCCAATTTGGATGCGGGGTATTACACTACGCCTAACGCTGATCGTTATCCGGATGTAATCGCTAGGCTCAATCTGAATCCGGATTGGGGCAATGTGTCTTTGGCGGCGGTCGGCAGGCAGTTGCGCTATACCCATGGCACGACCGGTTATCGACAAGCGGAGTGGGGCGGCGGGGTTAACGTGGCCGGACGGATTAATACGTTTGGCCTGGATAATATGCGCTTTATGGCGCATTACGGCAAAGGCGACGGGCGCTACGTGTCTACCAATAACACCTTCGCCGATGCGGCGCTGGATCAACACGGCGCTATCGAGATGGTCAATGCCTACGGCGGCATGTTGTCTTATCAGCATTGGTGGGATAAGCAATGGCGGTCTAATGTTACCTATGGTTTTGCGCAGGCGGATTACCCCAGTTACGCAAATACGGTGCTGAGCCGCCAAGTACAATCCGTGCATGCCAATTTGCTATGGAGCCCGGTCAGTCAGGCCATGTTCGGCGTGGAATATACTTATGCGACGCGCGAGTTGATCGATGGGCGGGATGGCGTGTTACAGCGGGTGCAGTTTTCAGCCAAATATAGTTTTTGAATTTGGCTGCAACAAATTCCAATGGGCTGGGCTGAAGGCGATAGGCATTCCGCCAGCCGCTATTAGCGTTTGATCTTGAACACTCGGCCCTGATAGCGGACGACAATCCCGTCCTCCACTATTTCCTTCAGTTCCAACTGGTCTTTGATCGTCTGGCCGGGTACGTATTTTACCATGTCTATCATCACGAAACGCTCCGCCGGTGTGGGTGAATAGCTAAATACATTAATCGGTAGATTTGGCAACGACTGGCGCACTTCCGGCGGTAAGTCTTGTAAAGTGGGCAAGTCGTTTTGTGGACTTGCTAGCGCGACTGGCTCCGGTTTTTTCGCTACGGCTTGTTCACTGGGTTCTTCGATGCGTTGCGGAACAAGTTTAGATTGTCGTTCTATCTCGGCTGTCGGCTTGCTAGCCGGCGCTGCTGCGGTGGTTACCGTCGGTAAGGGCTTAACCGGCTGCGCTGGCGCAACGGCCGGTTTAACCCGCTCGACCGGCTCAACTGCTTGTTTTGTGTTAGCGGCGAGTTTTTCGGCTGCCGACGTCGGATTGCGAGGCGGCTCAGTTTTGGGCGTGGGGGCAAGCTTTGCCGGTTTCGGTGGACTATCGGCCGGCAATTGTGGATTTGCTTTCGCGATCAACGGCGCCGCTTCTTCGATATTGACGAGGGGCTGTGGTTTTTCTGCGGGTGTCTGTGGCGCGATGCCCAGAAAATAAATCAAAATCGCCAAGTTCAACAGGACCAGCGCAACGATGATCTTAGTCATGCCATGTCGTTCCGGCATTTGCTCGATAGCGATGCGGCTGGTCACCGAGTCGGGCTGCATGGCTTGGCGTTCTCGTTCGGATTTGCGCAATGCATTCAAGATGTAAGACATATCAACAAGCCTAGCGAGTGGTGATTGCCAAATGGGGCGCAGCAGAGGCGCCGCTTTGGTTATCCAGATGGATCAGGGTGCGGGCGCCGGCTATGCCGTCGGGCGTCAGATGGTGCCGGCGTTGGAAACTAGACAACTCGGCTTTCAGCGTTTCATCGAAAATTCGGGAAGCCATGTCGCCAGCAGGTTTGCCGGTGATTTTACTTAACCGTTCGCGCAGCCAGAGCACTGCTGCGGATTGCTGCGTGGGAGCGATTTCCGTGACCCCTGGATGCGGCGGTCGCCACAGCAACAAATAATTGCCGTCCCAGAGGGTTACCAACTCCGCGAGCGGGATGTTGACGGTGTCCTTCAAACGGATGATCGCCGAATCATGCTCAACGCCGGTCAACAATACATAGCGCTTGGCGCCGGTCGGGTCGGAAAAAGCCAGAATCGCCGGCCGGTTTAAGGTCAGTAACTCTTGCCAATTGCCCTTGCCGAATAAGCACTGCAAACCCAGCGTCGCTACCGTAGCGCAATCCGCAGTGCGGCCAGGAGGGGCGGATAGATGCCAAGTATTCAACGACTCGGTCACGGCTTCGGCAAAGCTGAGGCCGGCCTGATCCAGCTGATCGGCAAAGCTGACCGGCTTGGCGGCGGGGATGGGCGCTGCCGGGACTACGGGTTGTTGGGCAATAGCCGGTTTGGCCGGTTCAACAACGGGCATCGGCTGAGACCAAAACTGCAGCCCGGCCCAAGCGCCGATCACCAAAATCGCGGCGGTTGCGCTATACCAGCGCCGTTTGGTTTTTACCGACCCCAACACTTCCTGTGCCGCCCGGCGAATGATTGCGGGGTTGATTTCCCGCGCATTGGTGGCGTAAGCGCCCAACAAGGCCCGGTCGCACAGAATGTTGATCAGGCGCGGCACGCCTTGCGAATACTGGTAAATCTTGCGGATGGCCGCTGGATTGAACAGCCGATGGTTGCCCTTGCAGACCCGCAAGCGATGGCGAATATAAGCTCGGGTCTCGTCCAATGACAAAGGCAGCAAATGATAGCGGGCGGTGATGCGCTGATTGAGCTGGCGCAAATCTTGGCGGGCCAGCAACGCATTAAGTTCCGGCTGTCCGACCAAGATGATCTGTAACAGCTTGGCTTTGCTGGTTTCCAGATTGGTCAGCAAGCGAATTTGCTCCAATACGTCCAAGCTAAGGTTCTGCGCTTCGTCGATCAACAATACCGTGCGCCGGCCTTGCGAATAAGCGGCCAGCAGGTATTGATTGATGGCGTCGATCAGCTGTTTGGCCGCGAAACCGGCATGGCTGATGCCCAACTCGTCGCAGATCGTCGCCAGTAATTCCTGTGTCGTTAATTTAGGGTTCAAAATCAAGGCAATATCCACATTTTCGGGCAATTGTTGCAGCAAGCAATGGCACAGCGTGGTCTTGCCGGTGCCCACCTCGCCCGTCAAAGCGACAAACCCACCTCCTTGATTAATGCCATACAGCAAATGCGCCAAACCTTCCTGATGTCGCTCGCTCATGAACATGAAATGCGGGTCAGGCGAGATCGAAAATGGCAATTCGCTGAAATTGAAGTATTGCTGATACAAGGTTCTGGGGCTTCAAGAAAATGGTCGGACGATGCTAATTCAAACCGGGGGAAATTGCACTTAAAAGTCTGTATCGAGGCAAGTCTGGGAGGGCTTTTGGTGTCGCTAACGCGACGGTTGTTTTAATGTCGGGTCTCGGCCCGACAGCCGAGTAACTTTTCTTTGTTTGGCCAAAGAAAAGTCACCAAAAGAAAAGCCACCCGGATGCCGCTTGTTTCCTGCGCTCCAGAGCTTTTGGCGGGGGTTGGCGAAAGGGGCTTCCTGCCCCTTCGCCAACGTGCGGCATCCCTGCCGTACCCCTTCGGGCTATTCCCACCAAAAGCTCCGGTGCTCGGCGCGGCATACGGGGAAACCCCGTCGCGAGCTCAGGGCTTTGACGTTTCTTTTGGATTTTGCTCGTAGCTCGTAGGGCGCAATAACCAACGGGCATTGCGCCGTGTGTCGATTCATTCGGCGCATTGCGCAGAAACTAATGCGCCCTACGGGCTACTTGTGCAGCCAATAGTCACGCATGAGTTCATGTGACCAGACGGGCTGATGAACTTCCTGGCGTGGCAGGAACTCAACCATGACGGGTTTGATGTCGAGCACTGGCGTGCCATTGATGGCATCCAATTCAGCGACGAAAAGCTTCGCCCCTTCCACACGAATCACACGGCAGATCGTGCTGCCGATGCGGTTTGGCCGATTCTTACCACGTTGCGCGAAGATGCCTACGGCTGGCCACGCGCTATTGTTCCGAGGGTGGCGCGCGCCCTTGACAATTTTTGATGGCTCGACTTCATGGAAAAGAAACAGTACTTCGACATGGGAAAAATCAGAAATCCCTTGCAATGCCTCAAAAGTAAATTCCGACGTCAGCGCAATACACGCTTCCTATCCTCCCCAAAAATCATCTTCCGCATGAGGCCGAACGGCTTCGACAAATCCGATTGCTGTGACTTGTGAGTGCATTGAAACATTTTCCATTTTGATGCCCAACAAAGAATTAGATAGTTAACTGCACATCTAGCACGAATCCGATCTGGCTGCAATAAGCCTATGCTTTATAGAATGTATTTCCTTATGACTGTCTTCCAAGCCATCGAAAATGGCTAGCCGGGTTTCTCCTCGCGGTGAAAAATCAGTGGCGTAGCTGCGAATAGCGAAGCGTATTCGGAGGAACGAGGGGTATGCGAAACATCGTTTGGACCATTTGCGAGGTAGCACACGTCTAGAGTGATTAAGGGATTGCCAACATGTGTTCGAACAGCTCGTAGGGCGCAATAACCAACGGGCATTGCGCTGTGTGTCGATTCATTCGGCGCATTACGCTAAAGCTAATGCGCCCTACGGTCTCTCGAAAGCCCACCGAAAACCGGGATGGTTTTCTCCCGTATGCCGCGCCGAGCACCGGAGCTTTTGAACGGTTCAGCCCGTTAGGGGCGCCGCAGGGATGCGGCGCGTTGCCGAAGGGGCAGGAAGCCCCTTTCGGCAACCCCGTTCAAAAGCGAGGAGCGCAGGACAAATCGGCAGGATAGCCGATTTGCATGCATCGCACCCGAAGGGCGAGGCACAGGGATGTGCCGAGTGAGCTAAGCGGCATCCGGGTGTCTTTTCTTTTGGATACTTTTCTTTGGACAAGCAAAGAAAAGTATCTCGGTTGTCGGGCCGAGACCCGACATTAAAATCAGCCGTCGCGTTAGCGACACCAAACACGAAAGCCTATTAAACGGGTGGGCATAAAAACCAACGGTTATTGCGCCATGTGATGTTCATTCGGCGCATTGCGCTGTCGCTAATGCGCCCTAAGGGCTGCGCGCCTTTACCTCTTAGCGTCCAGCGACCGAATGGAGGGAGGTTGATCGCTATGTTATAGGCTTGGTGACTTTGCATGAAGCCGAATTATGTGGCGCATAAAAGATGATGAAATTTCAAACACGAACTCGATTTCTTCCTCCACCACAGCGTCATCGTGTTTGATGTATGTGTTTTGGTATTTCGCGTAGTAGTCGATCAGCTTCGAGAACATATTCGAGAATTCTTTCGAACCTCCGGCCTCATTGACGAAACTACCGACATTGCCGAGCTGATTTTCGAGAGACTTATCGTTTTTAAAAACACATTTCAGCAATAGTTCCAAACTGAGTCGGAGATCATCAAGCAAGTTTCTGCTAAAGATTCCGTGTTTGTATTTTTGAATTGCCTGCAAGTACAACTCTAGTGCATTAGGGAAGCTGTCGAGCCAGTGGCGCGTTTCTTCGGTGAGTGTCTCGTTAAGCTTAGAAAATTCGTCTTTTGGTGCGAGGTGCGCGAATTGGGAGACTAGCTTTACCTTTAGTGATTTCAGCTCGTCGTATTGCTTGTTGGAGAAGATTCGGTGATCACACAACTCTCTAATAATTTTGAACTGAAGAGGGGGAGGGAAACACTTCAGATTTTCTAGCAGCGCCGTTCGCTTGTTTGGGGCCTCAAACGGATACGCCGCATGAGGAATATTGATGTTGTACTCGACAGCGTAAGCGTTAAAGGATTTCACAACTTCGTTTCCACTCAAGCCTCGGCTGGTATCGGCCAAGATATCAGCAGCGAAGCTCAGAAAAGGGAGAGGGATATGCGACACGAGATGTTTAGCCTCTAACAAGTAATTTGATGGTTAACTGTATATCTACCACATATCATATATTCTCCCGATAAATATATGTTTATTAATGCATATTTCCTTTTGTCTATCGTCCCTGTCTTGCAAATTACCCATCAGATGCTTCCGCAGGGATAAGCGGCAACTCACCCCCCCAACAACGGCGACCGCAACACTATCGCCGCCGCAATCAACACCGCCGCACTGAGAATAGCCCGCAAAGTCCGGGTATTGTTGCGTTTAAGTTGCTTACGTAGCTCCAGCATGTCTTTTTGCTGCTGCTGAAGTTGCTGCTGCATGTGCGCGGCGCTTTGCAGGGCTTGGAATACCAGGCCGGGGACTTCCGGGATCTGTTCGGTGATTTCCGGGAATTTGGCGAACAGCTCCTTGATCTTTTTACCCGGACCAACTCGTTCCTTGAACCAGTTTTCCAGGAAGGGTTTGGCGGTTTGCCACAAGTCCAGGTCCGGGTAAAGCTGACGGCCCAGGCCTTCGATGTTGAGTAGGGTTTTTTTGCAGCAAGACCAATTGCGGTTGCACCACCATATCGAAGCGGCGGGCGGTTTGGAACAGTCTTAGCAGTAACAAGCCGAAGGAAATGTCTTTCAGCGGTTTTTCAAAAATCGGTTCGCAGACGCTACGGATTGCCGCTTCGAACTCTTCGATCCGCGTTGTGGCGGGCACCCAGCCGGATTCTATGTGCATTTGCGCCACTTTCCGGTAGTCGTGATTGAAGAAGGCCAGGAAGTTTTCGGCAAGATAGCGTTGATCCGAGCTGGAAAGGCTACCGACGATGCCAAAGTCTACCGCCAGGTATTTGTCCGGCAATTGCACGAAAATATTGCCCGGATGCATGTCGGCGTGGAAGAAATTATCCCGAAAGACTTGGGTGAAAAAGATTTCCACGCCGCGCTCGGCCAGCTTTTTGAAATCGGCATTGCCTTTGCGCAGGGCGTCGATGTCGCCGACCGGAATGCCGTAGATGCGTTCCATTACCAAGACTTTGCGGCGGGTCAGCGGCCAGTGAATTTCCGGGATGTAGAGCATCTCGGAATTCTTGAAATTGGCGCGGATGGCGCTGGCGTTGGAGGCTTCCCGCACCAGATCCAGTTCGTCGAGAATGGTTTTTTTCGAACTCGGCAACGATTTCCATCGCCCGCAGGCGGCGGGCATCGCTCCAGAAGCGTTCCGCTAGGCGCGCCAGTTCGTAGAGCAAGCCGACGTCGGAATGAATTTTGTCTTCGATGTCCGGCCGCAAGACTTTAACGATGACTTTTTCGCCGGTGTGCAGCGTGGCGGTGTGTACTTGCGCAACCGACGCCGAGGCTAGCGGTTGCGGATCGAACTCTGCGAAGGCCTCTTCTATCGATTGCCCCAGTTGTTGTTCGATGATTTTGCGGGCCGTGTCAGCGGAAAACGGCGGCACCTTATCTTGCAGTTTGACCAGTTCTTCGGCGATGTCTTCCGGCAGTAAATCCTTGCGGGTGGACAGGGTTTGGCCGAATTTGACGTAAATCGGCCCCAGGTCTTCCAGGGTTTTACGGATGCGGGCGCCGCGCGGTTCGCGGGAGTTGCTGGTCCAATAGTTGGGCGATAAAAACGCGATATAACGGATGGGGCGAAATAAATGGGTTTTTAAAACAATTTCATCCAAGCCATGGAACATCATCACCCAGTTGATATGGATGAGGCGCATCAGAATTTTCGGGCGAATCACGGGGCAGGTCCTTGTTATTGAGGCGCGGATGTAGTTTGGATTGCGGCTTCCAGGCGGGCGAGGCGGGCATCAAGGCGGTCGCAGTCGCTGCGGCAAGCGTCGATGTCGCGGAAAAATAACTCGGCTTCCGATTTGGCCGGCAGCTCGCGAGTTTCTTCTTGCAGGAATTCTTCTAGGTTTAAGCGAAAGGTGGTCAGAGTGTGCTGCGTCCAGTCGCGGCTGCCGCGGAACAACTGGCCCAAGCGTTGAGCAAAGGCGTCGCCGGTATAACGGGCGATTTTGCTTTCCAGGTTGATGTCCAGTTTTTCAAACAGACGTTGCAGGCGGCGCGCGACTTGGGTGTCGCCGTCGATGCGGACTTCGCCTTTGAACAATGAGCGCATCGGTGTAGCGCTTAAACCCATCAAGCCCAAAGCCGACAATGAACCGCTGAGCGTGGCGTCCACGCTGCCCGGATAGCTCTCCAGAATTTGTATGCTTTGCGCGGTAGGGCAAAGATACAGGCTGCTGTCGAAAGACGTCACATGCAGGGCGATGACTTTGCCGGTCATGGGCGTTAAATACTGTTCGATGTGATCGTCCAGCGCTAAATAACGATTCAGTGCGGTTTCCAGCGCGGAGATTAATAGGGACTTAACGCTGCTCGACATCACTCGCCTGTGCTTGCTGTTGTTGCAGAAACTCTTGCATGTCTTCGTTATTGACTCGTTGGTATAAATCGCTGACTGTCACGGTTAAGTCTATTGATTCCAGGGTGAGGCTGTCGCCAAGGAAGTAATGTTCCGATAGCCAGTGGGTCGAGCGGCGTAAGATTTCGACGTCGACAAAATCCTGTTCGATCAGTACATATTCTTGCAAGCTCGGCAAGGCCTTATAGGCCGCCAGTTTGGTGGATTTGTCCATGCGTCGGGTGGCTTTGGATAGCACTTCGACGATAATGGTTGGCTTTTCGGTGTAGTACTCGTCGCCGTTTTCGTCGGCGCAGACTACCATCACATCGGGATAGAAAAAGTTGTTTTCGGCTTTGACTTTTATGTCAGCCATGAACGTCTCGCACGGCGTGCCTCGCAGATGTTGGGCGAAAGTCGTGAAAACATTCCCGGCTAATCTTTGATGGTTACGGCTGGCGCCCGCCATTGCGTAAACTTCGCCGTCGATCAATTCATGCTTGGTGTCGCTGATCATTTCGCCGGCCAAGTATTCGGCTTCACTGATGTAATGCTGAGCTGGTTTTAGTGCCATTGGCAATTCTCCGCTTTCACGACCGGCGAACGGGAGCTTAAAATTTATAGCCCCGGTGTACGGCAACGATACCTTGCGTCATGTTGAAATACTCGCAACGCTCCAGGCCGGCGTTTTCCATCATTTGCTTGAGTTCGTCCTGCTTGGGATGCATGCGGATCGATTCGGCCAGATAACGGTAGCTGTCTTCGTCCTTCGCTACTACGGCGCCGATTTTGGGCAGTAGTTTGAAGGAATAAAAGTCGTAGACTTTTTCGGTGATCGGGTCGATAGGGTGGGAAAATTCCAGGACGATGACGCGGCCACCGGGTTTTAACACGCGGTACATGGAGCGTAAGGCGGCGTCCTTGTCGGTGACGTTGCGCAAGCCAAAGCCGATGGTCACGCAATCAAAAGTGTTGTCGGCAAAAGGCAGGCATTCGGCGTTGACTTGGGCGTAGCGGATATTGCCGCTCAAACCGTGGTCGATCAGCCGGTCGCGGCCGGTGCGCAGCATGGCGGCGTTGATGTCCGCCAGTATCACCTGGCCGGATTTGCCGACGCGCTTTTCGTAGAGTTTGGTCAAATCGCCGGTGCCGCCCGCCAGGTCCAGCACGCTGTCGCCTTCACGAACATTCGCCAGTTGCACGGCCACTCGTTTCCAGATGCGGTGGATACCCATCGACATGAGATCGTTCATGACGTCGTACTGGCTGGCGACCGAGTCGAACACGCCGCGCACCAGCGCCACTTTTTCCTGTTTAGGAACCTGTTTGAAACCAAAATGGGTGGTATTGTCGTTTGTCATGATGTCGTTTAATTATGGATGGGCGAGCGGCGGCTGAGGCCGGCGGCTTTCAGGGTTTCAAGATACTGCGACCAAAGCAGCGGAAATTCCGAACCCAATTTATACAGTAAATCCCAGCTGTAAATGCCGGTGTCGTGGCCGTCGCTGAACACCAGTTTGATGGCGTAATTGCCCACCGGCTGGATGTCGGTAATCGTCACGTCTTCCTTGCCGATTTGCAGGGTTTCCTGGCCGGGGCCGTGGCCAACCGCTTCTGCCGATTGGGTGAACACGCGCAGATATTCGCTGGGCAGCTCGTAAATGCTCTCGTCGTCGAAATGGATTTCCAGGATCGCCGAAACCTTATGCAGCTTGATTTCGGTCGGCACACGCTGAGTGGGGGTGATTTTGACGCGCATAATTACAAAATGTAGCGGCTAAGGTCTTCATCATCGGCCAGTTCCATCAAATGTGAATCCACGTAAGCGGCATCGATGGTAATGGATTTTTCGGCCATGTCCGGCGCGTTGAAGGAAATGTCTTCCAGCAATTTTTCCAGAATCGTATGTAATCTGCGCGCGCCAATGTTTTCGGTTTTTTTCGTTGACTTGCCAGCCCAGTTCGGCAATGCGCTGAATACCGTCGGCGGTAAATTGTACGTCTACGCCTTCGGTTTTCAAGAGTGCCTGATATTGCTCGGTCAGCGAGGCGTCCGGCTCGGTCAAAATCCGCACGAAATCGTCCGCGCTCAAGGCGTTCAGCTCGACCCTGATTGGAAAGCGGCCTTGCAATTCCGGAATCAAATCCGACGGCTTGGTCAAATGAAACGCACCGGAGGCGATAAACAGAATATGATCGGTCTTGATCATGCCGTATTTGGTGGTGACGGTGCTGCCTTCCACTAACGGCAATAAATCGCGCTGCACGCCTTCGCGGGACACTTCGCCGCCGCCCATTTCCGCGCGTTTGCAGATCTTGTCGATCTCGTCCAGAAACACGATGCCATGTTGCTCAACCGCTTCCAGCGCGGCTTGCTTGATTTCTTCTTCGTTGACCAGTTTGCCGGCTTCTTCTTCCTGCAACTGTTTCAAGGCATCTTTAATTTTTAGTTTGCGGGTTTTGGTGCGGCCACTGCCCAGATTTTGGAACATGCCTTGCAACTGGCTGGTCATTTCTTCCATGCCCGGTGGGGCCATGATTTCCACACCCACTGCCGGTGCGGCAACGTCTACTTGAATTTCCTTATCGTTCAAATCGCCTTCGCGCAGTTTTTTGCGCATTTTCTGCCGGGTGGATTCCTCGGATTCCGAGAGCATGCCGCCTTCGGCGCGTGGCAGTAATATATCCAGCACTTTTTCTTCGGCGGCATCGGCGGCGCGGTTTTGCACACGTTCCATCGCCGAAATGCGGGTGGTTTTCACGGCGCTATCGATCAAGTCGCGAATAATCGATTCCACGTCGCGGCCGACATAACCCACTTCGGTAAATTTGGTGGCTTCGATTTTGATGAAAGGCGCGTTAGCTAAGCGAGCCAGACGGCGGGCGATTTCGGTTTTACCGACGCCGGTGGGGCCTATCATTAGAATGTTTTTCGGGGTGATTTCATCGCGCAGCTCGGCGGTAACCTGGCTGCGGCGCCAGCGGTTACGCAGGGCTATTGCGACGGAGCGTTTGGCGGCGGCTTGGCCGACGATGTGTTTGTCCAGTTCGCTGACGATTTCTCTCGGGGTCATTTGACTCATGGTTTTACTCTTGTGCCGGTTGGGGTTCGGCGTCTAATTCTTCGATGCGCAGATTGTGGTTGGTGTAAATGCAAATATCGGCGGCAATGCCTAGCGATTTCTCGACGATTTCGCGGGCGCTGAGTTCGGTGTTTTCCAGTAAGGCGCGCGCAGCACTTTGCGCAAACGCGCCGCCGGAGCCGATGGCGATAAAGTCGTATTCCGGTTCGATGACGTCGCCGGTGCCGGAAATGACCAGCGAGGTTTTACTGTCGGCAATGATCAATAACGCTTCCAGTTTGCGCAGGGCGCGGTCGGTGCGCCAGTCTTTGGCCATTTCCACGGCGGCACGGGTCAGATTGCCGCGATGTTTTTCCAGCTTGCCTTCGAAATGTTCGAATAAGGTAAACGCATCGGCCGTCGCGCCGGCGAAACCGGCAATCACTTTGTCGTGGTACAGGCGTCTGACTTTACGGGCATTGCCCTTCATCACGGTGTTGCCCAGGGTGACTTGGCCATCGCCGCCGATCACGACTTTATCGCCGCGTCTGACGGAAAGAATGGTGGTGCCTCTGAAGTTCGTCATGTCTGTGAATGAGAAAGGGAAAGGCGGCGATTTTACATGTTCTCGACGGCGATAGGGTAGAAGTTTAAAACCGTAAGCCCGGTGGGTAAAAGGCGCAAAGATTGAACAAAGCAAGAAAACTGATTAAAGTTCAAAGTGCTGGTATTTTAAGGATGCGCCGCATTGACCGGCGTTTCCAACATTACAATAACAACAAGAGGGTAGCTAGTCATGAAATTGTCAAATCGCTGGAGAGGTGCGTGCTTGCTGGGTGCTATGGTGTTTTCAACGGCAGCCCTGGCTTTATCGCCGGAAGAAGAAGAGCGCTTGAAAGAGTGTAAAAGGCCTAAATTCCGGGATTTTGTGCCCGAGCAAAAAGCCGAGGTCGATGCGGGCACGGAAATCTCTTTTCATATCTCCCACAATGCCGATCCATTGACCGTGACCGCCGAAGCGCGTGGCGAAAAAATGAAAGTCAATGTGGTGGATAAAAAGAACTTTTACTTTGTGACCGCGAAATTGCCGCCATTGACGCCGGGATTTGCCCGTGTGCATGTCACCGCTAAATCCGCAGAAAGCAAATTGGAGAGCGGCTGTTTGGGTCAGGATGGCTGGTTGCTTAAAATTAAAGGTGAGGCAACCGCTAAACCGGCGGAACAGCCGGCGGCGGCTCAGTAGCGAATTTTATCTGTTTTGATCCGCCACATTTGGAAGGGGCGATTGGCCGAGTCGAGCGAGAGTTGCTGCATGACGATCCGGCGTTGCAGGGCGGGTTTGTCGATTTCGGTGTAAATAAAACCGTCGTCGAACCCGGCTTTAGCGGCGTCGAAACGGTCGCAAGCAAAGTAAACGGCTTGCAGTCTTGCCCAATAGATGGCACCCAAGCACATCGGGCAAGGCTCGCAACTCGTGTAGAGGGTGCAATCGGTTAATTGAAAATCGCCTAGTTTTTGACAAGCCAGCCGAATGGCGACGATTTCGGCGTGAGCAGTCGGGTCCAGATCCGGCGTCACCCGATTCCCGCTGGCGGCAATAATTTCGCCGTCTCTAACGACAATCGCGCCGAACGGCCCGCCACCTTGGTCGATGTTATCGCAGGCTAGTGCGATGGCTTGGTTTAGAAAGCCTTCGTGCATTACAAATCCAGCGGATTATCAGGATTAATACCGTCCATGAACGGCAATCGGCGGTCTTCGTTGGTGATCTGATAAACCTTCCCCAGCCAGTTATTAAACACGGCTTTAGCGGAATCCCGCCAGGTGATGTCCAAGTGCTCGATGATTTGTTGCTCAGGCATGGCTTGCAGTGGGCAGTTACCAAGCTTGGCTTCTTTCACGTGTTCTGTGTACTCGGCCAGTAGCTGTTGCACTTCGTTATCGAAATAATGCTCGGGGTAGGGTGGGTAGTCGTCGCGCTCGCCGTTGTAATAACGCAGTACTTCGCGCTTGTATTCTTTGAGCAGGCTAATATCGTCGTACTCCGGATGACCCTGGAAGAAGACGACGCGAAATCCGTCCGGACTAACGGCCAGATGCACACCGGCGGATTCGCTGGCCACCAGGACTTTCAGTCCGTGTGTTTCCATGTCGCGCCGAAACACTTCGTTAAAACGCGAATGCGGCACATCGAAGCGGGTGTTGATTTCCGCCACCAGGGGATGCTGCCTATCGACCACTTTATGGGAAAACACGCCCCAACGCTTGGCCGGCAGGCGCGTGCGCTCCACACCGTAACAATGCTGAATAAAGGCATGGGTGGCCAGGCACGAACACAGTACCGAGGTGACGTTTTGCGTGGCCCATTCGAACACTTCGGTTAACGGCCGCCAAAAATCTTCCTCCTGCAAATGGTCGTGGGTGACATTGGCACCGCTGATAATCAAGGCATCCAGCCCGTCTTGCTTGATTTGTTCGAAGGATTCGTAATATTGCTGGATATGCGCCAGGGCTTGCGGGCTTCTTTCCAGGCCCGCAATCGTAAACGGATGCACATGAAACTGGGCAATCTGATTGCAAGCGCCGACCAAGCGGAAAAACTGGCGTTCCGTGGCTTCCAGCGCCGCGTCCGGCATGATATTCAACAAGCCGATGTGCAACTCTCTAATCGATTGATGGCTGGCGCGGTCCGGGCTGAGAATTTCTTCGCCTTCTTCGTGCAGACGCTGAAAAGTGGGTAAAGCAGTATGGGCAACTAGCGGCATTACAAGAACGGTCTCAAGATTGTTGCCGGGCAATCGCCTCGGCAATCAGACGGATAAAGTCGTCTTCGTTATTGACTTTAGCGGTTTCGTCGGCACTGATGGTGTAGCCGTACTGGGCGGCAATCGCTTCGTAGCGCGGTACCCTGGCTTTGAACAGCTCCGGAAATACCCAGCTGACGAATTCGTCCGGTGGAATTTGGTCGGTCGAACTGTAACCGCGCTCACTCATGAATTGGTCCAATTTTTCATCGACGAATTCAGGGCGGTAATACAGGGGTTTGGGATCTTTTTTGGCGCGGTCGATGATGGTCTGTTCCAAAGCCGGCGGAATTTTGATGTAGACGATCAGCGTGTGTTTAGCCAGATTTTCCAGGACTTCCGGACAATCCAGTTCGCAAACGCTACCGCCGGCGTCGTTGATGAAATGCTTGTAGCCGTAGATGTCTTCGGCCTTATGGATAAAGTCCGGCACGTCGTTCATCGCCGCGATTTCGGCTTGATGATGCAGCGCTTGCCTGCGTTTGAATTCGGCTTGCGACAGGCCACCTTTGGCCGGGTCGCCGATTTTGCCCAGAAAGCTGGATACGGGGGCCAGGTTTTCCACAGTGATATTGCTGCAAATATAGATCGAGTCGGATTTGAGCAGATCGCGCAAAAACGGCACGCCCATCGCTTGCTGCTTGATGTTATCCAGAATCGGCTCTTCCAGGTATTTGGTACCGATGCGGTAGTCGCCGGAATAATGAAACCATTTATCCCTGGGTAACTTGGCGGAGAGGGTGGTTTTGCCGGCGCCGGACATGGCCAGCAGGGTGATACTCTTGGATTCCCAGTCCAGAAATTGTTGCGGGGTCATTCTCATAAATTATCTCAATCCAACAAATCGCTAATGTCCAAATCTTCCGCATCCGGGCGGGCGTGTCTATCGGGGTCTGTGTAGCCCAGATCGTCGGCTTCCAACTCGTCGAACGGCGCGCTCCAGTCTTCCGGATCTTCGATGTAATCGATAGTGGAGCCGTACCAGGATTCGTTGTCGTATTCGCCCAAATCGCCATTGGCGAACTGAACTTCCACCGATTCGTCGTTACCCTCAATCGCTACGACCTTGAAGGTAAGATTACTTTCCAGGTCTTTATACCAGCGGCCAATGACCGGATCTGTAATAGTTGCCATAGTTGCATCCTCGCTATGTTGATGACTTATCAATGATAGCGAGTTTATAGAAGCTGTGCGAGTGCATGCGGCAAAACTGTCGGGATTTTCGATTAGAATGGCAAATTTACACAGTCAGCGGCGGGAGCCATGAGCGAAGAAAGATTCATCGAATTGGAGATTAAACAAGCGTATCAGGAAGATTTGATTCAGGCGTTGAACCAAGTGGTGGCAGACCAGCAAAAGCAAATCGGCAAACTGGAAGAAACCTGTAAGTTGCTGCACGACAAGATCAAAAGCCTGGCGCTGGATGAGCGCCAAGCGGGGGCGGTCGATGAGCGTCCGCCCCATTACTGACTTATCAATTACGATTTGCGATGGCTAACGCGGCGAAGCTGCTTCGTCGGGTTGGATGCTGTTGCCAAGCTGGTTCGAGGTTGCGGCGAGGCGCTGCAATCCATATGTTTGGCGCGCAAGCGCCGACAAAAATCCTGACTGTCGTCTTGCTGTAAGCCGGTCCATTGCGCCCGCCAAGATGTGGCGTTTTTGACTTTGGTTTTGACAATGCCGGCCCGCCCGGTTTTAGCTAACGGGCCGAGAGCATTACGCGCACGCTGCAGATTCACATCGGCGTCGATTTTTCTGGGGAAACTTCCCATGCTGACGGTCCAAACATTGCCGCGGCTTTGCGGTTTGGCTTGGGCTAATTGCGTGAGCTTTTCGCGGCGGCTGTTGTATGGCGCATTAATGCGAATCGGCTCATAACGGCTACTGCCGGAGTCGGCACCCATTTGTTCCGCACTGCCGGCACAACGGTTGGACGACAATTGAAACGGTGGCGGCAGGGCGCTGTAATCCTTCAATTGCGAGATATGCTCGCCGAACAGGCCTTTTTCGCTATTGGCAAAGCCCATGTCCAACAGGTTGCCCATTTGCTCGAAACGCTCGCCGCTACTGTGCGCGCCCAATAACACCCCAATCAAGCGGTGGCCGTTGCGTTTGGCCGAGGCGATCAGGTTGTAGCCGGAGCCGCAGGTAAAACCGGTTTTCAGCCCGTCGGCATCCGGATAGCTTTTCAGGATGCGGTTGGTATTGGGCATTACCCGGCCTTTGTAGTTAAATTCCGTTGCCGAAAAATAATGATAATGTTGCGGAAAATCGCGAATCAAAGCAGCAGATAACAAGGCCAGGTCGCGGGCGCTACTGATTTGCCCGTCGTCCGGCAAGCCGCTGGCGTTTTCGAACGAGCTGTTGTACATCCCCAGCGTGCGCGCTTGCTGGGTCATCATCGCCGCAAAATTGCTTTCCGTACCGCCCAGCTTTTCCGCCAGCACGACCGCCGCGTCGTTCGCGGACCGGGTGGTGACCGCCATGATGGCTTGTTCCACCGTCAAACTTTGGCCAGTGCGCAAACCTAGTTTGGAAGGCGGTTGCGAGGCGGCGTGTTTTGATGCGAACACGGTGTCGGTCAGTCGCAGGCGACCATTTTCCAATGCCGACAGCGTTAAGTAGATAGTCATGACTTTGGTCAATGACGCGGGATACCAGCGTTGAGTGGATTCGGTTTCGTGAACCACGCGGCCGGTGTCGGCGTCGATCACAATCGCCGCATATCTGGCGGACGCAGGAGCGCTTTGCAGCATTAGGCAAGCTAGAGAAAGTAACGCTAAACGGGTTTTGGGTAGGGTGCTCAAGTTATTACTTTGCTCCAGATATGTGGCCTAAACATTTGACTATATTATTTAATCAGAATTATCGATTTCGAAAAAGACCCAATTAATGCGGGGATGGTCGGTTTTGATCTGTTTTTCCATTCCGTTAATTAATTCAACAGCTTCCCCCACGCTTAAATCCGCCAGCAGTTCGGCTTTAATGGCCAGCATCACTTGGCTGCCGTGGCTAATAGCCCAAATATTCAGTACGCGATTGACGCAGCCTTGCTTTTCCAGATAGCCGCGAACGGCATCGCGAATCTCAGTATCGGCTTCACCGAGCAGCAAAGAATGCACTTCCCGGCCGACTAACACCGCTACGACGACCAATAAGGCGCCAATCAACATCGAGCCCACCGCGTCGTACATTGAATTACCGGTAAGCATAGTCAAGCCCAGCATCGCCGCGGCTATCACCAGACCAATCAGCGCCGCCAAGTCCTCGCCGATGACCACCATCAATTCGCTGGATTGCGTTTCTTTAAACCATTGCCACATGCCTCGTTCGCCGCGTTCGCTTGCCATGGCCCCCAAGGCCGCGCGCAATGAAAAGCCTTCCAAAACCACGGCGATAGCCAGTATCGCCAGAGCCATGCTGGCGTTTTCCACGGTGTGCGATTCTTGAAAACGCAACCAGCCTTCGTGGATAGAGAACAAGCCGCCAACCGAGAATAGCGTAATCGCTACCATCATCGACCAGATATACGCTTCCCGGCCATAGCCCATCGGGTGGTGTTGGGTTGCCGCCCGCGCGGAGCGTTTCATGCCGATAAACAGCAAGACCTGATTGCCGCAATCGGCAAAGGAATGAATGGCTTCCGCCAGCAGCGAGCCGGAACCGGTCCAGACTGCTGCGCCGGTTTTGATCAAAGCGATACCCAGATTAGCGGCGAACGCATAAATGATGGCTGAGGCGGAATTGCTATGAGACATGAGCTATGGGCCAAAAAAATTAAGAATTAGGCGGCGATTGTTTGCAGCAGACAGCACCGAAACAAATCAAGTAATTATGCAGATTTTAGATGAGTCGAGCGGATTTGCTGCAAATACTTAGGTGTTGACAGACAACTTGAGTCATTGACTGTCAACTAGGCAATAGAGAGCTTATCGATTCTGTAAGGCGGGCGGTAGAGGTGGGTTTTTTGCCGATTGCTGGTGCCGAGGATGCAGTTGCCGGCCGCGGCGTTTTTGCAGCCAGCGTATCACGCCGGTGAGGAACAGCAGCGGGCAGAGCAAGCCGGCAACCAACACCAGCAATTGCCCGGTCAAGCCAAACGCCTCTCCGGTATGCAGCGGATGCAGCCAGTTGATGACGGTGTCCGAGCCGCCCAGTTCGTCGGGACTGCTGACCGCCAACACCTGGCCGGAATATTGATCGACCCAGACATTGGTTTTGGGAAAGCGCTGACTAGGCTCGCCAGCCTGGCGCAGATTGATGCGGTAGCTGCCATTAGCATCGTGCGGTGTCTCTATCCAACACAGGCGCGCCTGCGGAAACCGGGCTTGGCCGACCGCGACGGCTTGATCCAGGCTGATGCGCGCCGGCTTGTTTTCGGTGATGGCGGATTTTGGCGCGGGCGATGCCTGCAAGGGCGA
>Ga0160183_116379_pt1 | contig 27324 bp, 21 predicted proteins | sample met14sb_FD_108562 | JGI IMG/M metagenome (GOLD analysis project Ga0160183, IMG submission 108562) | Synthetic bacterial communities of pure cultures from sediment of Lake Washington, USA, under high oxygen condition - MT... | ecosystem: Engineered > Modeled > Simulated communities (microbial... >...
CTGGGGCAAATTATTTTGGATAGCAATTCATCTTCAACACGCTTGGCGTCTATCGACATCTTGCGCGGCCTGGTCGTGGTATTGATGACGTTGGATCACACTCGCGATTTTTTCAGCGACAGCCGTTTTAGTCCCACCGATCTGGATAAGACCTCAGTGGCCTTGTTTCTGACCCGTTGGATCACGCATTTCTGCGCGCCGGTGTTCGTGTTTTTGGCCGGTACCAGCGCGTATCTATGGCAGAGTCGCCGGGGAGCGGATGCACCGTTGAGCCGGTTTTTGCTGGAACGTGGCCTATTGCTGTTGGTTTTAACCTGTACCGTGGAAGCCTGGTCGTGGAATTTTCGCGCCGATCTGCGGCATATTGACGGCGGTGTGTTATGGGCAATTGCTTGGTCGATGATCGCCTTGGCCGGGCTGGTGAAGTTGCCGCTGGCTTGGTGTGTAGCCTTCGGTGCAGCCATGATCGTCGGGCATAATGCCTTCGATGCAGTCAAGCCAGCTGATTTGGGTGGTTTTGGTCCCTTATGGGCCGTGCTGCATACCGGTGACGATGTGCCGTTCGGTGACGGCTGGCTATTGAATCCTTACTATCCATTGATTCCGTGGATAGGGGTGATGGCGGTTGGCTTCGGTTTTGGCAATTTATTGATTGACAATGCCTGGCGCACACGGCGCCGGCTGTTTACTTTAGGTCTAACCCTGCTATGGGTGTTTTTGGTTTTGCGTTTCAGCAATGTTTACGGTGACCCCAAACCATGGCAAAGCTATCCAGACCCGGTATTTAGCGTATTGTCGTTTATCAACTGTCATAAATACCCGCCGTCCTTATTGTATCTGTTAATGACTTTGGGACCGGCGCTGCTGATTTTGGGGCTGGCTGAGGGCAAGTCCGCGGAACGCTTCGGTGTTTTGCAAGTATTCGGCAGGAATCCGTTGTTATTTTATCTACTGCACTTGTACCTGATTCATGGTCTGGCAGTATTGGTGGCGGCGGTCACAGACGGACCTGTGTCAGCAATAATCGGTGGCGGTATTTGGGTGCCGGAGCTGCCGCAAGGCTACGGCTATGGTTTGCCGGTGGTTTATGGCATTTGGGTGTTAGTGGTGCTAACGCTGTATCCGGTTTGCCGAAGTTTTGAAGCCTTAAAAGCCCGCAAGCCTGATTGGCCTTGGCTCAAATACCTGTAACCTGCATGGCGTGTTTTCACTAGAAGAAGGCTGACCATGACCGGCGGCAATTTTCCATTGAGTTTTCGCCTCAAGTTTGCCAGGGGCCAAATGCCTTTGACCCGGCACGCGGTAAAATTTTAAATCGCTATTAAGCCGACGTAGCTTCCTTAGCCTGCTTTTGCTTGTTCAACTGATTTAAAAAATAGCTTTGATAATTCCAGCCGGGACGAGGAGGAGGTGGTTGGTGAGCGAACGGCATGATAAACCTCTGTTGGTGCATTGATTAGGGATAAAAGTGCTCCCGCCGGCTCAGCAACGATGCGCTGTATTGCTTTGATCGAGCTGGCGGGAGCATTAACTAGGAAATATTGAAACTAATCCACTGCGAGCAAGAATCTACCAGCGAAAAGCCGACAGGCAAGTGCGGGTAAGATTTTACTGCGGTGAATTGCAGTCCAATATGTCGCGCCGTTCTGTCGATAAAACACTTGACGGAACAGCGATGCATCCTAGGTTTTTGCACGCTCACCAACGTGATCTGGGGGCGAGCGGGGATTGACATAAGTTAAGCGGCCGCGAAGCCGTCTACCTGCTCTCGGGGGATTTGCAGACCTATCAGTTTTTCCACCAGACGCAAGGCCTGATATTCGTCTTGCGATACCAGCGAAACCGCCTGGCCGTTTTGTCCGGCACGGCCGGTTCTGCCGATGCGGTGTACATAATCGGCGGACGAGCGCGGTAATTCAAAATTCACCACATGCGGCAATTGGGCAATATCGATGCCGCGTGCTGCCACGTCGGTCGCGACCAACACGCGAATGTCACCGGCTTTGAAACCGGCCAAAGCGCTGGTTCTGGCGCCCTGGCTTTTATTACCGTGAATCGCCGCGGCTTTGATATTGGCGATGTTGAGCTTTTCGGTGAGTTTATTCGCGCCGTGCTTGGTACTGGTGAACACTAATACTTGCTGCCAGTCTTTGGTTTTCACCAGATGGGTCAACAAGGCGGTTTTCGCGGTTTTACTGACGGTATAAACCCGTTGATCGATCAGGTCGGCAGCAGCGTTTTCGACGGCCACTTCAATTTTGACCGGATTAACCAGCAAATCGCCGGTTAACTTGCGAATATCGGCGGAAAAAGTCGCGGAAAACAACAGGTTTTGGCGTTTTTTCGGCAGCATGGCCAGGATTTTGCGAATGTCTTTGATAAAGCCCATGTCCAACATGCGGTCAGCTTCGTCCAGCACCAACATTTCCACTTTATCCAGTTTTACGGCGTTTTGACTGACCAAATCCAGCAGACGACCCGGCGTTGCGGTCAGAATGTCCACGCCGCCGCGCAAGCGCATCATTTGTGGATTGATCTTCACGCCGCCGAATACGACTTCGGATTTTAAGCGCGGTTGTTGATGCGCTCCGTATTTGGCAACGGATTCGGCAACTTGCGCGGCCAACTCTCGTGTGGGCGTCAAGATCAGGGCGCGCACGGGCCGATTGCGGCCATAGTCGGTTTGCGCCAAACGGTGCAAGATCGGTAAGGTAAAGCCGGCGGTCTTGCCGGTGCCGGTTTGCGCGGCGGCCAGTAAGTCTCGGCCTGTTAACACGGCGGGTATGGCTTTACTTTGAATAGGTGTAGGGGTGGTGTAGCCGGAATCGGCAATAGCTTTTATTAAAGCCTCGGATAAACCGAGATTGGAAAATGGCATTAAGGTCTCAATGGGGAAAATAAGGGGAGAAATCTGGGTTCGGCAGTACTGCTGTCGCGATGTCCGCCCGGGGACTAAGGGAATTACATATTGAAGATGAACTTTCAGCGGGCAGTCTATCACGGTTACTGGTTTAAGGTTAGGAAACCGGCGCTAGCCTGATTGAACGGCTGCTCGCGGCAGTGAAATTGATGCGCAAATGCCGTGTTCAAATAGCCAAACTGGCCAGATCGAGTACTATGCCGCCGATTTTTTCCGTGGCGCCCAAATGGTTGGCAATACGTATGTCGATTTGCGGATGTGTGTCGCGTATCCTTTGCACTTGTTCGGGAATATCGATGCTGACGTGGCGTCCCGCTGACAGGAAATAAGGCATCACGACAATCTGCCGCGCGCCCTGGGCTATTTGTTGGCGTAAGCCTTGCGCGACAGTCAGTTCGGCGATTTCCAGAAAAGCACAGTCTATTGCCGCGAAGCGAGTAGTCATCAGCCGCAGTTTTTCTATCAGCTCGCGAATCTCAAGGTTGGAATCCTCCCGACGGCTGCCGTGTGCCACCACTAACAAATGTGTCACCGGAATGCCTTATTCGATGTCGATATGAATTTCATTGCGGCGTAAGGCAGGTAAAGTCCAAGGCGGATCATAGGCCGCCGAACGCGCGGCAGATAAGGCAGTGAGCTGTTGTTGTTCGATCCAGGCCATCAAGAGGCGGCTTTTTTCGTTAATTTTTTCCAAAGTCAGACTGCCGGAATAGCGCAACACCGCGACTTTTTTCGCGGGTAAAGCTTTGATAGTCACTTGGGGATCGATTGGCGTTGGTAAGGTTTCGAGACTGTAACCGTCCGGCATCACAAAAGCCATCGTCCATTTATTATCGACTGCCTGCTGTAACACTGGCGCGGTCATCGCGATGTGTTCGCCGGCATTTTCCCGAAACACCGGGGCGGTCATGGCCATCTGTTGCTTTTGCTGATTCCCACCAAAAATATAGCCGGCCAAGCGATTGAAACCGATATTGCCGGCTTGCGCGTAATCGGCGTCGATCACGGTTTCGGCAATCAATAAGGGAGGATATTGCCTGATTTGCACGTCTCCCTGTTCCGAGAGCAATTGGTATTGCGGTTCCGCGCTGCTTCTAATGCCCATCACCGTACATCCAGTCAAAATCAGGCTGCCGAGTAGTGCTAAGGGGTTTTTCATGTAAACGAGTCTTGTCAAATAGGGTCATGTTTTTCCATGACCGGAGCGAATGCTGCAACTGGCATCTTGGCAGGGTTTGGCGCCAAACAAAGTACCTAAACGTAAACGGTGCCGGGCAAACCCTGCATACAGACGGTCAAACAGCGGTTTTAGCAGAGGCCAGCGGGTGGGTGCAATCAGCCATCCCAGGCCGACAGCGCTGTAAGCAGAGTAAAACACCGGCATGCCCTTAATTACGCGGCCATCGGGGTTCACCCCATGGATTTCCGCCATCAATTCGTCCAGCGATTTACCATAGTCCGCCGGATTAAACCCCTCGGCATGAATATCTTGCAAACCCAGCTTGTTATGCTTGTTTCGCGACTGTAACCAGTTCACTTCCTTCCGGCAAATGGGGCAGCGACCGTCGTAAAGTAGCGTGAATTCGTGTTGGCTATTCATGAGGCTGTTCCGGGAAGTGGTGTTAGCGAGTTTGTTTTATCCAGGCTGGCGACTCAATAGCCCTGCAGGTCTGTATTGATTTGTTTTTTATTTTCACAATGTTTGCGCAGTTTACATTCGCTTACGCAAAAAAGTCCCCTCGCGATGCGGGACTCGCGCAGTTGGCGAGAAACTCGCATCGAAGGGGATTACGGGCTATCAAGCACCCCTCTGAGGACGGAACGTGTTTCAGGAATCAACAAATTTAGCACTCCGCAATCTACCAGCGGATGTGGCGGAAGCAAGGGGGCGAATGCTAAAAAAGGTAGGGTGATCTCGCCACATTCCCGCTTTCTGGGCGGCAGGGACAAAAACGATCTTGATAGGTTATTCCAGCGATAGTTCCCGTTTTATTGTTTATGAAAAGGGAATTATGAATAACTTAAATGGCTAATTGTAAATTTTCGACAGGGGATTATAGTGAAGCCGTAGTTTAGAGCCACTGCAAACGCTTGATGCAGAGTAGATAAACGCTTCAGGTAAGCTTAGGAAAAACAGTATTACCTATCCTCAGTTTACTGTGGGTATTTGGAACTTTTCGATGGATGAGTTGGTTATATCTACGCTGTCGTTCGCTGCTGCGAATTTTCAGAACTTTGATTTTTGTTGGACCCGCTAGTGCTTTATGTTTTATGTGTGACCTCCCTCGTAAGCAGTGACTCCGGCACTGCACACTCTATAGCCTCTATCGTGGTATTCGGTAGAGGCTTTTTTTTATCTACATGACGGGCTATTTGCTCCGTACGTGGTAAATCGCGTAGCCGGCAAAAAACATGGTTAAGAGGTAAATTGTCACTGTAATCATTTTGTACTCCTGGTTATCTTTATTGTTGTGCGGCATTTATAACAGAAATCCGGGTACATAATCCGGTAATTGCTTTGGCAACAGCTTTTGCGTGTTAGTGTTGTCGGCGCTGATCGGGGTTTTCCACAAAAACTGTGGATAAGCTTGTTGGTAGGCTGGTAAAAGTTAGCGCAAGTTGCTGTATTTAAGCAGGCGCTCGTAAATTGGCTAATAATTGACCACGGTTACCTGATTCATCAATTACTCAACACCGGAAATCGATAGCTGCAACCTTTGTTTGCCGATCATTTTGACGGAAAATTTTCTAAGCTCTTAGCTGCTCTTCGCCTAGAATGTCTAATCTGCATGGCAAACTTTCAGGATATTTTATGCAAATTCTTGGTGTGGATATTGGCGGTTCGGGTATCAAAGGTGCGATTGTCGATACCTTAACGGGCGAACTGGTCTCCGAACGGCACCGGATCGATACGCCGCAGCCGGCAACCCCGGAGGCGGTAGCCGCAGTGCTGGCGCAATTGGTATTGCACTTTGGCTGGACTGGACCCATAGGCTGCGGTTTTCCGGCCGCGATTCAACAGGGCGTGGTGCGCACGGCCGCCAACATCTCCAAGGCCTTTATCGGCACTAATATCGATAAATTGTTTTCAGCAGCCACTAACTGCGAGTGTCACAACTTAAACGATGCGGACGCGGCAGGGATTGCGGAAATGCATTTCGGCGAGGGTGCCGACCAAAAAGGCGTGGTTTTGTTGATCACTATCGGCACCGGTTTGGGAACCGCGCTGTTTACCGATGGCCATCTGCTACCCAATACGGAACTGGGTCACGTGTATCTGGAAAATGGGCTGGAGGCCGAGCGTTACGCATCCGATGCTGCCCGAAAGCTGCAAGACCTAGGTTGGAAATCTTGGGGCAACCGTTTCAACATTTATCTAAACACGATGGAAAAACTGTTCTGGCCCGATTTGATTATTTTGGGCGGCGGCGCGAGTAAAAAATTCGATAAATTCAAAGAGCAGATAGGCATAAAAACGCCGGTGAAGCCGGCGGCATTTCTAAACCAGGCCGGTATTGTCGGCGCGGCTTTATTTGCTAAATCGAAAGTTACTTGAGCGATGGCGCTTCAGGACAGAAAACCTTGTTATTGAAGACGGTAAAACAAGAGTTTTTTCAAGTAGCGCTAATATTTTTTACCTTCGATAAATTCTGTTTCCAAGTCACCTTGACTATGAAATTACCCGCGGTAACCTAAGTTCATGAGGTTGCGGGCAGTGAAAAATTTATTTTTTCCGTGAGAGCAATCAGACAAGATAGTCGGCAGCCTCATATTTTCCATATGTAGTAAAAGCTAATTTTCTGACTTCTTGTATCGCAAGCTTGTCGGAGATTGGTGCAAATCATGGGTGGTGCTGGTGACGCAAGCCTCTAGGTCGGGAGATAGCTAGAGGCCCGTCATCAGTATCATTCCTGGTAGTTTCTTTATCCCCAAATGACTAAAACGCCATGTACCAGCGTTTTAGTTTGTTCCAACGCCAAGTGCCTTTACTGCCCAATCCCGCCCGTGTACCATGCTGCGAACTATCGCGCCGATATTGCTGATGGATGTGCCGGCGCCGTTATCAACCGCCGACCGAAGCGAGAAAACTCATGACAACGCTCAATATCAACGGTAAAAGCCGCAAGATAAATCTGCCCGCTGACACACCACTGCTTTGGGCGCTGCGCGACCAATTAGGGTTGACCGGCACCAAGTACGGTTGCGGCATGGCAGTCTGCGGCGCCTGTACGGTGCATATCGACGGTGAGCCAACGCGCGCTTGTGTCACGCCTATTTCGGCTGCGGTGGGCAAAAAAATTGTCACTATCGAAGCGATAGAACAGGATCAGACCGGTAAAAAAGTCCAGGACGCTTGGTTGAATTTGGGCGTGCCGCAATGCGGATACTGCCAGGCCGGGCAAGTGATGGCGGCTACGGCTTTGCTCAAAAATCATCCGCAACCCAGCGATGCCGACATCGATAAAGCCATGAGCGGCAATCTATGCCGTTGCGGCACTTATCCGCGGATTCGCGCCGCGATCAAGCAGGCCGCCGGTTTACCAGAGGTGCAATCATGAAAAACTCAGCCGAATTTCTGCAAGCCAATGCCGAGCAAAGCGATACCGACGACGGTTATTTGATTGACAACGTCAGCCGCCGGACCTTTATCAAGCAGTTTGCTCTGAGCGGCTTTGTGTTGGCCGTTGGCCTGCCTACTTTGCTTAAGGCGGACGAAGCCGCAGCGCCCGCAGCCGCCGGCAAGTTTGGCGCCGATGCGATGCCGCACGGTTGGGTCGATAATCCTTTGGTGTTTGTGGCCATTGCCGCCGACGGTGCGGTCAATATCATCTGCCACCGTTCCGAGATGGGGCAGGGCATACGCACCAGCTTGCCGATGGTGGTGGCTGACGAGCTGGAAGCCGACTGGTCCAGGGTGCATGTCGTGCAGGCGCCCGGCGACGAAAAGCGCTTTGGTAATCAAGACACCGACGGCTCACGCAGCATGCGCCACTTTTTCATGCCGATGCGCCGAGTCGGCGCGGCTGCCAGACAAATGCTGGAAGCTGCGGCGGCAGCGCGTTGGCGCGTGCCGGTAACAGAAGTCCGCGCCGAGCAACACCGGATATTGCACGTCCCCAGCGGCAAAACCTTGGGCTACGGTGAATTAGCCAAAGCGGCGGCAAAATTGCCGGTGCCAGACCGCGACAGCTTGCGTTTGAAGAATTCGGCGGATTTTCGTTACATCGGTAAAGGTCGGAAAGGCATTTACGATGGCCGCGATATTGTGTCCGGACGCGCCATTTACGGCATAGACACCCAGCTGAAAGGTCTGCTGTACGCCGTCGTGGCGCGGCCATCGGTATTGGGCGGCACAGTTTTAAAATTTGATGCCAGCGCCGCACTGAAGGTGCCGGGTGTGGTAAAGGTCGTGGAACTACCTAGCAGTCCGCTACCGGCCGAATTTAATCCGCTTGGTGGCGTCGCGGTGATTGCCAGCAACACCTGGGCGGCTATTCAGGGCCGCAACGCCTTAAAAATCGAGTGGGACAATGGCGAACACGCCAGCTACGATTCTCTAGCTTACAAAGCCGAACTGGAAGCCGCAGTCCGTCAACCAGGCAAAGTGGTGCGCCAACAAGGTGATGTCGATGCTGCCTTGCAAGGCGCGGCCAAACGCCTGGAAGCGGAATATTATTTACCGCATCTGGCGCAAGCGCCGATGGAACCGCCGGCAGCGACGGCACGTATCGTCAAGGGCCATTGCGAAATCTGGACTTGTACCCAGGCGCCGCAGTTAACCCGGGATAAGGTCGCGAAATGGCTAAAACTGCCGGAAGACAAGGTGACAGTGAATGTTACGCTGCTGGGTGGTGGATTCGGCCGTAAATCCAAGCCCGATTACGTCATCGAAGCGGCCTTGTTATCGCAAGCGATGCAAGGCAAACCGGTGAAAGTGACCTGGACCCGCGAGGACGATCTGCATCATGCCTATTTCCATACCGTGTCCTTGGAACGCTTGGAAGCGGGTTTGGATGCGCAAGGCAAACCGATAGCCTGGCTGCACAGAACTGCGGCACCGAGCATTTCATCTACTTTCGGACCGGACAGCAAGCAACAGATGCCGGTGGAATTGGGGATGGGCGTGATTAACGTGCCGTTTGCCATCGACAATCTGCGCATCGAAAATCCGCCGGCCGCCGCGCATACCCGTATCGGCTGGTTTCGCTCGGTATCCAATATTCCGCATGCGTTTGCCGTGCAGTCCTTTGTGGCGGAAATGGCGACCGCGGCCGGCCGCGATCATCGGGATTTTCTGCTGGATTTAATCGGTCCGGCCCGGCGGATCGATCCGACCAGTTTAAATGACACCTGGAACCACGGCGAATCGCCGGCGCTTTACCCGGTCGATACCGGCCGTCTGCGCCGCGTGATCGAGACGGCCACTCGCGAAGCCGGCTGGGGCCGGCAGTTGCCCAAAGGCCATGGCTTGGGGTTGGCCGCGCATTACAGCTTTGTGACTTATGTGGCTGTCGTCGTGGAAGTGGCGGTGGATGAGGCCGGCAAATTAAGCATCCCTAGAGTCGATGTGGCGGTGGATTGCGGACCGCAAGTCAATCCGGAGCGGATTCGTGCGCAGATCGAGGGGGCTTGTGTCATGGGTGTCAGCTTGGCGACGCTCGGTGAAATCAGTTTTAAAAACGGCGCCGTGCAGCAAGACAATTTTCATGCTTATCAACTCACGCGCATCGATGACGCGCCACGCGAAATCAAAGTGCATCTGCTGCCGCCCGCCGAATTCGATACGCCCCTGGGCGGGGTTGGCGAACCGGGCGTGCCTCCGATTGCGCCGGCACTGTGTAATGCGATTTTTGCCGCCACCGGGCAGCGGATCCGGCAGTTACCGATAGGCGATCAGCTGCTGAAAGACTGAGAATTTATGGGCATGGCGGTGAGCTGAATTAGCTTGCCGCACCCGTTTAAAGCTTTGGTAAAACCGGTCGATAAATGGATGCCAGCCGAAACATGGCGGGTACTATTCAATCCAGAGGAGATAAATCATGTCATCCGTATCGGGAGTAGGTTCAACACCGTATTTCCCTATCACCAACCAAGCGAAACAGCCCGCAGCCAATCAGCAAGCAGCAACGCCGCCCGTGCAAGCGGTTGTGAAAGACACAGATGGCGATAATGATGCAAGAATAGGCAGCAAAATCGACACCTATGCCTGATAGGCCAGCGGTGCCAAGCAGTAAGAAAAAGCCGGGTAACACCGGCTTTTTCTTTTTTAGGGCTCAGGGCTATGGAGTTTGGAGAAAACGCTGCTTGGCTTCGTTGTCTTCGCGTGCGGCGTCTATTTCGCGGATCACACTGCGTAGATCGGCTGGTTTATTACTGTCTGCGAAATGCCCGGTCAGCTGAGTTTCCGGGTGCAAATCGCCGCTTTGGTATAGCTTCCACATTTCCTTACCAAAGCGTGTCGTCAACAATTCCGGGGCGAACTGGCCGAAGTAGGCGGCCATATTAGCAACGTCGCGCTCCAACATCGCGCGGGCGTTGTTATTGCCGGCAGCGTCCACCGCTTGCGGTAAATCGATAATCACTGGCCCGTCGCTGCCGACCAGCACATTGTATTCGGACAAATCGCCATGTACCAAGCCATCGCAGAGCATGCGCACGATCTGGTCAATCAGAAACGCATGGTATTCGCGGGCCAGCTCGGCCGGCATTTCCAGGTCGTTGAGTCTAGGCGCCGGGTGGCCGTCGGCATCTGCGACCAATTCCATCAGTAGCACGCCGTCGATGAAGTTGTAGGGTTTCGGTACTCGCACGCCGGCATCCGCCAAGCGGTATAAAGCCGTCACCTCGGCGTTTTGCCAAGCCGATTCCTGTTCTTTACGGCCATAGCTACTGCCTTTTTCCATCGCGCGGGCGCGGCGGCTATTGCGCACTTTGCGGCCTTCCTGGTAAAGCACACTTTTTTTAAAGCTGCGCTGGTCGGCCTCCTTGTAAACTTTGGCGCAGCAGATTTCCGCGCCGCAACGCACCACATACACGGCGGCTTCCTTGCCGCTCTTCAGCGAGCCTATGACCTCGTCGATCAAGCCGCTATCGATTAGGGGTTCAAGTCTTTTCGGTGTTTTCATGCTGCCTATTATGCCGCGCTCGCAGGAATATCGCGCAAAACTTCTGCCAATCGATGCACTTTTAGCCGCGAGAACAATCCTTAGGGTTCGCGCAGGCTCAAATCAATAATCGGCGCGTAAAGCCGATACACTGAATCGCCGTTGATTTCTCGGTGGCGCAACCTTAGATAAAATCGGGTTTGCCGGGTTCGCGTAGCCTCTGCTAGTGCGCTTGGTTTTACTTTGGTGTTGGTGAATAGGTCGCTTTTTGACATTTTGCTGTTACATTAGCGCTTTTATAAAACGACTCGGCAAGCACCGCTCATCTCATATCATGGCAGATTCAAAACATATCATCATCGTTGGCGCCGGCCCTGGCGGCTTGTGCGCCGGCATGTTACTCAGCCATCGCGGCTTTAAAGTGTCCATATTCGATAAACATCCCCATGTTGGTGGCCGCAATCGGGCCATTACGATGGACGGGTTTACCTTCGATACCGGTCCGACCTTTTTATTGATGAAGGGTGTTTTGGATGAAATGTTTGAATTATGCGGCCGGCGCAGCGAGGACTATATGCAGTTCATGCCGCTCAGTCCGATGTACCGGCTGTTGTATGACGACCGCGAGATCAATGTGTTTTCCGACAGGGAAAACATGCGCGCCGAACTGGAGCGAGTTTTCGATGAAGGCAGCGCCGGCTACGAGCGTTTCATGGATAACGAGCGCAGCCGCTTCAATCGTTTGTACCCGTGCATTACCCGCGATTACTCCAATTGGTCTTCGTTCTTCTCGCTGGATTTGATCAAGGCCTTGCCCTGGCTGGCCTTTCCGAAAAGCGTATTCAACAACCTGGGCCAGTATTTTGATAAGGAAAAAATGCGCCTGGCGTTTTGTTTCCAATCCAAGTATCTGGGCATGTCGCCATGGGAGTGTCCGGCACTGTTTACCATGTTGCCGTACCTTGAGCATGAATACGGAATTTACCATGTGGCCGGCGGTTTAAATAAGATTGCGACGGCGATGGCGCAAGTGGTGACCGAGTCCGGCGGCGATATTCATCTGAATGCCGAAGTGGCCTCGCTGATCGTTGAAGACGGCGCGACCAAGGGTGTGAGACTGCAAAACGGCGAGGAAGTGCGCGGCGACGAAGTGATCGTCAATGCCGATTTTGCCCACGCTATGACGCATTTGCTGGAGCCCGGTACCTTGCGCAAATACGATCATCAGCAATTGCAAAAGCGCGAGTATTCCTGCTCGACCTTCATGCTCTATCTGGGCCTGGATAAACAATACGATCTGCCGCATCACACCATTGTGTTTGCCAAGGATTACCGTACCAATATCCGCAATATCTTCAGCAATAAAACTTTGACCGAGGACTTTTCGTTTTACGTGCAAAACGCTTCGGTCAGCGATGCCAGCCTGGCGCCGGCCGGCAAGTCGGCGCTATACGTGCTGGTGCCGATGCCGAATAACGACAGCGGCGTCGATTGGCAAACCCATTGCGCCGATGTGCGCGAGCAAGTGCTGGATACGCTGGGTGCGCGTCTGGGTTTGAGCGATTTACGAGAGCATATCGAATGCGAAAAGATCATCACCCCCGGCACCTGGGAAAGCGACGAACACGTATACAAAGGCGCTACCTTCAGCTTGTCGCACAAGTTCAGCCAGATGCTGTACTGGCGGCCGCATAATCGCTTTGAAGAGCTGGATAACTGCTATCTGGTCGGCGGCGGCACCCATCCGGGTAGCGGTTTGCCGACCATATACGAGTCGGCGCGGATTTCCTCGAATCTGATTTCCCGCAAACACCGGGTGCATTTCAAGGAAATTCAACAAAGTACCTGGCTGAAAAAAGCCAAGGCCTAAGCGGTGGCGACGATGCAGGCCGTTTCACCGGTCGATGGCCGGGTGTTGGGCGACTTTCCGGTTAGCGATTTAGAGGCGATTCAGCAGCAGATGCTGGCTGCGCGTGCAGCGGCGCAAATCTGGGGCAAGCGGCCGGTAGCCGAAAGGGCGAAAATTCTAGCCAAGCTGGTGCCTTTATTGATGGCCGAATTGGACGCGATTTGCGAGCAAATCAGCCTGACTACCGGCAAAGTCCGCACCGAAGCCCTGCTGGGCGAGATTTACCCGGTTTTGGATTTGGCTCGCTATTACCAAAAGTACGCCGCCAATATCCTGAGCTATCAAGGCATTTCCACTTCACCCTTCGCTTTTCCCGGCGCCACTGCCGGCATCGAGCGGCGGCCCTACGGTGTGGTTGCGGTGATTTCGCCGTGGAATTATCCGTTTCAACTGTCGGTCGGGCCGATGCTGACCGCTTTGTTTGCCGGCAACGGGGTGATTCTGAAACCATCAGAACTAAGTTTGCCGGTCGGACAGCTGATTGTCGATTTGTTCAAGCAGCTGGACTTGCCGGAAGGCCTGGTGCAATGGCTGGTCGGCGATGGTGTGACCGGGGCGCAGCTGATCGATGCCGGCCCGGATTTGGTGTTTTTCACCGGTGGCCTGAATAGCGGTAAAGCCGTTATGCAACGCGCCGCGCAGTATCCGATTCCGGTGTTGCTGGAGCTGGGCGGCAAAGACCCGATGCTGGTATTCAACGATGCGGCATTGCAACGCGCGGCCGATGCGGCTTTGTACGGCGCGTTTTGCAATAGCGGCCAGGTGTGCGTGTCGGTCGAGCGTTTATATGTCCAGCAGGACTGCCACGATGAGTTTTTAAGCTTGTTGCAACAGGGCGTTTCGCAATTGCAGGTCGGGCACGGCCCGCACGGCGACTTGGGTGCAATGACCAGCGAAAGGCAAATTGCAGTTGTCGAGGCGCATTACCAGGACGCCATTGCCCAAGGCGCGCAAGCCTCCGGGCCGCTGGAACGGCAGGGTAATTACCTTAAACCCGTCATGCTATGGAATGTCCATCACGGCATGCGGGTGATGCGTGAGGAAAGCTTCGGGCCACTGCTGCCGGTGATGGTCTTTAGCGATGAAGCCGAAGCAATCCGTTTGGCCAACGAATGCGAATTTGGCTTGAATGCCAGCGTGTGGAGCCAGGATATTGCTAAAGCCGAGCGAGTTGCCGACCAGCTGCAGGTCGGCAATTGGGCGATCAATGATGTGATCAAAAATATCGGTCATCCAGGCCTGCCGTTTGGCGGCGTGAAAAAAAGCGGTTTCGGTCGTTATCACGGCGCGGAAGGTTTACGCAGTTTTACCTACCCCGTGGCCGGCATGACCAGCCGCAGCCATTTACCCAAGGAACCGAACTGGTTTCCGTATTCGGAACAGCGCTACCAGGACTTTAAAGGCTATATGGACTTTGTCTACGGCGAAGGTTCGTTGATACAACGCATCAAACGCAACTGGCCGGCGCTACAAGCTTTTCGGGAATATTCAGCGTTCGATTTAACCCAGCGCTGGCAAAATCTTAAATTACTGTTGTCATGGAAACGGGACTACTGATGAAGCAAAACAATAACAATAAACGTGTCGTCGTGATCGGCGCCGGTCTGGGCGGTTTGTCGGCGGCCATTTCGCTGGCTAGTGAAGGTTTCGCGGTGGAGTTGGTCGAAAAGAACGATAAGGTCGGCGGCAAGCTGAACATTATGACTAAAGACGGTTTTACCTTTGATTTGGGACCGTCGATCCTGACCATGCCGCACATCTTCGAAGCACTGTTTACCAAAGTCGGTAAAAACATGGCCGATTATGTCGGCATCGAAAAAGTCGAGCCGCATTGGCGCAATTTCTTTGAAGACGGCACGACCATTGATTTGTGTGAAGACCCGGAAAATCAGCGCCGCGAGCTGGACAAACTGGGCCCGAATACTGCCGCCGAATTCGCCAACTTTATGGCCTATTCCAGAAAGCTGGGTACGGAAACCGAAGCCGGTTACTTTGCCAAGGGCTTGGATACCTTCTGGGAATTGCTGAAGTTTTACGGCCCCATCCGCGCCTTGAATTTCGACGTATTTCGGTCGATGGATCAGGGCGTCAAACGCTTTATTTCCCATCCCAAATTGATCGACATCCTCAATTACTTCATCAAATACGTCGGCTCGTCGCCCTACGATTCGCCGGCTTTGATGAATCTGATGCCTTACATTCAATATGAATACGGCTTGTGGTATGTGAAGGGCGGTATGTACGGCTTGGCGCAGGCCATGGAAAAGCTGGCGATCGAATTGGGCGTATCCATTCGCTTGAACAGCGAAGTTGAGGAAATTCAATACCAAGCCGGCAAAGCCACCGGCATCAAACTGCAAGGCGGCGAAGTATTGGCGGCCGACATCGTAGTGTCGAATATGGAAGTGATTCCGGCGATGGACAAATTGCTGCATAACTCACCGGCGGAACTGAAAAAAATGCAGCGCTTCGAGCCGACCTGTTCCGGTCTGGTGTTGCATTTGGGTGTGAGCCGGTTGTATCCGCAATTGGCGCATCACAATTTCTTTTATTCCGATCATCCGCGCGAGCATTTCGATGCGGTGTTTCATAGCGGCAAATTGTCCGACGACCCGACGATTTATTTGGTGGCGCCGTGCAAAACCGATCCGAGCCAGGCGCCGGACGGTTACGAAATCATCAAAATCCTGCCGCACATCCCGCATATCAATCCGGACAAACCGCTGACGGCCGACGATTATTGGGCGTTGCGCGAGCGGGTATTGGCCAAACTGGAGCGCATGGGGCTCACCGATTTACGCCAGCATATCGTTACCGAGGAATACTGGACACCGCTGGATATTCAGGCCAAATACTATTCCAACCTGGGTTCGATTTACGGCGTGGTGGCGGACCGTTGGAAAAATCTCGGCTTCAAGGCCCCGCAACGCAGCAAGCAATTAAGCAATCTGTATTTCGTCGGCGGCAGCGTCAATCCGGGCGGCGGTATGCCGATGGTGACCTTGTCCGGACAGTTGGTGCGGGATAAGATTTTGGCGGATTTGGGGCAGGCTTAGCCCCAGGCAGACAAAAAATTCGGATTTGCATAAGCCGGTTAAATTTAAGCCTAAACTTAAGCGGCGTTTGTATGGCTTGGGGTTAGCCCGGCATAAACCCATTCGCGCCGGAGTGCAGTGTTCACGCGCCTTTGGCTTATTTCGTATGCCTACTGTTAGCTAGATTTTATGCTGCTTTTTTTTCGGAATATCCCGGCATCGACCCGGCCCAACGAGTTGTATTCTTACGTGGCGATGGCGGTCAGTGAAGATTTAATAGAACAGGCCAAGCACGTGATAACCGTCGATGTGATGGTGATTCGGGACAAGCGCAGCAATCAGCTGGAGCATCACGGCCTGGTGTCGGTGAATTCCGATGAAGCCGGTATTCGCGCTATTAAGAATCTGAACGGCCTGTTGTTTAACGGTTGCGAGGTTTTGGTGCGAGTTTACAAACAGCGCGACGTCAAAAATGACCGGCGCCGCAATGGGGTGCCGGTGCCGAGAGAGATTATCGAGAAACGCATTCAGGATCGGCGCCGCGGCGCTAGCGTGGAAATTTATGTCGATTTTTCCAATGTGTTCTATCCCATCACGCTTTAAAGGCGCCATGCCGTTTGGCTATTAGACTGCTGCTAAAGCCAGACGCGCACGCAGTTCCGGCCATTTTCCTTAGAGGTGTATAAAGCTTTATCGGCCTTGGTCAAGACGCAATCCGCCGTACCGCTATCGGCATGCATTAAGGCAATCCCGATGCTGACGGTTATTGGAATCACATGCTTATCTATCATCAGCGGTGTATCGGCTAGCTCCTTACGTAAGCGTTCGGCAATGATCATGGCGGGTTCGGCATCGGTCTCAGGCATGAATATCGCGAACTCCTCGCCGCCAATCCGGCCCACCACATCAATCTGACGTAATTCCGCGCGCATAATGCCGGCAAAGTGCTGCAACATCGCGTCGCCGGTGGGGTGTCCGTAACCGTCGTTAATCTGCTTGAAATGATCCAGGTCCAGCATTAATATCGCTACCCGGTGATTATTGCGCTTTACTCTGGCAAATTCGTTTTCCAGACGGGCCATAAAGTGCCGGCGATTTAAAAAACCGGTCAAACCGTCGGTTGTTGCCAATTCCCACAGCTCGGTTTGCATCCTTTTGCGTTCGCTAACATCCTGTTTAACGCCCACGAAATGGCGTATGCAGCCTTGCTGATCCTTGACGGGGGAAATCACCAGTTCTTCGTCATACAGTTCGCCATTTTTGCGCCGGTTGACGATTTCGCCGCGCCAGGTATTTCCAGCTAGTATGGTCTCCCATAAAGCCTGATAAAACGCCTGGTCTTGCTTGCCGGATTTAACCAGCTCGTTGGGCCGCATGCCGGTGGCTTCTTGGCGACTAAAGCCGGTCAGCGTTTCAAAGGCTTTATTGGCCCATTCGATATTGGCATTTATGTCGGTAATCACTACACCATGTTCCACCGTTTCCAGGGCCGATATTAACAAGTGGTCGCGCAACTCCGACGCCTTGCGCAAGCTGATATCCTGATGGATACCGACCGCGCGAATCGGTTGGCCCTGAAAATCCCACTCCAGCACGCGGCCGGTATCGTGTACCCAAACCCAATGGCCTTGCTTGTGCAGTAAGCGATGTTCAGCAGAGTAAAGCTCGGTTTCGCCGCGCAAATGCGGCTCCAGAGAGGCTGTGATTAAATGCCAATCATCCGGATGCACCAAGCGTTTCCAAATGTCGATATCGGATCCCACCTCGTCAAGCGTGTAGCCCAGCATAGAGGCCCATAGGTCGTTGAAAATCACTTTCCCGCTGGGAATATGCCAATCCCATAAGCCTAAGCTTGCGCTCTGTAAGGCCATACCCATCCGTTGCTCGGACTCGTGAAGCCGTTTTTCCAAGCTTATCCGCGTCAACGCGTAGCGTATGGCCCTGACCAGGCTGTCGGTGTCTATGCTGGATTTGATCAGATAATCCTGCGCGCCGCAGTCCAGAGCCTTCAGAGAAAACTCGGTATCGTCGTGCCCGGTCAGCACGATAATCGGCAGTAGTCGGGTCGCTTTGCGAATGCGTCTGACGGTATCCAAGCCTCGCGAATCCGGTAGGCTTAAATCCACCAGCACCACGTCGATTTTTTGTTGGGCAATAATTTGTTCGCCATCCGCCAAATTCTCGCGCCAGATCAATTCGAAACGCAGAGTAGGCGAGGCGCGCAAATATTGACGAACCAGGCTGGCATCGCCCGGTTCGTCTTCGATTAATAAAACGCAGCAATTTGTCGCTTCGGTCATAATTATTGCTTGCTGGGTAAGCGCACTACATTGAACCAATAGCCTTCGATTTGCCGAACCGCCGCGATAAATTGTTAGACATCCACCGGTTTGGTAATGTAGCTATTGGCGCCTAGTTGATAGGTTGCGACCACGTCGCGCTCAATATCGGAAGTGGTCAGGACAATAGCCGGAATGCTGGAAAAGTCCGGTTCCGACTTGATTTTAGCCAGAAACTCGCGGCCGTTCATGCGCGGCATATTCAGATCCAGTAAGATCAAATCCGGGCGCGGCACGTCGGCATAGTCGGCGCCTTGCCGCCGTAAAAACGCCAGCGCTTCGACACCGTCCCAGACATGATGCAGATTGCAACGCACCCGGTTTTCCTTGAAACTCATTTTCACCAGATGGGCGTCGGCGGGTTCGTCTTCCACCAGCAACACATCGAACAGCGGCGTTGATTTATCCGTCATGCTTATTTCCTTCTATATTGGGTAGCTCGAACACCACTGCCGTACCGTTCTGCGCTGTACTTTCAATCCAAATTTTGCCGCGACAACTGCTGACGATGCGGCGGGCTATCGACAGACCAATGCCGGTGCCGGCCTCGTTGTCGCGATAATGCAGGCGCTCAAAAATTTCGAAGACCCGTTGCCGGTATTCCGCATCTATCCCATCGCCGTTATCGCGCACATAATAACGATTTACGTCCAGATCGGATACGCCGCCAATTTCGATCCGTAAGGGTTGTTCAGAATTGGCTGGCCGGCCGTGTTTGAGTGCATTGTCCAAAAGCAATCTAAATAGCTCGGCCATGCGGGGGAGATCGATATAGGCATGCGGTAGTTCGCCGACGCTGACACTTGCGCCTGCAATCGCTATCGCGTCCGCTAAAGCGTGGATAGCCGCTTGGGCAGCGGTTTTGGCGTCCACATGAGTCATTTTGTCGCGGGCTTGATTGGCGGTCACGTAAAGTTGAATGTCACGTACCAGACCGATTAAACGCAGTGCGTCGTGTTCCAGATAATCCAGGCTACTATTAATGTCTTCGTCGCCCAAGGCCTCCGGATACGCCTTTAATGAGTTGCGTAAGCGTTGAGTAAAACTGCTGAAGCGGCGAGTCGGCTCCATCAAATGATGGGCGGAAATTTCTGCGAAACGGCTCAGGTCGGCGTTGCTGGATTCCAGAGCCATGCTGATTCGTCTACGCTCGGTAATATCGATGCAAGAGCCGATATAACCGACGAATTCGCCGTGGTCGTCGTAACGGGGAATACCGGTGTCGAACAACCAGCGATATTCACCATCGTGGCGTCTCATACGATATTCCATGCTGAAAGGCAGGCGTTTTTCAAAGTGTCCGGTGTAGTAGTTTAGACAATACTCCAGATCATCCGGATGCACTGTTTCTGTCCAGCCATTATCTAGTTCTTGTTCAATACTGCGCCCGGTAAAGTCTAACCAGACTTTGTTGAACCAGTAACAGCGCTTGGCTGAGTCCGAGAGCCAAATCATCACTGGCGCCGAGTCCGCCATGGCCCGGAACCGGCTTTCGCTCTCGCGCAATTCGGCGGTCATGTTTTCTGCCAGGACCATTGCTCGGCTGCGGCTATTCACCAATTGCCAAGTCAACAGACTTAATAGCAGGCTCAGGCTTACGCTGTTGCCGGCGATAATGAATGGCTTGTCTTGATCGACACGCGCTTGGAAATTCGGTTCGGCATGAATCAATAGGGTCCACGGGTGGCAAGCCAACACAATCTGTTGTTTGGAAGTCAATAGTGGTTGAATGTTTGCCGGCGGTGCGGAGCCGTACATGCGGCTTTCTTCGTTTAATGTTTCTCCGTCGAATATTTCCAATCCCAAATCGCTTTCTAGTTCGCCGCCAATTCCGGCCATTAAGTCCTTGGTGCGGAATGGTGCGTAAACCCAACCCAGCAGATCGGCGCGGCGTTGCTCCAGCGTGTCGTGCGGCACGTCCTTTTTATACACTGGCAGGTACATTAAAAAGCCGGCTTGCACGTCTTGTTCGGTTTCCTGCAATAAGATTACTTTGCCGCTGATGCCCAGGCTATTGTTGTCGCGGGCATAGCTCATCGCGCGGTTTCGTGTTGGCTCAGAGAACATGTCGAAACTGAATGCGCGTAGATTGCGACCTAAAAATGGTTCCAGATAAATTATCGATGTGTAAAAATCCCGCTCGCCGACGGGATGGATGTCGTAATCGGCAAAGCCTTGTTTGCGCATCTCGGCAACATGCCGGTCTTTCTCGGTTTTCGGTATCCACAGCGAAAAGCCCACGCCCTGGATGCCTGGAAAGCGTTGGTCGAGGTTCAGTGCGGAGACGTATTCCCTATATTCGCTGCGTTCTACCAATCCTGATGCGGCAAACAAACCCCGGGCGCCATATAACATTTGCTCGTAAGTTTGTAATCGTTGCTCAATACTTTGCACCAATTGCCGGACGCGGAAATCGAAATAGAGCTGGCGTTCGTGTGCCAAGTCTTCAACCGCAATCCGCCAAGCCTGATAGCTGGTGAGCAATGTAATCAGCAGGACTGCCACCGTCAGCCAGTGGCTGTAATACCGCGGTTTTCTCAGGCTTGAGCGTGGCTGGGCGCCGACCGAAGTTTCAGGGTGCTTATTCATGTCGGCTGGCTGTCGGTTGCGGGGGTATAGCCCAAGGGAATTTCAAACGTAAAACAGGAGCCCAGGCCTTCGCCGGCGGAATCCACCCATATTTTGCCGTTGTGATGTTCTATTATGCGCCGGCACAAAGCCAGGCCCATACCGGTGCCTTCGAAGCGCGTGCGGGCTTGCAGGCGGCTAAAGAACTGAAACAGCCTATCAAATTGTCCGGGGTCTATACCGATGCCGTTGTCGCGCACGCTGAGCCGCCAACAGCCGTCAATGACCTCGGAGTTAACATCGATAATGGGAGCTTGGTATTCTTGCTGATAGTGCAGGGCGTTAACCAACAGGTTTTGCAGCAGGCGGCTGAGCTCGTCGCGGCTGGCATACAGGATAGGCCAGTCGCCTTGGCAACGGATGTTGGCTTGGCATTGTGTTGCCAGGGGTTCGACGAATTGCAACACTTCGTCGCGGACCGCGTCGCTGGCAGTCCAGGATTTTTGTTGAGTCTTGCGGCCGACGCGCGAATACTCGAGCAGCGAGACGATCATCGCATCCATCCGTTTGGCGCCTTCCAAGGCAAAATTCAGATTTTGCCGCGCGTCTTCATCCAGTGATTCCCTGAGATTGCGTTCCAAAAATTGCAAATGGCCGGAGACCATGCGCAAAGGCTGGCGCATGTCGTGGGAGACGCTGTAAGCGAACTGTTCCAGATCGACATTGGAACGCAACAAGGCGTCGTGGCTTTGCCTTAATTCTTGTTCTATCTGTTTATGCTTGTCGATATCGACATGTGTACCCAACATCCGTTGCGGTTTGCCTTCCGGCGTGTGCGCCACCACCATGCCCTTGGCGAGTATCCACTTGTAGCGTCCATCCTTGCAGCGCATGCGAAACTCCACCCAATACAATTTATTCCTGCCGTCAAAGTAGTCGGACAGGGTTTGCAGCACCCGGTCGGTATCGTCAGGATGCAGGCTGTCGCGCCAGGCATCGAAGTTATTGGCGAATTCTTCCGGTTGATAACCCACCATCGATTTCCAGCGCGGCGAGAAAAACACCTCGCCGCTGACAATGTCCCAATCCCATACCCCTTCGTCGGCGCCTTCCAGAGCAAATTTCCAGCGATATTCGCTATCCGCCAGCCGAATATTCTGTTCGCGGACTCGGCGCCGTTCCGCCGCCAGATAGCGGTTCACCGAGAATAAACTCAAACTGAGCAACACCACCAGGAATACGCCGGCGCTGAGTGCCAGTATCGGTGTCGGGTAGCGTTGCCAAATATCCGTCAACGTGAATGACGGAACAGCGTCGAACGGCTTGGCGCGCACGTTCCGCAGTAGTTGTTCCACCGAATTGTAATCGGCCGGGATGGTAAAGCCTTCAATCCCCGGAATGAGGTCGGGGCTCATCAGCAGCAAACAGCCGGCGACTTTTTTGGCCAGCGCGCGGTCTACGTTGGGCATGGCTAAAAACGGCCACTCGGGATAAAGCGCAGTCGATAGCAGCTTGAATTCAGTAGAGGGTTGAGCGTTGAGGATTTTGATTTGCCGCAGATCGAGCTTGCCATTTTTGGCCAAATCCTCCAGAACTCCGGTGCGGACAAAGCCTATATCGGCATGTCCGGACAATACCGCTTCCGTTACCGCATCGTGCGGCATACCTGTGATGACCAATTGGGATGCCTTGACTATGTCTATGCCGGCTTGGGCGGCTTCGTAGGCTTGCATTTGAAAGCCGCCCAGGGAGTCTTGACTGGTAGCGGCGATTTTTTTGCCGCGCAGGTCGCCGAGTGCGTTGAGATCCAAACGCTCGGCTTTCGCAAAGATGACGCCGCCGAACTTATCCTGAGAGCCGCCGTCCTCGTGTCTGAGCAATGTGGCCAGCGGTGCTGAAAAGCCGTGTTGATAGCTGATATGGACATAGTGGCCGGGATTGGTCAGCACAAAGTCCAATTGGCTACTGTCCACACCGGCCTCCAGTTCGTCGTAGTTCAAAGCTTCGACGATGAATTCGCGCTCCGGTATAGCCTGGTGCAAGACTTTACTCAGTGCTTGCCATTGTTCCAGGGTTTGCGGCTTGGGCCGATAGGCTAATACACCGATCCGCACTGGTGCGTCGGCCAGCGCTGAAAAGCTGACCAGCACGCAACAGCCCAGTAACAGAAATTTAATCCGGTTAAGCAAAGCGTTTGTAATCATTAATAAATGGCCACGGCTCATTTAGGTAAAACCCAATACTCAGCTGTTCAATGTCCCAAACATTCTCTAATGTTCAGGCGGGTTGCCTTGCGCGCCGGCCAGAAGGCGGCTATCCAGGCCACGATTAACATGATCATCAGCCAGTACAGAACAGCCCACCAGTCGAAGCGGAAATCCAGTTGTATGCCAAGCATAGTTCGTCCGAGTTGTTTCGCTAGCGGTTCGGCGGCCAGATAAGCGAGCGGAATACTCAGTAACCAAGCCATGCCGCCATGCAGCAGGCCTTCCAGTAAAAACATGCGGAACACTTTTTTTGACGGGGCGCCGATGGCGCGCAATACGCCAATTTCGCGAATGCGCTGCAATACGCTAATGGCTAATGTGCCTGATAAACCGATACCGCCGACCGCCGCAATCATGCAGGCCAGGCCCAGCAGGGTGTTGAGCACTGATTTGAACTGGTTGCGGGTAAACTGGCGTTGTTCCAGTTTGGCAAGAGTGGTGTAAACATCCAGTTGTACGTCATGGTCCTGAAACTGTTGTTTCAAACTGTGTAAATAATCGGCCTCTTCATGTAGGTCGGCGACCGGCGCATCCAGCAGTGCAAACGACGCCATTTCCCGGTTTTGAGTGATCTGCCGTAGAGTTTCCAATGGTGCATAGACCGGTTCCACTGCATAGCTATTGCCGGCCAACCAACGATAGATACCTATCACTTGCCATTTCTTGTGATCGGCGCCCAGTGCGACGTCCAGCATGTCGCCGGCTTGGATACCGTTGAGCGCGGCCGTATCCGCACTCAGCGCCAGTACGCGCTGGCCGGCGTCGCTGGCTTGGAGCCAGCGTCCGGATTCAATCAGCGGTTGGTACATCGTCGAGTTGGCCGGCAACGCCAGCATCTGCAGGCCCAGGCTGCCTTTTTGCGGCAACGCTAGGCCGTCCTTGGCAATTTGTATGCTGGATCGTTGCCAGCATTCAATTTGTTCCGTGCCGGCTACCGCTACGGCGATGTCGCGTACTTTTTGCTCGGGTTGGTCGCTGGTAAAACCCAGGCGCACGGTATAACGGCTGCGGGCCATTTCCCGGTCCAGGGTTAAATTCAGCGAGGCGATCAAGCTGGTCAACACTAAAAACATCACGCCGGCGCAGACCAATACGCTTTGCGTCAAGACCAGCCTGGCTTTACGGCGGAACAAATTCCCTAAGGCTGCGGCGGATAAAGTCGGCAGAAAGCGCGCACCGAACTTCTCAATTAGTAGATCGAAACGGTTGTAGCCAAAATCCGCGCCCACGCCGTAACTGGCGATTGCTACGCGCACCGTCAGCGCAGCGCCGCGCAGAATCGGCGGTAAACCCGCCAGCAAGGGCGCCAGCAGGCCGCCGAGTAGCATGTAATTAACGGCTGGCACGGAAATGGCAAATGCGCCGCAATCGATGTTGAATAAAGCCAGCAGTCGGCAGGCACTGAAATAAGCGGTAGCCAGGGCGGGTGGTACGGCGAAAACTATCGCCGTCAACGATAAAAACAGGATTTCCAGCAGATACAGTTTGGCAATCGTGATGGTCTTGGCGCCCAGCGCTTTCATGACGCCGATCTGGTCGGTTTCCTGGGTAATGTGGGCCGATACTGTGTTTAAAATCAATACGCTAGCTAGGGCTAACGAGACCAAGGCCATGATTTGCAGGACGCCGTTGATCCCGGCTAAAAACGGCCGGCCCCAATGTTGTTCCGGGTCTTGTAACAAGGTGACGTTGACGCCGATATGCTGCGCGCTCAGCAGGCTGCGAATTTGCCCGGCAACGCTGCGGGCGGATTCACTGCTGTAAGGTTCGGCGATTTGCACCAGCAACTGCCGGAAACTGTGTGCCGGAATGCCGAATTGGGTGGCTTGCGCGGTGCCGGCAAAAAAATGTATTTGGCCGCCGAATTTGGGCGGTTTAACGAAGGGATGGCGGACGATACCGCCTATAGGCCAGGTCTGCGGGCCTTGGGCGGTTTCGAATTCTATGTCGCCGCTTTGCATGCCGCTAAACTGGGCCGAGAGGTTTTCTATCGCTACTTGATTAACGCCCGGCCAATCGCCGGATTGTAATGCGGTTTTGTCGAAATGTTGCTTGTCGTAGTCTGGCCGGATGATCAGAGTTCCCAATTGCCAGTCGGTCTCGCCAGGTTGGCGGAAATGCACGCTCAGCGGCGTCAGCGTATCGACGCCGGCTACGCCAGGTAGGGCCTTGATTTGCTCCAGCAAACCGATGTCTGCATCCTGTCTCAAAATCAGATTGATGTGTGACGGTTGCGATTGCCGATGCGCGGCATCCATTTTGCCCAGCAGCAAATCGATCATGCCGAACAATGTGCCGACACAGCAGACGCCGACGGCGATGCTGATAATCGCCAAGGCAGTGCGGCTTTTAGTCAGCCATAAGTCGGCCCACACTTTATACCAGAGCGTATTCAAATCAGGTTCACCGGCTTGCTGTCGGCGTGGATCCGTCCGGAGCGGATTTCCAGTTTGCGGCTGGCGGCGTCGGCCAGGGTTTCGTTGTGGGTGACCATTACCAGGGTTTTGCCTTGATCGCGCAGATGCGCAAACAAATCGAACACCGAATCGGCGGTGGCCGCATCCAGATTGCCGGTGGGTTCGTCGGCGACGATCAGCGGGGGATCGTTGGCCAGCGCGCGGGCAATCGCCGCCCGTTGTTGCTGGCCGCCGGAAACCTGGCTGGGCAAGCGCTCCGCGGCATCGGCCAATCCGACCAGTTCCAGCAAATACATGGCCCGGTCGCGGCGCTGTTGCTTGTTTAACGAGCCGAGAAAGTCCATGGGTAGCACGATGTTTTGCAGCAGATTCAAGGTAGGCAATAACTGGAAGAATTGAAACACGATGCCGACATTGGCGCCGCGCCAGATGCTGAGTTTTTCGTTACTGAGTGTTTGCAGCTCGGTGCCGTTGACGCTGACTTGGCCTTGGCTGGGATGGTCGATGCCGGTCAGCAGATTTAATAAGGTGGATTTGCCGTTGCCGGACGGGCCGACGATGGCGACGAATTCGCCGGGATAAATATCCAGGTTGATGTCATGCAAGACAGTTTGCAGCGTGCCGGCTTGCGGATAGTCCTTATAAACCTGTTTCAGTTCGATGATCTTTTTCATAACAGCCGGCAAATTGCGGTATGTTACACGAGGCGCGGGGATCCTGGCATACCCGTCATCTCACGCACACTGCGCCGGAGGGCGATCAATGACATCGGTACGGATTTTGTGGCTAATGCTTTGCATGGTTTGGATAGCGGCGGAAATTGCTTTGGCCCGCCGTACTGCGCTGCAAGCCGGGCCGGTCGTGAATACGGAGCGGCGTTCGCAGCGCATTTTGTGGATCAGTATTTTGGCAAGTCTGGCGCTGGCATTGTGGTTTAAAAATCTGGCGTGGGCGCCTATAAGGATTGATTATCTGCCTAGGCAAATGTTGGCCATGCTGTTGTTTGCTTCGGGGCTTTATTTGCGTTACGTGGCGGTGATGAAATTGGGCCGATTTTTCACAACTAACGTGCTGATACAGCAAGAACACAGATTAATCAAAGAAGGGCCTTACCGTTGGCTACGGCATCCGGCCTACACCGGCTTGTTGATAGCCTTGTTTGCCGCCGGAGTGGCGATGGGCGATGTTCTGGCGTTGGCGATGTTGCTAGGGCCGACGGTTTGGGCGTTTATTCGCAGAATCGAGATTGAAGAGCGGATGTTGCTGGCGGAGTTCGGTGCGGTTTATGCCGATTTTTGCCGGTCTACCTGGCGGCTGTTGCCTTGGATATATTGAAAGCGTATTGGGGCGGTTTTAACCGCCCCAATAGCGGATAGACCTAGCCGGTCAATTCATCCAAATATTTTTCCACATCCAAAGCCGCCATACAGCCGGCGCCGGCTGAGGTGATAGCTTGTTTGTAATGTGAGTCCATCACGTCGCCAGCCGCGAATACGCCGGGCACACTGGTGGCCGTGGCATTGCCGTGGATGCCGCTTTTAACGACGATATAGCCGTGCTCCATCTCCAGCTGGCCGGCAAAAATGTCGGTGTTGGGGGTGTGGCCGATGGCGATAAACACGCCGTGCACGTCCAAATCTTTGGTGCTACCGTCCTGCGTGCTCTTGATACGCAAACCGGTAACGCCCATGTCGTCGCCCAGTACTTCGTCCAACTCGTGATTCCATTCGATACGCACGTTGCCGGATTTTGATTTCTCGATCA
>Ga0160183_117323_pt1 | contig 27203 bp, 26 predicted proteins | sample met14sb_FD_108562 | JGI IMG/M metagenome (GOLD analysis project Ga0160183, IMG submission 108562) | Synthetic bacterial communities of pure cultures from sediment of Lake Washington, USA, under high oxygen condition - MT... | ecosystem: Engineered > Modeled > Simulated communities (microbial... >...
TAAAAATTCAACCATTATTCTTGCATCACGCAGCCCTCGTCGCGTGGAACTGCTGAAGCAGATTGGCTTAGATTGTGAAATCTATCCAGCGGATATCGATGAGTCTCAATTGCCCAATGAGTCGCCAGTGCAATATGTGCTGAGGTTGGCTCAGGAGAAAGCAACTGCTTGTGCATCTATGCTACCAACAGAGTATCTTAATTATCCTATCTTGGCCGCAGATACAACGGTGGCTTTATCTGACCTTGTACTAGGTAAGCCTGTAGATGACGACGATGCGCGTGATATGCTAAGCAAGTTATCGGCTGGCACGCATCAAGTGCATACGGCAGTAGCGCTGAGTTTTAATGGTGAGCTTGAGGTGTTATTGAGCTCGACTAATGTTGAAATGATGACGTTGTCGGCGGAACAAATTGAACAATATATTGCCACCGGAGATCATCGAGACAAAGCAGGCAGCTATGGCATTCAGGGCCTAGCGGGTGCTTGGGTTAAAAAAATTGAAGGAAGTTATACTGGCGTGATGGGTTTGCCGATCTATGAAACAGCAGCTTTGTTAAGAAAACATCGCATTATTACGATTTAAACGATTAATGAATGAAGTGAGTATAAATTGAGCGAAGAAGTATTAATTAACGTAACGCCGCAAGAAACTCGTATTGCCATGATGGAAAATGGTGTGGTGCAAGAGCTGCAAATTGAGCGTAGTTCATCATTAGGTTTAGTGGGTAATATCTACAGAGGCGTGGTATGCAGAGTCTTGCCAGGCATGCAGTCTGCTTTTGTTGAAGTTGGTTTGCAAAGAGCCGCTTTTTTGCATGCAGGAGATGTTTTGGCTTGCGGTGATGCAGAGTTGAAACGGCCGATACAAGAAGTGTTGCATGAAGGTCAGTCTGTGATGGTGCAGGTGATTAAAGAGCCAATCGGCACCAAAGGTGCGCGCTTGACGACGCAAATTAGTATTGCTGGGCGCTTCTTGGTGTACTTACCTCAACAAGAGCATATTGGTGTTTCTCAGCGTATTGAAGTTGAGGCAGAACGAGAGTCTTTAAAAGCACGGTTGCTAGGTTTGTTGCCTGCAGAGCGCGTTGGAGGCTATATTATTCGCACTATGTCTGAGGCGGCTACCGATGAGGAGTTATTAGCAGATATAGACTATTTAAATAAAACTTGGATGCATATTAAAGGCAAGAGTATTACGGTTCCAGAGCGAACCTTGATATTTCAAGATCTGAATTTACCGATGAGAGTCTTGCGTGATGTGTTGTGTGCTGATACAGAAGTTGTGCGTGTCGATTCGAGTGAGACGTATCAAAAGTTAGTAGATTTTTCTAATTTATATGCAATCGCAGCACTTGATAAACTGGTGCATTACCAAGGTGAGCGGCCACTGTTTGATTTATATAATATCGAGCAGGAAATTGAAAAGGCAATGTCACGTAAGGTAGAGCTAAAATCTGGTGGGTATTTGATTTTTGACCAGACTGAAGCGTTGACCACTGTCGATGTAAACACTGGTAGTTTTGTCAGTGGTAAGAATCTATCAGACACGATTTTCAAGACCAATCTCGAGGCGGCACAGTCTATTGCACGTCAATTGCGGCTCAGAAACTTGGGTGGCATTATCATTATTGATTTTATCGATATGGATGAAGATGTTCAGCGCGCAGCTGTGCTCGAAGAGCTACAAAAAGCAGTCTCGCGTGATCGGGCGCGAACTGGCATTAATGGTTTTACGCCGCTAGGATTGGTGGAGATGACGCGTAAAAGAACGCGTGAGAGCTTGGCGCATATTCTTTGTGAGCCATGCTCTACATGTAAAGGCCGTGGTGAATTAAAAACTGCGCAAACGGTATGTTATGAAATTTTACGTGAACTGCTGCGGGAGGCCCGCCAGTTTAGTGCGCGTGAGTTGCGTGTGCTTGCCGCACCTAAAGTAATTGAGATGCTACTTGATGAAGAGTCGCAGAGTTTAGCGAACCTATCGGATTTTATCGCTAAGCCTATTTCATTGCAGGTTGAAACTAGCTATGGGCAAGAGTCATTTGATATTATTTTGATGTAGTTAATTGATTAACTGCCAGATATAGACTTAACTTCAGTGGTGTCTATATCTAGCCTTCATCATTTTGCTTTGCATTGAGCTACGAACTTAAATTGCATATTATTTAAATACCTATATAAACGGTGCATCAAACTTTGTAGTCGGCTTCTGGTTGCTGCTGCCCGTTAGATTTGCAGTACCCATATTTAATTGCACTACCTTACCATCTGCTGATAGATCGGTATTGAACTTAACGCTACGCATGAGTTTGAGTAACGTAGCGTCCAGCTGATTAGATTGCTCTTGAAATTTAATCAAGTCTTTTTCAGCATTCGTTATGTTTTTAATCACCTTGTCTGCATTGTTATGTGATTCCATCAGCGATTCTGCACGTTGATCAAGCGCGCTTTTGTGCACACTGATTTGATCTTTTAACTCCCCGATGACTTGATTGAGCCAGCGGGTGCAGTCTAAATGGGCTTGTTCGAAAATAGCTTGGATTTGCACACCTAAGCCTAAGAAGAACTTACGAATTAAGAAATTTTTTTCTGTTAGCAGGTTGACTGGGCTCGTACAAAACTCTTCGGTCACTTTCTCTAAAGCTTGAATATTTTCAATAAAGTGACGCATGTCGAGTTCGACCGCTTCTGTTTTCTCAAAGCCATGTTTACTTGAAAAAAGCTGATATAAATCATCCGCATGTTTTTTAATAATCTGGCCTTCAATACTAATCTCTTCAGCAAGATTGATTGCAAGGCGTGTAATTTCTCGAATGTTGCGGTTCAGTCCAACAGTTGTCCAACTGTCGCCCATATCTTGTTTGGTTTGAGCTAGCGTTGTATCTAAGTAGCCAAGACTTAAATGGCGCAATAGTTTGCTGCTTAATCGTTTAATTTTTTCACTACCTTGGTTAAAGGTAAGAATTGACGACTCGTAGCGTTTCCGTTCTGCCACTACTTTAGCTAAAATTTCTTTAGAAGCATCATGGCTTTTGTGCTGAAGTTCACGCAATTCAGCAAGTTGATTTTTTGCGCTGTCTACTCGAATCTGAGCAAGCTTTCGAGACGCTCTAATCATGTTTGAGCACTCAGTGACCACGGCTCTACCAAGAATTTCGTGTTTTGATTGCACCATTTGCTCGGCGAGGGAGTTTTCTAGCCCATTGATTCCACTACGTTTAAGTAGGGCAGGATCTTTTCTGATTTTTGCTACTAATGCTTTTTGTGCTGAAATGGCAAAAATATTTTGTGAATCTAAGCCAAGCTCATGCGCTGTGTTTCTTATTTGCTTTTGAATTAAGAGTTCAACTTCAGCATCTGACTCTAGACCGTCCCAAAGAATGTCTATCTTATTGAGTACAACTAATTTATGCGCTACGCGTTTTTGCACATAATTAGTCCAAATCTGCATGTCTGATTTGGTAATACCTGTATCTGTAGCAGTCAGGAATAGAATTGCTTGCGCATTAGGTAAAATGCTCAGCGTGAGCTCTGGTTCAGCCCCCATGGTGTTTAGACCAGGGGTGTCCAGAACTACTAATCCATTTTTCAGTAAGGGGTGAGGATAGTTGATGAGTGCATGACGCCAAACAGGGATTTCAACTTTTCCGTTTTCGGCAAGTTGTCTTTGCATGCTGGAGTCGTCTTCATTCCAAAATCCCAGTTTCTTGGCTGTATCAATATCGACATCTCTTTTTTGAACCAATGCACGTAAAGTTTGTTTCATTGCATCAGCAGAATTGATATCTAGGCGTATTTTATGCCATACATCTTGAGTTGTTTTCAGATAGCTCAGTGTATCGTCTGACTGCCTAGTTTCAATCGGTAAGAGCTTAATACAAGGCTCTTCTTTGTCGCTCCAGAAAATCTCTGTCGGACACATCGTAGTGCGGCCAGGCTCACTAGGAAGCAGTCTTTGATTAAAGTCAGAAAAAAACAGTGCATTAATGGTTTCAGTTTTTCCACGCGAGAACTCTGCTAAAAATGCGAGCACTAACTGATCTTTTTTTAAAATTTCCTTAATATCATATAGTCGTAACTCTTGAATGGCGTTGAGCGATTCAGCATGGCCTGGCCAATCAATATACTCATCAATCGTAGCAATAAGATTTTCTCGCCACTGGCTGTACTCTGTAATTTTCGAAGTTAAGTTCGAAACAGCAGTAATCGCTTGATCTTGTGCAGTATTAGATATCGGTATACTCATGATGTTATCTTAACTTACAACGTGGAAAGTAAGTTACTTTCTAATGGAATTAGTATAGTAATTAGCAATAACTGTGCCGTAATGATAAACACCAGTGGGCTGAGGTCAAAGTTGCCCGCGGGCGGGATGTATTTTCTTAATATATTTAATATGGGATATGTCAGGCTATTTAAAACAGGGGCAATTGGCGTATGTGGATTAATCCAACTCAAGATTGCTTGGATTAAAACAGCATAAAGGAAAATGGAGAGGCTAATATTGAGAATGCCAATGAGGGCTACGCCAACAATAACGAACCACACTGTACTTCCAGCAACAAGAATGGGAAAGCCTTTTAGCCACAAAGTACATGTGCTGAGAATAATCTGTGTTAGATATGCGAGCAATAGTGTTGATAAATCAAACTTTCCAATACTAGGTAAAAAGCGGCGCACAGGTTTTACAGCAAAGTTAGTCACGGTTACGATCAGTTGAGCAATTTGATTTTGGAACGGCGCCTTTGTTAGTTGAAAGTAGAACCGTAATAAAAATGCAAAGCTGAGCAAGCCTAGTACAGCTTGTATTAAGAATAAGATAGCATTATTTAACATAGTTATTTTCCCGGTAAATTACTTACCTAGAATGTCTCCAAGTGTCACTGATTTGTCGGCTGCAGCTTTGGCGGCATTTGCAACAATGTGTTTAATATCAGCAGATTCTAAGCTTAATATGCCTTGCTCAGTAGTGCCACCTTTAGATGTGACTTGAGCGCGTAGGGTTTTAATATCAGTTTCGCTTTGTGAGGCTAGTAAACTCGCGCCAGCAAATGTCTGTAATGCGAGCATCTTGGCCTCATCCTCTTTTAGACCTAGTGCCACGCCTGCTTCTTGTAGCGCCTCTATGAAATAAAATACATAAGCTGGCCCGCTACCTGATATTGCTGTCACAGCATCCATTTTAGTCTCGTCATCAAGCCACAGCGTCTTGCCAACAGCTGCAAGTATTGTACTGGCTTGATCACGTTGCGTTTGGTTCACGCTCTGCATTGCATAAAGTGCTGAAACACCCGCTTGAATTTGTGCCGGTGTATTCGGCATGACACGTACAATATCTTTGTACTCACCTAACCATGCGGAGATATCCTTACTCCTTACCCCTGCAGCAATAGATACAATGAGCTGACTTTCTAGCACGGGACGTAATTGATGGCAGACTTCTTTAAGTTGCTGTGGCTTAATGGCTAAAACAATGACATCTGTGTTGCGAAACTCAGCATAAGTGTCGGTAACTTGAACATTTAGATCGTGTGCTAACTCAATACGTTTTTGAGCGTCTAGCTCCAAAATCGTAATGTCGGACATCTTAAAACCATTTTGAGATAAGCCGCCAATGATTGCGCGTGCCATATTGCCACCGCCAATAAAGTTAATCTTCATTTAAGTCCTTAGATTTTAGTATGTAATTTATCTTACTCTATTAAGTGTTTACGGATAAGTTAGGTGTCGTTGTTTGTTGATAAAGCAGTATTCTTTACATTGGCTCTTGCGCCAAAGAGAGCAGATCCTATCCGTACAATTGTTGCTCCTTGGCTGATTGCTGATTCATAATCGTTAGACATGCCGATGGATAGTGTGTCCAGTGCAAAGCCTCTACGGATAAGCGCATCATAGCATTCTCTTACTTGCGCAAATTGAGCAATTTGTTGTGCTGGGTCGATTGAAGGTGCTGGAATTGCCATTAATCCGCGTAGTTTCAAGTTTGGTAATAGGCTGATAGCCTCTGCTAATGTTTCCAGTTGATCTGGTAGAACGCCACTTTTAGTATCTTCGTTACTTACATTCACTTGTATGCAGACATTTAGTGGCATTTTGATTGATGCTCTTGCGTCATTCAAGCGCTGGGCGATTTTCAGACGATCTACACTATGAACCCAGCTGAAGTTTTGCCCAATAAGCTGTGTTTTATTGCTCTGTATCGGTCCAATAAAGTGCCACTCTATGGCTAGGTCAGTTAACTGTTTTTGTTTCTCTAGTGCTTCTTGGCTATAGTTCTCACCGAAGATGGTTTGCCCTGCTGTATAAGCTTCCCTGATTGCAGACGCTGGTTGCGCTTTACTGACTGCCAGCAATTCCACGTGTTGGTGATAAGCGCTGGCAGCTTCTGCCGATTGAATAGTTGCTAGAATATCTTGCAAGCGATTGCTAATTGTGGTCATAATTCACTAAGCCTAGAAGTTCGAGCATGTAATAATTGAAAATTAACCATTGGAATTATATCAGGAGCAGGTTGTGGATATTTCGGATTTACTCGCATTTTCAGTTAAAAATAAAGCCTCAGATTTGCATTTATCTGCAGGCCTGCCTCCAATGATCCGTGTTCACGGAGATATTAGAAAAATTAATGTACCAGCGATGGATCATAGTGAAGTGCATGATATGGTTTACGATATTATGAACGATGGTCAGCGTAAGGTTTATGAAGAAACGCTGGAGTGTGACTTCTCATTTGAAATTCCTAACTTAGCCCGTTTCCGTGTCAACGCTTTTAACCATAACCGTGGTTCAGGAGCGGTATTCCGTACGATTCCTTCAAAAATATTAACCTTAGAGCAACTTAATTGCCCAGCTATTTTTAAAGATATTGCAGACACACCTCGCGGTATTTGTTTAGTCACTGGACCTACTGGTTCTGGTAAATCCACTACCTTGGCAGCGATGATTGATTATATTAATGATAAAGAATTTGGACATATCCTGACGGTTGAAGACCCAATTGAGTTTGTGCATCAATCTAAGAAGTGCTTAATCAACCAGCGTGAAGTTGGGCCACATACATTGTCATTTAACAATGCGTTACGCTCAGCATTGCGTGAGGACCCTGATGTGATTTTGGTTGGTGAGTTACGTGATCTGGAGACTATCCGTTTGGCGCTGACTGCAGCAGAAACTGGGCATATGGTGTTTGGTACCTTACATACAAGCTCTGCGGCTAAAACGGTAGACCGTATTATTGACGTGTTTCCCGCAGCAGAAAAAGAAATGGTACGCTCAATGTTGTCTGAGTCTTTGCGCGCAGTGATTTCTCAAACACTGCTAAAAACAAAAGATGAACAAGGGCGCGTTGCTGCACATGAAATTATGATTGGTACACCTGCGATTCGTAACTTGATTCGTGAAAATAAGATTCCACAAATGTACTCAGCGATTCAAACAGGCCAAAATGTAGGGATGCAGACCTTAGATCAAAACTTACAGGATCTAGTCAAACGCGGTGTGGTTTCAGCAAGTGAAGCACGCTCCAAAGCGGCAAACAAAGATGCAATTATGGGCTAGGTAACTTTGTATTTATCTAGGTAATCGCATTAATATCGGGTTTAGTAAAGGGAGTCATCGTGCAAGGACAAATGGAAAAAGGACAAGCTGAAAAGTTTGTGTTCGACTTATTAAGGCTAATGTTAGCTAAAAATGCTTCTGATTTGTTCATTACAGTTGGTTTTCCACCTGCAATTAAGGTGGATGGTAAAGTAACGCCACTCAGCAGTCAGGTGTTATCAGCTCAGCAGGCGCGTGAAATTTCACGCGCGATTATGAATGATAAGCAAACTGCAGAGTTTGATGCTACCAATGAATGTAACTTTGCCATTGGGATACCAAGTGTTGCACGTTTCCGCGTAAATGCTTTCATTCAAAGAGGTTCTGTTGGATTAGTGTTTAGAACGATTACTACTAAAATTCCTGAGTTCGAAGACTTGGGCTTACCCTCTGTACTCAAAGATGTTGCCATGACTAAACGTGGTTTAGTTATTTTTGTAGGCGGCACAGGTTCGGGTAAATCAACCTCTTTAGCGGCAATGGTTGGTTATCGTAATCAAAACAGCTACGGGCATATTATTACGATTGAAGATCCTGTTGAATTCGTACATGAGCACAAGAACTGTATTATTACCCAGCGCGAAGTGGGGGTAGATACTGATAATTGGCACATTGCCTTGAAAAATACCTTACGTCAGGCACCAGATGTCATTTTGATTGGTGAGATTCGCGACCGAGAGACCATGGACTATGCGATTGCTTTTGCTGAAACAGGCCATCTCTGTATGGCGACCTTGCATGCTAACAGCACGAATCAAGCACTAGACCGTATTATTAACTTTTTCCCAGAAGAGCGTCGTCACCAATTATTGATGGACTTGTCGCTAAATGTACGTGCATTTATTTCACAGCGACTGATTCCTAAAAAAGAGGGTAAAGGTAGAACTGCGGCAATGGAAGTGATGCTTAACTCACCATTAATCTCAGACCTAATTTTCAAAGGTGAAGTGCATGAAATTAAAGAGATTATTTCTAGATCACGTGAGTTAGGGATGCAAACCTTTGACCAATCATTGTTTGATTTGTATGAGGCTGATGCAATTACCTATGAGGATGCTTTACGCAATGCTGACTCAGTGAATGACTTGCGTCTCAAAATTAAACTTGAAGGTAAGGGTGCGCATAATAAAGATTTATCTGCAGGACTAGATGCATTAGGTATTGTTTAACCTTAGGCAATTGTTTAGTTTTAGTAGTAAAAAAGGGGCTGATAAATCAGCCCCTTTTTTATTTACTTTGTTGAAGTTGATGCTACTGATGCTATCTAATCATGATAAACAACTTGTCCATTCACCAACGTGAATTTCACCTTACCTGCGAGCTCTAATCCTGTGAATGGCGTATTCTTTCCTTGGCTTTTCAGTGTCTTAGGGCTAACTTTCCAGTACTCATTTGCATCAAAAATACACAAATCCGCATTGCTGTTTGGGCTTAGGTCGCCAGCTGCAACCCCCAAAATATTAGCCGATGCTTTAGTAATGCGCTCAATTGCGTGTGGCAAACTTACTTTCTCTTGCTTGGCCCACTTGAGTGTCAATGGCAGAAGAAGCTCTAGACCCGTTGCGCCAATTTCGGCTTCGGCAAACGGTGCCAATTTAGCGTCATCGTCAACTGGTGTGTGATCTGAGCAAATAGCATCTATCGTACCGTCCTTTAGGCCAGCACTAAGTTCGGCTTTGTCTCGCTGAGTACGCAGTGGTGGTTTTAAGTGACAGTTTGCGTCAAAGTACGCAATGTCGTGTTCTGTTAGGTGCAGATGATTCGCACTCACATCACAACTCACTTTTAAGCCTTTTGCTTTAGCGGTGCGAATCATCGCAACGCCTTCCGCAGTGGATAAACGGCTAATATGTATGCGAGCACCTGCTTCTTGGGCGATGCGTAATATGCTAGCTAATGCCAGTGCTTCTGCAGCGCTAGGAATGCCCTTTAGGCCCATTCTGGTGGCGACTTCGCCATCATGTGCTACACCTTTTGCAGCTAAGAATGGTTCTTCAGCATGTAAAAACAGCGTGAAGTCAAAAGTCGCAGCGTATTCCATTGCGCGCCATAATACTTGTGTATCAGTGACAGCAACATTGGCTTGAGAAAAGCCGACACAGCCTGCGGTATGCAGTTCGTTCATTTCTGAAAGCGCTGACCCTTTTAATTGCCTAGTCATTGCACCTAATGGATATACATGCGCTAACCCTTGCTGTTTTGCACGATGTTTAAGCATTTCTACTAAGCCAGGCTCATCTAGCACTGGGTCTGTATCAGGAGGGCAGGCTAGGCTAGTGACGCCACCAGCAACCGCGGCTTGTAGTTCACTCGCTAATCTGGCTTTGTACTCATCGCCAGGTTCACGTAGTCTGGCAGATAGGTCAACTAAGCCAGGGCATACTGTCAGGTTGGTTGCATCAATCGTTTTGGTCGCAATAAACCCATCTGGCATGGCACCGATACTGACGATTTTCCCTGCGGCAATAAAGACATCTAGTTTGTCGTTGATGTTGTTTTTTTGGGTCAATCACGTGCCCATTTTTAATATGGATTTTCATAGTGTTGCTCCTGCACCGCCACCCAGAATTGCCATGACCGCCATGCGAATCGCAATACCATAAGTCACTTGTGGCAATATCACGGATTGTTTGCCATCGGCTACCGTTGAATCGATCTCCACGCCTCTATTCATTGGGCCAGGGTGCATCACAATTGCGTCAGGTTTGGCTAGCGCCAGTCTTTCTTGAGTGAGTCCGTAGGTTTTAAAGTATTCTTCTGAGCTAGGTAACATTGCGCCATTCATACGCTCATTTTGCAAGCGTAGCATCATGATGACATCAACATCTTTTAGCCCTTCATCTATATCGTGATATACGTGCACGCCAAGTTTCTCCACTTGTGCTGGCAGTAGTGTTTTTGGTGCAATCACACGTACTTCTGGCACACCTAGTGTGGTGAGCCCATGAATCTCTGAACGTGCTACGCGTGAATGTAAAACGTCACCGACAATCGCCACTCTTAAGTTGTGTAGCTCTGGCTTGTATTTGCGAATGGTAAATACATCCAGTAAGCCTTGTGTAGGGTGAGAGTGACGCCCATCACCAGCATTAATGACGTGTATGTGCGGTGGTACATGTTTAGCAATTAAATGAGCGGCCCCTGACTGAGCATGGCGTACGACGAACATGTCAGCATGCATGGCGATTAAGTTATCCACCGTGTCTAATATCGTTTCGCCTTTAGATTGAGATGAAGTGCTTACGTTTAAGCTGATGACATCCGCAGAGAGGCGTTTTGCCGCAATTTCAAAAGTGGTGCGAGTGCGGGTGCTATTTTCAAAAAATAGGTTACATACGGTTTTACCTCGTAGTAATGGCACTTTTTTTACTTCACGTTCAGCAACCCCTACAAACGATTCCGCAGTGTCTAAAATTTGGTTTAATATTTTTTTTGGTAGGCCTTCAATTGAAAGCAAGTGTCGCAGTTGACCGTCAGTATCAAGTTGAGGGTTATTCATGCTGTTATGGTCTCGCACTGTTGTGTTGAGGGGTAAGGTCTAAGGCTAAACTGCCGTCAGCTAACTGAGTTAACTGTAGGTGTTGTGATGCGTTTAATAGCAGGTCAGCCGCAACAACTTGTGGGGTAATTGGCAATTCACGACCGCCACGGTTAATCAGCGCGATTAATGTAATGCTGGCAGGCCTGCCGTAATCAAATAGTTCGTTCATCGCTGCTCGTGTAGTGCGGCCCGTATAAAACACATCGTCAATCAGAATGATATGTTTGTTTTCTACATCAAACGGAATTTGGCTTGGTCGATTTTCTGCTTTTAAGCCACGTTGTGCATAATCATCTCTGTAAAAAGAAACGTCTAGAGTGCCATGTTCAATATGATGTAACTGAATGGCATCTTCTAGCAATACTAATAGTTTTTGCATTATCCATACGCCACCACTGTGGATGCCGACTAAGGCTGTATTGGGTTTAAGCAATGGCGTGAGCTTGGTAGCAAGCGTGTGAAGGAGCGTTTCTGCATTTGGCAGTTGGCTGTTATCTAGTGGAGTGTTAGCATCAGTCATGTTGTTATTTTACTGAATATTCCTAGTTACTTGTAACTCTTAATTGAATGCACTTAAACTTAAACTGAATGTCCGTAAAAGTAGCGCACTTATCAAAATGTTGATTGATCAGATGTTGATAGTTTAAATAGACTCAAAACTTAATCTTGCTTTGATCCATAATCAAAATAACTTTGTAATATCGTCTGTGCCGCGACCTGATCTAACATTTCTTTCTGAGCTCGGCCTCTAATGCCAGCTTCATTTAACCTTTGGCTTGCTTCAACAGAGCTGTAGCGTTCATCAATCAACATAACAGGTAAATTAAATCTGCCGTTTAGGCGACGCGCAAATTTTTTGCATAGTTGAGTCACTGCGTGTTCTGTTCCGTCTAAGCTTAACGGCAATCCAACTACTAACAGCCTTGGCTGCCATTCGCTCACAAGTTTTGTAATGATTTGAAAGCGTATTTCATTACTTTCATTATCAATCGTCATGAGTGGGGTTGCACTGGCTAATAGGTGCTCACCAACGGCAATGCCAATTCGTCTTTCACCAAAATCAAACGCCAGCACAGTGCCTGATTGCACATGTTCTTTGCTGTAAACCTTCTCGTTATCAATCAGTTGCATGTGTGATGTTACTGACATTAAGCATGCCCAGCAACATCTGACAGCATGGCAGGATCAAATCCTAGCAGTGAGATCGCAGCATTGAGTTGTTCTTCATGCGGAGTATCAAATAAGATTTTATTAAGAGTCTCTATATCTTTGGCTTGCACTGAAAGCCAGCTATTTTGCACAATCTCTTGCTCAAGTTGATTAGGTGTCCATCCGGCATAGCCTAGTGAAAAAATCAGTTTCTTTGGGCCAGCACCAACTGCCACTGCTTCTAGAATGTCTTTTGACGTGGTGAGCGATGTTTTGTCGTTGATGGTAATTGAGCTATCCCAGTCACCGAACGGCTCATGTAGCACAAATCCACGTTCAGGTTGTACTGGACCACCATATAGTACAGGGTCGTTTGCAATCGCTGTATCCTCTAGTTTGATATTGATTTTTTCAAACAAGGTTTCGTACGACATATCTGTCGGACGGTTAATAACAATGCCCATTGCGCCATCTTGGTTATGGGTGCAAATGAACGTGACTGACTTCGCAAAATAAGGGTCAGTCAAATTTGGCATGGCAATTAGAAAGTGACCTGTGAGATTCATGTTATCTAAAGACATATACGTTAAGTAGTTTTAGGTGCTTCCAAATAACCTGTTACTTCTAGACCAAATCCTGCCATGCTTGGCATTTTTCGTTGATTAGCCATCAGTTTCATTTTTCTGACATTGCAGTCCAGCAGAATTTGCGAACCGATACCATAAGTGCGAAGCTCTTGATTCACACGAATAGGCTCGTCCGCACCTTTAATGCGGTCAACAATGGTTTCACCAGACTCTTGATGGTGTAGCAATATCATGACGCCAGCTTCAGCAGTTGCAATGGTTTTCATGGCTTGCAGCGTATTCCAGCTATGGGTGCAGCTTGAGCTATCTAATAGATCAAAAATAGAAAGTGGTTCGTGAACTCGCACCAATACTTCTTGCTCTGGTGTAGGCGTACCTTTAATTAAAACTAGATGCGTTTCTTTGGCAATTTTGTCTTGATAAGCAATCAGCTTCATTTCACCGTAAGGCGTTTGCACCGTACGTTCGGCAGAGCGTTCAATCAGACTTTCAGTCTCAGCGCGATAATGAATTAAATCCGCTATTGTGCCAATTTTAAGTTTGTGTTCCGCCGCGAACTTCATTAAGTCTGGCAGTCGCGCCATACTGCCATCATCTTTTAGAATTTCACAAATGACACTTGCTGGTTCTAAGTTAGCTAGTTCTGCCAAATCGCAGCCTGCTTCTGTATGGCCTGCGCGAACCAGTACACCACCATCCATTGCCGTAAGCGGAAAAATGTGGCCTGGGCTTACTATATCTTGTGGTTTTGCAGTCTTTGCGACTGCTGCTTGAATAGTTCTGGCACGGTCAGCTGCTGAGATACCTGTCGTGACACCCTCAGCTGCTTCAATAGATACCGTAAAGTTGGTACCCATGCGAGCACCGTTTTTTTGCACCATTTTGCTTAAGTTCAGCTGATGACAACGTGCTTCTGTCAGCGTCAAGCAAATTAGGCCTCGGCCATATTTAGCCATAAAATTAATGTGTTCTGCAGTGGCAAACTCTGCCGCAAGTACTAAATCACCTTCATTTTCTCGATGTTCATCATCAACAAGTACCACCATGTGCCCGAGCCTAATCTCTTCGATAATTTCTTTGGCTGGGCTGATGTTGCTGATAGGTGCTTCTGTGTAATTCATGACGATTGCCCTTGCATTTCTGGAGATGCTTGATTATCTTTTTTAATTTGGTTTAATGTGGCGGTGTCTTCAGTAGACCATTGCGTCATGCGCTCTACGTAACGCGCAATCTGGTCAACCTCTAGGTTGACAGTGCTGCCTTCGCTTAAAGATTTTAAAGTGGTGTTTTCCAGTGTGTGCGGTATTAAATTGATGCTGAAGTCGTCACCGCTAATTTTATTCACGGTAAGGCTGACACCATTGACACAAATAGAGCCTTTGATAGAGATATACTTTGAAATTGCGTGTGGCGCGCGAATATCAAGCTGCCAGCATTCTCCCAAGGACTCAAATTTAAGCACTTTACCAACGCCATCTACGTGACCACTCACCAAATGTCCACCCAGTCTGTCAGATAAGCGTAACGCTTTTTCTAGATTCACTGGGTGTGTCATGTTGAGTCCGACCGTTACGGATAATGTTTCCTCAGAAACATGCGCTTCAAAATGCGATGTGGACATGTTGACTACCGTCAGGCAGACACCATTGACAGCGATGCTGTCACCTAACTTAACATCGCTCATATTGAGCGCTTCGCTGGCTATTGAAAGATGCACATCTGCACCAACTGGGTTGGTTTGCGTGATTGCGCCGACTGATTGAATGATTCCTGTAAACATAACCAGAATTTTAACAGATAACACTAGATAACGATTAGAAGCCTGCTAAAATCTGCCTTATGAAATATTTACCCTATGAATTATTTGTCGGCTGGCGTTACACGCGGGCTAAACGCAAGAATCACTTTATTTCATTTATTTCCTTAACTAGCATGATTGGCATAGCACTTGGTGTAGCTGCCTTAATCGTGGTGCTTTCGGTGATGAATGGTTTCCAAAAAGAATTACGTACCCGTATTTTAGGCGTGGCTTCACACTTAGAAGTGACTGGTGCTAGTAATCAGCTTGCAGATTGGCAGTCAGTTTCAACTTTTGCTGCAAAATTGCCAAATGTGCAGGCAAGTGCGCCATATATTAGTGCACAAGCGATGTTGAGCTATGATCAAGGTGTGCAAGGTGCAATTGTCCGCGGTGTCATTCCTAGCGCAGAAGACCAAGTGGCTGATTTGGGTAAACATATGAAAGCTGGCCGCTTAGATGATTTACGTGCGAGCGAGTTTGGCATTGTTTTAGGTGTTGATCTGGCATTGTCGCTGGGGGCGAAAATTGGGGATAAAGTTGTGTTGATGGCACCCCAAGGACAGTTTACCCCCACTGGTGTCGTGCCACGCTTAAAGCAATTTACGTTAGTTGGGCTTTTTCAGATTGGCATGTACGAGTACGATGCTGGCTTGGCTTTAATTCATATAGAAGATGCGGCAAAACTCTACCGTATGGGGCAAAACGTTTCTGGCGTGCGTTTAAAGCTTGATGATTTGTTTGATGCACCAGTCGTGGCCGCCAGTATCTCAGATCAATTAAATAGCCAACTGAATCAAAGTGGCAGCTATTATGTGTCTGATTGGACGAGGCAGCACGCTAACTTTTTCCGCGCAGTGCAGATGGAAAAGCGCGTGATGTTTATTATTCTTACGCTCATTGTTGCCGTTGCGGCTTTTAATATTGTTTCAACACTAGTGATGGCCGTGACAGATAAGCGTGCGGATATTGCCATCATGCGTACCTTTGGCGCTAGCCCGAGCAGTATTATGAAAATATTTATCGTGCAGGGTGCATTGATTGGCATTATTGGTACCGCATTAGGTGCGCTCTTTGGTATTTTGATTGCACTCAATATAGATACCATCATCCCGTTTATAGAAGGTCTTTTTAATGTGCAGTTTTTGGCAAAAGATGTGTATTACATCAGTGATTTACCCTCTGATTTAATTTGGTCTGATGTAGTCACCATTGTTTCGGTTTCATTTTTATTAAGTTTACTAGCAACGCTCTACCCGAGTTTTAAAGCCAGTAGAATCAACCCAGCTGAGGCGTTGCGTTATGAGTAGCCAAATTTCAAAGCCAATTATTGCTTGTCAGGGCTTGCATAAAACTTATCAAGGCTTAGATGTGGCCGTGCTGAATGGTATTGATCTTAGTGTCAACACTGGGGAGCAAGTGGCAATTGTCGGCGCTTCAGGTTCGGGTAAAAGTACCTTATTGCATTTGCTCGGAGGCTTAGACGTACCTAGTAGTGGAAATGTGCATATTCTTGAACATAATCTTGCACAATTGTCTGAAACGCAAAAAGGTGATTTACGTAATCAGTCTCTTGGTTTTGTCTATCAATTCCATCATCTGTTACCAGAATTTACCGCACTTGAAAATGTAGCAATGCCGCTACTGATTCGACGTACTCCACGAGAGCAAGCGCTCACAGTCGCGGGTGAAATGTTGGAGAAAGTAGGTCTAAAACATCGCTTGGAGCATATGCCAGGTGAACTGTCTGGAGGTGAGCGCCAGCGTGCAGCATTAGCGCGTGCAATGGTTACTTCGCCGCAGTGTATTCTTGCTGATGAGCCTACTGGGAATCTAGACCGTCATACCGCGCATGCGGTGTTTGATTTGTTGTTAGAAATGAATCAAACGCAAAATGTAAGCTTGGTGGTGGTGACACACGACTTGGAGCTTGCGGCAAAAATGCAGCGACGCTACAAGCTTGTTGACGGTAAGTTGGTGACTTTGTAAAACATGGTTCTTTTTGCACTGGGTTTTGTGTTAGGTGCTTTTTGCCTGCAACAGATGCCAGTGTTGCCAGATCTGACATGGTCATTGTCAATCTTACCTTTTGTTTTTATTCATGTTTTTCTTCGTCAAGCGCAATTTAAATTTATAAGCCTGTTTCAGGTGCAATTGTTGTTATTAATCGCACTGATGTGTGGTTTTTTCTGGTCTGCGGCTTTCGCTACATACAGGCTTGCTGATGCGCTACCAGTCAATTGGCAAAATAAACCAATCGAGTTAGTGGGTGTTGTGTCCAGCGTTCCTGTGATGACGGAACAAGGCCTACGCTTTAACTTTTCTGTTGAACACGTCCTCACGAAAGAGGCGGCAGTGCCTCAGCATCTTTCCTTAAATGTTTATCGTAAGCGCACTCAGCAACCACAAGTTAACGAAACAGCTGAATTTTCAGAGCTTAATGCTGGTCAGCGATGGCAACTAGTTGTCCGTTTAAAGCGCCCTCACAGTGTTCAAAATCCTCATGGATTCGATTTTGAATCATGGTCGTTAGCTGAAAATATTCGAGCAACTGGCAGTATTAAAGGTAAGCCTACATTGCTTGATGAATTTGTCTGGCGCCCGCAATATATAGTTGAGCGTATTCGTCAGTTAGTTAAGCAACGTATTGCTGATGTTTTGACTAATCAGCCATATAGCGGGGTGATACAGGCGCTAGTGATGGGCGATGATAGCCAGATTTCAGTGAAAGATTGGCAGCTATTTTTACGCACAGGCATTACACATTTGATGAGTGTTAGTTATCTATTAAAACATATATTTAAAAAGCATTTATCTATACGCCTGAATTAATAAGTACGACTAATTTTCATCCCCTATATTTGTCTCACACCTCGATTACCAGATCTATTTGAAAAGCGTGTCAAACAATTCAGAACCTCTATTTCAACTTTAGCCGGCTTACCGCCATAGACATTATCTTTCAACCAAACTACTTCCTCCTTAATAGCATCATCTCCGGTTAAGGTGTTATGCCAGCACTTCTTATCGCCATTCCATCGATAGCCTTTTGCTTTGAGAGTATCTTTTGTTTCAAAAGGTGAGCCTAGTGCAGATATGGTATAACTTTTCTGATGCAGCGATTGTAGTAAGAGTTTTAAGACTAACTCTTTTGATTTAGGTAGCTGCTTTTGTAATATTTCAAGTAATGCAAAGCAATCTACTTCAGCACGGTGTGCGTCGTAAAAGAAATCGTATTTATAGGCAATATAATCGAGTTTAGCTGACCCTACGCCTTCTTCACTCCAGTCGATCTGGGCAAAGGTACACGCCCAAGGTAGAGACTCAAATATTGGCAATCGTTTTTCAAGAAACACCCGATCAAACTTAGCGTTGTGTGCAATGACAATACTGACACCGTCAAGAAAGTGAGTTACCTTGTTATCATCAATTTTTTTGCCCTTAACCATTTCATCGGTAATGCCATGAACAGAAATAGAGTCTGGTGGAATAGGAAAACCAGGATACTCCAGCTCATCAAATGAACCCAGAACATTGTAAGCTACACCAGTTTGAGGGTCGAACTCGAATAAAACCATCCCAAGCTCAATAATAGCGTCTTGGTCTGGATTAGTACCTGTAGTCTCTGTATCTACAACCACCCCCCTTAACAATGGTCGCCCGTCATTTTCTGCAAATGATTTTCGAGAAGAGAGCCGCCGAATTACTTTGTAATCAGGATTTTCATCTAAGAGTGTTACAGCATCGGTAACAGCTGAATCATTAATCATATTAATCAAGCTTTCAAAAAATAGTGTAATTTCTAATACAAATGATGAGCGACAATAATAAGCCTCTACTTTAGCAGCTGGTTATTACCACACAAGCTGTGACGTAAGTTAAGATATTATAAGCACTTAACGAAGCATAAAATATGATTAACAATAGAGACTTGGCTTCATGCTATTTGAGGCTAATCAACGATATCGACGTTAGTTACCTCGATCGCTCCCATCCCAACACTAAGTGCGGGAATAACATGTTGTCTGGTATGTTTCTTCCAAGCATTCCTGATGGATATGAGCAGTCACGTAATAAGATCATGATCATTGGCCGTGAAACGCGCGCTTGGAATGTACTTAAGCCTGACGAGAAGTTAATTAATTTAGAGTCTTATATAGACAAGGCAATAACTACGCACAAAAATCACTCTTACAAAGAATTGAATAAGAAGGAAGAATCAAGAGGCCAAAGTTACTTTAAATTTGTGCGTAAGGTGAAAATGAAATCTGGTGAGTCAGGTTTGATACATGCGAATCTTTTTTGTTTCTCTTGGAAAAAAAGAAGCCCGCTTGGGTGCCCGCATGAAGAAGTGGTCAAGCGATACTCAGAGCGACTTTTGAAATTTCAAATTGAATACTTCAAACCAGACATAATCATCTTTGCTCATGGTTCAGCAGGGATTAAATTCCGACATCAACTATTTCCCTATCAAGGTGAAAATAACGTATGTATAGAACCAATCCAATTAATACCACATCCGCATTTGCGGTCCCATTTTTGGGAGTTTGATTTGTATGGTAAGTACAAAAGTTATAGGGTTCCACACCCTTCAGGCTTAGGTAACTCTACCAGACAGGCACATGACTACTTGATTTCAATATTGCCACAAAGGTAATAACAAACACGAAATATTTGCCTAACCAATAACTACTAGAAAATCAAAGTAAGCAGTAAAACAGAAGGAAGTTCGTGCATATTCAAATCAAATCTCGCCAGAGTCAATCCGACTTTATCAACGAAACTATTTTGACCACACAGGAGCTTTGGCTCAAGGTCAATCCAGACAAATCAGATGATGTGCTATTACTTACCTTCGGAGATGAAATTGATCCCAATGCTAATCTACATATTGAAGTCATTGACGCCAATCAGGTCAAAATAGGTTTCTTTACCGTTGAAGATGATAATGCAAGGGCAACAATTCTGACCAGAAGTGATATGCATTGGTTAACCATCTCTGAATCGACTTCTGACAAAACAACCATGCTCACTAAATTTCTCACATTTCTGTTGGGGGTCATCAGAACTCCAAGTCAGATGGGGACACATATGATGGACTTAATGGATTTAAAAAAAGCTATGTTATTTGGCACTGAAGCAAACTACGTGAGCTTAGATGATGCCAATGCTTTTTACCCAGCCAACTCAAAATGGACATTAAGTAGCATCATGTTGTTAAATACCGAGTTACCTATAAGCAAGAAGCTTTCTCTAGTGGCGGATTTCATTTCGCAAGATGGGGGTGAGGAACATCACTTAAATATTCTCAATATCACAGACAATCCTTACCTACCGAGAACTAACATAGCTCTTTTTATTGTCAATATAGAGGCCAAAACTATTCATTAGGCAGACTGACAACAACAAACATGTTATTCACCGGAGGTATATTAGAGCTTATTTCCCAAACGCGAAATTCTGATTTGGGTCGTTTTGGGTATTCGAAAGCAATATGTAGTATGTAGACCACACATTAAAATCGAACAGTATTTAATGAGCATCTCAGGTTTGCATATCACAATGTTGTCAGGGCTGATGTTTGTTGCAGTGAACTTTGCTTGGAGACGTATTCCAGGTCTGGGCAATAAAGTACCAACACGTAAAGCAGCAACTTTTGCAGCAGTATTGACAGCGTTAATTTATGCCTTGATTGCTGGGTTTTCTGTACCAACGCAGCGTACCTTGTATATGCTGATGGTGTTTGGTGTTGCATTATGGTCGGGTCGGCGATTTGTGATTGCCCAAGTGCTAGCCATGGCTTTATTGATTGTGGTGTTAATTGATCCATGGGCTGTGATTTCTGCTGGTTTTTGGTTATCTTTTGGTGCAGTTGCACTTCTCAGTTTTGCAATGGGTGCGCGAGTAGCACCACCGCATTGGTTAAAAGTTGCCATACAAACGCAATGGGCCGTCACAATAGGCATGTTGCCATTGCTATTAATTATGTTTCACCAAGCCTCTATTATCTCGCCTGTGGCTAATGCGGTTGCAATCCCTTTGATCAGTTTCTTTGTCACGCCATTGGCATTGCTTGGTAGTTTTCTGCCAATTGATTGGCCATTACATCTTGCTTATTACCTGCTAGAGCATTGTGTTGTCTTTCTAAACTGGCTAAATAAATTGCCTGTTTCAGTCTGGCAACAACATGCGCCTGCATTATGGACATTAGCTCCAGCGATCATTGGTGTGTTTTGGATGTTGTTGCCCCGAGGTGTGCCGTTACGCTGGTTAGGTGTTTTTGGTTTTTTGCCTATGATGTTAATTTCGCCGATTCGACCATTGTCAGGTGAGATGAAGGCAACAATTCTAGATGTCGGGCAGGGCTTAAGTGTTGTTGTGCAAACATCAAAACACACCTTACTTTATGATGCAGGTGCAAAATTTAATGCCCAAAGTGATGCTGGTAGTCGTGTTGTTGTTCCATTTTTACAAGGCGAGGGCGTTAAAATGCTTGATGGCTTTATCGTGACGCACGACGATAACGATCATAGTGGTGGTATGGATTCTGTATTGGCCTTAATGCCAGTAGATTGGTTTGCCAGTTCAATGCCTGAGGCAGTGATCATCCCTACTGATACAGAGCGTATGAAATGCTATGCTGGCCAGAGTTGGCATTGGGATGGTGTTGATTTTGAAATGCTTTATCCAAATCTAAGTGATTATGAAAACACTGAAATTAAAGACAATGATCGAAGTTGTGTGCTGAAAATTACCAGTGAGTCAGGGAGTTTATTACTGACAGGCGATATAGAGCGTCATGCAGAGACTTCATTAGTATTGGAAAATTCAAGCTCGGAGGCAGCTATATTGAAAAGTGATGTCCTAGTCGTACCTCATCACGGTAGCAAAACATCATCTACCACAGACTTTGTTGAAGCCGTTGCCCCACGCGTCGCTATTTTTACAGTGGGATATTTAAATCGATTTAAACATCCGCGACCAGAAGTGACTGATAGATATAAATCGATTGGAAGTAGTTTGTATCAATCAGATTATCATGGTGCAATAGAGTTGAGCTTTAGTAAACATAGGGATTTATCCCAGATAGTAGTGACGAATTGGCGCGCTCAACGCAAGCGATATTGGCATGATAAGTTCTAATTAAGCGGTGAAAGTGAAGATTCAATCGCTAATCATTTGTAGTCGAAGCTTGCCCAAAAGCACATGACAAGCTAAAGTATCGCTGGGCCTGATTTATGGCATTTGTGACAGAATTTTATTTGGTATTGATTTAAGGGGAATTTCACTGTGTGGGAAATCATTCTAGCTGCTGGTTGGCCTATCTGGCCACTTGTTATTGCGTCAGTTATTGCTGTAGCAATTATAGGTGAGCGTAGTTTTGCATTGCGCGAAAATATTGTATCCCCTAGCAATTTATTACCAGAGCTACAAGCATGGTTAGCTAAGGGCGGTATCACAAAAGATACGATTAATCGCTTGGAGCAGCACTCATTGTTGGGTCGTGTGTTTGCAACAGCACTTGCCAATGCGAAAAACTCACGTGAAGTGACGAAAGAATCTATTGAAGAAACAGCGCGTGCGGTAGCACATCAGATGGAACGCTATCTTTCTACACTTGGGACCATTGCAACAGTATCACCTTTATTGGGGTTGCTCGGTACGGTGATTGGTATGGTGGAGTTGTTTGGCGCTTTTACTACGCAAGGACATGATGTCGCTCAATTTGCACGCGGTATTTCAGTTGCACTATATAACACTGCTGCAGGTATTGTTGTAGCAGTGCCAGCGATGATTGCTTACCGTTATTTCCGTACCAAAGTAGATGCTTTACTGATTGAGATGGAGCAACAAGCCATTAAGTTAGTTGAAATCATTCACGGCGAGCGTCAGTAATTTAGTACGATAGATAAAGGGAACACCAAATGGATTTTCAACGTGGGAAAAAAACACGAAGAACTTGAAATCAACTTTATCCCGTTGATAGATGTATTGTTGGTGATTATTATTTTCTTAATCGTCAGTGCAACATTTTCACGTACTAACGAACTGCAAATCAATCTACCAACAGCCGAGGCAAATGCGCCTCAGGATAAACCGTTAATGATTGAAGTGGCTGTTGATGCAACTGGTAAATATCTAATTGATGGCAAGCCGTTGGCTGACGTGTCAGTTTCCGCGATTAGCGCGGCCCTACAGGCTGCAGCTAAAGCAGGCAATGAAGAACCAACAATTGTCATTAATGCCGATGCTAATGCTACACACCAGTCTGTCGTTAATGTGATGGAAGCATCACGTGTTGCAGGGTACACAAGAATTACATTTGCTACACAAGTGCAATCGGGATCTTGAGTTTTTATAACCTCAATCCTATCATTTCTTATTAATCCTTATCGACGTTAGCTCATGTCGAACTCAAATCTAAAAAAATCCAAATCTAAAGCGCACGATATCGTGCATGTATCAAACGCAAAAGTTTTATATTTGCGTTTGTTTCACTATGCATGGCATTACAAATACGTTTTCATGATCAGTATAGTTGCGCTAGTACTACTGGCTGGAAGTAATACTGCATTTCTTGCATTGATTAAGCAAGTTACTGATGAGGGCTTCGTTAAAAAAACAGCTGATCAGGCGATACTGTTGCCCTTAATGTTGATTGCATTGATGGTGGCGCGAGGCATAACAGGCTTTGTCTCTACTTATTGCATGCGCGTTGTCGCTAGGCGCGTAGTTGAAGACTTCCGTAAGGAAATGTTTTCTAAATTAATGCTTTTACCAGTGCATTATTTCGATGCCAGATCAGCAGGCTCTATCGTTTCCAAGTTTACGTATGATGTAGAGCGCCTTTCAACAGCGACCACCCGTTCATGGATGAACGTGATGCGTGATTTATTGACGGTCGTAGGTTTAATTGGCTACATGCTCTATCTGGATTGGCGATTAACATTAATTTTTGCAATCGTACTTCCTTTTATCGCATTGTATTTGAAAAAAATGACGCCAAAATTAAAGGCAAATGCAAAGCAAGTGCAGCACAGCGTGGGGGAAATGACCAAGTCTGCAGAAGAGGCGATTGCAGGCCAGAGAATCGTAAAGATTTTTGGTGCACAAGATTTTGAATATAGCCGTTTTTCTCAAATTGTTTCTAACAATCGAAAAATTGAATTACGAGTGGCACGCATTGCTGGCTTGAGTAGCTTTATTGTTGAGTTGTTTGCTGCGCTAGCGTTGGGCTTGGTGATTTATTATGCGATTGGCAATTTTAGTGTAGGCGAGTTTGCTGCTTTTGTTGGCGCATTGCTCATGCTTATCTCTCCAATTAAACACATCGCTGCTGCTAATGAGGACTTACAAGTTGGTTTAACCGCTGCGCAAAGTATTTTTGATGTGATCGATAGCCAGCCAGAAATGGACCAAGGGCAACTAACCATAGATCGGGCAAAAGGCGATATTGAGTTTAAAAATGTTACTTTGCATTATGAAGATACACCAAAGCCTGCATTAGATAACTTAAGTTTTACTATTAAGGCTGGGGAAAAGGTTGCTTTAGTCGGGCGTTCTGGCGGTGGTAAAACTTCTCTAGTAAATTTACTCCCTAGATTTTATGAGTTGCAGCATGGTACGGTATTGTTAGATAGTATCGATTGCCGAGCAATACAACTTAAAAACCTGCGTCAGCAATTTGCGTTGGTTAGCCAGGATATTATTTTATTCAACGATACCATTTTTAATAACATTGCATATGGTGTGTTGCGTAATGCAACCGAGGCAGAGGTGGTAGCGGCAGCTAAAGCCGCTAACATCTGGGAATTTATCCAGCAATTACCTAATGGGTTGCAAAATGAAATTGGTGATCGCGGCGTGAAGCTATCTGGCGGCCAGCGTCAACGTATTGCCATTGCGCGCGCTATTCTGAAGAACGCACCAATTTTATTGTTAGATGAAGCTACATCAGCCTTAGATACAGAGTCTGAACAGCATGTTCAACAAGCAATGGATGCACTAATGCTTAATCGCACCAGTATCGTGATTGCGCACAGATTAAGCACCATCGAAAATGCAGACCGCATCATGGTGATGGAGCATGGTCATATCGTTGAAGTCGGCTCACATGATGAGCTGATGAAGCTTGATGGATATTATGCAAAGTTATATCACAAGCAGTTTAGCGCCTAAGTGTGACTTAAATGGCTAATTGGTTGCAAAAGCAGTGGTTCACTTTTACGCTGTGGCATTTGTTGCTTTTGCCTATTTCTTGGTTGTTTTCGATAGTCGTAACTTTAAGAAGATTCTTATATAAATTAGGTCTTTTTCACAGCTACAATTTAAATGTTCCTGTCGTCGTTGTTGGAAACATCAATGTAGGCGGCGCTGGAAAAACACCTTTAGTGATCTGGTTGGCGGAGCAATTAAAGTTAGCTGGCTATAAGCCAGGAATTATTAGTCGAGGGTATGGAAGTAGTTTGACTGGGTTGGCATCTGTGTCTCCTGATAGCGACCCTTCTTCTGTTGGAGATGAGCCAGTGTTGATTGCCATGCGCACAGTATGCCCTGTGTTTGTCGGGGCTAAACGCGTGGAGGTAGGACTTGCACTTTTAAAAGCGCATCCAGAGTGCAATATTATTATTAGTGATGATGGTTTGCAGCACTACGCATTGCAAAGGGATGTTGAAATAGTGGTTTTTGACGCTCTGACAGGTTTTGGTAACGGAGCCCTTTTGCCAGCAGGGCCTTTACGTGAGCCTATAAGCAGATTAAAAACGGTCGATGTTGTTGTTGGTAATGGACGTCAGTCGAGCGCAAGTCAAGTTGTCACACCAGTGCCTATTGAAATGCAATTGCAGGCAAGCACCTTCTACAACCTTCATAATCGCCAATTAGAATTAAGCCCAGCAGAGTTTGCAGGAAAATCCATCACTGCAGTTGCAGGTATCGGTAATCCTGAACGATTTTTCCTCCAGCTAAAGACGATGGGTTTGCATTTTAAATCCAAAGCATATAATGATCATTATCAATACTCTTCTCAAGACTTTGAAGATATCGATACGGATATCGTCATTATGACTGAGAAAGATGCTGTTAAATGCACCTCATTTGCACGAACTAACTTTTGGGTGTTGCCAGTTAGAGCGGAAATTGACAAGCGGCTATTGACTGACGTATTAAATAAACTAGATAAATTGAGAAATTAAATGGACGTAAAGCTTTTACAGATTTTGGTCTGCCCAGTGACAAAAGGGCCTTTGGTTTATAACAAAGCGACGAATGAACTGATTTCTAAATCAGCGCGTTTGGCATACCCAGTGCGTGATGGCATTCCTGTTATGTTAGAAGATGAAGCACGTAAACTAGCGGATGATGAAGAAATTGCATAATTCATCACAAGCTGTACCTGAGTTTTATGTAGTCATCCCTGCGCGCCACGCGAGCACCAGATTGCCAGGTAAGCCTTTGCTTGATATTGCAGGAAAACCGATGGTGGTATGGGTGGCTGAGCGTGCTTTGCTTAGTGGCGCTAAACAAGTAATAGTTGCGACAGACGACATACGCATAGTTGATGCAGTGGGTCAGTATGGGTGCGCCGCAGTGATGACCGATGCAAATCACGTCAGTGGAACGGATCGTATTGCAGAGGTTGCATCCATTAAAGGTTGGCATGATGATGCGATTATCGTCAATGTGCAGGGCGATGAACCGCTGATAGACGCCAAGCTTATTGTTGAGATTGCAACGGCCTTGTCTGTTAATACTGATGCAGTAATGGCAACAGCATGTCACGCTATTCATGACAAGTCAGACTTTGCAAATCCAAACGTTGTTAAAGTTGTCATGGATGTTAATGGAAATGCGATGTACTTTAGTCGAGCGCCGATTCCATATCCTAGAGATACTTTCGCTCAAGATGAGGTGCTTGCAGAAGGTCTCCCTGCCTATCGACATATTGGCATTTATGCTTACCGCGCTAGCTTTTTAAAGCAGTACGCAAATCTTGCACCTGCTGCAATAGAGCAATATGAATGTTTAGAGCAACTTCGCGTCTTATATCAAGGCTATAAAATAGCAGTTACCATCTCTGAAAATGCCCCTGCTGCAGGTGTCGATACAGAAAGTGATTTGGCACGTGTCCGTGCGTTAATGGCTTAACTTTAACTAAGTGACTAATATGTATAGATATTGTCAGATATCGTTCAATACGCAGTCGGTATTTATCATAATTTCTCTCAATAGCTCTTGCAGAAGTGATCTACCTTTGCTATAGTCTCACCTCTCGACGCAACATGTAATAAGTGATGTCGAGCCGGACGCGGGATGGAGCAGTCTGGCAGCTCGTCGGGCTCATAACCCGAAGGTCACAGGTTCAAATCCTGTTCCCGCAACCAAGTATTAATGGTGTGTTATATAAGTTAATTTTAATTAGTAAATATTACGAAATTAAGGTTGACGAGCGTTAAAAGCTCTGTATAATGCGCACCTCGTTAACGCAAAGCGTAACGACGGAAACAAAAAGTTCTTTAACAATATAACA
>Ga0160183_125925_pt1 | contig 27069 bp, 23 predicted proteins | sample met14sb_FD_108562 | JGI IMG/M metagenome (GOLD analysis project Ga0160183, IMG submission 108562) | Synthetic bacterial communities of pure cultures from sediment of Lake Washington, USA, under high oxygen condition - MT... | ecosystem: Engineered > Modeled > Simulated communities (microbial... >...
AAAAAAAAATCTGGTCATTTTTCTGGTGATGGCTGCTTTTTCTGCTTTTAATCTAGTGCTTGCCGAAACGGCGGGGACTGACGATAAGGATGCTCATCACGAACACAAGAGTATGGATTGGCCAGGGATTTATACTGGCTTAACCCCTTGTGCCGACTGTATCGGCGTGAAAACCACGTTGGCCTTGAACAAAAACGGCAGTTATCTGCTGATGACCCAGTTTTTGGGGAAATCGGAAAGGGAGTTTACTGAAAAGGGCAAATTTGCCCCTGGCGAAAAAGCCAATACTCTGGTTTTGACGCCAAAGAATGGCGCAACTTCCCAGCAATATCTGGTTGAAAAAGATGCGTTGATTCAGTTGGATACTAGCGGCAACCGGTTCACCGGCAAACTTGCTGATCGCTATATTTTGCGTAGAACCAGCGTCACCGATAAGCAGCCTGAACATTCCGGGCATTGATTTAAACCTTAAGCCGGGTGGCCGCGCGCCCTGGCGGCCACCCGGAGATTAGAACTGTTATATCGATTTCTGCTGGTTTTTGCGCCGAAAATAGATAATGGCTAAAAGTACCGTCAAGGCCAACGCGCCAAGCATGAAACGCGGTTCCACGACCTTCACCGAATGATTGTCGTCTTTGAATTTGAACTTGGCGAGTACGCCCAAGGCGGGGTCGGTAATGTCAATGGCAATCGATTTGGCGGCAAGATTTAAAAATTGCACTTCGCTGCCATCGAACGGTTTGTTGTTGCGGGTATCGTTGCTGACCATGCCAGGATAAAGCGGTGTTTCAGCAAGGTGAGAGACACTCAACTGTTTGGCGATTTCTTGCTCGAGTTCGCGAGTGGTTTTACCGTCGGTTTTGATATGAATCGGTTTTTGGTCGTCTATCTTAATTTCGATTTCGCCTTGTGAGGCGGTGAGGGCTTTTTTCGAGGAAAAGCCGTCCAGATATTCCACATCCGCGCTGAACACCAGATCAAAAGCCACTTGCACGCCGTCGGCGTTGAAATTTTTATCGGCAAGATCGAAACGCAAGCCTTGGTTGCTGTAATCTCTAACCGTTACCGTGGTCAACGAATAGCCGGTTTTGTTGGCGATGATTAATTCTGCTTGTTCCGGCGGTTGGGTAATAGTGATGCCGCGCCAATTCGGATCGAGCTGAATCATGCCGTCTTTCATTGATGTAAGTAGTTTTTTGGTGACCGCGTGAGCCTGTGTCGGATCATCAAACTTATGCGCATTCAGAAAGCTCAAGCCGGTAGAACGATATAGCTCCCCATCGTCGATACGCCATTCCGCCGTGTATGAAAACAGCGAATCGCTGGTTCTTCGAGGCATGCTGGTATGAATGCGCAATTTATCCTGATCTGCCGGCGTAGTGATTGCAAAGGCTGATGGGACAAAAATACCCGACGAACAGCATGTCAGAATGATGGCAAGAGTGGATCGTTTCATCGTGGTTCCAAGCAAAAAAAAATTTACGTTAGCATAATGCGGCGTAAATGACACAACCTTTGATCGGACGGATATTAACGCCACTAATTGTAGTGTTTGCCAGTGCTGATATTTTGCGGAAAACTAGGCTGAGCTTGCTTGTGTTTGACCAGAAAAGGCGGTGGTTTATTTGCGCGGATATCTGTTTATTCGGGAACAAAAAAATTCACCGCTTGAAATAAATGTTCAAGTAAAAACTAGGGATATTAAGGCAGGCAAACACTACGCAGCAAACGCTCGAGTATCTGTTCTGTATTACAATCCCAGTGCTGGGCGCTGCGTCAGGTTTTAATTCAATAAGTTGCAGGTAAGGTATCGGTAAAATCCGAAGAGGATACAAGTGGACGAATCGATAGGGAGTAGAAATAGTGGGAACTTGAGTTTTCCACTAAGTTTTTCAAAAAATAAATATAAATTAATAAGGAAATACTGTTATGACATTAGATTCTCATGCTGCTAAATTAAAAGAAATGGCGGAGAAAATTATAGATTTCACGCCGCAAGAAATCAGTAGTATTACGCCGGAAGAAATTCAGCGCTTATTTTATGATTTACAAGTTTACCAAATTGAATTGCAAATGCAGAATGAAGAGCTGCAAAAAGCGCAATTTGAGTTATCCCGCCTAAATAATAAGTTAAATTTTACTTACCATTGCGTTCCGGTGGGTATTATCACCCTAGATTATCAAGGTTTTATAGAGCAAGCAAATCATACGTTTGCAGATATGTTGGGTTATAAAGCCAGTAAATTGCAGAAAACCCATTTTTCCAAGCTAATCTTCGAAGAAGATAAAAATATATTTATTCACCGTTTTGATGCTTTTTTCAAAGCGCCAGCCCATAAAAGTTTGCAGTTGCGTTTGCAAGGCGATAAGAATTTGGCTTTTCCTGCTTTGATTAAAGGTAATGCGGATGACGGTAGCGATACAGCAGGCGAATCGTTTGATTTGAAAGCGCGTAAATTAGTCGTGACTATCACAAATATTAGCGACGTGATCACCGACGCAAATAAGGCTTGATTTTTTTTATCGCCGCGTGAAGGGTAATGTTGTCCAGAGGCTTTATTGATTTAAACGATTGATATTAAATAACATGGTTTTATGGATAATCAAAACACTGTAAAAGTGCCGCCGCAGTATATTGTCGGGATCGGTGCTTCGGCCGGAGGCTTGGAAGCGATTGAGGCATTTTTCAAGAATATGCCTGCGAATAGCGGTTTGTCGTTTGTGGTGATTCAGCATTTGTCACCACAGTATAAAAGTTTGATGGCTGAACTATTGTCCAAACATACCGCCATGCCGGTAAAGCGCATTGAGGACGGTATGAAAATCGAGCGCAACACCGTCTACTTGATTCCGCCCCGGAAAAACGTCACGGTGTTTCACAACCAGCTATTGCTGGCCGAGCAAGATCCCAGCAAAGGGATTAATCTGCCGATCGATATATTTTTGCGCTCCTTGAGCGAGGACGCCAGAGAGCTGGCGGTAGGTATCATTTTGTCCGGCACCGGCAGTGATGGCACACGCGGTATTCGTGCCATCAAAGAATTCGGCGGCATGGTGATGGTGCAAGACGAAAATTCCGCCAAATTCGACGGCATGCCCAAGAATGCTTTTGCTACGGGTTTGGCGGATTTTAGTTTGCCGCCGGAGAAGATGCCCGGTCAGTTGTTGGCGTTTGTTAAGCATCCCTATGCCACCTTACAGGAAAAAAATATCGTCTCGTCTGACGACAGTGACATCACGCGGATTTTTTCAATCCTTAGAGAAAAGTGCAAAATCGATTTTACCTTTTATAAACCCAATACGGTAGTTAGACGCATTGAACGGCGTATATCGATCAATCACTTAAAAGATATATCCGAGTATTTAAACTTATTGCAAACAAATCCTCATGAAGTTTTAGTGTTATTTCAGGAGTTGTTGATAGGGGTTACCAGTTTTTTTTCGCGACGAGCACGTATTTGACGATATTCGTGAGCATTGGTTAAAAAAAGTTGTCAAGCTATTGCAAGAAGATGAGTTACGAGTTTGGGTGACCGCATGTTCCACCGGGGAGGAAGCTTATTCCTTGGCGATGTTGTTATCGGAATATCGGGAGTATTCAGGACATTATTTTCGCGTGAAGATTTTTGCGACCGATGTCGATCTAACAGCCATTGAGAAAGCCAGTAACGGCAAATATCCGGAAAGTATTATTGCGGATATTCCGCCCAAGCTCCTGTCGAAATACTTTATTCGCCGGGAAGATTATTTTCAGGTCAGTCAAAAAATTCGGGAAATGGTGGTGTTTGCCCAGCATAACCTGATTAAAGATCCGCCGTTTACCAATATTCATATTCTCAGTTGTCGAAACGTGTTGATTTACTTGCAACCTGTTTTACAGAAGAAAATATTGGAGTTATTCAACTTTTCTCTGGTAAAGGAAGGCTTGTTGGTGCTTGGTACCAGTGAAACGATAGGCGATATGGGTGAGTATTTCGATGTGGCAAGTGCCAAATCAAAACTATATCGCTCCAAAGGCAAATATAAATCCTTGGGTTTTACTGCGTCCCCCAGTGCTTTAATGACTTACGCGCCGTATCCGAGTTCGGTGCGCTCCTCGAATGCGCTTAGTGGTCAGGAAGAAAGAGTATTGGACCGGTTCATCAGGGCAATATCGAATGATGTCTTGCCGTTTACGATGATAATTAATGAAAATATGGAAATATCCCATATTTTCGGCGATTCTAAAGATTATTTGAGTTATCCCAGCGGCAAACTGGTGAGTAATGTCAGTAAAATTGTTAAAAAAGATTTATCCATACCCATTTCCACAGGTATCCAAAAAGCCTTAAAAGCGAATAACGAAATTGTGTTGTCCAATATTCGGGTCAGAGAGCAGGACAGTTTGCGGACGTTTAGACTGCAATTTAAACCCCTGCCGGGCAAGAAGGGCCAAGAAATCTTAGTGGCGGCGATGATTACTGAGACGGTGGATCCTTCTTGTTTTAGCGAGACGGAAACCCTGATCTACGATGTCAATTTAGACGCCAAACAACGCATTATCGATTTAGAGCAAGAATTACAGTTTACCCGCGAAAACCTGCAAGCTACGGTGGAAGAGTTAGAAACCTCCAACGAGGAATTGCAAGCCACCAACGAAGAATTATTGGCAAGTAATGAGGAATTGCAGAGCACCAACGAGGAGTTGCAATCGGTCAACGAAGAGCTTTATACCGTCAATGCCGAACACCAGGGCAAGATAGTCGAGTTGACCTTACTGAATAACGATTTGGATAACTTATTCAATAGTACCAATATCGCTACACTGTTTTTAGACGAGAATCTGGATATTAGGCGTTTTACCCCGAAACTACAGTCGATATTCCATATTTTGGAAACCGATCTCGGGCGGCCGTTTTATCACTTGACGCATACCATCAAAGACCTGGATGTTATCGCTGTCGTTAAAGGTGTCAACGATCAACACAACTGTTTCGATCAGGAAATTCAACTTGAAAACGGCACCTGGTATCTATTGCGGGTAATTCCCTACGTGGTTTCTGCGAAAGTCAATGCCGGCGTTATTTTGACTTTTGTGGACATCAATCAGCTGAAAAGCGCGCAATTGGAGTTGCATAAGCGTGAAGAGCAGGAAACACTGAGATTGGCCAAGTTTGTGCAGTTTTCCAACGATGCGATTACCTTGCTCGAACCGGACGGTACCATCGTGACGTGGAATCATGCCGCCGAGAAACTGTATGGCTGGTCGGCGCATGAAGCGCTGGGAATGAATTTTTACAATCTGATTCCGGACGACGAAAAGCATTTTGCCAAGCAAGGTTTAAGCAATCTGAAAGTGGGTAACACCTTGCCGTCGTTTCAGGCCAAGCGGCTGAGCAAATCCGGTAAGGTGGTGCACGTTTCGGCGTCGGCTTGTATGTTCCAGGCCGAGAACTCGGCCAGGGAGTTAATCGCGTTAACCGAGCGCGATTACGTTCACCAGCACCAAGTCGAAAAACAGGAATGTTTAAATTGTTTGCAAAAGCTGGCCACGATAGTGATGGATACCGACGAAGCGATCATTCTGTTTGAAGTGTCAGGTAAGATTACCGCTTGGAATAAAGGTGCCGAAATCTTATACGGCTGGGATAGCTTGGACGCCGCCAGTATGACGTTTGCCGAGATCGTCTCTGACGATGAAAGGGGCATTACCCAACAACTGATTCAGGAATTGATAGTTGCTGGCGGAGTTAAAAGTATCAAGACCAAGCGCATTACGAAAGATCAGAAAATTATTCCGGTGCGCATGCATGCCACGGTGCTGGGAAATCGTTCAGGCGAAGCCTTGTTGATTGTCAGCAGCGAAAAGGCGGTGCATTGAGCGAGTGCGCTATGCCGTGTTGCGGTCAAGGCGAGATTTCAGCGAGGGATTGCTCCACAGCCGATAATTCAGCCGGGGTGTTGATGTTGACGAAGATGTGCGGTGAGTCGCGGAAATCGACCTTGACCACTGCATGCCGATGAAACCATGTCTGTAACTTGCGCTCACCGCTACCGAGATAGCTCTGTAAATCTGTTTGCAAGTTGGTTTTCAGCGCGGCGAAAACCGGGTGTAAGCGTTCGCCGTCAAATGCCACGGCGATGTCAGCATCCTGGCTTATTAATGCGTCGAGCAAGCGTTGCAAATGCATGCTTGCAACCAACGGTGAGTCGCACGGCGCTACCAGTAATATCGGATGCTGAGCGGTCTGCATCGCCGCCAATACGCCGGCCAGCGGTCCGTCAAAGCTGAGTTCGGCATCGCTGATGACCGGATAATTGAATTGCCGGTATTGGTCTTGATGGCGATTAGCACTGACGAATAACTCGTTGACTAATGGGTTCATGGCGGCCAGCGCATAACTCACCAAGGGCCGGTTATGGCATATCAACAAGCCCTTGTCCTGGCCCTGCATGCGCCGAGCCATACCGCCCGCCAGCACTACGCCGCTCACTTTGTTTTGCCCGTTCATGATGGTAAGCTTTGCCGATGTTTAAAAGAGTCGTCATTTTCGCAAGCCTGCCGTTGATTGCAAGTTGTGCCGCGCAGTCTGTGCATACCGAAGAAGTGACGTATTACCAGGTGGAAACCAGCAAACCCTACGACGAAGTATTGACCGAACTGGAAGTAGCGATTGCCGAACATAACTTTCGCATTACCGGCCACAGTCGGGTGGGGAAGGTCATCCGCGACAGAGGGGCCACGAACTTTCCGGAATACGATACGGTACAGTTTTGCAATCTGACGTTGGCAAAAGTAGTGCTGGAAATCACCCCGCACGCGATAGGCTATATGCCCTGCAATGTGGTGACCTATCAATTCGAAGGTAAAACCATCGTCAGGACGCATTTGTTACCGGAAGATACGGGCAACCCCGCCTTGAATAAATTTGCCAAGGAAATGAACCCGCAATTACGACAGATTGTCGACTTCGCCGCCGAGCAATAATTTAATATCCCTATAACGAAAAAACGAGCACCATGACAAAATCATTCTTCGCTACTCTCGCTGTTGTAACGCTGTTAAGTGGTTGCGCCGCTACCCAGGAACATTCAAAACCGGACGCCGCTGCCGGCGAGCCTGCGGTTTTGGTCAATGATTATCCCACCCGCGACCGCGTCGAATACGTGCTGGAATGTGTGGCTAAGCACGGCGGCCTAACCTATATCAGCCAATACGCTTGCGGTTGCAAAATCGACAAAATCGCCGAAAAACTCAGCTTCGAGGAATACGAATCGGCCAAAACCTTTACCCAGATGCAAAAAACCCCAGGCGAAGCCGGCGCGGCGTTTCGCGATCCCAAACAATCGAAGGATTTGCGCACCAAGCTGAAAGACGCTGATGCCGAGGCGGAAAAAGCCTGTTTCGTTAAATAATCCCTGTTGGTCATGACGGCGCCAGCCAGGTGTCGTCATGGTTCATGTCTTTTCCGTAAAACCTTTGCCATGAGTAGTTTGGCGTTCGACTCAATTGATCTTACCGTTATGCCCAACGCCGAGTTTTTTCTTACCTACCCCAAATACAAACTGGCGATACTGGCCTTGTTGACGTTGAATATCGGCATATACGCAGCGGTCGATACGCTGACGACGGCGGTTGATGCGCTGACCTGGGTGATATTGTTGGTGATGTTCGAGCTGGAAACCGTCGAGGCCTCGCCATTCAACGAGCGTACCTTGCACGCAGTGCGGAATGTATTGATTGTGGTGATTGCGCTGGTGTTCGGCAGCTACGTCCGCGATAACGAATGGCTGGATGTGGTCAACTCCTTGCTTTGGTTTGGATTGATCGTGTTGCTCGAGTTGGAAGTGCGCTGGCCGGCTTTGGTGGAGCGGCACCGGCAGGCGTTTTGGTTGGTCACCGTGCTGGTATTTATCGGCTTGATCGGTATGGTTGTGGCTTGGCTGATGCAGTCAGAATGGCTGGATGCTTACGATGCGTTGCTGTGGATCACTGCATTCGGTGTAATTGAAGTTGATATCTTTCACTTCCTGAAGTTAACTCGCGATTAACCGCATTTTCAACTGCTTCCTCGGCATGGGCAAAACGGTTTTATGGCTTATTTTGGTTGTGCCCTTGCTGCTGAAAGGGTGGTATGTCGATAATTTTATTTATCACTATACCGGCACCCGTTTTCTGGGATTTACTCAGGTTTTATGTAATGACGCGCTGATTTATGGCGGTATTTTTATATTGCTGTATTTTTCGTTTCTGCCGACTATCATGCGTGGGCTGGCAGCAATATTACGTTTGGCGGCTTTGTTGTTGTTTGCGCTTTATATTATCGATTACGCCATTATCGTTAATTTTAATACCCATTTGGCTTTGGGTGACGCAATAAAATATGCGGATTATTCGTATAAATATATTCAGCAAATTTATGGATTAAGCGATTTTGGTATGCTTGGGCTTAGCGCATTAGTCTTGGCTGTACCGTTATATTTTTCGTGGGTAAGGTTTAAATCCATAAATCCCTATATCAAAAAGTGGCCCTTCTGCTTAATTCTCGGTTTACCGTTGGCCGCGGCGTTTGCCGATAATGAAAAATACGCCCATGCCTGGATTTATAAAAATGTCATTGATTATAACTTAACCATATTATCCGAGGCTGCGCCGTATAGCGCCGCCTATGTCGATAACTTCAGTTTTCAAGAGCATATAGACTGCCAAACTCAGCCGGTAGACACTAAGAATATTATTATTTTGATGGTGGAGTCCCTTTCCGCTTATCAAAGCCGGTTTTTCTCCGGCATCCACGATTGGACGCCCAATCTGGATGAAATTGCTCGCCAACATCAAGCGTTCAAGAATTTTTACGCCAACGGTTTTATCACCGAAGATGGCGAAGTCGCGCTGCTGACGGGCTTGCAGCCGCTCTATCCGCCCTCCAGTTACACCGACGACGGCGGTACGTCGTTTTATAGTTTTTATAATATAAAAAATTCCCTGCCCAATATCCTTAAAAAGCACGGTTATAAAACCGAATTTTTAACGACTGCAGATTTGGAGTTTGGTAATACCGGAGTCTGGGCAAAAAGTGTGGGGTTTGATTATGTCGAAGGCCACGACCAGCCGGAGTACGATAAGTGGGAACGGTTTCATTTTGAGGCCGCGCCGGATGAGGCCTTATATTTAAGAGCCTTGGACAGGATAGAGAAAAATAAGAGAAATAATTTTTTGCTGTTTATCAAAACGGTTAGCAGCCATCATCCCTATATTAATCCCGAGACTAAGGAAAAATCCGAATCGGCAGCCATTACCTATACCGATAAGCAAATAGGCCGGTTTTATCGAGAGCTACAAAATAACGGTTTTTTCAAGAATGGTCTCTTGGTTATTGTCGGCGACCATCATTCGATGACGCCCTTAAAAAAAGCCGAAGTTGAGTTATATGGCCAGTATAAAGCGTCGGCCAAAGTGCCTTTAGTGATTGCCCATGGTGATCAGTCGGCAAGCGTGGAAAACAATCAATATCAACAAATAGATGTTTTTAATACTTTGCAGGGCTTGGCGGCGGGCAAACAATGTTATTCGGATTGGAACGGGATATTGTTCGGCGCAGCAAAAACCTCGCCCAAATACATCATTCATCGGCGCGGCGACAACCGGGATATGGTTAGTGTATTTGCCGAAAACCAAGACTATCTGGTGAAACTGGATGGTGACAATACTCGCGTAATCAGCAAGCTACCGGCGGAACAGGATTTCAGACAGTTGGTGGTCGATAAGGTTAACGCGCTGCGGATAGCGCGGGCGAAGTGGGCGTTGACACAATCCGCCGAAAAGTCAGATTGATCCGGGCTTGCTTGGCTTGGCGAGTTTTGGGAAGTTCGTGGCGCCAATGGTGCTGCAACTCGCCGGCCATGATCAGCAAATCGCCGTGCCTTAGCTCGATATCCAGCACCGTGCAGCTGCGGGCGTGTCGAAAGCGCAGCAATCGCGTCTCGCCGAAACTCAGTGAAGCAATCAGCGGGTTCGCTCCCAGCTCTTTTTCATTATCGGCATGGCAGCCCATCGAGTCCCGGCCGTCGCGATACAGATTCGCGAGGACGCTATTGAAAGACTGCTGGCAAACGGTTTCGACGTCGCTTCGTATGGATTGTAGCTCGCTGGTCCAGGGCAACGGTTGGTGATCAACCCCGGAATAGCGGTAGTCGGCACCTGGGTCGCCGTACCAGGCCATCAATCGCGGTACCGGCACCCAACGCCCGAAAAGTTGGATTTGCTCGGTTTGCCAGGCCAGGTTTTGCAATAAGCTGTGCAAATAACTGTCTGCAATGCCGGTTGGGTAGAAAGCAGGCAGTAGATATAACTCGCCATCACGGGTCGCCAGATTTTGGTAGTTGATGTTTAAGCTCGATGTCATCGCAGTACCCGTCTTCGCTGGCTCGGGGATTTTAGCCGCCGAACCAGATAATCCGGTAAATGAGTCGGATTTAATGCACCAACAATATAATCAACTGCGCGGCAATGATCCGCAGAATCATGACCAACGGGTATACGGTCGCATAGGCCATCGACACAGCCGCTGCCGGGCTGAGGTTATTGGCGAACGCCAACGCGGGGGGGTCGGTCATGCTGCCGGCCAGCAAGCCGCAAAGCGTCAGGAAGTTGAGTTTATAGACTATCCGGCCCACGGCGGCGATGATCAGGAGCGGAAGTAAGGTGATCATCGCCGCGCAGGCCATCCAGTAAAAACCGTCGCCTTTTACCAACGTCTCGACGAATTGATCGCCGGAGTGTAAACCGACGCAGGCCAGGAACAACACAATGCCGATGTCTTTTAAAATGATGTTGGAGCTTTTCGGTAAATGCCAGGTCATCGTGCCCCAATTACCCACCCGGCTGAGCATAATCGCCACCAAGAGCGGCCCGCCGGCCATACCCAGCTTTACCGCGGAAGGAATGCCGGGTAAATACATCGGCAGACTGCCCAGCAAAACTCCCAGCGAGATGCCGATAAAAATCGGCATGATCTGAGGATGGTTGAGTTCTTCCAGCGAGTTACCCAGGGCTTTTTCGATACTGTTTAACGCTTCCTGATGACCCACCACATTCAGCTCGTCACCGAAGTGGACATGCACATTGCTGGTAGGCGAGAACTCGACATCAGGCCGATGAATTCGGGAAATGGTGACGCCGTAAAGCATGCACAGATTGCCGACGGTTTGATTGATCGCGGATTTGTTGGTGACTACCAATCGTCTGCTTTGCAAATTGGTGGCAATTTGTTTTAGATCGATATCCGACTCCGGACCGATCAGAATTTTCAGTTGTTCCAAAGGTTCACGTTCGCCGACTAGGCGGATGGTGTCGCCAATTGCCAGGCGGCTTTCCTGGCCAGCAACATCGACGGCACCGTTATGCAGAATCCGGGTCATAACGACGTTCATGCCTTCGAAAAACGGAATTTGGCTCAGCGTTAAACCGTTCAGATTAGGGTTTTCCACCCGCAAATCCTTCCAGATCGGTACATGGGTGTCTTGCTGTTGTTGGTCGGCAAAGCTTTTGGCTTCGTCGGCTATATCGACTTTAAACAAGCGTTTGTTTAGTAGCATGGCCAGAATGATGCCGGCGATACCGAATGGGTAGGCCACCGCATAGCCCAAGCCCGGCATTTTCAAGGTTTCGCTGTCGATGCCGGCAATCCCGCCCAGTACTTGCTGGGCGGCGGCCAGCGATGGGGTATTGGTGGTGGCGCCGGAAAACAGGCCCACCGCTACCGGCATCGGAATCTCGCCGACAATGCTGATCAAGACCGTGATCAATGCGCCCAATAGCACAATCGCGGCGGCCATGCCGTTCAGCCGCAAGCCGTAACGAAAAAACGAGCTGACAAAGCTGGGGCCGACTTGCAAACCAATCGCGTAAACGAAGAGTACCAAGCCGAATTCTCGCAAGAAATGCATCACTTCCGGATTAATGCTCAGTTGGAAATGCCCGAATAGCAGTCCGGAAAACAGCACGCCGGCGATGCCCAGTTGAATACCGGCCAGCGCTACTCTGCCCAACACCAGGCCGCTTGCCACTACCAGGCTGATAATTAGTAGTGTGTGCGGCACGGAATCTTGATTAAAAAGCGATAGCAACCACGACATGGCCTATTCCTTTGGTTCGAGTGGGTTGAAGGGATTTAGGTTTGCTTAGTCAATGTCGCCTGACTATGATGCAGAAGCCTGATAGCGCATTATGTGGTCAGGATTGTACAACAAGCCAACCAAGGGTGATTCCGATGAATAATAAATATCATAAAATGAAATATATCGTCATGCTGGGGCTGTTTGCCGCAGGCGTCAATGCAGCGGATATCGAAGCAGGCAAGGCGAAAGCGGCGGCCTGCCAAGGTTGCCACGGTGCGGCCGGCGTCAGTAGCAGCCCGTTATGGCCCAGTCTGGCGGGGCAGAGCGCGGTGTATATCGAGAGTCAGCTGAATAAATTCCGCAACGGTCAGCGTGATAACGAGGTGATGAAGCCGTTGGCTTCAGGCTTGAGCGACACCGACATTCAAAATATTTCTGCGTATTACGCCAGCTTGCACGGCAAATCGGCCGGTAGCAGCGACGCCAATTTGGTTAAGCAGGGTAAAGACAAAGCCGCTATGTGTCTGGGTTGCCACGGCAACAATGCGCAAGGTATGGGTATGGTGCCGAAACTGGCCGGACAGCATCCGCAATATTTAGCCAAACAGCTAACCGATTTCAAAAAAGGCGCGCGCAAGGCCCCGCAAATGAATGCTCTGGCACAATCGCTTAGCGAAGACGACATCAAGGCGGTGGCCGCTTATTTGGGGTCCTTGTAAATTATTTGATATTCCGCATCGTTGAGAGTACCTAACGATGCGGTTGTTTTGTTGAATGATTCGGCTAACCTTATGTACATAGTTCTTCAAATCCCGCAATCCAAGCGCATAGCAAATTAACAGTGTGATGAAATTAAAGGGTCCGATACGGATTGGCTTGTTGGCTTGCGCCTCCGGGTCTGCGCTAGCCGATGCGTTGTCATCCGATGTGTCCTGGTCGGTGATTGGGCGTAATGTCACGATTACTCAGCCGTTCTTTGCCGGCGCAGACAGGGGGAGTTTTGCCGGAAATTCGGCAACGGTAGGTTCGGGGGCCACCGTTAATTTGGCGGGTGGTTACAGCATCCAGGAAGGCGACACCAGTTACTGCCCAGGCTGCATTATCCAGCTTTATACCGCTTGGATTGCCCCGGCACAGGCTGGCTCGGCCGGGTTTTACTCCGGTGGAATCGGTCCCGGTTTCGGTAGCCTGAGCGGATCGTTTTCCGGTCAACTCACGGCCCCTAAAACGCCGGGGACTTACTTTATCGGTCTTGGCGCAACGCTGGACTATGTTTACCAACCGAATACTGCCGGCGGGTTTGGGAAAGACCAGAATGGCATATCCGGTTTCGCGCCTTTTCAGGTAACTGTCATACCTATAGCCGTTAGTTCTATTAGCGCGAATGACAGTTTCAGCACTTTGCCCGGTTACTATTACAACACCGGCGGCGATTTCAACAACTATGGCACATTAGTCAATAACAGCGCCACGTTCAGTCATGGCTCAGGCGTTTTCGCCAATTTCGGCGCCATCAACAACCAAGGTGTAATCGAGAACGCCGGACAGATGGTCAATAGCGGCAGCATCGACAATGTAACGGGAAATACGCTGACAAACGCCGGCGCACTGGTCAATCAGGGAAATTTCGGCAACGCCGGGCAACTGAGTAACCAAGGTACTTTCAGCAATCACGGCGTGCTGAACAATACCGGCACTATAAGCAATACCGGCCAATTCAATCTGGCGCAAACCGGTCTAATTACCGGGACCGGCGATTTCTATAACAGCGGGCAAGGGCGCGTCGATATTTCCGGTAACAACACGCATCGGTTTGATGGCAATGTCAGTAACGACGGTGTTTTCAGAACGGTAAATACCTCGGTAGCGTTTACCGGTAACTTCACGAATAACGGCCGCTATGAGAGCGACCCGTCGATCAACCAATTCAACAATCTGTCCATAGGTGCCAGCGGTTATTTGGTGGGCGGTGCCGGCGATGTTTTCATCGTAACCGGCGATTTTATTAATGCCAGCACGCAAAATACCCTGTGGAATACCGCAAATGCCGATCTGGTTTTCAGCGGCCCGAGCGCGACGCAGCATGCGATGAGCTTGGTGGGTAGCGATCAGGGGCAGACCACTGCTGGTGCGGTCAATAATTTTGCCTGGGGTTCTGTAACGGTAGCGAGCGGCAACGGTTTGAGCTTGGTCGATGGCAATAGCACGCCGGGCGCCGCATTGTATGCCAGTCGACTGGTATTGGCGGATGGCGTGAACCAATTAAGCAGCATTAGCAGCGACTACAACATTTACATCGATCCCAATCTGCCTGAAAACCAATACTTATTGGGAGCGATACGCAGTTTCGGTGGCGGTCGAGGCCAATTGGCACCCTGGAGTCTGCAACCTTTTACGACCGAAACCAGCACCTCACCGGAATTAACCTTTAACCAGCAGACTTTCGCGCCCGCCTTGAACGAGGCTTGCGCGACCCCAAGCGGGATTTTGGCGACCCGGTGCCTGCAACTGCAAGCACTCAGTCCGGAACAGCAAACCACCGCTGTTGCAGCATTAACGCCGGATCAGGTGCCGAGCCAGATGGCCGGGCCGGTGAAATTGGGCGCAACGCGCATGGATGGCCCGTTGACCCGATTGGCGAGCTTACGCGCTGGCGGCGGCGGTGCGCCTTTGTCGGTGAATTTTAACGGGATCCAATTATCCGCCAACCCTGTGGGCTCTCAGGGGCTAGGCGGCGCGGCGGGCGATGACGAGCTGTTCCGTGATTCACCGCTGGGTGTGTTTTTACAAACCCGCTTTAATTTTGCCAATCTGCGCGGTGATGCGTGGGATCGCGGCTTTGATTCGCAAGCGCGCACCGTAACGGGCGGCGCGGATTATCGGCTAAGCGACAAATTGGTGGTTGGTGCGGCATTTAACTACACGCATTCTTCCACCCAATATGCCGATTCGGCCGGCAATATGAGCAGCGATACTTATCTGGGCGCGCTATACGGCAGCTATTATCTGCCCGAGGATATTTATCTGGATTGGGTGGGAAACTACGGCGGTAATGACTATGCCTTTAACCGCCAATACGCCTTTTCCGGATTCGCCGGCCAATCCGCATCCACAACCACCGGCAATCAATACGGTTTTGCATTAAGCAGCGGCAAAGACTTCAATTGGGACGAGTGGGCCATCGGCCCTTATCTGCGTTTAGAGTACCTGGGCATGAACATCGCCCAATACCAGGAGCACAGCGGCAACGGTTTCGACATCATCACCGGCGAGCAAATCAATCATTCTTTCGTCAGCAATCTCGGTACCCAAATCAGTTATGCGCTCAGCACCTCATGGGGCGTATTCACGCCGGCCGTGCGCGTGGAATGGGAGCATCAATACCTCAACGACAATCGGCTGATTCACATGCGCTTGGCTCAGGCCGAGCCGGGGCAGGGTAATTTTACGATTCAAACCGGCGAGCCCGACCGCGATTATGTCAACCTCGGCGGTTCGCTCAGCGCTACATTGCCCAATGGCGGCTCAGGGTTCGTGCGTTATGAGACCCGCTTGGGCCAAACCAATATTTCCGACCACATTCTCGAAGCGGGCTTGCGGATGACTTTCTAGTTACGCAAGCCCTTCCTGCTGGTTATTGGTAAGGAGGTGGTGGTGGCAAGCCGGGTGGTGGTGGCGGAATGCTGGGTTGTGAGGCTTTGGGCGCCGGCGATTGGTAAGAAAACTGCCCGGATACCGGTACTCTGTGCCCCTTGGCATACATACATTGCACATAGGCATTGTCGTAACCTTGTTGGGTGGCATAGCCGGAGCGTCTTGATTCGCCACTGCCGACGATAGTCCCGGCCACTAATCCCGTGCCCGCGCCGATTGCCGCTCCGCCGCCGCCTCCAATAGCGGCGCCGGCGGCCGCTCCCACTGCCGTGCCGACTGCGGCACTGCCGATTTGGCTATCGGTGCTGGCTTGATTCGGTGTGGCCCCCACTTGTCCGGCCGCGTATTGCTGGCATTGGTAGTCGTCTTGGCGAAATTGTTCGAATGATAAGCCGGTGCCGGGCAGCGCCATCACACTCGGGCCTGAAGGCATATGGGCGCAGCCGCTCAAGGCCAGTGCTACGCAGATTCCTGTTATTGGGTTTTTACTGTTCATGTTTGCGGTCTCCTGCTAATTTTGCGGCGTCGGCTCAACTTGTTGCCAGCCATTCGCACAGTCCTTTACATAGGGATAGTAGCCAGCCGGGTCGTTACAGTAATACCAATAGCCTTCTGCTAAAGGGGCGTTCTGAGGCTGGCTGCGCTCGCGCTCGATGTAGACCGGGGGTTGCACCGGTACGGTGATGATTTCCCGCGGGTAATACGGATAAGCCGGGTAGTAAGGATAGGACGGGTAAAACGGTCGGGGATACAGTGGCGCACCAAAGTAGAAGCCAAAACCCGGACGGAAGTGTCCGCCAAAATGCCGGCCGCCGTAATGATGAAACGGGTCGGCGCTCGCGCTTAGCGTCCATGCCGACAGTAAAGCTATCAGCGTGGCTGACAGCCACTTTTTGAGTTTAAACATACTTACCTCTCGTTTGCGTGCCGTATTGGAAACGGGATTTCAATCAGAACACTTAAACCACCTTCCGGTCGGTTGCCAGCGCTGATGCTCCCGCCATGCGCATCGACGGCTCGATGGGCGATGGTGAGTCCCAGGCCGGTGCTGTGCGGTTTTTGCGCTTGACCACTGCGGAAAAACGGCTGAAAAATGGCCGTCAAATCCTGATCGGGTACCCCAGGGCCGTCATCGTCCACCCGTATTCTTAAGTGACGATTAGCGCTATCAAAATCGGCGGCAATGCATACCGTGCCGTCGGCTTTGCAGTGCTGCACGGCGTTACGCAGCACGTTTTCGATAGCGCGATGTAATAGTTCGCTTTGGCATTCGACCTCCACGTCAACATCGCTGAGATACCTCAGTTCGATACGCTTCGGTTCCGCCTCGAAACGCACGTCGGCGACAATGTCGGCCAGTAGGTCGTCGAGATTGAGTGCATCCAGTTTTCCTGGCGCAACGCCCGCTTCCAGCTTGGATAGCATCAATAGTTCGCCGACCAAATCGCTGATGCGTTGCGATTCCCGTTCGATGCGTTCCAGCGTGGCCGGCAATTTTTCCGGTTGTTGTTGAGCCAGGCCGATAGCCGCCTGGATACGCGCCAACGGCGAGCGAAGTTCGTGAGACACATCGTGCAGCAGATGTTGCTGGGCGTTGATTAGCGAGCAGATTTGTTGCGCCATATGGTCAAAGTCACGACCCAGGTCCGCCAATTCGTCGCTCCGTCTACCCATTGCATTGCCGATGCGGGTATTTAGCCGGCCTTGAGCTACAGCGCTTAAAGCGTCGCGCAGGCTGCGAATGGGTTTGGCGAAATACCAGGCCAACAGTCCGCTGAACAGCAGGCTAGCCAAGCTGCCGGAGATTATCGGTAAAATCGGCGTGGGCGGCTCGCGGCGCGGGCGAGGGCCGTGCTCTTCCGGGTTACCGCTCGACGGGGGCGGCCGGTCTCCAAAAAGGGGGCCGTCGAAGCCAAATGCAGGCAGTTCGGGATTGCCCGGAAATGACGGCCTGAACAGGCTGCCAAAACCGTGTTCCGGCAAGGGTACGAAAAGTAGATAACGATGGCCGTCGTCGGCCGCAATCATTTGGATGGCATCCGGGTAGGCGTTTTTTCGCTGTAAGGCTCTGGCCTGCTGCAATACCTCTGTCGCTAAGGGTCTGCCCAGTAATTCCCGATCCGTATCGTCTACCGCGTATATCGGTGGAAAACGGGTGTTTTGCAAGGTCTGAATAAAATCGTGCAAGCCCTTGACGCCGCCATGCGGCAGGGTGCTGGCGGCCAGCTTGACTAGCGAAGCGCGTCTGACATCGACGACATCGGCTGGCTTGGCCGACAGGTTTTGCTGCGCGGAGTGTCTTAGCCAGACGGCGGTACCCACACCGATGCCTGCGGTTAATAGAGCCAGCCAGAAAGCAAAGAAAAACTTCCAAAACAATCTGCCCATCTTATGCCTTGATCATCTGGTAGCCTTGGCCGCGCACGGTCTGAATGTAAGAGCGGCCGTCCGGCTGGCTGCCAAGTTTCTGGCGGATGCTGCTCATATGGACGTCAATGCTACGGTCGAAACGCGCCAGAGGCCTGCCCAGAGCTTTTTCGGAGAGTTCGTTTTTGCTGACCACCCGGCCCACTTGACTGGCTAAGGTTTCCAGCAAATTGAACTCGGTGCTGGTTAGGTCCAGGTCTTGTTCAAACCAGGCAGCTTTGCGTTTTTCCGGCCACAGTTTTAACGGCCCGGCGACAATCGGTCCTGATGACAGACTGGCGGCGGGCTGGGTTCGACGCAAAATTGCCCGGATTCTGGCGACCAGTTCTCTGGGCGTGCAAGGCTTGGGGACGTAATCGTCGGCGCCGGATTCCAAGCCAATGATGCGGTCCACGTCATCGCCCTTGGCGGTGAACATCAGTATCGGCACCCGGCTTTCCAGGCGGATGCGCGTCAATATCTCGGTGCCTTTGATATCCGGCAGCATGATGTCCAAAATGACCAGTTGATATTCGCCGGATAGGGCATGTTGCAGTCCGGAGGCGCCGGTATGGCTGACGTCCACATTAAAACCTTCCTGCGTCAGATACTCTCGGAATAATCCCGCCAGTTCGACGTCGTCATCGATAATTAACACTTTGTGCATGGTTCTCGCTCGTTGGCTGTGTGTTCATCATCATAGCCGCGGCTTCTGCAGACAACCAGCGCGGTTTACCTGATTTTACACAGCACTAACAGCACTTAACCTCTGATTTGAAATACTGGCTACGACGAAATTGAACAAGTTTTGTCCTTGGATTTATCATCGTTTTGTGGAGAGTGTTATGAAAAAATTAGTGTTAGTGCTTGGCTTGTTACCCCTAACTGCAATGGCTGAGCCGCCGCACGGCGGGCACCACGGCGGCGGCAAACCGCCGATGCATAGGTTTGGCGAGGCGGACGGCGAGCAACATTTGCCGAGATTTTTAAAAAATCTTGATCTCAGCGAAAAACAGGAAGCCGATATCAAGAATTTAATGAAAACCCGATTCGGTGACGGACAGGGTCGATTTAAACAAGAGCATGCGCTGCGAGCCGAATTGCACGCTTTGAGTTTTTCCGCTGATTACAATGAGGAACAGGCCAAAGCGTTGCTTGAGAAATCTGCGGCGATGCATCAGCAGATGGCCTTGGAAAAATCCAAGCTTGATCATGACGTGTTTATGCTGTTGACGGCGGCGCAGCAAGAAAAACTGCAAGCCGAAATCGGCAAATTCGAACATTGACTGAACCTGTTGTCCTTACACAGCCCGGTGCAGTGGCTGCTGGCGCCCGGGCAGCTCGGATAAGGCGGAATTGGCAATAAATACAGTGTCTTTGTGAAACAGTGGAATCTCGGTGACGCACCAAGTTAGAAAATTGTTAATGACCAAACAGCCATAATTTCGTAAAATCACCTAAGTTTTTATCTATCAGGAACGGGATGAATCGCAAGATTTATCCCGTTTTCTACATCTAAGGTGGCCAATCTTGAACAAACCTGCATTACTGGTACTAGAAGACGGGACGGTGTTTCACGGCATTTCGATAGGTGCCGACGGCTGTTCCGTGGGAGAAGTGGTTTTTAACACGGCATTGACCGGCTATCAGGAAATTCTCAGCGATCCGTCGTACGCACGGCAAATCGTCACATTGACGTATCCGCACATCGGTAATGTCGGTACTAATCCTGAAGACGACGAATCTGTCAAAGTGTTTGCTAGCGGCCTGGTGATACGGGATTTGCCTTTGCTGGCCAGCAGCTGGCGTAACGCGAAAACCCTGCCCGAATATCTGCGCGAGCACAACGTGGTGGCAATTGCCGACATCGACACCCGCAAATTAACCCGCTTGCTGCGCGACAAAGGCGCACAACGCGGTTGCATCATGGCCGGTGAGTCGGTTGATTTAGACGCTGCGAAACAGGCCATCGAAGGCTTTCCAGGCTTGAAAGGTATGGATCTGGCGAAGGAAGTGACTACCGCCCAAGCCTATGTCTGGACCGAAAACGTCTGGAAGCTGGGTGAAGGTCATCAACAAGCGCCTGATTTGACCAAGCATGTAGTGGCTTACGATTTCGGTATCAAGCGCAATATCCTGCGTTTGTTGGCCAACCGCGGTTGCAAGGTCACGGTCGTTCCGGCCAAAACGCCCGCCGCCGAAGTGTTAGCAATGAATCCCGACGGCGTGTTTTTATCCAACGGTCCTGGCGATCCGGAGCCTTGCACCTATGCCATCGAAGCGATCAAAACCATCCTGGACAAAAAAGTGCCGGTATTCGGTATTTGTTTGGGCCATCAGTTATTGGCTTTAGCCAGCGGCGCGAAAACCGAGAAAATGAAATTCGGCCATCACGGTGCCAACCATCCGGTGCAAGAACTGGCAACCGGCCGGGTGATGATCAGCAGCCAAAACCACGGTTTTGCCGCTAGCGCCGACTCTTTGCCCGCCAACCTGAAAGCCACCTACGTATCGCTGTTCGACGGCAGTTTGCAGGGCATCGCCCGCACCGACGTGCCGGCCTTCAGCTTTCAGGGGCATCCGGAAGCCAGTCCCGGCCCGCAAGATGTCGAGTCCTTGTTCGACGATTTCATCGATTTGATGAACCAGCCTCGTTCCGCTTAAGTTTTATACAGAGTGATATGCCAAAAAGAACCGACATAAAATCGATTTTATTACTGGGCGCAGGACCGATTGTCATCGGTCAGGCTTGCGAGTTTGATTATTCCGGCACCCAGGCTTGCAAAGCGCTACGGGAAGAGGGATACCGGGTGATTCTGGTCAACTCCAATCCGGCGACCATCATGACCGACCCGGATATGGCCGATGCGATTTACATCGAGCCTATCGACTGGCAGACCGTTGAGAAAATCATCGAAAAAGAACGTCCCGACGCCATCCTGCCGACGATGGGCGGCCAGACCGCGTTGAACTGCGCGTTGGCGCTGGATAAACACGGCGTATTGGCAAAATACGGCGTGGAGATGATAGGCGCGACCAAGGAAGCGATTAATATGGCCGAGGATCGCGCGCTGTTCAATGAAGCGATGGCGCGCATTGGTTTGGAAGTGTCCAGAGCCAAAGTCGCACACAGCATGGAAGAAGCCTTTGCCGCACAGGAAGAAGTGGGTTATCCCACCGTGATTCGCCCCTCGTTCACGATGGGCGGCAGCGGCGGCGGTATTGCCTATAACCGCGAAGAGTTCATCGAGATTTGCGAGCGCGGCCTGTATTTGTCGCCGACCAGCGAGCTATTGATCGAAGAATCCATTTTGGGCTGGAAAGAGTTCGAAATGGAGGTGGTGCGCGACTCGAAAGACAACTGCATCATCATCTGCTCCATCGAAAACTTCGATCCGATGGGCGTACATACCGGCGACTCGATTACCGTCGCACCGGCGCAAACCCTCACCGACAAGGAATATCAAATCCTGCGTAATGCCTCATTGGCCGTATTGCGGGAAATTGGTGTCGATACCGGCGGTTCCAACGTACAGTTTGCTATCAATCCCGACACCGGCCGCTTGATTGTCATCGAAATGAATCCTCGTGTCTCGCGTTCGTCGGCCTTGGCCTCCAAGGCCACCGGTTTCCCGATTGCCAAAGTCGCGGCCAAATTGGCGGTGGGCTATACGCTGGATGAATTGCGTAACGAAATCACCGGCGGTGCTACGCCTGCGTCGTTCGAGCCGTCCATCGATTACGTGGTTACCAAGGTGCCGCGCTTTGCCTTCGAAAAATTCCCGCAAGCTAATGACAGGCTGACCACGCAAATGAAGTCGGTCGGCGAGGTGATGGCGATTGGCCGCACCTTCCAGGAATCGTTGCAAAAAGCTTTGCGTGGCTTGGAAGTGGGTGTCGATGGTCTGGATGAAATTGCCGATTTGAACGACGCTAATAGCGAAGACACCATTCTCAAAGAACTACGTTATCCTGGCCCGCAACGCCTTTGGTATTTGGCGGATGCATTCCGTAGTGGTTTGAGTTTTGCTGAGATTCATCAGGCGTCGAAAATTGATCCGTGGTTTCTGGCGCAAGTCGAGGATTTGATTAATACCGAAAAAACCTTGTCCACCAAAACCCTGGCAACTTTGGAGCCGGGCGAGTTATTGCGGCTGAAGCGCAAAGGTTTTTCCGACAGACGTCTGGCCAAATTACTGGAAACCAAGGAATCCGAAGTGCGCAGCGTCCGTCACAAAAAAGGCGTGCGTCCGGTATACAAGCGCATCGATTCTTGCGCGGCGGAGTTTGCTTCCGATACCGCATATCTGTATTCGACTTACGAACAGGAATGCGAGGCCAATCCGTCCGATAAGGAAAAAATCATCATTCTTGGCGGTGGCCCGAACCGCATTGGCCAAGGTATCGAGTTCGATTACTGTTGCGTGCATGCCGCGTTGGCGCTGCGCGAAGACGGTTACGAGACCATTATGGTCAACTGTAACCCGGAAACCGTTTCCACCGACTTCGATACCTCCGACCGTCTGTATTTCGAGCCTTTGACGCTGGAAGACGTACTGGAAATCATCGAACTGGAAAAGCCCAAAGGCGTTATCGTCCAATACGGCGGCCAAACACCGTTGAAACTGGCCCGGGCCTTGGAAGCGGCCGGTGCGCCGATCATTGGCACTTCGCCGGATTCGATAGACTTGGCGGAAGACCGCGAACGGTTCCAGAAATTGCTGGAGCGTTTGAATTTGCTGCAACCGCCCAATGCCACCGCGCGTTCGGTTGAACAAGCCGTGAATTCCGCGAAGGAAATTGGCTATCCGCTGGTAGTGCGTCCGTCGTATGTATTGGGCGGGCGGGCGATGGAGATCGTGTTCAACGAGGAAGGCTTGCGCCGCTATATGAAAGAAGCGGTCAGCGTTTCCAATGATTCGCCGGTATTGCTGGATAGATTTTTGGACGATGCCGTGGAAATGGATGTCGACGCGATTTACGACGGCGAAACCGTGTTGATCGGTGGTTTGATGGAGCATATCGAACAGGCTGGCGTGCATTCCGGCGACTCCGCGTGTTCTATTCCGCCTTACGATTTGCCGTTACCTATTCAAGACCAGTTGCGGGCGCAAGTCGCAAAAATGGCTGAAGCGTTGGGTGTGCGCGGTTTGATGAATACGCAGTTTGCGATTCAGGGGGAGACGGTTTATGTTTTAGAGGTGAATCCGCGCGCCTCGCGGACTGCGCCGTTTGTGTCCAAGGCTACCGGTTATCCGCTGGCGAAAATCGCCGCGCGGGTGATGGTGGGCAAATCCCTGAAAGAGCAGGGCATTACCGAAGAGCGTATTCCCGAGTATTTTTCGGTGAAAGAAGCTGTGTTCCCATTCATTAAGTTCCCTGGCGTCGATCCGTTGTTGGGACCGGAAATGAAGTCCACCGGTGAAGTGATGGGGGTCGGTAAGACTTTTGGGGAGGCATTCGCCAAGTCGCAACGTGCGTGCGGTGTGGATTTGAGCCACAGCGGCAAGGTCTTAATCAGTATTCGTGATGCCGATAAACCCAAGCTGCCCGAATTGGCGAATATGTTAATCGCGAAAAACTATGAAATCGTCGCAACCCGTGGTACGGCTAGAGTTTTGAAGGAAGCCGGCATTGCTTGCAAGGAAATTTTCAAAGTTAACGAGGGCCGGCCCAATACTGTAGATATGATCAAAAACGGCGAGGTGCAGTTGATCGTCAACACGACCGAAGGGGTCAAAGCGGTAGCCGATTCGTTTACGATGCGCCGTGAAGCGTTGCAGCGCAAGGTCACCTATTACACGACGATGGCTGGCGCGCGCGCTGCTTGCTATGCCTTGGGCGAGCTGGATGCCGGCGATGTCAATTGCTTGCAGGACTTGCATAAAACATTTTAACGGATGAATTTGAATTCAAAAGGGGAGCAGTAAATGCAAAAATTTCCACTGACAGTGGTCGGGGCCAATAAATTACGGGCCGAACTGGAAGAGCTTAAAACCGTGACCAGGCCGCGTATCATTCAGGCTATTTCCGAGGCGCGCGCGCACGGTGATTTAAAGGAAAATGCTGAGTACCACGCGGCGCGCGAACAGCAAAGTTTTGCCGAAGGCCGCATCGCTGAAATTGAAGGCAAATTATCCAACGCCAACATCATTGATGTCACAAAAACCGAAGCCAACGGCAAAGTGGTATTCGGTGCCACGGTGGAAATCGAAGATCTTGATTCCGGCAAGACGGTGACTTATCAAATCGTCGGCGAAGATGAAGCTAATATCAAGGAAGGCCGTATTTCCGTGGGATCGCCGATTGCCAGGGCATTAATTGGCAAGGAAGTGGAGGATGTCGTGACGGTAAAAGCGCCGGGCGGCGATATCGAGTACGAGATAATCTCGGTTCAATATATTTAAGCTGATTGGTTGATGGGGAGGAAACGCCTCCCCATTGGCGTTATTTTTTTGGGTTCAAGCGATAAATAACTGCAATTTGGCCAATCGATTGCACTAATTCGGCCTTGGTCTGCTCGCAGATTTGTTCTCTGATGGTTGCGCGTTCGTCTCTTTCGGCGCGAATTTTGATTTTAATCAGTTCGTGGGCGTTCAGCGCCACGTTAATTTCCTTGATAACTGCGTCGGTCAAGCCGGCCTGGCCGATAATCACCACGGGATTTAGTGGGTGAGCTAGGGCCTTCAGCTTTTTCTTTTGGATAGGATTCACTCTGTTTCCTTAAACTTTAAAAACCCGGCAATTTTACACGAATAGAAAATATGGCACGCAGCAAAAGTAGCCAGCAATGGATGCAGGAACATTTCCAAGACGAGTATGTCAAGAAAGCGCAGGCAATGGGTTATCGCTCTCGTGCCGTATTCAAACTGATAGAAATCCAAGAAAAAGACAAAATCATAAAACCTGGTATTAATATAGTCGACCTAGGCTCCGCACCGGGCGGGTGGTCGGAATATGTCAGCAAAATCGTCGGTAAAAAAAATAAGGTGATTGCGCTGGATTTGTTGGCTATCGATCCTATCGACGGCGTGGATTTTATTCAAGGCGACTTCCGGGAAGACGAAGTGCTTGAACAACTCTATAAAGTGCTTGATGGCGAACCGGTGCACTTGTTATTGTCGGACATGGCCCCCAATATGAGTGGTAGCCGGGAAATGGATCAGCCACGGGCCATTTACCTGGGCGAATTGGCCCTGGACGCCGCGCAACACATTTTGGCTAAGGGTGGCACCTTTTTGATCAAGATGTTTCAGGGCGCCGGATTTGATGAATACTATAATCAAGTGCGTCAGCAGTTCAGCAGTGTGGTGATTAGAAAGCCGAAAGCTTCACGGGCCAGAAGTAATGAAGTGTATATTTTGGCGAAAGGTTTTAAATAAAACTGCGAAAGTCGCCTTTCATAGGGCTATGATGGCGGTGGGATGCGAGTAGTCCTGATACAATTACTCGGTTTTTAAATTTTGAGGCCATTCCAGGCCGGAGCGCGTAACTTGAGCGATATGATTAAAAATTTAATTTTGTGGGTGGTCATCGCCGTAGTGTTGATGGCTGTATTCAACAGTTTCGGGTCGCGGGCGATTCGTAGCGACGCGACGTTTTCATACTCGCAATTGATCGACGCTGTGAAAGCTGGACAAGTTCAGCAGGTTGCGATCTCCGATAATACTGTGAAAGGCAAAATGGTCTCCGGCGATAAGTTCAAGACTTATATGCCTAACGATCCGCATTTGATCGACGATCTGTTGGCTAACGGTGTGGAAATATCCGTTCAGCCTCCCGAAGAACCTTCGATGCTGATGCAAATATTCGTGTCGTTCGGGCCGATTTTATTGCTGATTGCCGTCTGGGTATTCTTCATGCGCCAAATGCAAGGTGGCGGGGTCGGTGGTCGCGGCGGTGCGATGGGCTTTGGTAAAAGCAAGGCACGGATGCTGGATCAGGATCAAAACAAGGTCACATTCGCTGATGTAGCCGGTTGCGATGAAGCCAAGGAAGAGGTCGAGGAAATGGTCGACTTCCTTAAAGACCCGGCAAAATACCAAAAATTAGGTGGTAAAGTGCCGCGAGGTGCTTTGATGGTTGGCCCTCCGGGTACCGGTAAAACTTTGTTGGCCAGAGCGATTGCCGGCGAAGCTAAAGTGCCGTTCTTCACTATTTCCGGTTCGGACTTCGTGGAAATGTTCGTCGGTGTCGGTGCCTCCAGGGTGCGTGACATGTTTGAACAAGCCAAAAAGCACGCACCTTGCATTATCTTCATTGATGAGATCGATGCGGTTGGTCGTTCACGTGGTGCCGGCTTAGGCGGCGGTAATGACGAGCGCGAACAAACCTTGAACCAATTGCTGGTCGAAATGGACGGTTTCGAAGGTCACGAAGGTATTATCGTTATCGCCGCAACCAACCGTTCCGATGTGCTGGATAAAGCCTTGTTGCGTCCAGGCCGTTTCGACCGTCAAGTGGTGGTCGGATTGCCTGACGTCAGAGGCCGCGAACAAATTCTTAACGTGCACCTGAAAAAGTGCCTGCGGCGGACGATGTCAAAATCAAATATATCGCCCAAGGTACGCCAGGATTTTCCGGTGCTGACTTAGCCAACTTGGTTAACGAAGCGGCCTTGTTCGCCGCGCGCTACAACAAGCGTTTAGTCAGCATGGTGGACTTGGAAAAAGCCAAGGATAAACTGATCATGGGGGCGGAAAGACGTTCCATGGTGATGGACGAGAAAGAAAAGAAAATGACTGCGTATCACGAAGCCGGTCACGCTATCGTCGGCCGCTTGGTGCCTGAGCACGATCCTGTTTACAAAGTCAGCATCATGCCGCGTGGCCGTGCGTTGGGTGTAACCATGTTCTTGCCTGAGCGCGATCAATATAGCGCTAGCAAACGTAAACTCGATAGCATGATTTC
>Ga0160183_105644_pt1 | contig 27042 bp, 33 predicted proteins | sample met14sb_FD_108562 | JGI IMG/M metagenome (GOLD analysis project Ga0160183, IMG submission 108562) | Synthetic bacterial communities of pure cultures from sediment of Lake Washington, USA, under high oxygen condition - MT... | ecosystem: Engineered > Modeled > Simulated communities (microbial... >...
CTGGGAGCATATCAATTTGACCGGAGATTACATTTGGCGGCAGAACCGAAAGATTGAAGAAGGGCATTTCAGACCGCTACGAACCACTGAAAAGTCTTAGCGTACTATTTTTTCCGAATTCTGCGGCCACCCCGACTGGCGCATTTAGCTAAAAATCGCTTGGATGCGGCCGTCAATATCGGCAATACATGAAAGCAATCGTTTGTCATCGACAACCAGGGGCAAGGCGCGCAATTCTTCATATATGCCGTTGAGCAGGCCCGTTTTATTGGGCGTTAACGGACCGGCAGACTGTACCCGTTCATGCAGATTATTGACGGCCTGCTGAATGATTAACGGTTTCAACTGCTGTAGTTTTTGTTCCTCGGCTTGAATAGCTGACAACAATTTGCGCCGTCTGCCTTCGATCTCCGTGGCCAGCTCGCTATATTTGCGCTGGGCTTGCGCTAGCTTAAGCGTCGAGTCGGCAACCTCTTTCTCGGCTTGTGCAAGCTGATCGGTTGGCAAATCGCGCAACGCTTTGGATAAACTCTGGATTTTTTCAGCACAAGCCTGTCTGTCGTCCGAGCGTTCTTGCAAATCGTTCTGAAACAGCTCATCGATAATTCGCGATTTTTTCAGGATACTTTCTAAGAATTTCATACTAGCTCTCCATCCATTAATGGCCGGGCTACGACCTAAGCCATAACCCGGTTGCGAGTTGATTACGCTGGGGTTAAATCACCGCCGCGAATTGCCCCTGTTTGCTCGATAGCAAGCGCCAGGCGGCGCTCGGCTTTCACAGTAAGCAAGCCCTTGGTGAAGTTGTCGCCATCGCTATCTGACACTTCAATCCCTACATCCTGCCGATCAAAGATCGACGCAGCGGCTAAGGCATCGAGAACCGCGAAGGTATCGATTGTCACCGAGCTTGTCTCGACGACCGGCACGCCGAACAAAATCTGCTGGAAGCCATTGGCGATATCACTTGAACTGACAGCCGCCGGCGTGGAGGACAACAGATCTAAATCAAACGCTAACCAGTCCGCCGGATTAAGCAATATGGCGCCCGGCGTATAGCCCGCTGAGCGCAAATCTGCTATCACCTTGCGGATTAAGCGATGCTTTGGCAACGGCGTGCCGACCTGTGCGGCGGTGTAGCCGTGCGCGCTGAAATTCCCGGTTTGCAGCAACCCGCTCATATTCGGCGCCACACCGTTACCGTTCACAATTTGTGCATCAACACGGCGTTGAACGCCGTACATCAGGCGGGCGTTGATGTACGCGGCCATGAGGGCGTTATCCGCCGCCAGTTGTTTGCTGACCTTCATAAAGTGCGTGACGATCGATACGGGTTGTTGAACCAGGGTGACAGTTAAGCTGGATTCACTCGAAGATCCCCCTTCCGCGGTCTCTGCAGCAGCATTGGTAAACACGTTCTCACGGCTGTATTCAATCAACGGCGAATCGGTCGGAAAATGCTGGAATAAATCCTCAACGCGCAGCGGCGAAAAGGCCCCCGGCACGATACCGGGGCGACGGTCGACGCCGCCAATATTACCGCTACCGGTTAACGTATTATTCTGAATATCGAATTTCGCCCGCGCCCGGCCCCCGCGCATCATCTCGTTGAAGGCCGCGTTGTTAACGATTTGACCACCCCAACCTTTAGAAAGCCCGCTAAAACTGCCGCCATCGCCACCAGCGACCGCTTTTTGTTGCAGTAACAAAACTGTGTCAGCCAATTCGCGCTGTTTCAATTGAACTGCTTCCAATGCGTTGCTGGTTTCGGTAGAGACCCGATTAGACTCCTGAAGCTCTCTCTGGGCTTTCATTTGGAAGTCGGCCAGTGATTTTTCCACGCCGTCCAGCAGTTTCATAACCGCGTCGGAGCTGCCAACCGTGCCCGCCATCAGCAGGCCAGTGAATAACTGACTGTGATCCAGTGCGGCCAGTCCGGACAGTCCGGACAGTCCGGCGGCGACCTCATGAGGTGCGGCGCCAACATTGAAAGCCAGGACCAGCAGCCCAAAGGAAGCCATGCAAAGGCCGATAAATTTAAAAGTCTTCATAAATATAATTCCTGTAAAAAATGTGTTTAGTTGAGGATCGATTTGGGTATTTTTAAATTTTCCAATCGTTCCATAATTTCGTCGTCGGCGTTGTCGACTGCGGGCCGATTGACCACGTTTTTCAATCTGCTCACAAAGGCGGTTGCTTCACGCTTAGTGAAATGCAAGTCTCGAAGCAGTCGCTCAAAGTCTCGCTCGTTCTCCACTTCATCGAAGTCCGGCTCACTCATGGGCGACATCTTGAAGCGGTGGTCAAAGGGCCGGGATTTGGCTGCCAAGCCAACACGACCTATAACCTCATCGCAAAACCCTAACGCCTTGGCTTCCGCCGCTGACATCCAGGTCTCTTTGCTCATCATGTCGACAATCGCTTGGCGGTCTAAGCCGGTACGCCGCACATAGATGTCGGCGGCGCTGCTTTGGATCTTATCCATCAGGTCCGCCATATCGCGCAGCTCTGCCGCATCGCCATAAGCCCCGCCTTGGGCGTTGTGGATCATCAGGAAAGCATCTTCCGGCATGCTGATCCGGTCAGCGGCCATCAGTATGATCGAGGCCGCGCTGGCCGCCAGGCCGTCGACATGTCCCAATATTTTGGCCGGATGGTTTTTCAGCGCGTTATAAATCGCCAAGCCATCCAACAGGCTGCCGCCAGGTGAATGAATGTTAAGCTCTAGCGTGGTAACGTTACCCAGCGCCCGTAATTCGGCAATGAATTCTGCCGCCGTAATGCCACCAAGCCCAATCTCGTTAAAGATGCTGATTTTGGCGATAGCTGCCGTTAGGTTTTTAATTTGATACCAGTTTTTCATTGGTTGTCTCGCACAAAAGACGACAGAAAGCCGTCGATTAAAATCGTGGTTTAAACAATACGATTGACATGTGCTGTTGCTGCATCTCGCAGCAGAAGGTTTGTCTGATCGCGGCCAGCATCTCACTGGTTCGCTAGCCTTACCGGAATCACTCCGGTAGAGGTTGATGCCAATCTAACACGCAGGATTGCCGATAACAGAAAGATATAGGCAAAATATGCACGATTATCTTTCCTTAATAATATCAATAACATAATGGGCTTTTTCTATTCAAAAAATCCTAAATAAAAATTTAGCTGGCTAACGGGTCACGGGTAACGAACCTCATGACTTTTCACCCCCCCCCATTGCTATACCCCCATCCCAAAACTCGCGCGCCTGCAAGAAACTAATTGCTATCGGTCTAGCCTGGGGTTGCGTTTGACTTTCCACCCGCCCCCTTGGACAGCAGCCCAAGATAACGGGACGGATCACCCGTATTTTTTCAACAAGGGGACGGCTACAAGCCGCGTCGTGCGTGGCTTTGGCGGCAATCCGTCCCCTTGTCCCCTGGTTTTTTTGATACTGCTTTCTTTCGTGTGTTTGCATAAGTGTCCTGTTATTACCGTTACTCTCTATATCTCTAACATGTGTGAAAAATAAGGGGACAAGGGGACACATGGCCCCTCAGCCCACGGATAGCAAGGTCTTAGCGCGTCCCGTTATCTGTCCCGTTGACAATAATAAATAGGGGCACATGGTGACTAATCTCTTCGTGCGTCATACTCATCCAGCCAATTGATGGCCGACTGCTGCCGCCACTCCTCAACATCCCGCACCGCAAATAAGGCAACCTTCTCGCGTTTGCCGGTCGAGCGCTTACACATCATCGGCAAACACCCCAACTCAGCCATCACCACCCCGATAGATTTGGCGCTGTATTTATCGCGCATGGCTTTGGCCACATCGATAGACCGCACACAATCAACGTTGAACGGATAATCGCCCGCAGCAATCATGTCCTCAATCTGGTGTTTGAGCGGTGACTGGCTTGTGCCGATCAGCTCTGATTTGAACCGGGTCAATGGTGCTGGTTGCTTGGGATTGAAGTCGCTAAGGTCTCGATCCAGCAACCAACGGACCACCAGACCATTGCCACCACCATCAAGCCAGACTCCTAATTGATCGTAATAGTCTTTTGGCATTGGTTTCGCGTCAGTCCACACCGCAAAGTATCGCCTATCGTTTTCAGATATATGCAGAGCATCTTTGTAGTTGCTCATAAAGATGGCCTGAACGATGTTTGGTGTTTCGTAAAAACCACGACCAAACAACCGAACCCTCAACATTTCGGGCGGCGATGCCAGCATGGGCTTTAATTTGTTTTCAAGGTTCAACCCCTCGAAAATCTGAATTTCTTGAAAAATAACCAACTTGGAATGGTGTAAATAATCGGTGAATGTCTCTTTCAATTCCCCCGCCGGCGGCTCACAGATATTGGCTTCCCCAAGCCCGTACCGCAGCGGGTTTAACAACATATCCTTACCCACTCCCATGTTCCCAGCGATTAAAATCGCATGATTAATCTTGGTCGACGGACGCTGCAACGTGCAAGCCATCCAATCTAGCAAATGATTCTGTTCCTCCCGATTCGGATACAGATAATTTAGGTGCTCAAGCCACAGCTCCACGTCCTCCCGCGTAGCCTCATCAGGTAAACTGACGCCAGGATCGCGCCAAATATTCCAAAGCACCGCACCGTCACGATGAACCGGGTTATCCGTTTCGCCAGGCAGATAAATCAGACCGTCAACCTTGATAGTGGCTGGATTTTTTAGAAAAACAGCCGATGGTTTGTGATCAGGAAAGACATGCAGAAACGCACCGTCGAAACCGTCTCGACTCAACTCGTTGCGCGTCACGGTATCGAATATCCGATTGTGATTTTTCAGAAATACAAAGCGCTGAAATTGCTCAGTATTGCCTGGCGGGGCCGCATTGGGTTTACGCTTTGATTTATTTGCCTGCGCTGGTTTTGATGTTTCTGTCTGAGTGGCTTCAGTCGCATAAACCGACAAAGGCGGCTCAGGTGGTCGAGATACTTCCGGCGGCGAATAACCGTTGCCTTTGGCAATACCAAACAAGGTAGCCAGGTTTACCCCGCCACCCGGCTTGAATGAATTCCAAACTCGCCGCTGATCAGCCAGGTTGAACTTGTCCGACTGCTGCGACCACTCACCCCACAACCCAAAAGCCTGATCACCTGCCCCGGTTGAGTGTAACGCCATGCCTATGGTGCGCCATTGGTCTCTGTCGTCAAAGTCTGGAATAAACCCCAGTGCCGCGCGGATTTTCTTAACTTCAACCGCCGCTAAAGGATTTGCGACCGCTGGTTCAGATTGCGGCAGGATCGCCCGCTTTTTAGCGCGTAACTTTGCTAGAAGGTTACTTGGCATATCCGGCAAAGATGCACCTTCCAAAGGCGAATCACCATCCCAATAATATTTGCCACCCGTCACATGATTGGATGGTTCGACAACAATAAACCCACCATCCCCGCGAAGATCGATCCCCGGGTAAAAGTTGGTTGTCGACACACACTCTTGACCGGCATATTTGAAACAAATATGACTACCACCTGAACCGGTCACCTGTACCACATCATCCGGGATTGGGCCGAGTTCACGCTTCATCTGCTCCAGCGCATCATCGCCACCATGGCGAGGATCAACATCGAGTACAAAAAAACCAGAGGCCGCGCCGGTTCGAATACCGATATTCGCCTTAGGCCATTTTTTAAACCAGGCATTTAATGTCTTTGTATCCGTAGCGGCATCAAGCAGCCCTTTCTGCAATAGCGGATGTTTGCCAGCAGACCGGCAATCAGTTTTGCCGCAGCTGCATATACCCCGCTCGGTAATCCAGTGCAACGGCAACACTGGCCAGCCCAGCGCCGCATACTTCAATGCGTACTCAAATCGGGATTCAATTGCTGGCATTGAGCGCCTTCTTGTAATGCTCGGTAACGAATGCCACCCGGTTACCCCGCAAGCACGTCACGCAATAGCCCTCACGCATTAAGCGCTTTTTGCAGGTGCCGCCGCATAGCCGGCATTGCCACATAGGTTCCTGCTTTTTGTAACAGTTTTTAAACTTCGTCATCAAAATCACCCATTCTCATTTGCCATCGGTCCGACTCGACCGCAATCCGCGCGGCCACGTTGATAAGTCGTCTGAAAGAGAATTAGGCTTTTTGACTAGCAAACCACTTCGTAAATAATCGCTCGTTGATGTAAAACTTTCTGGCCGACAAAATCACCGCGCCGGACTTTGACAATCCATTGCGCGCGCGATTACGCATGAACCAAGTCAATTGACCGGGTGTGAACTTGTCAGCGTACTTTTCCTGGAATTTTTCAAGAATAATAATCTCCCCTAGAGAAACATCATTCAAACCGGCGCAAGCGCCGGCAAAGTTGCCTTGTTGTTTTTCCATAGTTATTCCTCATTAATATTCATGGTGTTGAAATTTGAAAGCGACTCAAAGCGCCTGGACATATTGTCGCGCAGATCAAAGAATACAAAGGCAGTCAAGGAGTTTCAGGGTCCAAGCGAGGGAAAATCAAATGGTTTTGATTTGTTTGCATCAATGCCGCCTCTAGCGTGTGAAGTTCTGCCGCGTTTCGCAGCATTACGGACATTATGCGAATGGTTTGGAGCGATGTAAGAAAGATAATATGTCTGTTTTTACATATTATCTTTCCCCTTATTTATCAGATATTTGCTGGAGATTTTGCGGTATTTATTGCCTTATTTTTGCGTTTATCTTCCTTTTTCTGCTTGCGTTCATGTTCTTCAGCAGTTGTATCTATATCTTTCCGCCAATCCGAATCGACATATCTCTTAAATCCAACCACTGGAAAAGGAGGATTGAACAACCTATCGAAGTCAACCCGGCGGAGAGTTTTGATTTTCTCCGGCAACAGCCCATCATCAACCATACGGCTAAGCAACCCGAGAAACCCCCTGGCAAAAAATGCAGGGTTAAACTCCTTTCGTTTTGAAGCCTTCAGCGCATCCCGATAAGGCGAGTTACGACCAAAATCTTCAGCAACTTGTTGCCCATAGGCAAGCATCAAGCTTTCAAATGTCGGCATAGGAAAATCCGTGCCATAAAAAGCCCCAATATCACCACTAAATTTCTGGAATTTTTGCGCCAAGACACCGTCGGATGCGTCATAAGCGACCCAATCTGCCCACTGTCGAATAGGCTCAGGCAGCGAGTTTGATTGAATATCGACCGCGCGTTGTAGCAATGCAGCATAAATCGAGGATTGAGGGCCACTAATCCAATGAACGCCACCAATTTCAGCCAAACCATTGACTAACCCAACAATTTCCTCCGTTTTTTGTTTGATTTGCCCCCTGATCTCATCAGCTTTTTTACTCCGTGAACAGCCCTTTGCTAGGGGTGATAAGCCTAATTCACACGCACTTTTTTCTTTTCCGATTCCCCAAATCATCCAAGCTCTATGTAAACAGAAACAAAAAATCATCATGTGTTCGTCACTTTCTAAAAGCTCACAAATCTTTCGCAACGACTCGACACAGTGATTTTTTGAGGCAATAAACTGACTGATTATTTCAAGGTGGCCACCTTCGTGCGCAGCATAAACAGTGAATGTACGAATGATATCGTGAGCTTTTTTGAAATCCTGAAAATGAGGATTTTCGAAACCAAGAAACGGATACCGAAACAAATACCCCGCCCTAGGCGGCAAATTTTGGCTAGCGACCCATCTATCGATCTCGCGCTCAGTCATACTAACTATGACCACATCAACACCTCTCTAGTGTGATTCTCAAAAAAGATACCAAGCCAGGCGGGTGAGAAATCCGCTTTTCGCCCCGTCGGGCTAGGCTTGGTAAAACAGGTTAAGCCGCCTCTGGTCGAGCTGCCGGCGTGACATTGGGGCGTGGTTTCTGGCGGGCCTGCCATAGGTCATACTCGGCCTGCATACGCACCCAGGTTTCGGCAGCAGGGCCACTGGTCCAGGCTTCCAATCGAATCGCCATTTCCGCACTGATCGCAGCCTTGCCGTTAATGACCCGCGACAATGCCACGCGCGACACGCCCAATTGCGCGGCCGCCTCGGTAACGCCTATACCCAGCTCGGGCAAAATGTCCTCTTTCAAAATACTGCCTGGATGGGGCGGGTTAAATTGGGCGGTCATGCTGCCACCTGCCGATGTACCGACAGTTTCAGCCCGACCGCCTTAGTAACAGCCAGCAGGGTTTTGATGGTGGGGTTGCCTTTGGGGGACAAGGCCCGGTATAAGCTTTCGCGTTTAATACCGGCGCGCTCGGCAACTTCCGCCATACCTTGCGCTTCCGCAATCTGGCGTAGTGCTGCCAATAACGCTTCGCGGCCGCCGGGCTGGTCCACCTCTTCTAACGCTGCCGCTAGATATTCATTGGCAAAATCAGGATCTTCGCGTAATAGCTCGATAACCGTTTGGTCGTGTGGTTTTGATGCTTCACTCATGGTCTGTTCTCTGCTTCCAGTCTTTCCAATAGGCAACGGCTTTGTCGATGTCGCCCTGCTGTTTGCGCTTGTCGCCACCGACCAGTAACAGCAGCAGCTTGGCACCGGCCTGCGCGTAATACACGCGATAGCCGGGACCGTAATCAATGCGCAGTTCCCATACGCCATCTTGTATGGGCTTGCAGTCGCCAAGATTACCGGCGGCCATGCGTTGCACCCTGGTTAATACCCGGGCTTTCGCTTGTCTATCCGCCAAGGTTGACAGCCAATCCTTGAAGGGTAGGCGCCCATCGGCGGCCTGGTAGTCTTCAACATGATACATTGTGAATTATAAGTTACAAACAGGCAACCGCAAGGAATTTACCGTTATGCGCTGGCTTCGCTGCTAGACAACTCCGCCGCAATGCTTTGCATGTAAACATCGAGAATATCGGCAATGTCTTGTAAATCCGACACGATCGCTTGGAATATCACCGACGTTAGAGGCCGGGTTTCAAATTCACCATCCATGGCCCACAACACAGCGTTGGAGCGCTGCACTAAGCGTGTTACCTGATCGGCCATCGTTGCTTCAGCACCCTTTTCGGCGGCGGCGCGCTGATAAAAGTGGCCAACAACCTCATCGATCATAGACAAATCATCGATCACGCTGGCCAGTAACGTGGAACAGATTTTATGGCCTGATATTTCGGGGGCCAACAGACTGGATATCGCCTTGGATCGCTCCACGATAAGCCCAATGGCTTCGACACTTGCCGATTCAATATCGGCAGCATTTGAGGCGAACCTGTGTGAAAAAAGTGGTTTATTGGTTTTCATAATTAGCTCCCTTGCCGAATGGCGGCAGTCATAACACGCTCGACTAACTTCGATTTGTGCTCGGTGGATAGATGCGCGTAGCGTTTGGTGGTTTGAGTGGATTTGTGGCCTAACACTTCGCCGACTTCGTATAACGAAGCGCCGGCCATCGCCAGTAAACTGGCTGCACTGTGGCGTAAATCGTGGAACCGGAAGTTTTCTATTCCCGCTTCTCGCAACGCCTTATCCCAATGTTTTTTGAACTCGAACGGTCGTTCGGGCTTGTTCTCGCTGGCAAAGAGTAAGCCGGCACCCACCCGGCGCTGCGGGCGTAGATGATCCACTACAAAATCCGGCAACGGACACCAGCGGGGTTCGCCGTTTTTGCTGGTTGCCAACCTCGCCAGATTGTTCTCGAAGTCGATGTCACTCCAGCGGAGGTTAAGCAGCTCGGCTTTACGCATGCCGGAGGTCAGCGCCATCAACACCAACAAATGCAGCTTATCCCAGTCTGATTTTTGACACGCAGCCAGCAGCCGTACCCGTTCGCCTTCATCCAGGAATCGATTAATCTGGTTGTTCACCTTGCGAGCGGCCACCCGGGCGACCGGGTTGGCAACAACATAGCCCTCGAAAATCGCATATCTGAAAATCGCCGACAGCACGGTGCGATAACGATTGACGGTGGACGGCGAGCGGTCGCGATTAATTGCTTTGGTCTTGCCGGCGCCATCGCCACGCAGCACCTTGCCAGCCTCAAAAGCTTTTAGCCTTTGGCGAATCATATCTGCGCTGATGTCGACCAACTTATAATCGCCCAGGCAGGTTTGCCAATACTGGGCCCGCCTGGCTTGGTTGACTGCGTCTTTGCCTTGCCATTGCCGCATGTATTCGTCGACCAGATCAGCAAACCGCAAACCAGCACCGCGCGAGCCCAAGGCCTCCATCATTTCATGGTCTGACTCGATGCGCTTTACCCAGGTTTGCGCATCGCCTTTGCGGGTGAAGGTTTTGGATTTTATTGCAATGCCGCGCTGGGTGATGATCGCTTTATAGACGACACCTGACTGGCGTTCAATTTTTCGGATGGTGGCCATTAGGCGGGCCTCTCGTCGCTGAAAGCTGCCGAAAATTGCGGCAAAGCGTAGTCTCTCAGGTCGAGTGATAACGCAAGCTGCCGCAATGTTTCCGGATCAGAGTCTACCGGTAACGATTCAAGCAATCGCTCATATACGTCTCGGCCCCGTGACAGGGAATAAAGTATGCCTTTTCGTGGATCGTCATCACCCTCGCCAACATAAAAACAGCGCAGATCTTGAAGGCAATACCCTGTCAGGCCAAAAACGTTGCCAAAGCGCCGCGCCTCACCCTCTGTGGGAAAGCCGGGAGAGGCCAACAAATGATTGTCAGGATGATGAACAGTCCAAAGTCGAATGACTGGGTGGTCGTAGGCGCCGCATGTCGTGCACTGCACGCTGCCGCCGTCGGGAAAATACGGATAAACCTCAGCAGGCAAGAAAAACCCTTCAGGATCACCGCATGAAGGACAATGCGCAAACCGGTCAAATAGAAAATAATCTGAAATGACACAAGTAACGACCGGACCCGCGTTGTGTTGACTTTTAGGAATAGTGGTCATGTCATTCCACCCCGCGGCCAGTTAACGGCTCCACGGCCTGTGGAAACCTATCGAAGACCAAGTGGCTGCTTTCCGAATAATTGCAGCCAACATCCTCAGCCAAACAATTGATGGTGTTCTGTGCATCAACGGCAATTGAGTGTATTGCCTGGAGCGCATTACGTAAAAGGCGTGGGTTGGTATGAAATTTTGTACTTTCAGACGCGCAAATAAGCAAGTCTGAAATTAATTCGATTAAATCAAACGCTTCTTGCGAAGTTTGATCGATTTGAGTGATTGTTTGTTTGAACGTTTGGACATCAGCACCAGGTTCTGGTCGTGATGTTGATGGGGTTTGTTTTGAATTTATTGCGGACATAAAAAAAGCCCTCGATGTAACACAGGTTCTCTAGAACCTTTTTGAAAAAATCCACATGTGCCCTAAACGGTGCCCTGTGGCGTTTTTTTCAACGTGTTAAACCGATGGCTTTATGATTCTTATCCTTAAGAATCAATCAGTTATCTGGTAGCGGGGGCAGGATTTGAACCTACGACCTTCGGGTTATGAGCCCGACGAGCTACCAAGCTGCTCCACCCCGCGATTGATTTGACTTATTATACAGACCTTAAATTATTTAGCAAGCAATAAACATGCTATTTGTTAAATAATGTCACCAGATAAGTTCCTTATCTGCTTGCCGTTGCTTTTAAAGCGGATGATTAAGGTTGGCCGGCAGGCAAATCCGCTGTATTCAGATCGGTATTTAAACAGGTGGGATGGCCGAAACCTCCTGCGCTAATTCCGGTACCACCGTTCGGATTGGCGGTAATGTCGAAAATGATATTATCAGGACGCTGTGGATCGCCACTCACTCCCCCGACGCCGACAATGTGGTCAAGCCCCAGATTATGTCTGACTCTCCAAGCGATATTATGATCGGCACAAGAGGTGTCGCCGCTTAAACCGACGCCACCGACCAGCGTTTTTCCGACTGAGTACAAGCCCAGGCCACCACCGAATACATTAACACCACCAATTTTCGACCCTACCATAGGATCTTGAGGAGTACCATTTAAGCCTGGGTTTCCGCCGTAAGCAGCGCCCGTTTCAACGGGATTGCTCTCTTGAAGTCCAAACAAACTACCACCAGGTTGCACGGCTGAATATAAATTCGCTGTCGATAACGCCAAACCATTGGGTTTGCCGGAACCCGCGGAATCTGAGGAAGAATCGAGACTCAGCGAATTGGCGGTATTGGCTTTTTGCGCCGAGATAACTCGACTGGCCGGCCACTGTGCACCCCGATTGGTGCCGGAAAACGCTACGGCACAAACCACGCCGTCACGGTTGACTAAAGTGGCCCACATATGCAAATTAAGCCCGCTTTCCTCCGCACTCACTGCATCGTCAAGTGCTGCTTTCAATGTGGCGTGATTAGGCAAGCCCCTACAGGCTTGCCCCACTCCTTTATTGTTATCTTTATCGGCGATTGCCGCACCAGCGCTGGTCAGCATCACAAGTGAAGCAGCGAATAGCCATCTTGTATTCATAAAAAAGTCCTCCTAAGTGTTTGTATAGTTATTAGGTTTGAAGCTTAATATTTGCGGCATTCGCTGCACGCAACTAATCCCCCAAACCGGCATGGATTTTAGTCGCATGAATTATCATGGGTCAAATGAGAACAATGCCCCAAAACCACTGGCTTGTTGAATGAAAACAACACTCACTCAGTTCGCCGGAAAATCAAACCAGAAGTGCATAATCAAGCCGGCAAAAACCCCTGCCACCACGTCGTCCAGCATAATGCCGAAACCACCGTGGACATGCTTATCAAGCCATTTAATCGGCCATGGCTTGACGATGTCGAACAAGCGGAACAGCAGAAAACCGGCCAATAGACTCTGCCAGGAATAGGTTACGCCGGTCATCGTAATCAAAAATCCTGCGACTTCATCCCAAACAATACCGCCGAAGTCATGGACTTCCAATTTTTTAGCGGCTTGACCACAAATCCAGATGCCGATGCAAACGCTGATCAGCGTCACCGACAGATAAATCCACTCATTGGTTTGCAGTAAAGCAAGGTATAGCGGAATCGCGGCGAGCGTGCCCATCGTACCGGGCATTTTCTTAGCCAACCCAGAACCGAAACCAAACGCCAGAAGCAAGGTGGGATCTTTGACGATTTGTAACGCAGTCAAACGTGCGTTGCCGTAGTGCTCTCTAAGAAAAATGCTCAAAACCCTTCACCTCGAATGCCTCCACGCGCCCAGCCTTACGCATCCGCAAACCCGGCTCGGCTTCGATAATCCCCACGCAAGTAGCCCCCGGTAATGCGTGAGAACAATCTGCCGGCACCGTAAAACACAATTCGTAATCGTCCCCGGCAATCAAGGGCATACGCCAATCGCCGCTGTGATTGATGAACTCTGCCACTGAAGCGGATAGCGGCAAGTTGTCCCATTGCAAACACGCACCGACGCCGCTTTGCTGCAAAATGTGCCCCAAATCGGCGGCTAATCCGTCAGAAATATCGATACAGGCATTAGCGATGCCGCGCAGCGCCAAACCTTCCGACACTCGCGGTTGTGGCTGATTAAAGCAACGCAAAGCCAACTCCGGATCTGCGCAGACATAACCCTGTTTAATTTTTAAACCCAAGCCGGCGTTACCAAGCTGACCGGTAACGTATATCAAATCGCCAACCTGGGCACGGGAACGCAATAGCGCCCTACCCTGCGGCACCGCGCCCATCGCCTGCACCGTCAAAGTCAACGGTCCGGACGTCGTATCGCCGCCAATCAGGTCGACATTGTGCTGACGCGCCAGATTGATAAAACCTCGTGAGAACGCTTCCAGCCAGCTTTCATCGACTTTAGGCAAAGTCAAAGCCAAGGTGACCGCGAAAGGCTCGGCGCCCATGGCCGCCAAGTCACTAAGATTCACCGCCAGTAATTTATGCCCCAGCAATTCAGGATCGGCATCGGCAAAGAAATGCACATTCTCGACCATCGTGTCGGCGGTGACCGCCAATTGAAGGCCGGCCGGCAGGTTCAGTAACGCGCAATCATCGCCTATGCCCAATTGATTAAACGGATGCCTAGGAGCATGCACCGCAAAATAGCGGCGGATCAAATCGAACTCGGCGACTGCCATCAGTTTTGAGATTTCGCCTGCTTGGCGGCAATCTCGACGGCACGCTGTTTCTGTGCGACTTTATCTAGAATGCCGTTGACATATTTATGACTGCCGTCGGCGCCGAAATCCTTAGCCAGATTGACGCCTTCGTTGATGATGACTTTATACGGCGTTTCCAAGCGGTTCATCAGTTCGTAAGCGCCGATGCGCAGAATCGCCCGCTCCACCGGATCGATTTTTTCCACCGGCCTATCGACAAATTCGGCCAGGGCCGCGTCGATCACAGCCAATTGTTTCGGTACGCCATGAAACAATTCGCTGAAATAGGTTTTTTTGCGCGCCTTTCAGATGCTCTTCTTCCAGAAAATACGTTTCGATACGGATCAGGCTCTCGCCGGACATTTGCCATTGATACAGCGCCTGTACCGCGCACTTTCTAGCGTTGGTTTTTGCTTGACTCATTAACGACCCAGGTTGTTGAACAGACTGACCATTTCGATCGCCGACAGCGCTGCTTCCGCGCCTTTGTTACCGGCTTTAGTGCCGGCACGTTCGATAGCCTGCTCGATGCTGTCTACGGTTAATACCCCAAAAGCCACCGGTACGTCGTATTGCAAGGCAACCTGAGCGATACCTTTCACGCATTCGCCTGCCACATACTCAAAATGCGGTGTACCGCCGCGAATCACTGCGCCCAAAGCGATAATCGCATCGTATTTTTTTGGTAGCAGCAATACGTTGCACCACCATCGGCAATTCGAAAGCACCCGGCGCCTTGACTAGAGTGATGTCGTTTTTATCCGCGCCATGGCGCACCAAGGCATCGATCGCACCACCTTCCAATTGTTCGACGATAAAGCTGTTGAAGCGTGAAGAAACGAGGCAAAACTTGCCGCCTTGCGCGGAAAAGTTGCCTTCCAGAGTAGTGACTGCTGCCATGTGTTTACCTGTTGTTGAATGATTAAAATGCTGTAAAACGTGTCGAATGAATCGACCCTGCCTTAATGCGTTGAATCGATATGTTCGACGACTTCCAAATCGAAGCCGGACAGACCGATGTATTTTTTCTGAGCCCCCATCACCTTCAGGCGCCGCACACCCAAATCCGACAAGATACGTGAGCCGGCTCCCGTGGTGCGCCAATCCGAATCGGCACTTAAATCCTGACTGTTTTTGACGCCATGATCCTGCATTTGATAGGCGTGTATCAGTTCCACCAAATCCTTGTTGTTTTCTTTTTGGCGAATGATCACCAAAACCCCGCGCCCGGCTTCGGCGATATTTTTCAAGGCTTCCCGCACCGGCAAACTGCAATCGCTGCGTTTGGAAAACAATAAATCGTCGATCAGGTTGCGAGCATGAACCCGCACCAGCACCGGTTCGTCGCCAGCCACATCGCCCATCACTAAGGCTAGGTGCACATTGTCGTCGTTACAATCCTGGTAGGCATACAATCTGAAATCGCCGAATTCGGTGGGATAAACGCATTCGCTGATCCGCTCCAGGGTGTTTTCGTGTTTGATACGGTAGTGAATCAAATCGGCAATCGTGCCGATTTTCAGATTGTGCTGTTCGGCGAAGACTTCCAAATCCGGCCGCCGTGCCATCGAACCATCGTCGTTCAGAATTTCCACAATCACCGCCGCGGGTTCCACGCCTGCCAACCTGGCCAGATCGCACCCGGCTTCCGTGTGACCGGCCCGATTCAGTACGCCGCCGGCTTGTGCCATCAACGGGAAAATATGCCCCGGTTGCACCAGATCACTCGGCTGGGCGTTTTTTGCTACCGCAGCCTGCACGGTCAACGCGCGGTCGGCGGCGGAAATACCGGTGGTCACGCCTGTAGCCGCTTCAATCGACACCGTGAAATTGGTGGTGTACGGCGTATTGTTGTCGCTGACCATCAAAGGTAAACGCAACTGTTGACAGCGTTCGCGGGTCAAGGTCAGACAAATCAGGCCGCGGCCGTATTTAGCCATAAAATTAATATCTTCGGGCCGGGCAAAGGCCGCCGCCATCAACAAATCGCCTTCGTTTTCCCGGTCTTCGTCGTCCATGATGATGACCATCTTGCCTTGACGAAGGTCGGCTATGATTTCTTCTATGCTATTCATTTAATAAAGCCTGCGTTTTGTAATAAGGCCTCGGTGACGCCGCCTTGACTGTAAGCAGCAGCTTCCCCTTGCATCAGACGTTCCAAGTAGCGGGCCAGCAAATCGACTTCCAGATTTACCTCGCTGCCGGCTTCGGTTTGACCCAAGGTGGTTTCTTGTAAGGTATGCGGCACGATATTCACGGAAAAATAAGCGCCATCAACTGTGTTGACAGTCAGGCTGATGCCGTTAATGCAAATCGAGCCTTTTTCGGCGATGTATTTGGCCAGCGAATCCGGCGCCTTGAATTTGAAGCGAATCGAGCGGCCATCGGCCTGTTTCTCGACCACTTTACCAATACCATCGACATGACCACTGACAATATGCCCGCCCAACCGACTGGAAGGTGTCATCGCCAACTCCAGATTCACCGGCGTACCGGTACTTGCGGTCTTTAAAGTGGTACGCGACAAGGTCTCATTGGAAACGTCGGCGCAAAAATAATGTTCGCCCAACTCCACGGCAGTCAGGCAAACACCATTTACCGCGATGCTGTCGCCCAACGCGCATTCGCGCAGCGACAGCTTGCCGGTATCGATAATCAACCGGCAATCGCCGCCTTTAGGCTGAATGGCCTTGATTTTGCCGATGGCTAAAATAATCCCGGTAAACATGGTTATCACTCAAAAAAGTAAAAATGTCCGTTACGATCAGCGCGGAGCGGTCTCGGTGGATGGATTTGGGGTTTGGGGGGCCGTGTCTTTGTTTTGCGACTTGGCCGGCTTACGATAAACATCAAAGGTTTGATAGGTGCCGCTATGATAATCGTAGACTTCGATTTCGTGCTTTTCGCCGATCACTTTGCCGCCTTGAATCTGCAAGGTGCTGGTTTCCGGTTTATCGTCCTCATCCGCCGTCGCCCAAGCAGGCAGCAGGCTAATTAACAATGTCATTACAACAATACTTTTCATCGTTTCAATCAGTTTTTGCTTGATAGCGCAATCTCAAATCCGGTCCAATTTGCCGGGCTTCTAGCAGGCGCAGGCATTTTTTATCCTGCATGGTCAATATGCCCGACAGAGTGAACAGGCCGCGCGCTTGATCGCCCAATACACAGGGCGCCATGTAAATCAACCATTCATCGATCAGCCCACTATCGAGCAGCGCACCGTTTAGTGTGGCACCTGCCTCCACCCAAACCGTGTTGATTTGTAGCTCGGCCAACAACTTAAAAACCTGAACCAAGTCCGCACGCCCATTCCGCTCATCGACTTGAAAGACTTTGCAACCCACATCGCGTAATTTTTGCTGTTTAAGCGCATCGTCGCTACAGGTCATAATCCAGACGTCTACCGCATTGTCCAACAGCTTGGCGGACAAAGGCATGCGTAATTGCGAATCCAGCACCACTTTGACCGGCTGCACTGCATCGAAATCCACACGCGCGTTCAATTGTGGATCGTCGTACAACACCGTGTCGATGCCGGTGACAATGGCGCTGCTAGCCGCCCGCCAGATCTGCACATCTTGCCTGGCGGGGGCGGACGTAATCCATTGACTCTCGCCGGAGGCCAGCGCGGTACGGCCGTCCAGGCTCATGGCCAGCTTGCTGCGTATCCACGGCAAACCCAGCCGCATACGTTTAAAAAAAGCCTTGGTTTAGCTTTTCCGCTTCTTGCTGCAAGACGCCGACCAGCACCTCAATGCCAGCTTCGCGGAGTTTTTGCAAACCGCGGCCAGCCACCAGTGGATTGGGATCCTGCATCGCCACGACGACTCGGCTGATGCCGGCAGCGATTAATGCCTCGCAGCACGGGCCGGTTTTACCATGATGGCTGCAAGGCTCCAATGTCACATAAGCTGTCGAGCCTCGTGCGTTGTCTGTTTTGGCCAGCGCATCAACTTCGGCATGGGCAAACCCGGCGCGTTGTGTCCAACCCTCGGCAATCACCTTGCCGTCTTTGACCAACACGCAGCCGACATGCGGATTGGGGTCGGTCGTGTATTTACCGTTCTGCGCCAATTTGACGGCACGCGCCATATAGGCAGCGTCTTGGCTAGACGTCATGCTTTTGCAGATTTTCGATCATCGCGGTAAATTCGGAGACATCCTGGAAGCTGCGATACACCGAGGCGAAGCGTACGAAAGCAACATGATCGAGTGTTTGCAATTCTTGCATCACCAGTTCACCCAATTCGCGAGCCGGAATCTCGCGCTCGCCTTTTGCCGTCAGGGCTTTCTTGATCCGGCTGAGTGCTGCCTCGACAGCGTCTACTTGTACCGGGCGTTTTTCCAAGGCTCGCTGCATGCCGGCCCGCAGTTTAGCTTCGTCAAAGCTCTGCCGAGCGCCGTTGCGTTTGATGATGCGCGGCAGGGTCAATTCAACCACTTCAAAGGTGGTAAACCGCTCTTTACAGGCCACGCATTCCCGGCGGCGTTTGACTTGATCGCCATCGTCGGCCAAGCGGGTATCGATTACCCGAGTATCTTGTGCTGAGCAAAACGGACAACGCATATTAAAGAGCCAAAGCCAGGTTCAAAGGGCGGCCATTTTATTACAGAATGGCTTTATATTGAAATCGGCTAATAAACCGCACCTCATTCGTTCAATATGCCTTTCGCGACCGAACGGATGTGTACATCGCGCTGCGGATAAGGTATCTCAATATGATGGGCCAGCAAGGCTTCGTAAATTTTCGTGTGCAGACGATGGGTAACCACCGTCCTATCGCTGAGTTCGCGGACAAATACGTTAATTTTGAACTGTAGGGCGCTATCACCAAAACCAATAAAGATTACCAACGGTTCCGGGTCACTCAGTACTTGTTCGATACTTTTTACCGCATCAGCCAGAATTTTCTCGACCATCTCCACGCTGGTGCCGTAGGCCACGCTGACCGGCACCACCACCCGGGTGACGGTATCCGATAACGTCCAGTTAATCAATCGATCGGTAATAAAGGTTTTATTCGGCACTACCAACTCTTTTCTATCCCAGTCGACAATATGCGTGGCCCGCATTTGAATGCGGCTGACCCGGCCGGTCACATCGCCGACCGTGACCGTATCACCCACACGAATCGGCCGCTCGAACAACAAAATAATGCCCGACACCATGTTCGCGAAAATCTCCTGCAAACCAAAACCTAAACCCACCGACAACGCCGCCACCAACCATTGCACTTGCGACCAACTGCCACCAAGCTCGTTGGCAATCGCCAGAAAGGCCACGGTAATCAGTGAATAGCGCACCAATTGAATCAGCGCGTAACGGCTACCGGCGGTCATCGCGAACTTGCCGGCGGTTATCAAATCGACCAGAGCCGGAAAATTACTGGCAAATATAAAAGCCAGTCCGCTATACACTAAACAAATCAATAGATTGATCAAGGTAATGGGCGCTAATATTTCCTTGCCGTCCACCATTTCACTATGCTGCCACAGCACCACCTGATCGAATACCGTCAAAGCCGGTAAAATATCGCTCCAGATCATCCAGAAACCGACCAACATGATCACCATGACCACCGTGGTCAACAACTTATGGCTTTGCTGATTAATTTTGGAAATATCCAGCAACTGCTCCTCGACAGGATACCCCCCTTCCAGATTGGCGCTGCTAACGGCGGCTTGCTCGACCTGCTTGCGTTTTTTTTCCGCATTCTTCAACGCCAGCTTGCGTTCGGTATTGCGCAACCAACGCAATAACAAGCCTTGGAACAATACGGTGAGAAATATCAAACGCAAGCTCATTATCAACTTGCCTTGCAGTTCCAGCGCACTTTGGTAATAACCCGTCACCCCAAAACCGATGATTACCAAGGGTACCAAAATCGCAATTGCGTACCACACATAGCGCAAGCGGCTAATCCAGCCTTCCGATTGCAAATACCAGTTTTTTGCCAATCCCGACTGCGGGTGCATCAGACGGTGAAACAAATAGGCCATCGTTGCCATCATCACGATCAACGCAGTTCGGCCCAATGCATAACTGTGTTCGGAGAACAGATCACTACCGGTCATTGAGATAAGAAACACGCAGGGCACCAGTATGAATCGGGCCCACTTCATTTGCGTGTACAACAACAAAATAGCGTGATCAGACCAATGGAACAGGGTATCCGCGACACCTCTCGGCCTAAATAATCGATAGAAGAATTGCACCAGGCACAATGACAAGGCCGAAGCGATTAAACCGGCGGCGAACGAGTGACTGAAAAAATCGGCTCGCGCGTTCAATATCAGCACGCCACCGATCCAGGCCATCAACAAGGCCCCGTAAAGAGACATCAATAACAGATAAAGCAGACTGGAAACAATATCGCCAAAATTGTGATTGATAGCTTTTTTTGCTAACAGCACGGCGAGTTGCTGCTTGATTCGAACCCGGAAACGCCAATGTAGTATTACGATACCCAAACCCACCAATACCAGGAGCGGGAAATGGTTGATGCCATCCCAAAAAGCCGTCGCCACACCTAGCCAATTGCTCGGACTCATGAACCATAGCAATGAGGAAAAAATTTCCTGGAAATAATGTTTGTCGATAACCGGCGCACTAGGCACCCACAATAAACGCTGATCCAGATAGCCGCTAAATTTATCGGCGATACTCAACATTTGCTGCAAACTGAAATCAACGTCACCCAAGAGCCGGCCGTAGTCGTTATACCCGCCCGCCAGTCTTGCCACCAGGTCTTTCTGGTCGTTCAACAACATGCGTAACTCGGTACGCACCCGTAGCCTTTCCGACTCGTCCGTCTCCGCCGGCAATTGGGCAATGCGCGTCAGCAACACCTGGTTAATATCGGCCAGACTTTTTTTGGCCTCGTCCAACTTGAACATTTCCAGACTGGTCAAGGCAATCTGGTTTTGAACCTCTTCACTCAAGGTGCCGTATTGTTTACGTTGGGGCAAGTTACGGCGCTGTTCGCGCAGTAAATTGCCCAAAGCAGGACTTAAGCCCGCCAGGCTGATTTTTTGCTCGGCGCTCTGAAAATCTTTCTCCAGCTGCTTATATCGAACGTCTATTTCATTTTTTTGGAGCGAGTACTGCTCCATGTTTTTATTGATTTCCTGCAAACTGCGGTTGAACTGCATGTTCTCTTTCGTGGCAGCCCGAATCAACGGATGTTTGCCCTCCGCGTCCTTTTCGGCCTGCAATAATGCTGCCTGCTCTTTATCAGTTTCCTGTTGGCGCCGCTCCAGCAAGAAATTATCGAGGTCAGCAATTAGTAAACTCTGCTGCTCCCGTTGCAGGGTCAACAGATGTACACGATCCTTGTTAGCTTGCAGTTGCAAGGGATTACTAAGATTTTCCAATTCCAGCGTTTTCAGCGTGCTGTTTAACAGACGAATCCGGCTATCTAGTTGTATCTGCCTGGCCTCTTTTTGATATAGATTGTCGTCAGCCCTGGATGCCAAACTCTGCTGTTCCTGCTGACTGGAAGTCTGTTTGCTCTTGATTTCGGAGACTTTTTCCCGAATCCATTGCGGCCGGCTGTTCAATTCGCCCAAAGTCGCTTCAATACGGCTGATTTCGGCGTCTAAATCGCTAAGCTTGGTTTTTTCGATAAGCAGGCGTTGCTCCAACTCATCCGTCGGAAAAATCACCAGCTTCTCAGACTTCCTATTTTTTAAATTGCTCTCGGCCTCAGCTATTTGCCTTGCCAATTGCTTCATTTCTATCGGTAGGCTGTTTAAAGCCTGCTTGAAGGATTCGGCTTGCGCGTCCTGTGCCTCCAATTCGTTGAGGTTATCTTCACTTTCGTGATACGCCGCCAAAATCCGGTTTTTCTGTTCTTCAGGCAGATTCTGCTTATCTTTGATGACTTGAATACGTTGCTGTATATCGGTATGCGACAGCGTTTTGTTGGGCGGGTTTTGATTTGCGGCGTGGGCAAGGTTTAAACTGATCAACAAAAACAGCAAACAAAAGGCAAAGCCGGGTCTTAAAAAATTTGGTTTCATGCGTTGGCTGGATAAAAAATAAATCTTAAAACACATTATAAGAATGGAAAACGGATTGAGCGAACTGGAAGGTGTTATTAAATATCGCCTTGATCATCAGCATGGCGAGTTCGCGGCAGACATTGATATCAGCGAACTCAACGCCTGGCGCAGCCTGTTTTATCGCTTGCGGCTGATTGGGCAAATCGCCGAAAAATACGCTGGGCTGGGATTTGGCAATATCAGTCGACGCTTGGCTCCCGGTGGTCAGGCGTTTTTGATCTCCGGCACACAAACCGGACACTTGCCGGTCCTTAACAAGCAACACTATGCGCTGATCGAAAGCGCATCGCCGGAACGTAATACCATCAAGTCGCGCGGCTTATCTCAACCGTCCTCGGAAGCACTCACCCACGCCAGCGTTTATCGTCAACACCCGGCAATTGGTGCCGTGATACATGTGCACTGCCCGGAGTTGTGGTTGCAGACCAACCGGCTGAATCTGGCTTTTACTGCGGCAGACGTGCCCTACGGCACCCCGGAAATGGCCAACGCCGTTGCCGAGTTATTTACCTCAGGTAGACTGCAACAAACTGGATTATTCAGCATGCTTGGTCACGCTGACGGGATTGTGGCATTTGGCGCGACCTTACCCGCAGCGTCCTGCTTATTAATCGAGGAACTCGCCAAGGCCATGACTATTGAGCAAAAGCAGCCGTCGCTTTAGAATACCTTCATTCATTAGCATTTATTAATTTTTTCTCATGCCGGAAATTATCATTTACACCGCGAAGCTCTGCCCGTATTGCACCATGGCAAAAAAACTTTTTGATCGCAAAGGCGTCGGCTATACGGAAATCAATGTGGATGCCGAACCTGGACTACGCCAGCAAATGATGGAAAAAAACCAAACGTCGCACGGTACCGCAAATCTATATCGGTGAGCGGCATATTGGGGGGTTTGATGATTTGCATGCGCTGGATATGAGCCACGAACTGGATCCGCTATTAAACGCTTAAGCAGGTCAGCACGGGTTTTGACATGAATTTTTGGACTCGTTTCTAACTAAATGAGTCCAACTGCGATATACATATTCGTATTGTGCACGTTAACGTCTGACCCAAAACTCCCCAGAGCGAATGAACCGGCGCAAGCGGGTTAAACTGACTTTATTTAACGATGACCAGTTGCAGACCGAGGCGGGTGACCAGCTCGTTGCTCTCGACCCAAACCACTTTGCCCAAAGCGCTCAATCCCAGTTCAGCAGCCAACAACTTAACCGGAGCGTTGACCTTAATACAGGAATGATGACCGGTTAATTTCAGGCACATACCCTGTACCGAACGATTCACACCTTCCACGTTGAAGCGCTCCTTGTCGATAAACAATTCGGCTTTAAACGCTTCGAGTTTGCGGTAACCGCACCGCTTGCGCCAAAGTTTGTGGGCGTTATGCACGACATCCCGAAACTCCAGGCCCATCATGATGCGGTTGCGTTCCCTTTTAACCCAAACAATATCCACCTCGCCGGCCAACATTAATTCGGCGACAAATATTTCAGCTTGCCGGTCTTCGTTCAGCAACGCTTCGAAATCCTGGATAGTGGTGAGCAAATCGCCAGGACTGACTTCGACCATCGCGCCTTTCAGCGACACATCGTAGCAATTCAGTTGCAAGGTTTCGCCACCCACAAACAGTTGGCCTTCCGCGTTAAAGTTTTTTCGGTACTCTTTTCTATCCTGAAACATGATCGCAATCTCTCTATAACGTCGGTCAAAGATAGCTTAATTTTGGATTTGCGTGGCGCGACAGCAGGCTTGACCGACCCGCACCATCAACAATTTGTCAGTCCGTTAAGCAAATCGGCCTTGATGTCATCGACATTTTCCAAACCCACCGAAATTCTCACCAAGCTGTCTTTGATTCCCGCTTCGGCTCTGGCCTCCGGGCTCAAGCGGCCATGTGTAGTGGTCGCTGGGTGAGTGATGGTGGTTTTAACATCGCCCAAATTCGCCGTAATCGACAACATGCGTGTCGAATCAATCAGCTGCCAGGCATGATCTTTGCCACCTTGCAATTCGAAACTGACCACTGCGCCGAAATGCGTCTGCTGGCGCTTAGCCAACTCGTGCTGGGCATGCGATTCCAATCCGGGGTAATGCACCTTGGCTACGGCCGGTTGTTGCTCCAGCCATTTGGCCAGTTCAAAAGCATTGTCGCAGTGTGCTTTCATGCGCAAAGCCAGCGTTTCCAGTCCACCCAGAAACACCCAGGCATTGAACGGACTCATCGTCGCACCGCCGGTACGCAGATAGGGATACACGTATTTTTCGATCAATTCTTCATTAGCCACCACCGCACCGCCGACGCAACGCCCTTGGCCGTCAATGTATTTGGTCGTGGAATGCACCACCAAATCGGCGCCGAAGGTTAATGGCTGTTGCAAGATCGGCGTGCAGAACACGTTATCAACCACCAGGAGCGCACCATGCCGATGCGCTATATCGGCTATGGCCTGAATGTCGGCGATTTCGATTAACGGGTTTGAAGGCGTTTCCAGAAACAAAAACCGGGTATTAGGCTTAATCGCCGCTTCCCAGGCCGCCGGATCGGTCAAGCTGACGAAATCGGTCTCGACGCCAAATTTGCCGAAATAATTTTGGAAAGTCAGTACCGTGTTGCCAAACACACTGCGCGAACAGACTACATGGTCGCCGGCCTTCAGCAGAGCCATGCCGACCGCCATGATCGCGGCCATGCCCGACGCAAACGCCAGGCAGCGCTCGCCTTTTTCCAGATACGCTAAACGCTCTTGAAACGCGCTGACGGTCGGATTGGTGAAACGCGAGTAGATATTGCCGGGTTGCTTTCCGGTAAAGCGCAGCGCCGCTTCCTCAGCCGATTTGAACACATAGCTGGAGGTTGCAAATATAGGAATGCTATGTTCGTCTTCGTGAGTACGCTTGTGCCCAGTGCGGATGGCCTGAGTTTCTGGGGCATAATCTTGCCAATCAAATTCACTCATTTCGGGTCCTGTTACTTTGCAACCTGCATCTCTATGATAAAGCTGCTGCTGTTGCGCAATTCTTGCGCATTGTCATTGCGCAAGGCTTCGATGCGCGCCAGATAAGCATCGTCGATATCGCCGGTAATGTAATCGTGGCTGAAGCATGAGGTATCGAAATGCTTGATGTCCGGATTACCTCTACCGACCGCTTCGATCAGATCGTCCAAGCTTTGATAAATCAGCTTATCCGCGCCCAAGGCCTGGCAAATTTCCTCCTCGGTACGGTCGTGCGCTATTAACTCATGCGCGGCAGGCATATCAATGCCATAGACATTGGGATAACGAACCGGCGGCGCCGCAGACGCAAAATATACTTTCTTGGCACCGGCATCGCGGGCCATCTGGATGATCTGCTCGGAAGTCGTGCCGCGCACGATGGAATCGTCTACCAACAATACATTCTTACCGTCGAATTCCAGCGAAATGGCATTTAACTTTTGCTTGACCGATTTTTTTCGCATTTTTTGACCGGGCATGATAAAGGTCCGGCCGATATAGCGGTTTTTCATAAAGCCTTCGCGAAACTTCACACCCAGGTCGTGGGCAATCTGCGACGCAGCGGTACGGCTGGTATCCGGAATCGGAATCACCACGTCGATGTCGTGGTCCGGCCATTCCCGTTGAATTTTTTCTGCCAGTTTTCTGCCCATCCGCATTCTGGCTTTGTACACCGAAATATTGTCGATGATCGAATCCGGCCGGGCGAAATACACATATTCGAAAATACACGGGCAATGATCGACTAATTCGGTACATTGCCGGGTATGTAACTGACCATCCGCTTCGATAAACACGGCCTCGCCCGGCTCAATGTCGCGTATCAATTGAAAATCCAACACGTCCAGCGCCACGCTTTCGGAAGCGATCATGTAATCAGTGCCCTCCTCGGTTTTGCGTTTGCCGAACACAATGGGGCGAATACCGTGCGGGTCGCGGAAACCCAATACGCCGAAACCGGCAATCATCACCACTACCGCGTAAGCGCCGCGAATCCGCTTATGTACCGCGCTAACCGCTTGAAACACATCATCCACGGTTAGTTTGAGTTTGCCGAATTGCGCCAATTCATGCGCGAATACGTTCAACAATACTTCGGAATCTGAATCGGTATTGATGTGACGTTGGTCATCCATGAACACCTGGTATTTCAGTTCTTCGGTATTGGTCAGGTTGCCATTGTGCGCCAAGGTCAAACCAAACGGCGAGTTCACGTAAAAAGGCTGGGCTTCCGCAGAACTGGTGCAACCGGCGGTCGGATAGCGCACATGGGCTATGCCCATATTACCTTTCAGCTTCATCATTTGCTTGCTGGAAAATACATCCCGCGCCAAACCGTTATCCTTACGCAAATGCAAACGGCTACCGTCGCACGTGACAATACCGGCGGCATCCTGACCCCGGTGCTGAAGTACCGTCAGGGCGTCGTATAAATCCTGATTAACACTTTGATTGGAAACAATAGCGGCAATACCACACATAGCAGACCCAAGTTATCGATAATGGATGTAATCCGCCAAACCGGTCGGCATGTGGGTTTTCAACCACATCGCCAAGGCTTGGAACGGAGGAATGAGAAGGGATTGTTTCCACCAGGGATCTTCCGGCAACGGCGTTAGCCCGGCCAGCATCACCAACAAGGAAACCAGTACCGCCCCCCGGGCAATACCGAATAACATACCCAGCAGACGATCACTACCGGTCAAGCCGGTCTTCTCGATAAGCTGACTCAGCAAAAAACTGATTAAACTACCCAAAATTAAGGTGGCGAAAAAAAGCAACGCGAACGCGGCGGCGATTCTGGCCGAAGGATAGCTGATGGTCGATTGCAACAATACCGAAACTTCCCGGCAGTACTGCGTTGCCACCCATACCGCCACTATCCAAAGCACCAATGCAAACGCTTCTTTAACAAATCCGCGCATTAGGCCCATTATCGCCGAAATCAAGATAATGGAGATGACGACGTAATCCACCCACAGCAACTTGGC